>Ga0182021_10000132_pt1 | contig 68946 bp, 61 predicted proteins | sample 612E3MmetaG_FD_120493 | JGI IMG/M metagenome (GOLD analysis project Ga0182021, IMG submission 120493) | Permafrost microbial communities from Stordalen Mire, Sweden - 612E3M metaG (Illumina Assembly) | ecosystem: Environmental > Terrestrial > Soil > Wetlands > Permafrost | place: Sweden...
CCTCTCGGTGGCAAGTGCTTATACCATGCTGGCCCTCACCTATGCGGGGCTGACCTATCCGCTTTTTGGAATGCCTTTCATTGCAAGGGTTATCAGCAGGATCTTCCCTTTCACTTATTGGCTCGAATTGTTCACGGGTCAATCCCTGAGAGGAGAACCGGTAGCCAATGGACTGGTTCAAATGTTTTTTTTAGGTGGATTTATTTTGCTGGGATCCTGTTTGATTCCCAGGTTGAAATACCTGCTTAAAACTGAAGAGCACTGGGGCAGGATATAACGGGAATTTATGTGGAAAAGAATAAAAAACGGGTTACAGGAAATTCATTTTACATTCATTCAGGAATTGAAGAGTTCACTGACAGATGCAGGAACGGTGCTGATCTTTATTGTCGCCGTGATCGCATACCCGATACTCTATTCCATCGGGTATATCAATGAAACCCTTAAGGATGTTCCTGTGGCCGTAGTTGATCTTGATCATTCTGCCTTCAGCAGGAATTATTGCCGGACGATCGATGCCACGGAACAATTAAAGATAAATGCAAAAACAGGAAGCCTGAAAGAAGCCGAACAACTGTTTTACGATGGAACAGTTAATGGTGTATTCCTCATTCCCCGGAATTTCGGTAAGGACATTCTCAACCGGAAACAAACCCAGGTCATAGTCTACTGCGATGCTTCGAGATTTTTTGTTTACAAACAGGTGCTGACAGGAGCCAGCGCTTCCACGGGTTATTTTTCTTCCGGAATTGAATACCGGAACCTGCTTTCCGGTGGTAAAATGCCCGAACAGGCGCTTGAACAAACCGATCCTTTACAAGTTCAGGTATTCAACCTTTACAATCCTTCCTCGGGGTATGCCACCTTCATTGTTCCGGGCATCCTGCTCATCGTTATTCAGCAATCCCTTCTGGTCGGGATTGGTTTGCTTGCTGGGAAACGTTACGAACGAAGAAAAAAAAATTCATTGAGGGAACCAGATTCTCCGGATGGTCATGTAATTCCAACCGTTCTCGGGAAAGCATTTGCATATGGATTCCTGTACCTTTTTACTTCTTTGTTTCTGCTGGGATGTCTTTACAAATGGCTGTCATTTCCTGTCCGGGGAAGCTTCATGTCTATTTATCTCATTCTGGTCCCTTATATTCTGGCGGTTGCTTTTGCCGGGCTCTCGCTCAGTTTTCTTTTCCGGAAAAGGGTAAATGCGCTGATGTTCATTGTTTTTATTTCCCCGGCGGTTTTTTTCTTCAGCGGGATATCCTGGCCCCTCCAGTCCATGCCCTGGATGATCCGCATGCTGACGTTTGTTTTCCCCAGCACATTCATGATCCCGGGCTTTGTCAGACTCAGGATCATCGGGGGCGGCCTGGATTCCATCAAATATGAATGGACATGGCTCCTGATCCAGATGGCCCTTTACTTCTTACTTGCATGTTTGGCCTTGAAAATGGATCAGAAAAAAATGAGGAATGTAGAATGAAGGGAAAAAGAAAGACACAAGCAGGAGTAAGGATAAAATGTATTAACCAAAAAACAAATTATTCAGAGGTAGCCAGGTTCTTGTGTCTTTCATATTTTGATGCATGAGACCATGCTTTGTTTGTTTACTTTTTCAGGATCCCGTTAAACAGCATTTTCAACAACTTATCCACACGCTGTTCAAGATCCTTTCCTTTCTTTCCCTTAATGTACAATGGGATCTCGAAACCCTTCATGGAAGTTACAATGGCAACGGAAGCAAGAAAAGGATCTTCGATGCTGAAATCACCCTTTTCAATCCCGGCCTCAAGAATTCCCTGTATATTGGCAATTTCTTCCTGATCATACCTGTTACGGATGCGTTCCAGGAATTCAAATTGTGCCAAATATTCATTTTTTACGGCACTATAAAAATTGAGCATACTTTCAATTCCCTGCATACGGGTTATGATATATGCTTTTAATTTTCCCTTGTGATGCTTTTTCCGGTCCACCGCATTCTGCAGTTTTGATTTCAGGAGAATTACTTCCTGTTCAAGAACAGCCTCAAAGATCTCTTCCTTGTTCCGGAAGTAATAATATATTGAACTTTTTCCTTTGCCCAGCGCCATTGCAATGTCATCCATGGTGGTCTTTTTGTAACCATATTTGCTGAAAACTTCACTGGCAGCAACGACAATAGAGTCTCTTATTTTATCTTTTTGAACCAGGATGCAAAGATTATTTTCGACGATTCGACTAAAATCGTCCAAAGATACAAAATCTTTACATTCTTTGAACTGTTCTGTTTTTTTTTTGAATTTAGCGGGAAAAACCCCAAGGTCACGCATGACGCGTTATTCGTGACGAATTTTTCTTCGTTTCTGCTGATAATTCAAAAAATCCAAATAACTTTGCCTGAATTAGTTAACAAATCACAACAACGATGAAACCAACTCATATTGAACATCTTGGAATTGCTGTTAAGAGTCTTGATGAAAGCATTCCATGGTTTGAAAGTATTCTCGGAACCGAGTGTTATGCGATCGAAGAGGTTAAAGACCAGAAAGTCAGAACGGCCTTTTTCAAAATCGGACAGACAAAGATCGAATTACTCGAATCGACAGATCCGGAAGGCCCGATCGGGAAATTCCTGGAGAAAAAAGGGGAAGGTATTCACCATATGGCTTTTGCCTTTGATAATGCTGACCAGGCGCTGAAATCTGCGGAAGAAAAAGGAGTTATTCTTATCGATAAAGTCTCCCGAAAAGGTGCGGAAGGAATGAACATCGGCTTCCTCCATCCCAAATCCACCCATGGCGTACTGATCGAATTTTGCGGTAAATAATATCATCACAGAATAACCATTATTACCTACTTTCATTAAAGTTCGGATAATCGATAAAGACGACAAAACGGGAAAAAATGTAATGAATTAATACATCTTTTATCGTCGTTTCGGTGAAAGAAGTTTTTATAGATAGTTAATCTCCTGAAAAATCACTCAATATGGCTCACGAAAACAAGATCAACGAATTGCTCGAAAAACGCGAACAAGCTAAGCTGGGCGGAGGCGAAGAACGAATCAAATCACAACATAAAAAAGGGAAATACACTGCCCGCGAACGCATTGAGAAGCTTCTGGACGAAGGCAGCTTCGAAGAATACGATATGTTTGTATCGCACCGCTGTACCAACTTCGGACTTGAAAAAGAAGTTTACCTGGGTGATGGTGTGGTTACCGGACGTGGCACCATCGACGGGCGGGTTGTATTTGTCTTTTCCCAGGATTTTACCGTGCTGGGAGGTTCATTGTCGGAAACCTTTGCAAAAAAGATCTGCAAGGTCATGGACCAGGCTATGAAAGTCGGCGCCCCTCTGATCGGGATCAACGACAGTGGCGGGGCAAGAATACAGGAAGGCGTTAACAGCCTGGCTGGCTATGCCGAGATCTTCATGCGCAACATCGCTGCATCCGGCGTGATTCCGCAGATATCAGCGATCTTCGGTCCCTGTGCCGGCGGCGCCGTTTATTCGCCTGCGCTTACCGATGTCATTATTATGAGTGATAAAACCAGTTACATGTTTGTGACCGGACCTAAAGTGACAAAAACTGTAACCGGTGAAGATATTACCACTGAAGACCTTGGTGGCGCTACGATCCATGCCACCAAATCGGGAGTAGCTCACTTCCGCGTTGAAAACGAAGATGAAGGTCTTCTTGTGATCCGGAAACTGCTGGAGTACCTTCCCCAGAATAACCTGGAGGACCCGATCGTGACCGACTGCACTGACCCTATCGACCGGATTGAAGATGCCATGAATGAGATCATCCCCGAAAACCCGAACCAGCCTTACAATGTAAAGGATGTGATCTATCTCATCGTCGACGATCGTGAATTCCTGGAACTTCATCAGCATTATGCAAAAAACATTGTCGTGGGATTTGCAAAATTCAACGGAATTCCTTGCGGGATCGTTGCCAATCAGCCGAATTTCCTTGCCGGCGTGCTGGATATTGATGCTTCCAAGAAAGCGGCACGTTTCGTCCGTTTCTGCGATGCTTTCAATGTTCCGGTCATCACCCTCGTCGACGTTCCGGGATTCCTGCCCGGCAGCATCCAGGAATATGGCGGGATCATCACCAACGGCGCAAAACTTATGTTTGCGTATGGCGAAGCTACCGTTCCAAAGATCACCATCACCTTACGGAAATCCTATGGCGGTGCACATGATGTAATGGGCTGCAAGCAGCTTCGCGCCGATATCAACTATGCATGGCCTTCTGCCGAAATCGCTGTAATGGGCCCCAAGGGCGCCATCGAGATCCTTGAAGGTAAGAAGATCGGTGAAATTGAGGATGTCCGCGAACGGGTAAGGTACATTACCGAAAAAGAAAACGAATACAAAGAAAAATTCGCCAATCCCTACGATGCCGCGAAATACGGCTATATCGACGATGTGATCGAACCCCGGAACACCCGTTTTCGTATCATTCGCGCCCTGCAAACGCTCTCAACGAAAAAAGACCAGCTGCCACCTAAAAAACACTCCAACATTCCTTTATAACACTACTTCGAACCAAACCCTGAACTATATGACTCCCTTGTTCATTTCCATCGATCTGGGAAATATCAATGAAAAAGCCCTGGTCATTACCATCGTCGGCTATTGCACTGTTTTCCTGCTCCTCGCATGCATGGTGCTTCTTTTCAACCAGGCACACCACGTCCAGGATTATTTACTCAACCGCTCCCGGAAGAAAAAAAGCAGCCATGATATTTTGGAAAAACCGGAACAAAAGATCACCGGCGATGAGAATGCCGCCATCTGTACTGCTCTTTACCTCTATTTTACCGAACTCCACGATGAAGAAAAATACGTGATGACGGTAAAAAAGGTCTCAAAAACCTACTCGCCCTGGAGCTCGAAGATCTACGGCATTTTCAACACCCTGAAACACTGGTAAACCCGCACTGAATCCCTAACTGCATAAATACGCTCAACCGATGAAAAAATTCAAATTTGCCATAAACGGAAACAATTACGAAGTAGAGATCCTCGGATTCGAGGACAACATTGCCAAGGTGGAAGTGAATGGTACAATGTACGACGTAGAGATCCAAAAAGACCTGAGGGTATCGAAAACACCCACCCTGGTGAGGGCAGAAGCTCCAAAACCCACCTTGAAGGAAACAAAGATCCCGAAGAACATCATTCGAACCACCAATATGGCCATCAAGGCGCCGCTGCCCGGAACCATTATCCAGGTTCTGGTAAAGGCAGGAGATAAAGTTGCCATAGGAGACAAACTCCTCACTATGGAAGCCATGAAGATGGAAAACAATGTTGTTTCCGAAAAAGACGGAATCATCCGGGTAGTCAATGTAAAGCCCGGAGATACAGTCATGCAGAATGCTGTTCTTGTCGAAATTGAATGATAATTCCTTACAGACTCCAACCTTACTTGCTATGCTATTCATGAGAAAAAAGTCATACAAATTTTTACCAGGTCTTTTATTCCTGGCTTTTTTCCTCTTCGCAAATTCTTCCTTTGCTTCCGGGATCGATCTTGCGAAACTTTGGAAAGATACAGGGTTCCATAACATCCAGCTGGCCAACCTCCTGATGATCCTTTTCGGAATATTACTGATCTATCTTGCCATAAAATTTGAATACAAGCCTCTTATCCTGATCCCGATGGGTGTGGGAGTCATCATCGGAAACATCCCTTTCGCCCATGAAGCCATTTATCCACTTGGGATTTATAAGGAGGGCAGTGTGATGAACTATCTCTATCAGGGCGTCCTGAAAGGAATTTATCCTTCACTGATCTTTCTCGGGATTGGCGCAATGACCGATTTTTCATCCCTCATCTCAAACCCGAAACTGATGCTGCTGGGCGCTGCTGCACAGGTTGGCATTTTCGTGACGTTCCTCGGGGCGCTGATCCTTGGATTTCCCCTGCAGGAATCCGGTGCCATTGCATTGATTGGTGGTGCCGATGGCAATACCGCCATTTTCCTTTCTTCCCAGCTAGCCAATGGACTGCGGACTTTGCCGGACGGGACCCTGGTACAAAACCTGATTGGCCCGATCGCCATTGCAGCTTATATTTACATGGCGTTGGTTCCCATCATTCAGCCACCAATCATGAAGCTTCTGACCACAAAGAAAGAACGGTTGATGCGAATGAAGCCACCCCGGTCGGTTTCCCGTATGGAGAAGATCGCCTTCTCCCTGATCGGATTGCTGCTCACTGCTTTTATTGCGCCCGGTGCCTTACCGTTGTTGGGTATGTTTTTCTTCGGGAATATTTTGAAAGAATCAGGAGTCACAAAACAACTGGCGGGTACTGCCAGCACCATACTTATCGACATCGTAGCCATCCTGATCGGGGTTACTGTGGGGGCTTCCACTCAGGCCGATGTCTTTCTGAAGCCGCAATCTGTCCTGATTTTTCTCCTGGGTGCATTGGCATTCATGGTGGCAACCGCAGGAGGGGTTATCTTTGCGAAAGTGATGAATCTTTTCCTGAAAAAAGAAAACCGGATCAACCCCCTGATCGGATCTGCAGGTGTGGCAGCGGTTCCCGACAGTGCAAAGGTTTCACAGCTCATGGGATTAAGAGAAGATCCCACCAATCACCTGCTTGGCCATGCTATGGCACCAAATATCGCCGGGGTGATCGGAAGTGCGATCACAGCCGGAATGTTACTGGGTTTCATTTTATAAAAGGAATATGCTCATTATTGGAATTGCAGGGGGGTCTGGTTCAGGTAAATCGACAGTAGTCAAACAGATCATCCGTCACCTGCCAAAGGATGCTGTGTCGGTGATCCCGCAAGATGCTTACTATCGTGATAACGGACATCTTTCTGCGGAAGAACGTGCCCGCATTAATTTTGACCATCCTTCTTCCATCGAGTTTAACCTGCTTATCAGACATCTGGACGAACTGAAAACCGGGGCCAATGTTGAAATGCCGATCTATTCCTATGTTACCTGTGCCAGGGCAAAGGAAACCATACCCGTCTTCCCAAGGGAGGTCATCATCGTTGAAGGAATCCTCATTTTGACCAATCCCCGTTTAAGGAAACGAATGGACATCAAAATCTTTGTTGATGCCGATGGGGATGACCGCCTGATGAGGATCATCCGGAGAGACATCGAAGAAAGAGGAAGGTCCTTCCAGCAGGTGCTTCAACACTACGAGAAATTTGTCAAACCCATGCACCTGCAGTTCATAGAACCCACCAAGCGCTATGCAGATATCATTGTTCCTCAGGGTGGCCAGAATCACGTGGCAATCGATGTTCTCGCATCCAGGATAAAAATGCATCTGCACAATTAGGTATTGGCCATTAGTCATTGCCGAAGAGGGTAATTGATAATTATTTTGCTACTTCGCCATTTCAATATTTCTCTACTTAAAAAAAGGTTAATTTTGACACGTAACTTTTAAATGCCATTATATGGACACCAACAAAACCCTCGATATCCTGAAAATGGCCATCCTCATGGAAAAAAGAGGATTGGCATTTTATTCAAACGTGGCTGAACAAAGCAGCAATCCGGATATCAGCGATATATTTAAAACCATGGCTGCCGAAGAATCCATCCATGTGAAATTTCTTTCTGAACAATTCCTGAGTTTCGAGAAAAACCAGGAGTTCACCTGTCCTAATTTACCGGATCAGGCAGCCGATGGCATTGCCAGTATGATTCTTTCAGAGGATGTGAAGAATAAGATCGCCGCTGCAGGATTTGAAGCAGCAGCAATTTCTGCCGCTATCGATATGGAGAAAAAGGCCATCGAAATTTATTCAAAGCAGAAGGAAACCGCCACGGATCCCAACGAAAAGAACCTATACAATTGGCTGGCAGATTGGGAAAAAGGTCATCTTAAAATACTGAATGACCTGGATAATGAATTGAAGGAAAAAATCTGGTTCGATAATCAGTTCTGGCCGTTTTAATTCCCGGTTCGCATAGCCTCTACCGGATCCAGCCTGGATGCGGAAAATGCCGGAATAATGCCGGAAATAAGCCCGATAAGAGCCGAAACCCCGATTCCAAGGAAAACATTTCCGGGAGTGATAATGAGATGAAAGGAAGTACTCAGGGAAACAATAACAGCGAGGATAATCACGATCAGCAAGCCTAGAATTCCACCGATCAGTGACAGGAAAATAGCTTCAAACAAAAACTGAAGCAGGATAAAATAATTTTTCGCTCCAAGTGCCTTCTGGATCCCGATAATGTTGGTTCTTTCTTTAACTGAAACGAACATAATGTTCGCAATCCCGAAGCCGCCTACCAGAAGCGAAAACCCGCCAATGATCCACCCAACGGTTCCGATCACAGCAAATACACTGTCGAAACCTTTGGAAATAATACTGGTTTCATTAATGGCAAAATTGTCTTCAGCGGCAGGTTTCAGTTTCCGGATCGATCGCATGATCCCGGTAAGTTCATCAATCAGTTGTTCGTTTGACACCTGCGATTTGGCTTTAACGACAATACAAGTCCCGACCTCATTCAGGTCGACCAGGTTCCGGCAATACGTAATCGGAAGCATTACAACCTTGTCGTTCGAATTTCCTAAGAAATCATCCCCCTCTTTTTTAGTCACCCCTATGACCTCAATATTCCTTCCGAATATTTTAATTTTCTGGCCTATCGCGGTTGCTTCCTGGAACAGGCTTATGGCAATATCGGCCCCGATAATGGCAACATTTTTTCCGCTGTTCGACTCGATGGGCGAAAAATACCGGCCGTCGGACAGTTCAAATTTCCATACCCGGTCAAAATCCTGTGAAACGCCCATCACACCAACGTTGTCAACGTAATTATTCCGGAACTTTACAGTTTTATTCACCTGGATAAAAAAAGCGGTTGCATCGGCAAGGTTACTACGGGTCTGGATTTCACGCATATCGGCCAGGGTAGCCTCAGGTCGCTGGTAATATTTCCACCAGGGATAATCACCTCCCATGGCCCATGGCCATTTCTGAATATAAAGCACATTGTTGCCAAGCGAATCAATACTTTTCCGGATCGAGATTTCCATCGAATCAAAAATGGTAAAGACGGAAATAATGCAGAAGATCCCGATGGCGATCCCTAAAAGAGAAAGGACAGTACGAACCCGGTTAACAATAATTGCCTGAAAGGCAAACAGGTAACTCTCACGGATAAGGCGAAAAAGTAGAAACATGTCGGAGTGATGCTAAAGTTCTATAATACAAACGTAAAAGTAATACAAATTGTTCTGAAACCCGGAAGAAATCATTGTATCTTAGCCTAAAATTTGGTAACATTGCAGGGTGAATACCTTTTATGAAACGCTTATGGATGTCAGAATTCGTACCGCATTAATCTCAGTATATTCAAAAGACCGGATCGATGAAATCGCCCGTCTGCTTAAAAAACTAAGCATAAAAATCTATTCCACGGGAGGAACTTTTGATTTTTTGCAAAAACAAGGATTAGACGTCACTTCGGTTGAATCCGTTACAGGTTATCCTTCCATTTTTGGCGGGAGGGTGAAGACCCTGCACCCGAAAATCCTCGGTGGCATCCTCTACCGTAGAGAAGACCCTCAGGACCTGAAGGAACTTAAAAAATACGAGATTCCCCCGGTTGACCTTGTCATCGTGGATCTCTATCCATTCGAAGATACGGTGGCCACAACAAATGATGAAGATGAAATCATCGAAAAAATCGATATCGGTGGCATTTCACTCATCCGGGCTGCGGCCAAGAATTTCAGGGATGTGCTGATCGTTCCTTCTGCCGCCCACTACAACAACCTGATCGAACTGTTGCATAAAAAGGAAGGTGTTACCAACCAGGCAGACCGGAAATATTTTGCTGCACAGGCTTTCAATGTTTCTTCCCATTACGATACAAAGATTTTTGAATATTTCAACAAGGAACAAAATATCCCTGCATTCAAAAAAAGCATCCTTCAGTCATTTCCTTTACGTTATGGGGAAAATCCCCACCAGCAGGCGCTCTTTTACGGAAACCTTGACGAGGTATTCAACCAACTTCACGGAAAAGCAATTTCATATAATAACATCGTGGATATTGATGCAGCAGTCAACCTGATCAAGGAATTCTCCGAACCCACCTTTGTTGTTATCAAGCACACCAACGCTTGTGGCATTGCCAGCCGCACCAACCTGAAAGATGCATGGTACGATGCCCTTGCCTGTGATCCCATCTCTGCCTATGGGGGGGTGATCATTGCCAACCGGCCGATTGATACTGGCGTTGCAGAAGAACTGAACAAGCTTTTTTTCGAGATTTTGATTGCAAACGAATATGATGAAAAAACGCTGGAAATACTGAAATCAAAGAAAAATAGAATACTTTTGCAGAAGAAATCCGTTGATTTTTCTGGAGTTCAGTTCAAATCGATCTTGAACGGGGCACTTGAACAGGAAAAAGACCTGAAAACGGAAACAGAAGCTGATTTCCACCTGGTTTCGAAAAAAGCTCCTACCGATACAGAGGTTTCCGACCTGATTTTTGCCAATAAGATCGTAAAACACCAGAAATCCAACACCATTGTCCTGGTCAAAGGGAAACAGCTGATCGGTTCAGGAACCGGCCAGACATCCAGGGTAGATGCATTGAAGCAAGCAATTCAGAAAGCGCATGATTTCGGTTTTGAGCTGAAAGGCGCTGTGATGGCTTCCGATGCTTTTTTCCCGTTTGCCGATTCGGTTGAGATCGCTTCCGGGGAGGGTATTACGGCCGTGGTACAGCCTGGTGGATCCATCAAGGATGCAGATTCTATCAGCTTTTGCGATGAGCACGGAATGTCAATGGTTTTCACTGGAATCAGGCACTTTAAACATTAAAATTCTTTGAAATGGGTTTGTTTACAAAAGAAATAGCAATCGATCTGGGTACCGCCAATACCATCATTATCTATAATGATAAAGTCGTTGTTGATGAACCATCCATTGTGGCCATAGAACGCAGCTCAGGAAAGATTATCGCCGTGGGTAAAAAAGCCCAGATGATGCATGGCAAGACCCACGAAAATATCAAAACCATCCGTCCTCTCCGTGGCGGTGTGATCGCTGATTTTCATGCTGCGGAACACATGATCCGTGAAATGATCAAAATGATAGAGATCCGGAAATCCTGGTTTCCCCCTGCGTTGAAAATGGTCATTTGCATACCTTCCGGCATTACTGAAGTGGAAGAGCGTGCCGTAAAAGATTCGGCAGAACAGGCTGGCGCAAAAGAGGTCAGGTTGATCCACGAACCCATGGCTGCCGCCATCGGGATCGGGATCGATGTATTGGAACCGGTAGGGAATATGGTCATCGATATCGGTGGGGGCACAAGCGAAATAGCCGTAATTGCACTGGGCGGGATCGTCAACAACAAATCCATCCGTATCGCGGGAGATGAATTTAATTCCGATATTGAAGAATACATGCGCAAACAGCACAACCTGAACATCGGAGAACGTACCGCAGAACGAATCAAAATAGAAGTGGGTGCTGCCCTTGCCGACATCGACAATCCACCTCCTGAATATGCCGTTCATGGTCGTGATATGCTTACCGGCATTCCTAAAGAAGTGATTGTAAATCATGCAGAAATTGCACACGCACTCGATAAATCCATCTCAAAAATAGAAGCAGCCGTGCTGAATGCACTCGAAATGACCCCTCCTGAGTTGGCAGCCGACATCTTTGAAACCGGAATCTATCTTGCCGGCGGTGGATCACTGTTGCGGGGACTGGATAAACGTATTCACCTCAGGACGAAACTCACGGTACACGTTGCAGAAGATCCGCTGAGGGCAGTTGCAAGAGGTACCGGCATCGCGTTAAAGAATTTTGACAAATTCACCTTCCTCATTAAGTAAAGGAAGTTATGCGTTACCTGCTCTATTTCCTCCGGAAACAGTATATCTATTTCCTTTTCCTGGCCTTGGAGGCAATATCGCTGTTGCTCCTTTTTAATAAGAACGATTACCAGAACAGTGCCCTGACAGCTGTTTCAAATGGGTTCGCAGGTTCCGTGCTGAACATATCAAGTAATGTTTCCGATTATTTTTCCCTGCGGAGAGTCAACCAGATTCTCGCCGAAGACAATGCCAGCCTCCATTCCAACCGTTCAGAAGCATTCTATAAAGCCGATACAGCTTCATTCTACCAGCACGACACCCTGTATAAACTTGAATACCGGTACATAAGCGCAAAAGTCATCAATAACTCTACGAACAAGAGAAACAATTTTCTTATGCTCAATAAAGGCCACCGCCAGGGCATTGAAAATCACATGGGCGTTATCATCGGCGACCGCATCGTGGGCCAGGTCGTGAGCGTCTCTGATCATTTTTGCTGGGTAATGTCATTGCTGAATAAGGATAGCAGGATCTCCGGGAAGTTCAAGAAAAACAACCAGCTTGTCAACATCGAATGGGGCGGTGGAAATTACCAGATTGGCGAGGTAAAGGAAATACCGAAACATGTGGTGATCCGCAAAGGAGATACCATCATCACAAGCGGAAATTCTGATATTTTTCCGGAAGGATTACTGATTGGAACAATCGATAATTTCACCATCGCTCAGGAAGAAAATTTTAATTATGCCACCATCCGGTTTGCCACAGATTTCAATAGCATGAGCTTCGTGGAAGTGCTTATCGATATGATGAGAAAAGAAAAAGAGAACCTGAAAAACTCATTCAAAAGCAATGAACGGTAAACCTAAGAGGAATTCTCAATGACCATCATCATACTGAAAAATATCGGGCGTTTTGTGTTTCTGATCCTCTTCCAGGTGCTGATTCTGAACAACATCCAATTCAGCGGGTACATCAATCCCTATTTTTACATTTATTTTATCCTGCTGCTTCCCTTTGAAACCCCGCGTTGGTTGCTGCTTCTGTCGGCATTCATGCTGGGCATTTCACTGGATGCCTTCACCAATACGTTTGGACTGAATGCAGCTGCCTGCGTACTGGTGGCATTTGTAAGGCCTTTTGTGATCTCAGCTATTTCTACCGGAACCGAATTCATGATCGGCCATTCACCTTCCCTCAAAAACCAGGGCCTGAAATGGTTCGCCTATTATTCAATCATCCTGGTAGGGGTTCATCATTTTGCGCTTTTCTACCTCGAAATTTTCCGTTTCACCGAATTCTTCCAAACCCTTCTCCGCGTATTGTTGAGCAGTATCTTTACCCTGCTGATCATCTTCATTGCACAATACCTGTCATATCCAGCAGAAAAATAACTCACCAACGTGCTGGTTCATCAGCTCACCAGTTGATAAAGCCATTTTATCTCATCTTTCCATAAAGATTCATCAGGTGTTTCAAGGATGAGCGGCATGTTGTCGAACCGGGCATCATTCATAATACGGCGGAAAACCCCTTCTCCCATTATCCCTTTTTTCAGGTTTTCATGACGATCGACATGGGTTCCTAGTTCTTTTTTTGAATCGTTCAGATGGATCCCTTTCAGGTAGGCGAATCCGACAATGGCCTCAAACTCTTTCAGCGTTGCCTCGTATCCCTTTTCCGTTTTGATGTCGTAACCTGCAGTAAACGTATGACAGGTATCGAGACAAACACCTACCCGGCTTTTATCCTGGACGAGTTCGATAATCGCGCTGAGATGCTCAAACCGATGGCCAACAGCGCTGCCCTGGCCTGCCGTGTTTTCGATGACAGCAGTTACACCTTTGGTTTTATCCAGTGTAATATTAATGGATTCGGCGATCAGCTTCAGACAATCTTCCAGCGAATGCAGGTTCATATGCGCCCCGGGATGGAAGTTGAGCAACTTCAATCCGAGTAGTTCACATCGTGTCATCTCATCAAGAAAAGATTTCCGGGATTTGGCCAGCATCTCCTTTTCAGGGTTTCCTAAATTGATCAGGTAGCTGTCATGGGGGAGAATATACTTCGGCAAATAACCGAACTTCTTACAATTCGCCTTAAACTGGCTGATACTATCTTCTGTAAGCGGGCTTGTAACCCATTGCCGCTGGTTCTTGGTGAATAAGGCAAACGCTTTTGCGCCAATCGCGTTTGCATTTTCAGGTGCATTTTCAACACCGCCCGAGGCGCTGACATGGGCTCCGACGTATTTCATAATACAAAAATACATCAGATTCCATCTTTTCGGATCCTTTATATGAACGTAAAAAAAAAGAAACACCTGACGGAAAAAGAAAAAACCCGTTCATGAAAATGAAACGGGTTGGGAGGTATCGAGCGGAGTCGAACCGCTGTACGAGGTTTTGCAGACCTCTGCCTGACCACTCGGCCACGATACCCTATAGGGGCAGCAAAGATAGGAAAAAAATCAGTTTGCCAAAATACAACTGACCTGTTTCACCTTTCCGCCCAAGGGGGGATTGACTTTTGCTATTTTTACCTGCATTGAATTTACCTGAGGAAACGACCGCATCACGGCATCCAGGATCCTCCAAGCAACGCTTTCCAGAAGGTGGGCGTTGATCTCCATCTCTTTTTTTACAATCTGGTAAACTTCCTGGTAATTGATCGTATCTCCCAGGTGGTCGGAATGTTCTGCTTGTCCTGTGTCAAATTCCATCTCAATGTCAACGATAAATTTTGTGCCGATGATTTGCTCTTCCTTGTAATGTCCGTGATAAGCAAAAAACTCCATGCCTTCCAATAGAATTTTTCCCATGTTCAGCGATATTTCAGAAAGCGAATTTATCAATTTCCGGGGAACACCACCCTTGGATTGTGTAATTTTCAGTAAGTTTGCAACGGTGCTGATTCTTTTCTTGCTGTCTTGAATTAGAAAATTTTAAAGGCAGGATGATAAAGTACCAATATTAATGTTTTTAAGGAGATCATAATAAAAATGGAAGAAAATAAAATACCGGAGGAAAAAACCGAACGATCACTGAACTTCATCGAAGAAATTATTGAAGAAGATCTGCGAAACGATGTCAACGAAGGCAGGGTTCATACACGGTTTCCCCCTGAACCGAATGGCTACCTGCATATCGGGCATGCCAAATCAATTTGCCTGAATTTCGGACTGGGAAAAAAATACAACGGGAAAACCAACCTGCGGTTCGACGATACCAACCCGGTTAAAGAAGATGTTGAATATGTCGACTCCATAATGGAAGATGTGAAATGGCTGGGGTTTGACTGGGAAGACCGGCTTTTCTATGCTTCCGATTATTTTGAACAACTCTTTGAGTTTGCCATCATATTGATCCGGAAGGGGAAAGCCTATGTCTGTGATATGAGTGCGGAAGAGATCAGCGAAACCCGTGGTACACCTTCACGCCCGGGGAAAGAAAGTTCCTACCGTACCCGTTCCGTAGAAGAAAATCTTACACTTTTTACCCGGATGCGGGCCGGAGAATTTCCCGACGGATCAAAAGTACTGAGGGCAAAGATTGACATGGCATCTCCTAATATGCAGATGCGAGACCCCGTGCTCTACCGCATTCTCCATGCAACACACCACCGTACCGGAGATAAATGGTGCATCTACCCGATGTACGATTTTGCACACGGGCAATCCGATTCAATCGAACGGATCACCCATTCTATCTGTACCCTCGAGTTTGAGGTCCATCGTCCGCTCTATGACTGGTTCATCCGTGAGATCGGTATTTATGCCCCCAGGCAGATTGAATTTGCGCGGCTCAACGTTTCCTATACCGTGATGAGTAAGCGGAAATTGCTGGAATTGGTGCAAGAAAGATATGTTAATGGTTGGGATGATCCAAGAATGCCGACAATCTGTGGATTACGCCGGCGTGGGTATACTCCCGAGTCGATCCGCAACTTTGCAGATACCATCGGTGTTGCCAAACGTGACAATGTTATTGACGTCAGCCTGCTCGAATTCTGTATCCGTGAAGATCTCAATAAGCGAGCCAACCGGCTGATGGCCGTGTTGAACCCCGTCAAGGTGATTATCGATAACTATTTGGAAAATATTGTTGAGGAAATGGAATCCGTAAACAATCCTGAAGATGAATCCAAAGGAAAACGCAAAGTTCCTTTTTCGAAAACCCTTTTCATTGAACGGGACGATTTTATGGAAGATCCCCCAAATAAGTTTTTCCGCCTCGCTCCGGGTCGCGAGGTGCGTTTGAAGGCAGCTTACATCATCCGGTGCGAAAGTGTTGTGAAGGACCCTGAAACGGGTAAAATCGAAGAGATCCATTGTACCTATGACCCGCTAACCAAAAGCGGCATGCCCGACAGTAACCGGAAAGTGAAAGGAACCCTGCACTGGGTTTCTGAAAAACAGGCTGTTAAAGCAGAAGTGAGGCTGTATGACCGTCTTTTTACCAACGAAAACCCGGATAATTCCGAGGAAGGCAAAACATACAAGGATTATCTGAACCCCGATTCTCTGAAGGTCATCATGGCAATGATAGAACCTGCGGTTAATAATGCAAAAATTTCGGAGAAATATCAGTTTGAACGGATCGGCTATTTTTCTGTAGATAAAGATTCAACCCCGCAAAACCTTGTGTTTAACAGGGTCGTCCCCTTGAAAGATTCCTGGTCAAAAGTGGAAAAAGTTAAATAAACTTTGACATTTTTGTAAAAAATTTCTTAATTTTGCCCCCTGATTGTCCGATGGTGTAACTGGCAACACAAATGATTCTGGATCATTAGAGTCTAGGTTCGACCCCTAGTCGGACAACTGATCGAAAATAAAAAACCCCGTGAACATTGTGTTTCCGGGGTTTTTTATTTATTCGTTCCTGGTATCAACCATCAGAATTATGCTTGGGCTTCCATGGGCGTTTCGCTTCAATGAGGTCTGGGGTATGCCCATTAAAATGAAATGGTAAGGAGAAGTAAAATCTTTCAGGTCAATTTCTGTTTCCATCGACACGGCATGGCTGGGATAATGGTAGGGGAACATAATCGTATCTCTTGCGTGATACACGGTATCCCAATACGGGTCAGTGGTAATGGCCAGGTAGAACGATGACCGGATGGTATCATTAAAGATCCCTTTTAACAGGCCTTTTGAAATTCTGGTTGTTGAATAAGCATCAAAACTATTTAAAATAGTATCGATCTGAATGAAAACGTTCCCCTCTTTATCCGTCAAACTGATGGGAACGTAGATCTTTGTTTCTTTTTTACAACCGGGGAGGAAGATCATTCCAACCATAAAAAGGGAAAGGATCATAATCATTGTTTTCATAGTCAGCGATTCTGAAACAGAACAAATAAAATAATTAAGAATGTATTATTCGAATAAAATATGAATACCGTGCTAAAAGTGAGCCAAATATACAAAAAAACAATTGATTGTCAACAACTAGGAAAAAAAAATTCAGGAAGCCTAACTTTAAAAATGAGATAGCATCAATTTGCTACCTTGGTAATTTTTCCAAACCGGTTTCAATTCTTTTCAGAAATTCTTCCTTCCCCAGCGTGGTGGCAATATCCATAATTCCGGGGCCTTGGTTATTCCCTATCAAAAGAAGTCGCAAGGGGTTCATAAGTTGCCCCATCTTCATGTTTTTCCGGGAGATGAAATCCTGGATAAATGAATGGACCTGATCATGTCCCCATTCGATTTCGGATGCTTCTTTCAGGAAGGAACCCAATAACGATGAAACAACCGGTGCAGGGTTCCAGACTTTCTGAACAACCTGTTCATCATAATCCTTTGGGGGGACAAAGAAAAACCAGGAGTTATTCCAAAGATCAGGAATAAGATTGGCCCGCTCTTTTATCAAATGAATAACGGTGGCTATATAGATGTCGTCAAAATGCAGGTTTCGTTTTTCAAGTTCCAGTTTCAGAAGTTCAATGAGTTCTTTTTCCGGTTTATTGACGAGGTACTGATGATTGTACCACCGGGATTTTTCAGGATCGAATTTTGAACCATGTTTTCCGACCCTGTCCAGGGAGAATTCCTGGATCAGCTCATCCATCGTAAACAATTCTTGCTCTGTTCCGGGGTTCCATCCAAGAAATGCCAGCATGTTCACAAATGCTTCGGGCAGATAACCGGATTCGCGATAGCCGGAAGAAATATCTTTTGTCAGAGGGTCTGTCCACTGCAATGGGAAAACAGGAAAGCCAAGACGATCACCATCTCTTTTGCTGAGTTTACCGTTTCCGTCGGGCTTAAGCAGCAATGGCAGGTGTGCAAATGCTGGCATGGTCTCTTCCCATCCCAAATAACGGTAAAGCAAAACGTGCAAAGGTGCCGAAGGAAGCCATTCTTCACCACGGATTACATGGGAGATCTCCATCAGGTGGTCGTCTACAATGTTGGCAAGATGATAAGTTGGCCACCCGTCGGATTTGAATAATACTTTATCGTCCAGACTGGAAGATTGTACCAACACATCCCCGCGGATCAGATCATTCACATGAATCTCTTCATTTTCCGGTATCCGGATTCGGATAACATAGGGTTCACCGGATGCAATGCGTTGTTTGACTTCATCCTGCGGCAACGAAAGCGAGTTTTTCATGCCAAGCCGCGTAAACGGCCCGTATTGGGAAAGCTGGACATCCTTGTTTTTTCCCTTTTCGCGCATAGATTCCAGTTCTTCAGGAGTATCAAACGCATAATAAGCATGTCCGTTTCCGACAAGTTGCTCGGCATAACCACGGTAGATGGTTTTCCTTTCCGATTGCCGGTAGGGCCCGTAAGATCCCCCGTTTACAATGTCTTCGTCAAATCGAATCCCGCACCAGTTGAGCGATTCGATGATGTAATCCTCTGCCCCCTTTACATACCGGTTCTGATCAGTATCTTCAATGCGAAGGATCATCTTTCCGCCATGTTTACGGGCAAACAGGTAGTTGTACAATGCGGTCCTTACACCGCCGATATGAAGCGGACCCGTAGGACTGGGTGCGAAACGTACCCGTATTTTCCGATCGTTCATAAGCTATGACTGTAAAGTGATTTTCGGAAGAATGAAATCCAATGCAGATTGCACCGATTCCTCCACACTCATTTGGTCGGTTTTTAATACAAGATCAGGATCCGGCGGAATATCAAATGGGGAACTGATTCCGGTAAACTCCGGAATTTCACCCTTCCGGGCCTTTGCATACAGGCCTTTAACATCACGGGTTTCGCAGATCTCCAGGGGTGCGCTGATAAAAACTTCAAGAAAATCTTCTTTCCCGATGATGTTCTTTGCCATCGTCCGGATCTCATCCGTAGGACTGATAAAACAGTTGATGGTCACAACCCCGCAATTCACAAATAACTTGCTGACTTCTGCAATCCGCCGGATGTTTTCTTTCCGGTCCTCCACCGAAAATTTCAGGTTGTTATTAATGCCGGTTCTTACAAGGTCTCCGTCCAGCAGCATCACAAGAAATCCCAGATTGTAAAGTTCTTTCTCAAGTGCCAGTCCGATAGTTGTCTTACCGGACCCCGACAATCCTGTCATCCATAAAACTTTTGCCTTTTGTTTCAACCGCTGTTCCTTGTCTGAGCGGGCCAAAGGTTTTTTGTCAGAGAAATAGAGTTCCATTGATCAGATGAGATGTTGGTTTAGTGCGGCAAAATTAGCGTTATTTTCCCGGGATTCAAATGGGATGATTCAGGAATGAAGTACCTTTACAGCGAAAATAAAATGACAAAACTTCCCGTTCTTAAGTAAGAGCAAAAGATCATGACGGACAATTACCAAATACTGATCCGCAAACTTGATGAATTCATCAGGAAGTATTACAGAAACCAGCTTATCAGAGGCTCTCTGTTGTTCCTTGCAATCCTGTTTCTTTCATATCTCCTCTTCGTGACCCTTGAGTATTTCTGGCACTTTGGAACAGTAACCAGGTCCATTCTTTTTTACCTGTTTGTCTTTCTGAATGGTTCCGCTTTTCTGCTTTTTGTTGCAGATCCGCTGCTGAAAATCAGGAAAATCGGGAAGGTCATCTCCCGCGAACAAGCAGCAACAATCATTGGAAAGCATTTCGGTGAGATAAAAGACAAACTGTTAAACACGCTCCAACTGAAGAAACTCGAAAACTCGGGGGAAGAAAACATCGAACTGCTCAGGGCCGGCATCGATCAGAAGATCATCCAACTCAGACCGGTTCCATTCATCCGCGCCATCGATTTGTCGAAAAACAAAAAATTCCTGAAATATACACTACCACCGCTTTTTATCTTTCTCCTCCTACTGCTCATCGCACCTTCCATGATAACGAAGCCCTCCGAGCGGATCCTGCACCATTCAAAAGTGTATGTCGAAGAAACACCCTTCCACCTCCTGATCCTGAATAAAAGCCTGGAAGCCTTCCAACAGGAAGATTTTACACTGAATGTCAAAGTGAGTGGTGATAAACTCCCGGATGAAGTTTTCCTGGAAAATGAAGGTGTTGCCTATAGACTTAACAAGGTGAGCCGTATTCTCTTCTCTTATACCTTCAGGACAGTTCAGAAATCCGAAAAATTTCACCTGGAAGCCGGAAAATTCAGATCGGAAGACTTCGAGCTTAAAGTTTACCCTAAACCTACAATATTAAGTTTCGAAACAGGATTGGCCTATCCGCCATATCTGAACCGGAAAAATGAGATCCTTGAAAACACCGGCGACCTTATCATTCCGGAAGGTACCCGGGTGAATTGGAGATTTTTTACAAAAGATGTTGATCAGATCCTGGTACGTTTCGACAATGAATCAAAATCCCTGAGTAAGCAGGAAAGCAATGCCTTTGAATATACTTCTGTTTTTTCCAGAAGCACGTTCTATTCAATGAAAGCAGGCAATTCCTACAAGCGTCAGCAGGATTCACTTTCCTATACGATAACCGTGATACCGGATGCCTATCCGATGATTACAGTTGAACAGCAGAAAGACACTGTTCTGTCGTCAAGAATGTTTTTCCAGGGTGTGATAAGAGATGATTATGGTTTTTCACTGCTGGCATTTACCTCCACACTGATTCACGGAAGTGATACTTCCATAAAAGAAACCAAAACAACAAACCTGGTTTTTAATAAAACACTGAACCAGCAATCGTTTTATTATTCCCTTGATATCAATGAATTTGTGAAAAACCCGGGCGACGAACTCGATTATTATTTTGAGGTTTGTGATAACGATGGATTGCACGGACCTAAATGCGCCCGGTCGGGATTGCTGAAATATAAAGCACCGTCGTTGGAAGAGATCGAAAAAACCACGTCACAGCAGGAACAGAATATAACTTCAAGCATACAGAGTGCGTCAAAAGAAGCAAAAGATCTGCAGAAGAAGATCGATGAACTGAATAAAAAACTAGTGGAAAAGAACGCACTAACCTGGCAGGACAAAAAGCAAATCCAGGATCTTCTGGATAAACAAAAACAGATCAAGGAAAACCTGGAGAAAATCCAGCAGCAATACGAGCAAAAAAACAGTATGGAGGAGCAATTTAAAAATGTTGACCAGTCTATCATCGATAAACAAAATCAGCTGAATGAACTGTTCAATGAGGTAATGAGCGATGAAACAAAGAAGTTGGCTGAAGAACTGAGGAATATGCTTGACAAGATTGACAAAAACCAGGTCAGTCAGATGCTTGAAAAGCTGAAGATGAGCAATAAAGATATTGAAAAGGAACTCGACCGGAATTTGGAACTCCTGAAGCAGGCAGAATTTGATAAAAGACTCAGCGAATCGATCGATAAACTGAAAGAACTTTCGGAAAAACAAGATAAGTTGTCCGAATCAACGCTGGATAAAAAAACCGACAAAGACCAGCTTCAAAACCAGCAGAAAGAGATCAATAAGGATTTTGATGAGACAAAGAAGAAACTGGATGAACTGCAGGAAAAGAACAAAGAACTTCAGGAGCCGAATGAATTGCCCAATCTGAGCAAGGATGAGCAGGACATTGACAATGAACTGAAAAATTCGACGGAGTCGATAGATAAAAACGATAAACAAGCAGCCAGCAAATCGCAAAAAAATGCCTCAAAAAAGATGGGTGCCATGTCGCAGAAGCTCCAGTCGTCGAAGGATGGAATGGAGTCCATGCAAAACGAGGAAGACCTTGCGATGCTTCGGCAGATCCTCGAAAATCTGGTCAGAATATCGTTTGACCAGGAAGACATGATGAATCGTACCAAAACCATCAATAAAAGTGATCCTAAGTATCTGAAGCTGATTCAGGATCAGAACAACCTGAAGGAAGACCTGGGTTCGGTTGAAGATTCACTGTATCAGCTGGGAAAAGGGAAATGATGATCAAACCATTCATCCTGCGCGAAATTTCTTCCATCAATAACAATATCAGAGATGCTGTAAAAAACCTGAACGACCGGAACCTGCCCACTGCCGCTGTTAAGCAGCAATTTGTAATGACCTCAGTGAACAACCTGGCCCTGATGCTATCTGATGTGATGAAACAAATGGAAGCAAACATGAACATGCCAAGTTCAAAATCGGGTTCGTCAAGCTGCAATAAGCCCGGCGGAAAAGGGAAAAAGATGTCGATGAAATCCATGCGGGGAATGCAGGAACAAATCAATAAACAGATGCAAGGCTTGAAGAAAGAAATGGAATCGATGAAAAACGGGCAACAAAAACCAGGCAGTTCAGGACAGAAAGGGATGAGTGAACAACTGGCGAAACTGGCCGCTCAGCAGGAGGCCCTCCGGAACGAGATGAGCAAATATGCGGACCAGCTCAATGAAGAAGGAACCAAAGACGGAGGATCCATGAGCGATATGATGAAAAAAATGGAAGAAACGCAGAAAGACCTGGTTAACAAAAAGATTGTTCAGGAGACCCTCAACCGCCAGCAGGAGATCCTCACCAAGATGCTGGAATCGGAAAAAGCAGAAATGAAAAGAGGGGAGGAAGAAAAAAGACAATCTACGGAAGCAAAAAATCCCCCGATAAGTAACCCTTTTTCAAATTTTAAGTATAACAGTATAAAAACGGCTGCAACAGACCTGTTGAAAACTGTTCAGCCATCTTATAATTATTATTATAAAAATAAAATCAATAGTTATTTTCTTAAATTTGAATAAAAGTTTATGAGTCGGATATTTAAAGAGATAAGGATACCTTCCAGCAGCGAGAGCCTCTCCATGGTCGAAAATTTCGTGGACGAGATCTGCGAAGCATACTACATTACCAATTCATATTATAGCAATATACTGATAGCAATCCTTGAAGGCGTTAAAAATGCCATCCTTCATGGAAACAAAAAAAACCCGGAAAAACAGGTTAAGCTTTCTTTTAAGAGCGTGCCCAACGGACTTTGCTTTACCATAAAAGACCAGGGCGATGGATTTAATTTCAGGAATGTCCCGAGCCCTATCGAGGCTGCTGAAGGCCAGACTGAAAATGTTGGGAAGGGAATTTTTTTGATTTGCTCGCTTGCTGACCAGGTATCCTATAATTCTAAAGGAAATGTTGTCGAAATTGTCTTTTTCATTTCAAGCATAAACCAGGAAACAACACTGAACAGGATTTCACAGGTTCACCGGTATTTCAATAAGCAAAAATCACTGGCCTAATTGCAAGGACGTGAGTTTCCCGATCCAATTTTTCAGCGAAGGCATTCTATTTACCCTGAAGAATAAACCAGGGATCCGAAAATGGCTGAATGCGGTTGTCCGAGAAGAAAAGAAAAAACCCTGGTACATCAACTTCATCTTCTGTAGCGACGAATACCTTTTGGAACTGAACAGAACCTACCTGAAGCATGAAACGCTTACTGATATTCTAACTTTCCCTTATCAGGAGGATGACACCAATACTATCTCCGGCGATATTTTTATCAGCATCGACAGGGTAAAGGAAAATGCGGCAGAATTCAGGCAGGATTTTCAGAAGGAATTACAAAGGGTAATGGTGCATGGAGTGCTCCACCTTATTGGCTATTCTGATCAAGGGAAAAAGAAGAAGGAATTCATGACAGAACGGGAGAATCATTACCTTGAAAATTTTAATTCGTTAGAATAACAGCTTTGTTAAAAAACCAAAAGAACGTTGTTTAATCCGCACAATATCAGTGTGTTGTAATTGTTTCTTTTGTTTTTTTGGAAATCCCCCGTTGTTTTAATTTCTCTGTTCCTCCCCGTCAATGTTAACCCTTTGGAAAGTCTTTATTTTTTAAGCATTTCGTATCTTTGCAACACTTTTATAAATTAATGTTTCACGTGGAACATGTATGATTTTCCCAAATATGATGTTATTGTTGTAGGCGCTGGCCATGCAGGGTGTGAAGCGGCAGCAGCAGCTGCCAATCTTGGATCAAAGGTCCTGCTGATTACAATGAACATGACGAACATGGCCCAGATGTCATGCAATCCTTCAATTGGAGGAATCGCCAAGGGACAAATCGTTCGTGAAATAGATGCACTGGGAGGTTACACAGGTATCGTTTCCGACCGTACAATGATCCAGTTCCGGATGTTGAATAAATCTAAAGGACCTGCTATGTGGAGCCCGCGGTCACAAAACGATCGGTTCCGGTTTTCAGAAGAATGGCGGTCGGTGCTGGAGCAAACACCTGGTGTTGATTTCTGGCAGGACATGGTACACGAAGTTGTTGTTGAAGGTAGAAAAGCCGTGGGGGTAAAAACGGGATTAGGACTTGAGTTTCACACTCAAACAGTGATCCTCTCTAATGGAACCTTTCTTAACGGGATCATTCATATCGGTGAAAAAAGTTTTGGCGGTGGACGGATTGGTGAAAACGCCTCTGTTGGCCTGACAGAAAACCTGGTACAACTGGGATTTGAATCAAGAAGAATGAAAACCGGTACACCGGTTCGGGTTGATGGAAGATCGCTGGATTTTTCAAAGATGGAAGAACAAAAAGGGGATGAGATTCCCGGAAAATTTTCCTTTACAGAGACACAGCACCTGACCAAACAAAGAAATTGTTTCCTGGCCTATACAAACCTTGAAGTGCATGCAATCTTGCGAAAGGGATTTGACCGGTCGCCCTTATTCACTGGAAGAATTTCCGGCAAGGGACCAAGATATTGCCCTTCAATTGAAGACAAAATTGAACGATTTTCGACAAAAGAACGACATCAGCTTTTTATCGAGCCGGAAGGATGGAATACAATTGAATATTACGTAAACGGGTTTTCATCATCACTACCTGAAGAAATACAGTTTGAAGCATTGCGAAAAGTTCCGGGATTTGAAGATGTGAAATTTTTCCGACCGGGTTATGCCATCGAATATGATTATTTTCCTCCCTACCAGCTGAGGCTTAACCTTGAAACTAAAATTATTGAAAACTTATTTTTCGCAGGACAGATCAATGGTACCACTGGATATGAAGAAGCCGCTGCACAAGGATTAATGGCAGGCATCAATGCACATCTTAAAAATACTAACCAACCGCCTTTTATTCTTTCCCGTTCGCAGGCGTATATCGGGGTATTGATTGATGACCTGATTACAAAAGGAACGGATGAACCTTACCGGATGTTTACATCACGGGCAGAATACCGCTTGTTGCTTCGACAGGATAATGCTGATCACCGGCTTACTCCATTGTCCCGGGAAATAGGACTTGCCTCAAAAGAACGAATGGAAAAGGTGGTGGAAAAGTCAAAAAATGTAACGAAAATAATCGACTTTATCGGTCAAGAAAGTATTACGCCGGGAGAGATTAATCCTGTCCTGGAACAACACAACACAAAGGTAATTTCCCAAAAGGCGAAATTTTCCGCATTATTATTAAGGCCTCAACTCAGTATTTTTGATCTTATCCGTGGAAGCAAAACGTTGTCAGCGTTTCGTGATTCGGTTAACTTCTCAGAGGAAGAACTGGAAGAAGCAGAAATTTTGGTGAAGTATGAAAACTACATTGAGAAAGAGCAGGAAATCGTAGATAAATTATCGAAATTTGAAGATATCCCGCTTCGGATTGATTTTGATTATCATGCAATGAATTCCCTTTCAATGGAAGCACGGGAAAAACTCTCCAAAGTCAGGCCAGAAACCATAGGACAGGCTTCAAGAATCAGCGGGGTCTCTCCTGCCGACATTTCCGTTTTAATTGTTTATCTTGGCAGATGATATTGTTCCACGTGAAACGAACCAAATAAGAATGGAAAATCTCTCCACCTGTCCGCTATGTGGAAAACCATATTTTACAACATTTCTGCAAAGCAGTGATCTTTTTCTGACGAAGGAAGAGTATACGATCGTATCCTGCAACAGCTGTGGAATGAAATTTGTAAATCCCCGCCCGGATGCAAGTGAGATCGGTAAATATTATGAGTCATCCGATTATGTTTCACATGATGCTGGAAAAAAGAGCGGATTAAATTTTCTTTACAAGCGGGTAAGGAATATCTCAATAAAAAATAAATACAAGCTTGTAAAAAATACTGCGAAGGGGAAAAAACTGCTGGATATCGGATGTGGTACTGGTGAATTTATTTTCTTTTGTAAACAACACGGCTTCGATGTAAAAGGGATCGAACCGGGTGAAAAGCCCAGGTCATATGCCCAGACAAAATATAAATTGGATGTTTACGGAGAAGATTATCTTGAACAGTTAACGCTTCAGGATTTTGATGTAATAACATTGTGGCACGTCCTGGAGCATGTTCATCTTCTTCATGAACGGATGAAAAAGATTGTGGAAATTATGAAGCCCGACGGAGCACTAATTATCGCCGTCCCAAACAGTGATTCCTGGGACGCCCTGTATTACGGAAAATTCTGGGCCGCTTATGACCTTCCACGGCATCTTTATCATTTCTCCCGGGAAACGATGCAAATTCTTGCCCAGAAGCATTCCTTAAAAATTGACAGGACCATTCCCATGAAACTGGATGCATTTTACATTTCTCTCCTGAGTGAAAAATATGCAAAGGGAAGAAAAAATTATTTCAGGGCAATTATAAATGGAATCAGATCAAACAATTTTGCCAGGAAGAATAAAAAAAATTATTCAAGTTTGATTTATGTCCTGAAGAAGGGATAAAAGGCGAAAATAAAGACGTTTAACGCACGATGAATGCTTTATGGCAGTACAGGATGAATTTCGCAAGATCGTTCTTAATACGGAAAATAAAAGGGCTGTTTTTTTGGGTGATTTTTCAACAACGCAATGATTTTTCTTAAAGAAATCGATAAAAGAAAAATTTTCGGCTATTTTTTCGCCGGAATATTTCTGATTTTTCTGGCAATAATCCTGAGAGGTTTTTTTTCCATACAGGATCACCCTGAAAATGTCACGAAAAAATTTACATGGGTTCTTCATCAAAAAGAGAAGTTACTTTCAGAAGGAATTGAAAAACTGAAGAGGGTTTCTTTTCAGCAAAATAATAAAAACCGGGTTGAGACGGAAAATGAATTTCAGGAGTTGTACAAAAGGAACGGGATCCTTTTATTTGTATATGAAAATGACTCACTGGTCTACTGGTCATCCAATTCTGCCTCCTGCCCTGAAAAATTATCCGCGAAATTCGTTCATGACAGTGCCTATTTTGAAAAACAAAAAAACGGCTGGTATGAAGTGATCAGGAAGAAAGATTCATCAAAAGTTTATATCGGACAAATTCTTATAAAGCAACAATATCTTTTTGAGAATGAATACCTGAAAAATGATTTCGAAAAAGGATTCACAGTTCCCGTAGGAACTGAGATTGATGTTGGATATGGAAAGAATATCATACTCACGAACGGTGGAAAGTTCCTGTTCTGTTTAAAGATTACCTCCGACCCTGACCTTCCGCAAACACTGGTATTTCTGCTTTTCCTGCTTTATCTGGCTGGCTTTATCCTGCTGCTGGTTTCACTCTATAAGTTATATTGCCGGATGGAGCATCTTTTTCCTTCACGGGTTCTTTTTCTCCTGAGTTTTTCCATCGATGTCATTCTGATCCGTTTATTTCAGTTTTATTTTCATATTCCAAAGGTTTTATATGATTCAAAACTGTTTGGACCGGGGTCCTTTTCGTCATCTCTGCTACTTCCTTCTATTGGAGATTTCCTGGTAAACAGCATCATTCTTCTTTTTGTTTCTTATGTGATTTTCAGACATTACCCAGGTTTTCTGAAAACCCAGAAACGGAAGAAAAATATCCGGATAACAGTTGCAGTTTTCCTGCTCCTACTCATCCTTGCCGGGTTTTTTATAACTGTTGAAGTTATCCATGACCTTGTAGTTAATTCGACGATTCCATTTAACCTGCAGGATATTTCCAGCCTGGATGTTTCCAGCTTTGTGGGCTGCGTGATCATTTCGGCGGCCTTTCTTTCCTTTTTCCTGATAGCATTGCGCTTGTTTCAATCCTTTTTCGACCTCACCGGGATAAGAAATTTTCATAACAGCAAAAGAAAAAGAATAGCAGACACATCACTCCCCAGGATCGTTCTATATATTATTTTCTTTGCGATAACAGGAACATTAATACTGAACCACTTTAATGATTCCATTGAAAAAGAAAAACGAAAGCTACTGGCATTGAAGCTGGGCACCGCCCGAGATGCCATGGCAGAGATGATGTTTTCTAAAACCGAACAACAGATCCTGAACGATTCCATGTTGAGAAGCATCATCTGTGACAGCTTGCGTCCAAATACTGAAGAGACCGAAGACAGCATTGAACATTATCTCCAGGACAACTATTTCAGAGGATACTGGAACAACTATACTTTTCAGGTAACCCTCTGTTCAGAAAAAAAGACCTTACGGGTTCAACCACACAACTATCTTATAAATTGTAAAACATATTTTCAAAATATTATCAACGATTTTGGCAAGCCTACATTGAGCAAATATCTGTATTTTCTCGATTATGGATATGGTTATAAAAATTACCTTGCCATATTCCCGGTTTCGTCCAGTCAGAATAAATCATTGTTTGGCCAAAATGCTTATATTGAAATCAGTTCAAAGTTGATTTTCAAAGACATAGGTTATCCGGAATTACTGATCGATAAAAAAGAAGGACAGATTCCGGATCTGTCCGATTATTCTTATGCCTATTACCGCAATGGAAAACTGATTCACCGTGTGGGAAGTGTCCAATACAGTCTGGAGCTAGATCATGCTGTGGATCAGCATCATAAAGCGGCTCATTATTATTCCTCGGAGGGTTACAGTCACTACTGTTATCCTATTGACAAAGGGAATGTGCTTATCGTCAGCAAAAATGAGAGTTCTCTTCTCGACAGGATTGCACCGTTTTCATATCTCTTTTTCTTTTTCGCACTCTTTTCTATCTTCTTTTTCCTGATCATCAGATATTCGGATGTTATTAATATTTCATTCCTCCGCCTGGGTGACCGGTTACAATTATCTATGTCGGGAATCCTAGCCATCTCCTTGCTGATCACCGGAGGACTTATTGTTTATTACATCATTCATCTGAATACAGCGAAAAACCGTGAAAATCTTAGTGAACGTACTCATTCCCTGTTGATTGAATTACAACATAAGATCGGAAACTCAGCTGATTTTTCAGACCTGGGCAAGGAAGAACTGAACGAGATGCTGACGGAATTTTCCAATGTCTTTTTTGTCGATGTTAACCTCTATAATCCGGAAGGGAAACTGATTGCCACCTCTCGGCCGGAAATTTTTGAAGAAGGATTATCATCCGAACTGATGAACAGGCAAGCATTTTCTAAACTCAATTATGCCCATGATTCATATTATTTTCAATATGAAAAGATCGGGGAACATGGCTACAATTCAGCCTATATGCCCTTCTTCAATGAAAAAAATCAACTGTTGGCATACCTTAATCTACCCTATTTTGCACGGCAGGATGACCTGAAAAAAGAAATTTCAACGTTTCTTGTCACGTTCATTAATGTTTATGTCTTTCTTATTATTGTTGGGATATTTCTGGCATTGCTTGTTTCAAATTACATTAGTCGACCCCTGAGAATACTGGCATCACGGATCAGCCAGTTGTCGTATGGAAAAATAAACGAAAAGATTGAATGGAAACGCAGAGACGAAATAGGACAACTGGTGGATGAATACAACCGGATGATCGATGAGCTCGTGAAAAGTGCTGATTTGCTTGCCAGATCGGAACGCGAAACGGCGTGGAGAGAAATGGCAAGACAGGTAGCCCATGAAATCAAAAATCCGCTTACCCCGATGAAGCTTAGTGTTCAGCATCTTGAAAAAGCCTGGAACGATCATGCTCCTGATTGGGATGAGAGGCTGATAAGATTTACGGAAACCATGACCGAACAAATAGAATCATTGTCAGCAATTGCATCCGAGTTTTCCGATTTTGCCAAAATGCCGGTCACACAAGCGGAAGATCTTGATATCAATGAAATCCTTGAAAATATAAAAGCACTATACCAGGACACTTCACAGATACGGTTTGAATTCCGTTATGACAGTCGTGTTCGGCATACGATTGTGGGAGACAGGAAGCAGCTTTTAAGGGTTTTCACCAACCTGATTAACAACGCCATTCAGGCCATCGGAAACAATGCAGAAGGAATGATCAGTATTGAACTTGAAACGATTGAAGATAAATACAATTTAAAAATATCGGATAGCGGAGAGGGGATTTCTTCTGAGCTATCAGACCGGATCTTTCAGCCAAATTTTACTACAAAATCCGGAGGGATGGGAATGGGCCTGGCCATTGTAAAAAGTATTATTCAGGGCCTTGGGGGAGAAATCAGTTTTACTTCAAGGGAGGGTTCCGGCACAACATTTATTCTTGTTTTCCCGGTGCTGGAAGCAATGAAACAAGAAGAAGATTTGTAAAGAAACAAGGACAACAGGGAGGTCTTAAGGGAAAGAACATCTTCCCCCACACTTCAGAACAATATCATTAATAACATAAATCAGTGATGAACAGAAAAGCTCTTATTTACGGTTTACTTATTCTTCTCACCTTTTCGGGGTGCAAAAAAAACACTGAAATTATCAGTTATCATAAATTCAACGATCAGATATGGAACCGATTCGACAAAATCAGATTTGATATCCCAGTCCTGAATATAGACAAACGCTATGATGTGTTTTTCTTTGCCAATCATACGCGGGATTATGAGTTTGATAATCTGGCATTCAATATGATTATGACCACCCCCTCCGGGGAAGAAAGAATCAAGGAGTACAAGTTTTTATTGAAGGATAAGACGGGCGGATTTACCGGAACCTGTTATAAGGATTCCTGTACAGCCTCCATTGCCCTGAAAAAGGGTCTCCGGCTGGAAAAGAAAGGAATGTTACGGATTGAAATTGAAACCCTGGTTCCCCGCTTGCAGATCAATGCGTTACTGGGAGTTGGGGTCCGCCTGGTTCCTTCAGGGCAATAATTCCTGAATCCGTTTTTTATCAAGGGAAATCTGGTGTTTTAATGCCTCAAGGTTGGGGAACTTCATCTCATCCCTGATCCTGTCAACAAAAAACAGGGTCAAATCATGTCCATAAAGATCATCAGAAAAATCAAACAGGTTTACTTCTATTGTCAATTCATGCTGTTCAAAGGTCGGGCGTATACCGATATTGACCATTCCGTTGTAAAGCTTTGAATGATGTTTTATTTTGGCAGCATAAACGCCATTCGCAAGAAACAAAGGTGAAAGCTCATTCAGTTTGAGATTGGCTGTTGGAAACCCCATGATTCTTCCCATTTGCCTCCCTTCAACAACGGTCCCCTGTAAAGAATAATTATCACCCAAGAGAGCATTGGCTTCCCGGATGTTCCCTTCGGCAAGCGCTTTTCTTGCCTTTAAAGGAATTTTTTTTGTTTTCATATAGCAAAGCTACACAATTTTGAAGGGTTTGAATGCCTGCCGGGAGATCAATTTAGAGTTATTATGGATAAAGGCTGCGATGACATTCAGTACAGAAGTAAATTTTCCAGTTGTTTTTCACATCAACAGGATGCATAAATTCCATGGTTTTGTCGAACGGACTGTACTGCATATTGTTTGAGGGACCCTGTGAAACGAATGAATGGCACCAATTGCAGTCTTTGGAAATAACCTTACCTTTTGTGGACTTATGCCGGTCGGAATGGCAACGGAAACATCCATCGGATTCAAGATGCCCGATATGATTCAGGTATTTGTTAGAAGTCACACGCATATATGGAAAGACGTTAAGTGAAAATTCGTTCTCAATACCAGCGATGGCTTTGTCGATCAAAGATTTTTTTCCTGCATAAATGCCGGGGTATTTTATCTTGTAAAAATTATAAATGCTATCGCGGATATAACGGGAAGAAGAATCCTTATCTGTAAACGGCCCTTTCAGGACATTCATCGCGACTTTTTTAATGAAGGGCAGTTCTGCCGGTATTTCCCCCTTCATGATCCCCTCGTCAACAAAAACCGGTGCAGATTTGTAAGAATGAGACGGCCGGTTATGACAATCCATGCAGTCCATGATCCTGTGCTCAAGGGTATCAAGGGCCTTTTGTGTCAACATATTCTCTGTATCCTGAAAGATCTGAACATCCCCAGTTTTCAGGTTTGTAAATTTCACCCAGGGAATGGACTCCCTGTCTTTTGAAGATGAAACATACTCAATCCGCATATCTTTGTTGATGTGCCAGTGAATGCCACCGGTAAGCCCCAGTGTGTTGTAGTTTGGGCTAATCTTCATCATCATGGAAATATTCCATTCGGTATTCAGACTATCGGTGAGATATGTCCTCTTGTTATCCAGTCTCGGGGCATAAAATTTTTCCGGCCAATGACAACGCTCGCAGGTTTCACGTGCAGGACGCAGGTTCTTTATCGGGGTTGGGATTGGCTGTGAATACTTGTGAAAAAGGACGGAATAAACCTGGTAAAGGCCCGATAACTTTGATTTTACATACCAGTCAGCGCCCTCTCCAACGTGGCATTCCACGCAGGCTACGCGGGCATGGGGTGAATGAAGATAAGTGACATATTCCGGCTCCATCACTTTGTGGCAAAGTTTACCGCAAAAGGGAATTGATTCTGTATAGGTAAAAGCCTCGTAACTTCCGACCGCTGAAACAATCAGGAACAGGAATGTAAAAATAGAGAACATGAGTAAACGATGCCGCTGCCTGCTGCTGTTCATATCCAGTACAGGCCATTTGGGTTCGCCTTCCTTGCTTTTCCTGCGACGTTTCACAAACATTCCGATGGGAATCAAAACCAATCCGATCACAAGAACCGTAGGAAGGAGGATATAAGTAAACATCCCGTTGTACGGGTTATCATGACTTGTAAATAGCGACTCGATAAAAAGAATGATGATAAGGATGAAGCTATTAATGGCAAGGATAGCCCCAATGATGCTGATCCAATTGGAAACAGATTTTGGCATTTTCATATCGGAAGGGTTTAAGGAAATACGATTGACCGGGAAATTTACAAAATAAAATTATACAATCCGGATTTTCCAGATCAGAATTAAAAAATCCTTCCCGATCAAAAATCCAGGCGTATGCGACAAATTATTCTTCTGACTTTCAATAAATGTGGTGTTCTTTTCCAGAAGTACTATTCAGGTTTTCTTTTGCTTATTTGTTTGATTTTGACCAGTTGAATGACCGCATAGATATAGTGTGCCCAAACCCCCGTGAGCATAATGATTAAAGTTACAATCATCCAGATTGGAGCAATGGGGGTCCATAATTCCCTTGTTGGTTTTTCCGCAAGATAATATTGTTTCGGAATTCCCCAGGAAATGGAAGATTGTCCCTGAACATTGCCATAGGTATCGTTTTCTTCGATCCTCGCTATTACCATAATATTTCCGAGGGAGTCGCCGACAAGTCTCCCTGGATATTCTACTTTTCCGGTGCCGGCCATATCAAGATCGATCTCGCCAATCTTCAGTAGATTAAATAACCGCGGGACATAAACAACGACTTTTTCTTTTTGGATAGGGTTGACAACACCTTTGTGGTCAATCTGTGTAGCAGTGACAAGGATAAAACTCAGGGAATCTTCTTTCGAAAAATTGACGGTAATCCTGGCAAATTTAGCACTAAAGGTTCCCATGGCCGGCTGGTATTTTCCTTTTCCACTGAATTTTGCAAAATAGGTGGTTTTGCCATCTTTATCTTGCGGTAATCCTGATGCAACGGGGAGTTTTATTATTGCGTTTCCTTCTTCATCTGCTTTTGCTTGTCCAAGATTACGGGTCTCATTATCTCCTGAAGCAGAAAACTCGATTACTGCATTTTTTATGGCGAAAACCCCCGTCTCTTTCTTGTCAAAGATGTTTGCAGTCAGGATGATGGTGTCATTTGAATTAAGGTAAGAGAAGGTTATGGCGGGTGTGATCCCGGTAACTGAATCCTTCTTATTCTGTGCAGAAGGAACCAGATTGCAGAGACACAACAGAAAAGAGAAAATGATCCGGAATTTGTCTTGGGTTCGCATATCGCTGAAGGTTTTAATCCCTTATATAAACAGGGTTGTTATAACAATGATTCTTCTGCTTTGAACAATTCTGATGGTTCTGCTTTGGGGCCTTCCGACATCTCTGAAACATTCATGACCGGTACAAATTTAGAGGCAAGGGTAAACAGCAGGCAAAAAAGAGCCACTCCTGCGGCCATGAGCGCAAATTCGACCCAGGTGCCCGAATAATTTGTCCATTCGGGTCGTGAATCCTGGATCGGGAGATAAGGAGATTCAAGCGTTGGAATCACGATCAGGTAACGGTTGAACCAGAGGGCCACAATGACAACCAGGGCTGAAAGGGTAATGTTGGTTATTGTTCTCAGTTTCGGGATCCCTACCACCAGAAGTGGAATTAACACACCGATATAATTGGAGAAAATAAACGGCCAGTAATATTCTGTAAAAAGGATCCTGATGAGGCTCTCATCATTTTTTTCTGAACCATACCATTTTGTCAGGTAATCACTGAAGGTAAAATAGCCAAACAGTGCAGCCAGAACTACCATTAAAACTCCCATTGCAACAAAATGCTTTCGGGTGATGTATTGGTCAAGACGATAAACTTTCCGGAAAACCCACATGGCGATGATCAACACACCGGTTCCGGAGTAAACGGCGGCAATGACAAAATAAGGGCCAAAAATTGTACTGTGCCAACCCGGCTGCAGGGTCACACTGAAGATCCATGCCAGAACAGAATACACAATGATCGCAATGGCGATAACCATGGTTGCCATGATGTCTGTGGCTCTTCTAAGGCGTTTTTCCTGTTCCGGCGTTCCTGTATATCCGAGGGCTAACACAGAATATACTTTTTTTCTCCATGCCGGAATTTTTAGTTCGGAAAAATCCCTCAGACTGGCGATATCCCTCAGGATAGACAGGTATAAAAAGATGAGGCACCCGAAGATGTCGGTAGAGATCGCAATGACGTCCCAGGTAATGGGGGACTGAATCCTGCCGAAGAGTGCAAGGTAATAAAGCCGGTCAAGACGCCCGATGCAGAGCAAAATATAGCCGGGCCCGATCAGCAGGGAAATGATGGCAAGGTACTCTGCCATCCGGATGATGGGCTTTCTCCATTCCGTGCGGAACAATTGCAATGTTCCTGATATAATAGCGCCGGAGTAGCTCATCCCCATAAAGAAAATGAAATTTACAATGTAGATTCCCCAGACCACATTATCGCGCATCCCTGTGACGATATGGCCCTTGGTGACCTGAGCCACAAAAGCATAAACGCCCCAGCCAATCACTCCCAGCAGGAACAGGATCCAGACCAGTGTTACAGAACTTGTCTTTTCAAGCTGCGGGGCAAATTCCCGTAGCAGTTTTTCCTTGGTGTCTTTATTTTCCATGGCTAAAGTTTGTGGGTCTTACCATAGGGTGTATTTTTAAATCTATTCTTGACACTTTCCTCCAGATCATTAAAACCTCTTTCAACAGGAAACTGACGTTCAACAGGCGGAAGATAATAAACACTTGGCCTTGTGCCAAGGACCTCAAGGTAACGGTATCCGGAACGGTCACGGATCAGGTCACTGAAACGGAATGTTTCAGATCCATTGGTGACGGTATCTTCATCAATATCGCCAAAATAGATCACCCCCATGGGGCAATTTTGCGCACAATACGGCAATTTACCTATGCGAACGAGGTCGGGGCAAAAATCACATTTAGATACGGTTCCCTCTTTCCCGGGGCTGCTGGCCTCAGGGGAATACGGCTCTTTGTCCCCGGCGTATTCGGGGTAATTCTTCCATGCAAAAACGCGCGTGGAATAAGGGCATCCGGTCATACAGAATTTACACCCGATGCACCGTTCATTATCAATCAGGACGATACCGTCGCTCCTTTTATAAGTTGCACCCACCGGGCAAACGCTCACACAAAGCGGGTTGTCACAATGAAAACAAGGCTTTGGAAACCAATACGGCGCCGATTTCTCAGAATCCTGTAAAAAATATACTTTCATAAATTCCTGGCTGCTGGGAAGATGATGGCCTTTCTGGCAGGACTCAACACATTTCCGGGCATTTTTACATTTGGCCAGGTCGATTACCATCACGAATTTTCTGCCCGGGATCCCTTTATGGGATTCTTCAATGGAGACCCGGGGAGAATGGATCTGTGATTTATCGACTTCCACCAAATCGCCTTCTGTTGTTAGAACTTTTACCTTCTCTCCTGATGTCGGCTTTGATTTATCAACATAAGCGGAAAGCAGGCTGCCTCCGGCAACCACTCCTGCTCCAGCAATCAGGCCTTTCTTAAGGAATTGCCTCCGGGAACTTTTTTTGTTGTCGTTTTTATCTTCCACAGGGATAAAATTAAAGAAGAGTTAATGTTTGAAGAAAAGAAAGATCAATGGCTTTCATGATATCCGTCTATCATACTCTTGAAGTTGCTGAACGGAGATTTTCCGATTGTGCAGAAATAGATGTGAATAAACATAAACAATGAAACCAGGAAAGCAGCCGTAATATGGAAAAGGTCGGTAAGATGAAGTCCGCTGGTCCATAAAAAACGGGCAGGTATGACCTCCGGATACATCAATGCCCATCCGGAAATCATGATGACAGGGATCAGGATATACATGGAGCCAACATAAGTAACCTGTTGGAGCGGATTGAATTTTCTTTCTGAATTTAACGGATAAGGGGCCGTTTCACCTTTAAATAAACCCCTGGTGTAATATCTGAATTGGGTCATCAGGCGACTAAACAAGCCAGGGAATATGAGTTTGTAATATTTTCCGTTGCGCGTCGTCAAATTCCCCAGAAAAAAAACAATATAATTCACACACAAAATGATCCCCACAATATTATGAATCGAAACTGAAATATCAAAACGGATCATGGGGAACTTTGGATTGGAGAATTGCATGCTGATACCTGTAATAATGAGGATCAAACAAAGAATAGCATTAAAAAGGTGCCAGAGTCTTACCCAAACCGGGTACAAATAGATTCTTTCTTCTGTCATGGGATTATCTGAAATTAAACTTTAAATGTTCTTATCAATGCATGGATAATAATCCCCAGGATCACGAAACCGGCAATGATAAGACTCAAAACATTGAGGTAATAGTTCCTGTTTGCTCCGATTACATAGGAATCGTTGGCTATCACTCCTTTGAAAAACCCTTTTGCGCTCCGCACTTCTTTGATCTTATATTTGTATAATGCAGCCAATAATACGGAGTTGGAAGAATGACACTGATCACAATTCCTTACAGCTTCTTTCTTTGGGAGGATCTTATGTGCCACCAATGTGCTGTCGTTGATCTTTCTCGTATGGCATTCCACGCAGCGTACAGAAAGGAAATGCAACTTCTGGTTTGGAATCCAGTCATGTTTCTTTAGAAGGTTCGGGCTGGCTTTATCCGTTAATAACTGATAATTTGACAAATTTCCGTGACAATTCAAACAGATGGCATTGTCGTAAGCGATTGTTTGCTTGATGTTTTCGTTTGTACGGGCATTGATTTTATAAGTATGAGGATTGTGGCACATCCAGCAGGTAAAATCATCGCTGTGTTTCTCTGAATGCACACTTTCCTGGAATTCCTTTTCAATATTTTCAAAATGAAACTTGGCATATTTTTCATCTCCACCATGGCAATCGAGACAATTCGGTTTTGATTCCATGCGGAGGTTCCCCAGGTGCGGGAAGGTATTATAATCTTCGGAATGACAATCTGTACATTTAAACTCCCGGTGATTGGATTCATAAAAAACTGACCGGTCAATGATGAGTTCAGCATACATTTTTTTTGTAGCCTTTTTCTTGGATTCGCTGTTCTCGTAAGAATACTTTGACTGCCCGTGGCATTTAAAGCAGTTTTCATTCAAACCGGCGTTTTTATGATCCGAAAACCGAGTCTTTTGAGGAGGAGTATTCTCTTTTTGGGTAGTTGCTGTTTCTGTGCGACCGGATTTTGTGTTGGCCGAAGAACCGATGGAATATAAGATGACTGAGCTGATGATCAGAATCAAAATAATCCAGGCTGGCCGGAAATTAAGTTTTTTAACCATAAAATAATCTTCGGATAATTTTGATGATGGAAAAATCTGTTAAAAGAAATTGGGTGTTTTTGGTACTCCAAAAACACCCAATTTGCCGGGAAGAAATTAATTATTTCTTCAAGGTGCGCATGTAAGCCACGAGCGCCCAACGATCATTCGCATCGGGAAGTTTCTTTTCGTAGCCAGGCATTTCATCCCGCCCTGTGGAAGTTCTGTAGAACATCTCACCATCGGTCTGGCCCTGGAAAGCAGCTCCGGAAAAATCTCCCGGGAAGGTTTTTAATGAAGCACCCTTGGGGCCGTCGCCTAAACCTTTGGCACCATGACAGGATTTGCAGTTCTTTGCCCAAAGATCTTTTCCGTTGCTGATCACGGTTGCGTCTTTCAGGTTAGCACCTGCTTTCATCGTTTTGTTTTTATCAGGAACAGGCCATGGTTTTGCTTTTGCCTGTTGGGCATTGACCGTATTTCCAAGCACAAATACTACTGCGATGATCATCGTCACCAGTAGGGTAATCGCTTTCTGAGTTTTTTTCATTGATTCAAATGTGTTAAGGTTAAACAATTTACTTTACTTAAAAGGTCCACAAGCGGGTAATATTGAAACCAATCAAGATCACTCCGTTATAGGGATTATTATCGTTGTAAAAAGCTACTTCCTGCGGAACAATGCCTTGTGCTGCAGCAAAAAAGACCTGGAATGCATGGGTACTGGTGGAAACCTCGATTCCCAATCCGGCATTTGGCCATGGCTTCCTGTTCAGGTATGTCATAATACATTGGGAATAGGTAGCAATGATGGACATTTGCGGACTGACCTTCAGGCGGCCGATGCCGGAAATCTGGAGATTATCGTTATAGTTCGAGTTAACATGCCAGGCCCGCTTTGTGACGGCCGAATCCACCATATTGTAATGAATCCATGCAATTCCAACTTGGGCAGAGAATGCTTTACAAAACCTCTTTGCAATCATCAGTTCCCCGTAATAAGAGAAACGGTCGCGCGATTTGAAGTCGGTGCCAAAAGCTGATTTGTTCAAACAATTGATCCCCATATTGCCATAAAGTGCCATGGTAAAAGGAAAACTATTTTTGCGCTGACGTATAAAAGTGTATTTCAGCTGGAGGTCCTGTATCCGTTTATTCTTGGTGGTGCCTACTCCGATAAGGATATTTTTCGTGATGGTAAAATCGAGTCCGAATCGAATGTTGGAAGCGCCCCAGATACCCGCCAGGTCGGTCCAGCCATTCTGGATCGTTCCGAACCGGTGCTGGATAATCAGTTGTAGCGAATGAGCAGGAGGTAATGCCACCGTTTGATCATCAATGAAATAGCCGCTTTCAAAAGGAGCTTTTACCAAGGGTTTTGTTGTTTGTGCAGGGACAGAGTCCTGAGCAAAAACAATGCCAGCGCCTGTAAAGAAAAAAACCAGGCCAAATAGAAGTTTTTTCATAGAATCAGGTATAGGTTTATGCATATTGATTTAAATTTTAATAAATACAAATGACCGGATTAATTGTCAAGGGCACCTTGTTTGATCCATGCGAGAACAAGGGCAGCCTGATCGGCGGTGCAATGATTTGACATCGCTCCGCCAGGGGCCATTTCTGTGTAGATAATACTTTGCGCCGGCGAACCTGTATTGATATATCCCCCCGACTTGAGGCTGTTGTAAGATTGTCCGACAGAAAGATTAGGAGCTATAGTGCCCGAATGACAAGAACCCAGGCAGTTGCTCGTGAAGATAGGCTGAATCGTATCCTTAAAGCTGATTTTCAGGTTGGGATTGATGACGATCTGGGCCGGTGGTACCAGGGTATCTTTTGCACAAGAAGCAAAAATCAACATTCCGATCAGGAATACAAACAAACCCCCAAAGATTTTCTTTTGCATGATGAACTGTTTTTATAATTGATAATAATAATATTGAAAGTAAAGATAAGGTATTTGTATAATCTATCGAAAAAAAGGCTCCAGAATTTTTCTGAAGCCTTTACACATATCAAAAAACCGATTATTTACCCTTTCCTCCAAAATGATTGATTCCTGCCTGCAGCATATCAATGGTGTACTTGTAGTTGTGAACGCCCATACTGCGATCAGCGTCTACAAGCATGAAGTTCCAGAATACGGCCAGGTCAGCCTGGGCATATTTCCTTGGCTTGAGCAACATGGTAGTGGTGTCCAGCATGTTGAAGGCCGCCAATTTTACTTTTAATTGCTGGTAATGATCTTCAACATCTGTCTGTGCTCCGTCAACATCAAAAGAGGTTGCACTAGCGTGACAGGGTTTACAAACGGCAACGTTATCACCAACATCCGCGCTGGTCATTATAAGTGAATGGCCTCCGACCAGGTTCCCCTGTGCATTCTGGCCATGACAACCAATACATAAAACATTGGTACTATGTGGTGAGGTTCTGAAACCTGCATCGTTGTATGCACCTTTACCGGCAATCATGTTTGCCTGTGGTCCGTGGTGCGGCCCCCAGCGGTTGCTGGTAATGTTAATAGAATCGGTGGTGGAAGAAGGATTGGTTAAAGCCGGACTTGCTGCCCTTGCCTGGTGGCATCTTCCGCAAAGATTGCCGGATCCTCCGTTGGGCGTAAAATCAACCGTCACCGTGGAGTCATAACGCATACGGAATGGAGCTGTTGTTGCTAATGACCAGTCGGCATTCGTGTAAGTCTTATGGATCTGGTGGCAGGTACGGCAGTTGATCGGTGCAGCATCAGGTATTCCTGCAACAGTATTGAACTGACCAGTTGCATTAACTTCTGCGAAACCCTGGCTTGAATGACAGGGAGCACATGCATTACGTGAAGCTTCCGTGAGGGTGCTACCGGTTGCATGCCTGGATGCATTATACTGGAAAATTTTTGCAACAATGGTGTCGGAGAAATTGTGACATTCCTGACAGGTTAAGGCCGAAAGTCCATCTTTCCCGTCTTTCCCATTAGTGCCATTGGCACCGGATGCCCCCTGTGGTCCCTCCTTCGTACAGCTGGTGAAAATAAATCCTGCAGCAGCAACGAACATTACAGCGACAAGGATCAGGTTAGTAATCTTCTTCATATCAGGTTTAGTTTTGGTTAATAATTTCACAATATGGATTCTAGTTTATGCGAATAAATCCGGAAACAAATATACCATAGATAGAAAAACGGGCACCCATCCAAATAATGAGATATGTATATCTATACATTGAGATTTGTAAATTTATTACCGATAAAAATCAGCCGATTGTTGATATATGTCAACCATAAAAAGGGGAAATAAATTTCTTAGTGAGACTAAAATTTTTTACCGAAGTGATTAAAAATTTAATTATCAAATCCTGCCTGCAGGAGGCGTGAATCCAAGCGAAATTAAAAGGCATAATATTTACCGGTTACCCTGGATCCCTGGGTTCATCCCCATGATTTCTCGTGAGAAAAGACAGAAGAAATATTAAAAGTAAATTCAGATTTACCCGGTTTCGCTGATCTTCTTCAACTGTTGGGGATTCAGTATATGGAGAAGATTACCGTCGGCACTCAGGATCCCTTCATCCTTAAATTCTTTCAGGATCCGTATGGCACTTTCTTTTGACATACCTGAGAGATCGGCCAGGTCCTGCCGTGAAATGCTCATTTCAAATGGATTGCTGCCATAAATTTGATCGGAGAGGTAAAATAAGGCATCTGCAATCCGACCATTCATTTGTTTTTGTGTGAGGCTGACAAACTGTTCAAAATTAAATATGGTCATGAGGCTGATCCGGCGGATAAATTCATCTGCAAATTCAGAGTTTTTACGGATCATCTGTTTAAATGTAGTCACATCCACCAGGCAGGCCGTGGAATCTTCAACGGCCGAAGCTGAATAATGATGCCGGTTGTCGACATAAATGCCGGGTCCCAAAATATATTCAACCGGTTTCACCAGCGACAGGATCAGGTTTTTTCCGTATCCCTCGATGTACAACTTGGCCAGGCCTGTGGTAAGGCAGAGAAAATGCGGAGACGGTGTTCCCTGCTTAAACATCATTTCCCCGGCTTTGAAGCTGACCTCATAGCGGTTGTTATTCACCAACTCCAGTTCAGTTGCGGAAAGTGCATGAAAGATCGAATTTTTACAATTACAATCAACGCAACTATGAGACTGAATAAACTTCGCCATTTAAAAAAATTAGTTGCCAAATCGAACAACAGACCTACAAATGTAAAAATAAATTGAATCAGAACAGAAAAACGAAGAATGTTTCTCAAGATTTAATTGATATTTGTCAATCGGGTTCTGGTCTCAATGGGAAATTTATCGCTAAGACATGATGCGTCACGTAAAGATACCAATCTCAGTAATTTTGAAAGTTCTACCTAAGCAAACCCTGGGCCAGAAGGTACTGGGCGATCTGGATGGCATTGGTAGCAGCCCCTTTCCGGAGGTTATCCGTGACAACAAATAGGTTCAGCGTATTCGGCCGGGATTCATCCTTCCGGATCCTTCCCACAAAGACTTCATCTTTGCCACGGGCATACAAAGGCATAGGATATATATTATTTGCCGGGTCATCCTGAACAACGATGCCTTCTGTTTGAGAAAGGAGAAGCCTTGCTTGTATCGGATCAACATCCGTTTCAAATTCAACATTAACGGAAGCAGAATGTCCGCCGGTCACCGGAACACGGACCACAGTTGCAGTGATCTGCAAAGAAGGAGCAGCAAGTATTTTCCGGGTTTCATTTACCAGTTTTATTTCTTCGGATGTATATCCATTGGGAAGAAAATAACCTCCATGGGGAAAGAGGTTAAGGTCGATGGGATAGGGATAAGCCATTTCTCCCGCGATACCCTGTCGTTCGTTTTCAAGCTGCCTTACCCCCTTGATCCCGGTTCCGGTTACCGACTGATAGGTTGAGATCACCATCCTTTTAATCTGGTACTTTCTGTGTAAAGGCGCGAGCGCAACGACAATTCCGATGGTGGAACAATTTGGGTTTGCAATGATCTTATCCTGATTTGTGAGAATATTTCCATTGATTTCCGGAACGATGAGTGGAACCTCCTCGTTCATTCGCCAGGCGGAAGAATTATCGATTACTGTGGCTCCGGCCTCAACATACCGGGGTGCCCATTCCAGTGAAGTCGATCCTCCTGCTGAAAAGATCGCAATCTCCGGACTCTCCCCGATGGCCTGTTCATGCATCAGGACCCTGTATTCCTTATTCCTGAAAGAAATCGTTTTGCCTGCTGATTTAGGAGAGGCAACAGGTAGCAACTGGAAAGAACCTAAATCCCTTTCCCCGATGACTTTCAGCATTTCACGGCCTACCAGGCCGGTAGCGCCAACGACTGCAATTTTCATGAATTCCTGCCAGGTTATTTTTTTGAAGAACAAAGGTAGTTGAAGAAATTTGAATCTGATGTATTACCTTTTCGATTTTCTCCGATTAAGGGGAAAAAACGATATGCAAAAGTATTTTGTAATCCTGGTACTATTAATCCTGGCATTTAATTTAAACGCCCAGGTAAAGGATGATTTTTCCGATGGCGATTTTACACGAAACCCAGCATGGTCAGGCGATACCGGAAAATTCGAAGTCAATGCTGCCGGACAACTCCATCTTGTCGCATCGGGCGCTGACACGTCTGTACTTGTTACCGGCAACTCCCGGGTTGAAAGAACCGAATGGACCTTTTGGGTGAAATTGTCATTCAACACTTCGGCAAATAATTATGCAAGGGTCTACCTGGTTTCCGACAATTCTAACCTGGAAAGTCCTCTTAACGGTTATTTTTTGCAGATTGGCGGAAGCAACGACAGCATTTCTTTCATCAAACAAACAGGTTCACAGTTGGCAACTCTTTTCCGGGGTAATTTTTCCTGCACAAATCATTCAACGAATGTTCTCCGGATGAAGATGATCCATGATTCCACGGGAATGTGGACGCTTTTTTCGGACAATACAGGGGGAACGAATTATCAGGAAGAAGGTCATTGCATTGATTCAGGTATTTTTTTCTCCACCTGGTTTGGTGTTTATTGCCGTTATACCGCAAGCAATTCAGCCAAATTCTACTTCGACGATTTTTATGTGGGTTTTATCCGGGTTGACACCCTTCCCCCATCTGTAAATTCCCTTGCATTAGCTGATAGCACCACACTGGTGGTTTCGTTTTCTGAAAATGTCGGGTCTGCTTCGGCCCAGGACATTCATCATTATTTTTCAAAGATGTATGGAAACCCGCTTATGGCAAAGCCTGATCCGGTGCAGGGAGAAAAAGTTGTGTTGACTTTCCAGCAGCCTTTCGCAGATGAAATTTCCGATACCCTGGTCGTCTCGGGCATTTCGGACCTTGCAGGAAATCTAATGCCTAAAACTGCGGTCCCCTTTTTCAATCACCGGGTAAAAACATGGGATGTCATCATGGATGAGATCATGGCCGATCCGGAACCTGTAACCGGGTTACCTGAAAGTGAATATGTTGAACTTTATAATCGTACCCGGTTTCCCATTAGCCTGGATGGATGGACCTTTGAATATGGTTCTTCCGCAAAAATATTTCCTGGGGTCAGCATTTCTCCTTATGGATTCCTGATCCTGACAAGGGGCATTATGATGAATTTTTATGGACCTTGTGTTGACCTTTTTACATCTTATTCAACTCTTTCGAATGAAGGAACAACGCTGGTTCTTAAGAATGCTTCAGGAAAAGTAATCCATTCGGTAATGTATTCCTCAGGCTGGTACCAGGATCCGTTGAAAGAGAATGGAGGCTGGTCGCTTGAAATGATGGATACTGAAAATCCCTGCGGATGCCTGGATAATTGGAAAGCCGCAGTAGATGCAAAAGGAGGAACTCCGGGGGCAATCAATTCCGTTCATGCTTCCTCTCCGGACAATTTGCAGCCTTACCTGAAACGGGCATGGATCATTTCCGATAGTACCGTTGAAATAATGTTTTCTGAATCCATGGACAGTCTTAGTCTTAGCGATGCGAACCAGTGGCAGCTTGACCAGGACGGATATTCCCCTATAGGAATTTCAGCAATTCCACCCGGGTATAGTTCTGCTTATTTAAACCTTTCTAAGCCATTGGAAAGAAAACAGCTTTATTATTTGTCCTGTAAAAACCCCCCATCCGATTGTGCAGGAAACCTTCTTGATACTGTCAGGCAGATCAGGATAGGACTTCCGGATTCTATTCATCCGGGAGACATTGTTATCAATGAAATTCTTGCAAATCCAGCAACAGACGGAGAGAAATTCATTGAAATCTTCAACCGTTCCGAAAAAATCCTGAACCTGCAGGAACTTGCATTGGGGTTTTATGATAGTATCCAGACCCCGACAAATGATCTGAAACCTGTATCGGAAAGCGGATATATATCTTGTCCCGGTGATTTTTCCATATTGACTAAAGGCCCTGGCGATATCCTGAAACGATACTATTGTCCGGATCCCGATGCTTTTGTGCAGATGTCTGCGCTGCCTTCCCTTGACAGGTCCCAGGGATTTGTTGTTTTAGCCCGGAAAAATGACGGAATCTTCATTGACCGTGTACATTATTCACCATTGATGTATTCGGATTTACTGACCAACACCAACGGCGTTTCGCTTGAACGGTTAAATCCCGCACTTCCTTCGGAGGATATTTCCAACTGGCATTCTGCTTCAGAAAATTGCGGGTTTGCCACGCCGGGATACCAGAACTCTGAGTTTTTACGGATGGACCCCGGTACGGAATCAGTAAACCTCTCGCCTGACGTTTTTACACCGGATGATGATGGTAAAGATGATGTTTTGTTGATTGGATTTACCCTGGACGATCCTGGTTACCTGGTTAACATCACAATTTTTGATGCAGGGGGCAACCGGGTTCGTTGTCTTGCAAAGAACAGGTTACTATCAACAGAAGATGGAATTATCTGGGATGGCCGCGATGATAAAAACCAGAAATCGCCCATCGGGATTTATGTATTGTATATAGAGTTGCTAAAACCGGAAGGGAAAACCAGACAGTTAAAGAAAATCTGTGTCCTTGGCGGGAAACGTTAAGCAGGTGCCACTGCAATCGTTGCTACGCTGATCCGGATCCCATGGATCAGTGAAACTGCCTGGATACAGGATTCAAGGGTTGCACCAGTAGTGATAACATCATCCACCAGAAGAATGTGTTTCATTTCCAGCGATCGGGGATCATTTACCTCAAAAACTTCTGCCACATTCTGCCAGCGCCGGAAACGTGATTTTTTGGTCTGGGTTTCCGTCTCTTTTCTGCGGAAGATGGCCCGGGGATCTACCGGAATCTTCATTGATTCCCCCAGCCCGATTGCAAATTGTTCGCTTTGGTTATATCCCCGTTGCCTAAGTTTTTTTGTATGAAGCGGCACAGGCACGATCAATTGAACTGTCTGGAAAAAAGGCGAATTACGCAGGTGCTGTCCATATTGCCAGCCAAGATAGATCCCGATATCCTTGCGTCCTTTATATTTCAACTGGTGGATCAACCGCTGCACTTTATTCCCTTTATTAAAATAGAGATAAGCCGCTGCACTTTCAAGGGTTACTCTTCCCCAAAACAATTGACTTACCGGATTTTCAAGGGAAAGGTGAAAATTCGTACGGGGCAGGTGAAATTCACAGGAAAGGCAAACTGTTTCTTCCTGTTTCCACAGACTGTTCCCGCAGGATGCACAAATTCCGGGAAAGAGCAAAGAAATAAAATCATCAATTAATAACATGTATTCTCTTTTATATTGCTTTATCGGTTAATTTTGAAAAAGTAATACTAAAATAAAACCCCATTTTTTATTTATGGCCTGGCAGCCTGTCGCTGCGGGAAAACAAATGCAAGGACGCTGGTTCGGGGAAAATGGATCAAGAAAAAATTTTAGAAATAAAGGATCTTACGGTTGTTTTTCATCACGATAATGAATTAACAACGGCTGTTGAAGATGTTGGTTTTTCACTGGATCGCGGAGAGACTTTGGGAATTGTAGGGGAATCGGGATCCGGAAAGTCGGTCACAGCACTTTCAATTCTCCGGCTGATCCCATATCCCGAAGGAGAAATCAGAAAAGGAAATATTTTTTTCCGGGATACCCATGGATCGGTATCATCCCTGTTGGCGCTTTCCGAAAAGCAAATGCAGCGTTTCAGGGGGAAAGAGGTTGGAATGATATTCCAGGAACCGATGACCTCATTAAACCCGGTACTTACCTGTGGTTTCCAGGTTACCGAAGCGATGCAATGGCACCTGAAGATCACCAGGAAAGAGGCCAGGTCAAAAGCGCTGGAATGGTTTGACGAAGTCAGGCTTCCCAGTCCCGAAGCCATATACGGGGCTTATCCGCATCAGCTTTCCGGCGGACAAAAACAGCGGGTTATGATTGCCATGGCCATGTCGTGCAATCCAAACCTGCTCATTGCCGACGAACCTACCACGGCACTGGATGTTACTGTTCAGAAAACCATACTTGAGTTGATGAAGGAGCTGCAGGCAAAGCATGGAATGAGTATTTTGTTTATCACCCATGACCTGGCGCTGGTTTCGAATTTTGCTGACCGGGTTTTGGTGATGTATAAAGGGAGGGTAGTTGAAGAGGACAAAACGGACTCGTTGTTCCGGTCGCCCACCCACCCCTATACTGCAGGTTTATTAAAATGCCGTCCACCTTCAAACAAGCGGTTAAAAAGGCTTCCTACCATTACCGAGTTTTTAGAACCCGGGGTTCGGCCAATGCTGGAACCGGAAGCGGAAACCACGGAAGAACGAACGAACCGGCATGATTTGATCTATTCACGACGCCCGCTATTGCAGGTGAAAGATCTTGAAACAGAATTCCCTTCCCACTTTTCTTTTTTCGGCAAAGCCGACGCTTTTGTAAAAGCAGTTAATTGTGTGTCTTTTGATGTTTATCCCGGGGAAACACTGGGCATTGTCGGGGAATCGGGAAGCGGAAAAACCACACTGGGAAGAAGTATCCTTCAATTGATCAAAGCCCGCTCAGGAAAGATAATTTTCGACGGCCAGGAAATCCAGGGACTCTCTCAAAAAAAATTAAGAGCGGTTCGGGGAGATCTTCAAATCATTTTCCAGGATCCCTACTCATCACTCAATCCCCGGTTGACGGCAGGGGTTGCCATCATGGAACCGATGTTGGTTAAATCTCAGTACCGCGATAGAAACGAAAGAAAGCACAGGGCCATCGAATTACTCGAAATGGTAGGACTTGCCCCTGAACATTTTGGCCGGTATCCCCATGAATTTTCAGGTGGGCAGCGGCAAAGGGTATGTATTGCAAGAACGCTGGCTGTTCAACCCCGACTGATCATCTGTGACGAATCGGTTTCTGCTCTGGATGTTTCCATCCAGGCGCAGATCCTCAACCTTCTTAACACACTGAAAAGCGAATTCGGCTTCACCTATGTCTTCATTTCGCATGACCTGTCGGTAGTCCGTTTCATGTCTGACAGACTCATTGTTATGCGAAATGGAAAAATTGAAGAGACAGGAGATGCGGATAAAATTTATTCGTTTCCGGAAAAGGAATATACAAAATCATTACTGGGAGCATTGCCTGTCTTAGATTTGCAGCAAGAATAACCCTGCGATCACACTGAACCATAAAATGAAAATCCGGGAGAGTAATAATTTGAAATATGATAGGTTGTCGTTTTTGTTTTTGTATCTTTGTTAACTGAGCGGCAGGAAACAATCAAATGAAGCACAAAAGTTCAATAATTCTCGGGTTGTTGTTAGGGTGTATTCTCGGATTATCACCATTGGGATCTTTTTCACATCCTGCTCCTATTGATCCATCCAAACTGACTTTTCTCAAGGATTCCATCAAAAAGCTGGATTCACTGGTACAAGCAACAATGGTACTTAATCCGGGCCTTTCGGTTAAGCATGCACGAAAAGCATTAAGTTATGCTCGAAAATTAAAAACAGCAGAAGATCTGGTTCATGGATATTCATTAATGGGGCAGGCATTTTATAAGAAGGATAAAGATTCAAGTATCATCTATTTCAAAAAAGCATTGGAACTGGCAGACAGTGCTAAAATTGAATCCCAGAAGCCCTTTCTCCTCTATAATTGTGCGATGGTTTATTATGTGACAAAAAACTATAAAACCGCCATTATTTGGTTTGATTCCTGTATCAAGTTTGCAGATTCGCAGAAAGATTACGCCACCATGGCCCGGGCCTTTAATATGCTTGGGAACCTTAATTTTGACATTAGAAACAGGGAAGATGCACGGAGAATGTTTGATTCGGCAAATAAAATTGCGGTCAGGAATTCAATGCCCCAACAGATCGGCCTGTCGCTTGGAAGTCTTGCCAGATTTGAAAAGGATCCTGTCAAAGCGTTAAAACTCGAAAGAGAAGCCATCCGGTATCTGATAAAAGGCAAGGGAAATGAAGAAGGATTGGCGAGAATCTATATCAATATAGGCTTTCGAGCAACAAAACCGGATACTGCCATTTATTATTTCAGGCAAGCATTAAAAATAGTACAAAACAAAAACCTTTCGGATGTCGAAATGGGGGCATACAATAATATGGTGTACAGTTATCTTGAAAAAGGGAATATCCAGGGAGCGGAGGAATGTTTGATAGACCATGCTATCCCACTTGCACAGAAAGAGAAAAACGATGACTGGATGGCTACGTTGTGTGACACCTATGCTGAGGTCCTTGTGCGTAAAGGGGATTTTAAAGCCGCTGCGAAATGGCAAAAAACCGCGATGGACAAAAGAATGTCTGCGGATCAAGCCCAGGCATCGGAACAGGTTAGGCTGCTGGGCGTTTTACTCGATCTGAAAAGCAAGGAGCTGACCATTCATGATAATCAAAAAGAAATCCTTGTACAGCAAAATCGTTTACAAAAGACCCGGTTAGGATTGACGATCACCATTTTTCTGATCATCGGGTTTGTTTTCATTATATTATGGTTGCAGCAGCGAAACCGGGTGAAACTCCAGGTGCAGCAGATCCAATCAGCCAAACGGATCATTGAAATGGAAGAAAATGAAAAGGCAAAAATAGCAAGGGAGCTGCATGATATCACCGGACAACTGGTGCTGGGAATAACCGGGGAGATTGAAAATCTGGATTTACCTGATACCCGGTTAAAAGAGGAGATCAAGGGCAAGATCAAAGACCTGGGGAAAAGCATACGCCAGATCTCTCACCGGATGAACAAAGCAATGCTGGATAATTTTACATTTGAGGAACTGATCCTTGGGCAATGTGAAGATATCAGGAAGGTAGTTGGTTTACAGATCCATCTTGAAATGCCGGAAGAACCTCTTGTGCTGAAAGAAGAAGTGGTTCTTCATGCATACCGGATCGTCCAGGAATTGCTCACAAATGCCGGGAAATATGCCAAAGACAGTTTTGTAAGCATCGTTTTTCTTAAAACCGCAACGGAGTTGATTCTTACTTATAATGACAATGGCCCCGGGTTTGATTCAAGCCTGATTGAAAAGAGCGGAATGGGATTAATGAATATTTTCGAGCGGGCTAAATTGTTAAACGGCACTGCAAAGGTGACATCATCTCCAGGAGATGGTACTTCCTGGGAAATAAAATTCCCACTGGTTCAGGTCAAAACAAAAACGGTATAAATATCAGCGACTCATGATCAGGCTGTTCACCATCGAAGACCACCCGGTTATCATTACAGGATTACGGAACACCTTCCGTCCTTCCCGGGACGGGATTGAAATAATCGGCAGTGCCAGCAATGTTGATGATGCAATTCAGACAGCAGACCCGTCAGCATTTGATGTTTTTCTCTTGGATCTTTGGATCCCGGGATACCAGCCACTTCAAAATATAAGGAAAATCAGGCAGTATTTTCCAGGGAAGCCTGTTGTGATGTTTACTTCGGAAGATTCGACCCTATGGCAGCGGAAAATGTTTGAAGCTGGTGCCATGGCCTATCTTCTGAAAAGTGCAGAAAAAAACGAGATCCGCCTGACACTTGAAAAAGTATCCCAGGGAATGACTGTTTTTACAGGAATGATTGAGCCGGAAAGAGAACAGGCTTTCCGGGCAGGGTTTGCTGATCCCAGGTACATCCTGACGCCGAATCAGAAAGAATATGTTGTTTTTCTGTCTAATGGCCTGACACAGCAGGAAATCGCCGAGAAAAAATCCTTGAGTATCTCCACTGTTGAGAAGACAATTAAAAACATTCGGGAAAAGTGCAGCGCCCGAAATAATGCGGAACTTGTGAAAATTCTTCTTGAAAGGGGAGTCATCTGAAATCTTTTTTTCAATTTTCAATTGCCTCATTTTATTCACAAAATCCAATTAGTTTTCAACAAAAAAAACAGGCCTCCCTTGCCCGTTTACAAAAATCCGTCGAAAAAAAATTATTCATGGCGTGTGACTTGCACGCCAACCCGAAATGTTAGGTGGCTAATAATCAGCAATATAACTTTTTTTAAAAGGAAATATATAGCGGGTTCCCGCTAGTTCATTTTACGGTTTTCAGCAATTGCGCAGCTTGATTTCCCACTGTAATTTTACACCGTAATTAAATCAATAAACAAAAAACCATAAAAAATAATCCAAAATGAAAAAGATATTACTTCTTACAATTTCGATCCTGATGGTTACCGCAGTATTTGCCAGAAAAGGTAGAGCGGAAAACCCAATCCCCTCCTACAAAGTACCCGTTTTTAATAAAAGCTATTTCCAGGAAGATAGTTCAAAACCCAGCACCTATTCTCCCAGCGATGAGAAAAGGGACATGAATGTTTCCAATGAGGGATCAGCTGGCGGGAATCGTCCCGGATCAACATCTGTTATAGTTTACGTTTACCGTCTTGACGGGGCTATTGTACTTGGGCCATTCGAAATTCCGGCAGGAGAAACCCGCGCAATACAAATTGACGGATACCGGTGGGGCGTAATTGCCCAATCAAATTATCCAACCTTAATGTCTGTCTGGACGAGTGACCAACCGTAATTAATAAATCCACCTGAAAGAAATACAGATAAAATCAGTAGTAACCAAAACAGACAACAAAAAAGAAACTAAAGATAACCTGCAAAAGGCCAGGGTGAAGAAGGGATCGTGATGGAATAAAATATGTAGCTATATTAAATCCAAATTCCGCCGCCAAAGATAACAAAAAGTTATCAAAATTCCCTCCTGATTTCACATCCTGATAATTCTTCTTCCTGGCCTTGAAACAGGCGAATAAAAAAGGAGGCCAACCGTAAGGGTGGCCTCCTTTTTATTTTTTGATGAATGGGCTGAGATAACATGAAAACCAGCCCCATCGCCAAAATGTATTACCTTTACTACAATAAAAGTAAACAGCAATAGAATGAGTAAAAAGAAAAGAAAATCGTACGAGAGCGCAAACACATTCGTGAAAAGCGTAATGGAAGTATTCCTGAGCAACCCACTCGGCAAATTCAATTATAAACAGGTAGCGGCGCGGCTGGGGGTCAGTGATAATGCAAGTAAAGAACTGGTCAGGGGCATCATTGAGCAGCTTACCGAAAGCGGGGAACTGGAAGAGACTAAACAGGGCAATTACCAGATAAATAAAAAAAGCGAAAAGTTTCCCCAAAAAGGAAGCGCTTATGTAACCGGCACCATCGATATGAAACAAACCGGAAAAGCATATGTAATTCTGGATGATAAAAGTGAAGAAGATGTATTTATTTCCCCTTCCAGTACCGCACACTCACTTCATGGCGACAAGGTCAGGGTGTTGTTGTTCCCGAAAAGAAAAGGAGTGAAAACAGAAGGACAAGTCGTGGAGATCCTGAAAAGAAATAAAAAACAATTTGTAGGAACCATTGAAGTATCAAGAAATTTCGCTTTTCTTATCCCTGATAATCCTTCCATGCCGGTTCATATTTTTATCCCGTTGACCCACCTGAATGGCGCTAAAAATGGCCAGAAGGTCGTTGCAGAGATAACAGAATGGCCACCGCAATCGGAAAACCCCTTTGGCGAGGTCATACATGTATTGGGAATGCCGGGAAACAACGATGTGGAAATGGATTCGATCCTGGCCGAATTTGAATTTCCGCTGTTTTTTTCCCCGGCATCCGAAAAGGAAGCAGAACAGTTTCCGTCCGACATTCCAAAGGAGGAGATCCGCAACAGGAAAGATTTCCGGGATGTTTTTACCATCACCATCGACCCGGCTGATGCCAAAGATTTTGACGATGCCATTTCGCTGAAAAAGCTGAAAAATGGCAACTGGGAAGTTGGGGTTCACATTGCAGACGTTTCTTATTTTGTCAAGCCCGGAACGGCCATCGATAAAGAAGCCTATATGCGGGGCACCTCCATTTACCTGGTCGACCGTGTGATTCCAATGCTTCCTGAACGATTATCCAACCAATTGTGTTCTTTGCAACCAGACAAGGACCGCCTTTGTTTTTCCGCCGTTTTTGAAATGGATGAAAATGCAGGGGTTCTCAATGAGTGGTTCGGTAAAACGATCATCCATTCAAACCGTCGGTTCAGTTACGATGAAGTACAGGAGATCATTGAAACCGAAAAAGGTGATTATGCAGAAGATATTTTGGTTTTCAACAGCCTTGCCAAGAAACTGAGGGAAGAACGTTTCCGGAAAGGATCGTTCAATTTTGAGACACAGGAAGTACGTTTTAAACTTGACCCGAAAGGGAAACCGGTGGAAATTTATCTCCGGGAAATGAAGGACTCAAACAAACTGATCGAAGATTTCATGCTTCTGGCCAACCGCAAAGTAGCCGAATGGGTGGGAAAGAAAAAGGGGAATACGGATCCTAAAACTTTCGTTTACCGGGTACACGACAGTCCTGTGCCGGAGAAGCTTGAGAATTTTACCCAGTTTATCGCCAAATTAGGATACAAGATCAATTTCACGAATCGAAAGAGCCTTGCCGAGTCGTTTAACCGGCTCTTTGAACAGATCAAAGGAAAGGGTGAAGAAAACATGGTGGAAACCATCGCTGTGCGAACGATGGCAAAAGCAATCTATACTACCACCAACATCGGGCATTACGGACTTTCATTCCCGTACTACACCCATTTTACATCACCGATCCGCCGATATCCCGACCTCATGGTTCACCGGCTGCTGCAGGAATATCTTTTAAAAGGAAAATCAGCCAACCGGGAGGAATATGAAAGTAAGTGTGAACATTCATCCGAAATGGAAAGGAAAGCCGAAAGCGCTGAACGGATGTCTGTAAAATATAAACAGGCAGAATTCATGCTGGATAAAGTTGGCCAGATATTCGACGGGTTGATTTCCGGGGTAAGCAAATGGGGAATCTTTGTCGAGATTACAGGAACCAAGTGCGAGGGGATGATCCGGCTGAGGGACATGTACGATGATTTTTATTACCTGGATGAGGAGAATTATCAGGTAATCGGTTCACGAAAAGGGCAACAATACAAACTCGGGGGTAAGGTCAGGATAAAAGTTAAAAAAGTTGACCTGCCAAGGAAACAGATGGATTTTGTACTTGTAAATTAAGTATCCCTTCCTGCTGAAACCCTTATTGGATATAGCTTTTGTTAGCACCAGTTTTACATTGTATATTTATTTTTCAAAATTTTATCCTCATTTAAAATCGCTACTATTTAATTTGTCCTTACAAGACGAACATAATTTAAAATTCTTATTGCATCGCCTTGCGGACCACGTCCATATGGGAAATCACTTGCATTTCCTGTTTTGGGGTCGCTGCGCTGGCAACCTGCTCCATGTACATCTGACCAGCCGCCAAACTCCGGCATATAGCCCATACCACGACCAAAACAGACATACACGGCTGCACCACCACCACCTATCATTGATGCATGTGTAGTGCTACTCCAATAAAATGGATAATCTTCATTTCCAGATTCATTTGTAATTTTTGTGCAATTAAAAATAGGATTAATTGCCGGTGAATTGGTCGCTTTGGGCGAACGTGTGTAATCAACTATACTTTGTAATTCTTTTGCAGTTGGTAAACGCCAATCGCTATATCCGGCAAATTCAAAATTTTGGGCATAACTCAACGCATTTTCCCAACTTATAGCTTGTGCATTATCATTTTTCATCCACATTAGTCCCGTGGCTTTATCGCTAATTGTTTCGTTTCCATTATCGGTATAATTATTTATTCCGTAATTTGTATTTCCTCTAACATATCGGAAATAAAAAACATTGGTGGTCAATTTTCCTGGAAAAATAATCGGATATCCTTTAATACGACCATCCGCAAAGTTTACACCAAAAACAGCGTCAACAGATTCTCCACAAGTTTTACTTACACATTTTGTTGAAGATACGAAATTACCATCAATAATTCGATCTCCGGCAGCCAGATCGCCATAACCAAATTTGAAATAAGTGGTGTCGATAAAAGGAGTTAATCCTGCGTAGGATGTGCCCTGTGGATCTAAGTCAAGTCCAATAAACTCAATAAGTGAATAAAGTTCTTTTATGGTTGGCAACCTCCAATCATTATGTCCACCTAACCGATAACCTGCTGCACCTGCACATGCAGCAGCATAGCTAACTTTGTCGGCATGATTAATAATTCCATCACAATTATTGTCTGGACTTTGCTGCCACATTAACCCCGTAACCATATCGGTAACGGTACCATCGCCATTATTAACATAGTGTGGTACATTCTCTGAGTACATGGCATTTTGTCCATAAAAAGCACATCCTATTGTAGGTGCAGGAATTTCAGTTGAATTGTCGTAAAATTTTGTTTGATTGGTACCTACAATCGGATAACCTGTTATGTTTGGAAGATTATCAGTGCCATTTGTAGTGGTCGAACATCCAACTCCTACAGAGGTTTCATCTTTTCCTGTTGTAATATTCTTTTTTGAACAGCCTATTAAAATAACGTTTATTAGGATTAAAGCCCCTAATAAAAATGATGTTTTACCCATATTACTGCATTTTGATAAATAATTTTGATTGTTCTACGCTGCTTTAATTTACTTAGATGACAAATTATGGATTTTCCTGCGGTTCTTGGTCTGAAAATATCCTCGCTATCTTGTTATCAAACGAAACAAAACAACAACCGGTACAATCTGCCGGAAATTTCACGCTCAGCCAAGTTTTTAGAATTGGTGCTAATACTCTTGAAAGGATTATTTAATCCTGATGTGAACGGAAATACCAGGCCGGCACTATGTCTTCTTCTCAATCCGGTCGAAGAATGTTTTCCGGTAAGTTTCACTGATGGGGATCAGCCGGTCGCCGATTTTGATACGGTTCCGCTCGACACTGTCAATTTTATCGAGGGCAACGATAAATGACTTATGAACCCTGACAAACTGATTTTTGGGAAGGATCTCTTCCAGTTTTTTAAAGTTCAGAAGGCTCATAATCTTTTTCGAAGTGGTAATGATGCGCCAGTAATCACCCATTCCCTCAACATAGAGAACCTCCGCGTAGCGAATCTTTTCGATTCGTGTTTCCGTTTTTACAAAAAAGAAAGGATCTCCGGGGGACATGGCCAGAACGGAGTCAGAAGCACTGTTGACCTTCTGGTCGGCCTGTACCTTTTCATATACCTTGTTGACCCCTTTTACAAACCGCTCGAAGGAAATAGGTTTCAAGAGGTAGTCCATCACGTCAAGTTCAAACCCTTGCAGCGCATAAGAATCATAGGCAGTGGTGAAGATCACGTAAGGCCGGCGGCTCAATGCATTCAGCAGTTGAATCCCCGAGAGTTCCTCCATCTGAATATCAAGAAACAGGAGATCAAGCGGATGGGTTCGAATATATTCGATTGAATCCAGTGCATTTTCAAAGGTTCTCTCAAGGTTCAGAAAAGGGACCCTTGAACAATAATCACGGATGATATCCAGCGCCAATGGTTCATCGTCGATCGCGATACAATTTATCTTCATTTATGTTTGTATTAGCAGTTTAATCCTGTAAAGATCATGGTCCTGTGTTGTCTCAAGGGAAAATTTTCCGGGATAGAGAATTTCCAGCCTTCGCTGAATGTTTTGTAAACCGATTCCCCCGATGGTGTCTTTTGATCCGAGGATGTTTTTTTTCATATGATTGGTTACCTCAAAGATCAACTGATGCGGAGCTGCAACCAGGTGGATCCGGATACCCGGATAAGGTGCTGTTTTACTCCCATGTTTGAAAGCGTTTTCAACAAACGGGATCAACAGCATGGGAGCGATGGTTTTGTTCCCCACTTCTCCTTCAATGTGAAGTTCCACAAAATCCGTATGCCGGATACGCAATTTCTGGAGTTCAATAAAGCTCTCGAGGTATTCAATTTCTTTTTCCAGCAAAACAACATCGGTATTTGCATCGTATAACATATACCGCATGATGGAAGATAATTTCATGATGGCCTCCGGGGCGTCGGGTGATTTTTTACATACCAATGAATAGATGTTGTTCAGGGTGTTAAAGAGAAAATGCGGATTCACCTGCGAACGCAGTAATGCCAGTTCACTCGTCTGGGCCTGATTTATCATTTCGGCTTTCAGTTTCTGGGTATCGAACCAGTCAATCGCGAATTTTATCAGAATTGCATAGGCCCCGGAAATAATGGAAAGCCGCAACCCGGAATAGAACCATTCGTGGATATTTGTCATTTCCTTTGGGGGAAGATGGATGATTTCTTTCCAGAACAGTATCTGAATATAATACCTGGCTACTGCTATGATAAACAGAAGAACCGCTCCGGTGAGGATGCTAAGAAAAATGTTCCTGTTTTTGATCAGGAAAGGAATGATAAAATAGAAAGCGTAAAAATTGATAAGGCTTAATCCAAGCGTCAAGGCGGTATCCGTCCAGAAATAACTATCTGTTTTATTGATATACCATGGATACAAAAATTGGTTAATCATGTAAAACCAATAAATGACATGGATCAGAATTTTAATTTTTCTTTTCATTTTAAAGACTTGTTCTCTATCATCTGCAGGATAAAAACTTCACGAAGATACTGCTAAATATGGCTAAGGTGATTAACCTTTACCGGATAATCTACTGAATGCTGGGTTTATCCGACATAACCGTTAAAATATCCGGTGTTTTTCAAGCTTATCGGGGTCTTTTTCTTAACTTTCGGGATCGATACACAGAAATCAGCCCATTGTTGCCGGATGATCATGAAGCCTCTTATGAAACCGTTTAAGGTCCTTTCGCTTGTTCTTCTTGCATTATTATTGTCAGAATACAATACGGATGGCCAGGTACACTATCGGTTTTTTTACGGAAAAGTTTTCGTGGCCGACACCAGGGAGCCGCTGGCAAATGTCAATATTTCCTTTGTCGGGTCGAAACTGGGATCTGTCACAGATCAGAAAGGTGCCTTTTCTTTTTATATCGATACGATCCCTATCTTCATGATGGTTAGTCATCTTGGATTTAAAACCAAACGGATCTTTCTTGACGGGACCTCAAATTCCATGACCCTTTATATGGAAAAGGAAATCCGTAAACTGAAGGAAGTGGAGATCACCGCTAACAGGATTGAACCTTTTTTCAAGGATGAGCATTATACCCTCAGGGATTATGAGATCGACAGCGGATTGGTGTATCTCCTTGTTTACAGGAACCGTGTTTCAAAAGAGGAACTGATTTGTAAAAACCTGGAAGGGGATACTGTGGCGAGATCCGGTATTCTCACCTTTGCCCCTGTATCACTATTCAAAGATTGTCTTGGTTACCTTCATGTAGTTGGTGCTGATTCTGTATTCCAGGTATACAGGGAAGGAAAGGTTCTCAGGATGATTCATGCAGCAGGCAGGAAAAATTTTAATGAAGTGCTTAGTAATTGCGTGGCTTCCACAAACCAGGTCCTTTTTTTCAAAAAGATGATCAACGTTAACCAGGGAGTTGAGTATTATGGAATTGACAGGATCAGCAAAGAAAAAAAAATGTTATCGATGGTTGAGGACGAGGATAAATTAAAAATGCTTCGTCAAAATCCTCGTGATTATTCTATGTTATGGCAGACGTTGCCCGGGGGTCGATCGGTAAATAGTAGTCTGGCATCGGGTAGTTCACAATCATTGGGTAACGACAGGGCAGCTTTTGATGAATGGAACTGGGTACATAAAGCATTGTACCGGCCTATAAAGACAGCGCTCTATAAAATCAGGGATTTCATTTGTATTTTCGATATCCCGAAGAAGGAACTCGAATTCTACGACCTTGAAGGTGATTTCTCCTACAAATTGAAAATCAATGTTGATATTATCAGGGATGGAAGGTGGTCGGGGGATATATTCCTGGATGAAAACCAGTCGAAAGTTTATACAACATTCCAGAAAAGTACCGGAACCGGACTCTACAGGATTGACCTCAATACGGGAGATCTTCACAAAAGTCTCACCCTCATTCATCCATATCCCCAGAAAATCAGGATTTACAAGGACCAGATCTATTACATGTATGATGTCCTCGGCGATCCGGATAACAAAACATTGTACAGGCAGAGTTTATAACCATAAAGAAACGATCTAAAGCGGATGTAAATCAAGCGGAATTACAAATTCCGCTTAGCGTTAAGGATTAAGATTCATCATGATACGATCGCCGGAGTTACACACTCCGCCGGGCTTATTTGTGTAAGAAATAATTGATTAACCCTTTGTTTTATTTTATAAGGGTAAGTTCTTTGATGATGCGGGTATCGCCGGCAAATTTATCGATAATGAAAAGGACATACCGGATATCCACATTGATGGTGCGCTGCAGATCGGGCTCAAAAGAGATATCTCCGCTCATGGCCTCCCAGTTGCCATCGAACGCCAGCCCGATCAGTTGTCCGTTTCCATTAATGACAGGGCTTCCGGAGTTTCCACCGGTAATATCGTTGTTGGTAAGGAAGCAGGTGATCATTTCCCCGTTCTCGCTGTATTGTCCGAAATCCTTTGCTTTATAGAGTTCTTTCAGCTTATCCGGCACAATAAATTCATCGTTAGTTGGATCCTCTTTTTGCATCACCCCTTTTAGGGTTGTATAATATTCATAATGTACTGCATCGGCAGGGAAATAATCCAGAACTTGCCCATAGGACAAGCGCATGGTGGAATTGGCATCAGGATACTTAACCAGTTTCGGGTTCATCTCACGAAGCCCTGCAATAAAATGACGGTTCCCGGCCGAAACGGAAGTTCTTGATTCGCCATAGGCGGCAGCATATTTCCCGCTTGCTTCCTGGAATGATTGGGCCATGATGGAAACGAGGTCTTTCTTAAAAACTTTCATGCCCGGATTATTGAGAAATGCCAAAGCATTTGCCTCAGTAGCAAAGACAGATGTTTTAAAAACGGCATCGGCAAAGGCGTTGAAATCATTATGATAATCCTTTTCGATCAAAGCGAACACCGAAGGCAGCTGGTCTTTGGGAACATTCAGTGCATAAAGTTTTAAAAGTTCGGCCATGGTTTTTTGGGAAACCGCAGGGTCGATGTCCTTGAAGTGTTCTTTGGTTGTTGTTTTCAGTCCATCCACCGATTCTTTAATACTGGCCTTATTCTTTTTCTCCATGGCTGATTTCAGGCTGCCGAATTGTCCGGAGAACTGAACTGCATCCAGTCCCATTCCTGCGATATTTGCATAGAAGAAAGGAATGGCGAGGTTGTTCAACTTGCTGTACCCGTTTTTGATGTTGTCGAGAACGGTCCCATATTTTTTCTGCAACTCGGGCGACTTGCTGTACCAGTTGATAAATTCGGTTTCAATGGCTTTCTTTTTATCTTCCACTTTGTTCTTGACCAGCATTTTTGACTGCCCGATAAAATTCTTCCAGGTATTGGCAATCCCGGCATAGTTTCCGGCATAATCAATTTTTACTTTCTTGTCTACATCCATCCGTTCTTTCATGACATCCAATTCCTTTCCGAAGATCTTGATAAGGGAGGGATATAACGTATTCACGTTGAATTCCATTCCGTAGGAAGTAAGATAGCGGCTGGTGCTTCCCGGATATCCCCAGATCATGGCAAAATCATTTTTCTTGACCCCTTTCAGGCTGATGGGGAGATGGTATTTGGGTTTCAGGGGAACATTTTTCTCACTGTAGGCGGAAGGATTTCCTGTTGAATCAGCGTAAATCCGGAATATGGAGAAATCGCAGGTATGCCTGGGCCACATCCAGTTGTCGGTATCACCGCCGAATTTCCCGATGGAAGAAGGAGGCGCACCTACAAGGCGTACATCTTTGTATGTCTGAAAGACAAAGAGATAATATTCATTACCTCCATAAAAAGCCTTGACACTGACTTCATATTTCCCGTTTTCACCGGCCCGCTTCTTCATTTTCGCCGTGAGTTCTTTGACCTTATCCGACCGGACTGATTCTTTCAGCGTATCTGAAAGGAAGGGGATGACAGAATCTGTGACATTTTCCATTCGAACCAGGAATGAAGCACAAAGATTTTCATTGGACAATTCTTCATTTTTTGACATTGCCCAGAATCCATTGGTAAGATAATCGTGTTCGGGGGTGCTATGGTTTTGCACTGCATTGTATCCGCAATGGTGGTTGGTAAACAGCAAACCTTCGCCCGAGACAATTTCTGCCGTGCAAAAGAAACCGCCTGAAGCAGCGCCGCCGCTTGACAAACCTACAATTGCGTCTTTCAGGCTGGAGTGATTGATATCGTATAATTCCTGAACGGTCAGGTGCAATCCCATTTTTTCCATGTCCACATAATTCAGGCGCTCTACAAGAATAGGGAGCCACATTCCTTCATCGGGTGGGTTTTCGGCAAACAGTTTGGTTCCCGAGGAAAGAACCAGGAGGAATGCCAGGGAAGCAATTTTACTCTTCATCCTGAATGACAGGACGAGTGCAGACAGGTTTCTTGTGATTTTATTCTTCATTTTACCGGATTTTATTACGATGACTATTATGAAATCTTTTTTGCAATATTACGCAGAAGAAAAAAACCTGGCAATTATTTTAGATTAAAACAGTTAAAAGTCGATAAGTTGGCACTTTTCCAGGCTTAACTTCTTTTCCGGTTTGACGAAAGAAAACAGGATTTGATCAGGAAAAACGAAACTAATATCAAAATTCCTTTGAATCCGAAGAGATTTTTTGGATATTTGAAAATAAAACAGAGCCCCGTTATGATGATTCAAGAGATCCCACACAAGATCCGTTTTGGCAGCATCCTGTTGCATCTCCTGTTCTGGATATTGAGCATGGTCCTCTTTGTCGTACTGATCTTTCTTACCCGGCATTTCAGGTTACAGGCCATGGATTTCCAGACGGCTATTAACATTATAATTACGCTGCTTCTTCTGGCTGTTTCCGTTTATATCAACCTTCTCATTTTATTACCGCTTTTCTTTAAAAAGCGCCGTTATCTTCTCTTTTCTTTGCTTGAGATATTTAACATCGGACTTTTTATCTGCCTGAATTATTTTGTCTCCATGGCATTCGAAGGGAAACACCCGAATTTCCTGAATGAAATGATAGCCGAATTCATCCTGGTACTGGTGTTTTTGGTCATTACAACCCTGATCAAATTTACCCGTGATTCGATTGCCCTGCAGGATGCAAACCTGAGGATCAAGGAAATTGAGCGCGAGAATGTGGAATCCGAATTAAGGGTATTGAAAGCACAGATCAACCCACATTTTTTCTTTAATACCCTGAACAGCATTTACTCGCTCAGCCTTGACGGGTCGGAAAAAACCCCGGAGCTGATTCTGAAATTATCAGAATTGATGCGGTATATACTTTATGAAACGCGCGATGATTATGTTTCCATGCAAAGGCAGCTGGAATTCCTTCAGAGTTATATTTACCTGGAGCGGTTGAGGACCGATGAGAAAATAAAGATCGAGATGGAAATAAAAGGAGAAGATATGGATCTCATGGTGGCCCCTTTGTTGTTTGTTCCCTTTATCGAAAATGCATTCAAACATGTATTAAAAGAAAAGGATAATCCTTCGTTTATCCTGATATCATTCGACCTGACGCATCCTGCTGAAATCTTGTTCTCTGTAAAAAATAAAAAATACAATTCTCCCCTACCTTTCAACAGGAACAATGAGGGAATCGGGCTAGCAAATGTGAGAAAGCGCCTCAACCTGCTTTATCCTGCAAAGCATGAATTAACAATTTCCGATACCGGTGATGTATTTGAAGTAAGGCTAACCCTGGAGTTGTCATGAAGATAAAATGCCTGATCATAGATGATGAGCCACTGGCACAGCGTGTGCTTGAGCGGTATACGCTGGATGTTCCCTCCCTTGAGCTGGTGCAGAAGTGCAACAATGCGCTGGATGCACTTGAAATTCTGAAAGAACAAACCATCGACCTGATCTTTCTTGACATCAATATGCCCAAACTCACAGGGTTGGAATTTCTCCGCAGCCTGAAACATCCTCCGCTGGTTATTATCACAACCGCGTATGCTGAATTTGCCATCCAGGGGTATGAACTGGATGTGGTGGATTACCTGATGAAGCCATTCGGGATGGAACGATTTCTGAAGGCCATACAAAAGGTTCAGGACATTCTGAAACCAAGGGAATATTCCCTCCAGGAAAAAAAACCCGGAGAACCCAGGGAGGAGCAGTACATCTTTGTGAAATCAAGTAAAAAAACATACCGTATCAGCCTGAATGATATCCTCTATATTGAAGCGTTAGGAGATTATGTAAAGATCTTTACGACTGACCGGATGATCATCAGTTACCATTCGATGAAAAACCTGGAAAACCTTTTATCCCCGAAGCAATTTCCAAGGATCCATAAATCCTTTATCGTTTCGCTTTCAAAAATAGAACTGATAGAAGGGAACCAGGTTAAGATGAAAGACCGCTACATTCCCATCGGAACCAATTACAAAGCGGAGTTTGAAAAATTGATCCGCACGATCTGATGTTCTTCTACTTTGCCGGAGGGTCCGTTTCTTTGCCGGTTATCATGGCAGGTTTCCGGATGACAAATGAAAGATAGATCATCAAGATCCCCACAAGGATTGCGAATGCCCCGAGGATTTTTGTAACGAAAACCGAGACCTCCTCTTTTTGCAGGATCATCAGGATACCCAGTGCTATGGTGAGAAGACCATTAAACAGGATGAAGTTCCTGTTGGCGATATTCCGTTTGATGTTTACCAGGATCACAAGCTGAAAAATTCCAACCAGGACTGCCCAAACCCCGAGGAGGATAAAAAACAGATGCAGGGATTGATCTTTAAAAAACATAATTCCCAACCCGATGGCGAGACTGATAATGGCTTGAAAAAACAGCATCCCGACACTCTTGTCATTCTTCAGGTGGGAGATGGCAACAAAAAGAAAGCAAAGTCCCCCCAGGGCTATCGCCAAACCCGAATAAAAGACAATGTTCATAATAATATCCTGTGAGAAGAAAAGAAGCAGCAAGCCAAACAGAATCGCAACGACCCCGTTGACAGCCAGAAACCACCAGTTTTTGTAAGACTTTGTTTCCATGGAATCTTTTATTGATGAAATAAATAAAGTTAAGATACTTTAAAATGTATTCCGAGATACTCAAGTAGTGTTCCGGTAATGATAAAAGCGCCGAAGATAAAAAAGAGAATCCCTACGATCCGGTTGATCCAGACCTTGACTTTCGGATTGCCGAGCACCTTGATCTTGTTGGCAAGAATGCATTTCAGAACATCGGTTGCGAGAATCATTCCCAGTGCCCCTGCAAAGAACATGGCAACTGACTTCCTGTCGCCGCCATAGGTTGAGTTGATTGATACGACCCAGAAGATCCAGAAGAACCAGAGTGAGGGATTTGCCACATTGAGCAGAAAACCCTTGAAATAATAGGGCAGGACGCCAGGCCTTTTCACGTGGATCTCACTGATGGCCTCCACCTGCTCGTTTTTCGGTACTTTACGGAAGACCGTATAAATGCCATATGAAATCATCAGCACTCCGCCTATGATTCCGAATGCCAGGTGAAATTTCGGAGCCGTAATAAACTCTGAAACGCCGAAAAAGGCAAGAACTACGAGAAACAAATCGCTGGTAAAAATTCCCAGGGCAAGGAATATCCCGGTTTTTATTCCATGCTTGATACTGGTTTGGAGAAGTGCAACAAGGGCCGGCCCCAGCGTTATAGCAACAGTGATGCCGAGAACCAGTCCTTCGAAAAGCGGATGCAGGAGTTTGAGCAACATCTTACATTTGTTTTGTTTGGTTCCGCATCTTCTGTGGAACCAGTTTTGCGATGTGCGCTTCCCATTCAACCCGTTGAGTTTCCTTTAATACGCGGGGAAATTTAAAGGCGCCACCTTCTTTTCCTTTCGTTTTCATCCAGTCATAAAACACATGCAAAGGTAAAATTTCCACGTATACTTCACGGATGGCTTCAGTACGTTCTACCCGGTAGTCGTCATTCAGGACAGCAAGGTATTCATCCAGCTTTGCAGCAGCTTTTACCGGATCCACAGCATCGTCGGTGCCCAGGTACCATTTGTGTGCGAACAAGCTTCCATAGCGGATCCCTGTGACCGTAAACTCATTAATCTTGATGTTGAATTCGTCCTGAAGCATCTTGATTGCCCGGTTCATATTGTCCTGAGAAAGATGTTCCCCGCAGAGGCTGAGGAAATGTTTTGTACGCCCGGTGAGCAGGATCTCGCAGGTTTCTTTGCTTGTAAATTTCAAGGTATCGCCAATAAGATACCGCCAGGCTCCGGCGCAGGAGGAAATCAGCAAAGCGTATTCTTTATCGATCTCTACATCTGCAATGGTAAGAATCTCCGGTTTTGGGAGAAGATTTCCTTCGGAATCAAAATTGGCACTGTTATACGGAACGAACTCATAAAACAAGCCATTGTCAAGGATCATGGTCAGTGATTTCCGCGTTCCCGCCTGCTGGTAGGCAATATAACCTTCCGATGCAAGATAGGATTCATTATATACGATAGGTTTTCCAAGAAGTTTCTCAAAACTGTTAATATACGGTTCAAAGGAAACGCCACTGTGCACATAAGCAGAAAAATTGGGCCAGATTTCATGGATGTTCCGGAGGCCATAATTAGCAATGATCCGTTCCAGGATGATCTGGATCCAGGCCGGCACACCCACGATCACACCAATGTCCCAGTCCTTGGCTTTCCTCACAATTTCATTTAGTTTCAACGACCAGATTTTTTCCCTGGAGATCCGCGGACCGGGTTTGTAAAAATGCTGAAACCAGAAAGGAATATTACTTGCCGTGATCCCGGAAAGATCGCCTTTATAATAGGTGCCGTTATACTGAAGGTGTGTACTTCCCCCGATCATGAGGATGCCTTTCTCGTAAAACTCATCCGGGAAATTATACTTGGTGGTCATCACCAGTTGCCGGATACTTGCTTTCTGGATGGCCTGTAACATTGCGGAGGTAACCGGAATGTGTTTGGAGGATGATTCGGAAGTTCCGGAAGTCAAAGCGAAGTACTTTACCTTTCCTGGCCAGGTGACCCAGGGTTCGCCGTTCAGGCTCCGGTACCACCAGTTCTTGAACATGGAATTATAATCGTGCACCGGTACATTTTCCTGGAAAGCCTTTACAAAATCCTTTTTTGTAAGAATATCCGCAAACCGGTAATGTTCTCCGAAAGCTGTATCCTGCGCACGGTTCAGCAGTTTTCTCAACTCCTTTCGCTGGGCGACTACCGGGTTGAAATTCTTCATTATGTCAATGGGGATCTGACGGAGGGTATAGGCAGTCTTGATGATGGACCCAAGGATCGGCATGAAAGAGTCGGTGGATTATTATAACGCAGTAAATTTATGAAAAAAATGGTACATTTCGGTCGTAATATGAAGAGCGGATGAAAAGAAGCAAAATACTGATCAAGGTGCTGGGATTGATCCTTTTGATACCTGCAGGCCTCTTCATGGGTTTTGTGTTGTTCCTGACAATGACTGATTTTAATCCGGCGCAGAAGGAAGATATTGCAATCAACGGGAATGGGCCGGTGCTCCCTGCTGAAAAAAACGAGTTCACTTTTCTTACCTGGAATATTGGGTATGGCGGTCTCGGAAAAAAGATGGATTTTTTTTATGAAGGCGGGACAAGGGTACGTCCTGAAAGAAAGGAATTCACGGAATACCTGGATGGTATCGGCCAATTACTTTCAACATCAGATTCCGTCGATTTCATCTTTATCCAGGAAGCGGATATCAATTCCCGGCGAAGCTATTTTACCGATGAAGTTAAGGTAATAGGAAAAGCGCTGCCAGGCTGGTGTTCGTTGTTTGCAAAGAACTACGACTGCAGGTTTGTTCCGGTGCCATTAAATAACCCGATGGGGCGGGTTGTTTCAGGGATTGCCTGTTTTCCAAAGTACAAACCATTAACAGCGGAAAGGCTTGATTTAGGAACCCGGTTTTCCTGGCCGAAACAACTGGTGATGCTGAAACGTTGCATCATGGTGATGAGATACAAGATGAATAACGGGAAGGATCTTGTCGTGGTGAATCTTCATAACTCCACATTTGATAAGGGAGGAGTCCTCCGGAAAAAGGAATTGGAAAAACTGCAGGTGCTTTTGCTTTCGGAGTACAGGAAAGGAAATTATGTGATCACGGGTGGCGACTGGAACAATAATCCAAGGGGTTTCCGGCCGGGGGCGGTGATCTCGGGAGATATTGCAAAAAGAGTTGAACCGGCACTGGAACCTGATTTCCTTCCGGGATGGAGATTTGCTTTCGACTCCCTGGCGCCTACAAACCGTGATGTGGAGATGCCTTACCAGAAAGGGAAGACCAAAACCACCATCATTGATTTTTATGTTGTTTCTCCCAATGTGGAAATTAAATCGGTTCATACGTTGACGACAGGATTTAGATGTTCCGATCACCAGCCTGTATTTATGAAGGTTGCATTAAAATAGAGAACTTACTCTTTTCTTCACGACCTTTGTTACATTATTTGGAAATTATCCAAACACCTCTCCCCCTGCAAGGGCTGACTAATAAGTTGGATTATTTTATTTTAATACAATGACAAAAAAAATCTCTGTGAATCTCCATTTTATCTCTGTGGATCCCTGCCTGCGGCAGGCAGGTCTGTGTAATAAATTTTTCCCCGGATTGAAATTACACAGAGGGTTACAGAGAAGGCACAGAGATAAGACGGACTCGTTAGGAAATTCACGTCTTTGGAGTGAAAAAGAACTTTTTGGTCATCCCTACAGGGGGTGAGGCTAATTAAATTAAAGAAGCAAGATGATAATCAAGCCGGAAGAAGAGATCTCCTTAACCGATCTTCTGATCAAAGAATTCAAAACAGGATCACGTTCGATGGTCAAGAAGATCATTGTACACGGCAGTGTAAGCGTGAACGGGAAGGCGGTCATGCAGCAGAATTTCATGGTCAAACCCGGTGATGAGGTGGCGTATGTAAAATACAAGGCCCCCATCGACTCGTTCAATTGTCCTTTTCCTGTGTTGTTTGAAGATGATGACCTGATCATCGTGGTGAAGCCGGCCGGGATTCTTACTTATGGTGAAAAAGGAACGCACGGGACTTCACTGTATAAGGAACTGACGGATTATGTGCGCGACCGTTCGAAAGGCAGGGAAAAGATCTATGTCGTTCACCGCCTCGACCGGGAAGTATCGGGAATCCTTGTGTTTGCGAAGTCGGAGAAG
>Ga0182021_10000133_pt1 | contig 68870 bp, 55 predicted proteins | sample 612E3MmetaG_FD_120493 | JGI IMG/M metagenome (GOLD analysis project Ga0182021, IMG submission 120493) | Permafrost microbial communities from Stordalen Mire, Sweden - 612E3M metaG (Illumina Assembly) | ecosystem: Environmental > Terrestrial > Soil > Wetlands > Permafrost | place: Sweden...
AATATCCCATTGCTATGGGGGCTTTTACTTTTGATGATTCATAAATCTCAACTAACTGTTTGATGTCAATGTTGTTTGAAAGTTCTTTTAATCTATTATACCAGAAATCATTTAACGGGTTTATTCCGATTGTCCTCATTCTTTGTAAATAAATGACACCGCCGATAAAACGCATTGAGAAAAGAATAAATCCCAGCAACCAGAGAGTAACAATTACAGAAATGTTTTGTGAAAAATAATATTCTATCACTTGTACAAAACTTAAGTTTGTATCGGACGAGCTGGTGCTTACAACTTCTATTAAGGCCTGAGATGAAATTATATTGCCCGAGATAGTTACTGATTCAGAAGACATAGTTTTACCGGATGGATTATAAACTTGTATAAAAGTTGCCAGTGAAAAGAGAAAGATCAAAACCAAAGCAGCAAAGGAAAAATTGTACCGAAGCTGTGCACTTTTCTTCCCGGCTACTAATAAAACTCCGCTAAGTAGAACAGCAATCATAGACCCTTGCCATAATGAGTGAAAGATTGTCCAGCCGATTGCATTTATCAACTCTTCGTGTATGAAGTTGTAAATAAAGTTCATCTCTGTTCCTTTTCGATTTGGTTTAACAACTCTTTTATTTTTTTCAATTCTTCTTTAGAAGGTTTAGAATTTCCAAGAGCCTGCATAACAAGATTTGCCGCAGAACCGCTGAATGCCGTCTCAAGAAGTTTATCAAGTAAAACTTTCTGAATATCGTTTTTATCCATCGCGGCTTTATAGACATGGCTTCTTTCGTTCTCATCTCTTTCAACCAAATTCTTTTCAAACATTATCTGAAGAATTTTTAATGTAGTAGTGTAACCGGTTTCTTTTTTTTCATTTAACTTTTCATTAACAGCTTTAACTGTTGAAGCTCCGTTGTGCCATAAGATCTGCAGAATTTCAAGTTCTGAATCGGTTGGTTTTGGTGTTTGTCGCTTTGCCATTATTAAACCTTTTGTTTTCTCAATCCTTGAGACGACCGAATCATACGAAAGGTTTCGTAGAACAAAGGGAAAAATTTTATATGGCTAAAAAAGCCGTTTTTTCTTTACAAATAATGAATACTCGCTTATTTTGGATTCAACTTCGAAGGAAAATAATTGAACTTATGAGCTTCTCTAAACACCTTAGACGTAATACGCCCAAAAATTTTACGGTAAAAATAAATTATGGAATCTTTTTCCGCATTTTGTATACAACCTTTTTCCCCGACATAAAGTCTAACTAACCGGAAGCCAAATAAAGAATGAGATTGACGGATAATCAATTAATAATAAACGCACAGCAGGGTGATATGTCTTCCTTTGAGGAGTTGGTATATCGTTACGACAGGAATGTTCTGAACATTGCAAAATCGTTTCGGAATAATGATGATGATGCTAAAGACATCTACCAGGAAGTTTTTATGCGTGTGTACAGAGGACTCAAGAATTTCCAGTTTAAAAGTGAATTCTCAACATGGCTTTTTAGAGTTACAACCAATGTGTGTATTACTCATCAATCGAGAAAAAAAGATCACGATTCAATTGACAAAGAAATTTACAGCGATGACTATAGTTCTATAACTTTAGCAGACACACTAACGGACCATAAATCTACAGACGAGATGGCTGTAGGAAAAGATATTTCTAAATATATTAACAAAGCGCTTGATGAACTTCCTCCTCAGCAAAAAATGGTATTTACATTAAAATATTTTGAAGAATATAAAATCCGAGAGATTGCAGCAATGATGCAATGTTCTGAAGGAGCTGTGAAAAAATATCTTTTTACGGCAACGCACAAAATGAGAAACAGATTGAAAGGTTTAAAAGATAAATAGTCAACGTCATGCTGAACTTGGTTCAGCATCTCAAACAAAGAGATTCCGAAACAAGTTCGGAATGACAAAGGAGATAACATGAACAAAGAAAAATTTATAGAACTCGTTTATTTGTATTTGATGGATGAACTTCAAACTCAAGAGAAAGATGAACTTGAAAATGCAATTATGCAAGACGATGAGTTGAAGAACGAGTTTGAAAACATAAAAGAAACATTTAACGTAATTCGGAACAGCAAACCTACTGAAGCTGATGGACGGTTACTTATAAACGCACGTCAATCGTTAATGCGGAAGGTAAGACAAGTATCGGAAGAGAAATCATCTTTCTCCGGACTAATCGAAAAAATTAGATATTACTTTTATCATAATTACGGTTTAGCATTAGGCGGAGCGGTTACTTTAGTGGTGAGCATTGGAATTGCTTATCTAATGTTTATAAAAACTGCGCAGAATACCGCAGTGTTAAATAAGCCGATTGAAGTTAACACTTCTCAGGAAAACTCAGCTAATAACTTAGAGAAAAACACAGATGTTCAATCACATAATCCTTCAAGTCCAACAATTGAGGATCGGAATACTGGTCCTCAGAGTTTACGCGAAGCTTTAATTAATGCTTTACTCAGCGGAAGTAATCCGGGCATAAGGATAAGAAGCATCGGCACAATTTCCGATCAGACAAAACAAGAAGCATTAAAGCCGGATAAAAAAATTAAAGCTGCATTATTAACCGCGATGAAAAACGACAGCAATCCCGCAGTGCGGAAAGAAGCTTTGATAGTATTACAGCGTTACTCTTTCGACGATCAAATTAGGGATGCGCTTCTTTACGTGATGTCGAAAGACAAAAATTCGGGGATGCGCGTTGCGGCAATTAACGCTCTGGCAGATTGGAATAAAGATCAAAGAGTAATGGACGAAATTTTAAAACTAGCATTAACAAAACAAGCACAGACAAACAATAATACATTTGTAAAGATCCGTGCGGCTTCGATTTTACAGGAGGTAAAGTAAAATGAAAACAATAAAAATATTTTTCGGCAGCTTGACGTTGCTTGTATTTTTTATGACAACAATTAATTCAGCCCAAAACGATGAACTAAGTAAAACAAAATCTTTCAAAGTAAATAAAGGAGGCAGGTTAACTGTTGACGTTAGTCCCGGAGCTATTCGAATAACAACATGGTCGAAGGAAGAAGTTGAAATTAAAGTTAACGGCTTAGATGAAGAAGAATTTCGTAAGATTGAAATGACCTCCGATAAAAACAATGTCTCCGTTGTTTACGAAGAAGGCTGGGGTTCCGAGAGCGATGCAGAATTTGAAATAACCGTGCCTTTCAAATTTAATCTGGATTTAAAAACATCCGCCGGCGAAATTCAGTTGATGAACGATATAGACGGAGATGTTAAAGTAGCAACAAGCGGCGGAGATCTTTCATTCAAAAATATCAGCGGTGAATTAAAAGCAGAGTCCAGCGGTGGAAATATTTCAGTGCTTGGAAATGTTGACGGTGTCTTAAACGTTACAACAATGGGTGGAGATATAACAATCGGAAGTATTAAGGGAAAAAGCGCCAGAGTCAACACAATGGGCGGCGAGATAATTATTGACAATTGTGTTTCGGGAGTTATTGCAAAGACATATGGAGGCGATATATCGGTTGGTAACGCCGGCGGAAATTCCGAGTTTGAAACATACGGTGGCAATATTTCTGTCGGTAAAGTAACCGGAAACGTAAGCATGGAAACTTACGGCGGTAATCTTGATTTAAAAGGCGCGAATGGAAAAGTAATAGGTAAAACAAACGGCGGCAACATTGATTTTAATAATATTAACGGAAGTGTAGATGCTAGAACATTAGCCGGGGAAGTTTCGGTTGAATTAAATCCGGCGCCGAACAGCGAAAGCAGGATAAGCTCAAACGCCGGTTCAATTGAATTGAAAGTTCCTTCTTCTGCAAAGACAACAATTGAAGCACGAGTTCATGTTCAAGGCTGGTGGAAAAACGCAAAGGACGAGTACAAAATACATTCCGACTATGAAGCGCAATCTTACGATACAGATGATAACAAACATGAAATAGTCGGCACGTATGTTCTTAACGGAGGCGGTAGTAAAATATTTTTGAAAGCTGTTAATGATGAAATAAATATTAGAAGAGTTTCAAAGTAAAGAGGAAAAAGTTTATCATAATGGTTGTATTGTGTTTTTACCTTAAGAGAATACTAAAATGAGAAGAGAGAATTATTTTTTACTGACAAGTATATTTCTGATTATTTATTTTGAGCAGACGTATCCTCAAGAAATTGTTTCAACCCGGAATAATTTAAATCATAAGCATGTACAAAAATTGATCCGGGAATCTGACAACTCTGCTCAGAACCCCGGTGAGCAGTGGATGAGATTTAAAACTCCGGAACAAGCGGGTTGGTCATCAGAGCAACTAGATAAAGTCTGTAGGAACTCTAATGCAAATTCTATTGTGCTTCTCCACAAAGGGAAGATTGTGTACACCTACGGCGACTATTGCAGACGCATCAAATGTCATTCGATGAGAAAGAGTTTTCTCAGTGCATTGTACGGCATTTATATTGACAGGGGAATGATCGATACTGCGGCGACAATCGGCAGTTTGGACATTACAGATATAACCCCGCTCACTTCAAGCGAAAAGGAGGCTCAGGTAATAGATCTTCTAAAGGCTCGTTCGGGAATTTATTTGCCATCGGGACAGGAGACCGTCGATATGGCGAAATCACGTCCGCTACGCGGTAGCCACCCGCACGGAACGTTCTGGTACTATAATAATTGGGATTTCAATGTCCTTGGAACAATCTTCCGGAGGAAAACGAACAAAGATATCTATGAAGCGTTCAAAGTAAATATTGCAGATCCATTGCATATGGAAGATTTCCGCCTTATGGACGGTGTGTACGATTTTGACACCCTCTATGCTTCCCACCCCGGCTATGTATTTAAAATGTCGGCGCGGGATGGGGCGAGATTTGGAGAACTCTTTCTGCAAAACGGCAGATGGAATGGAAAACAAATTATCCCGCAAAAATGGATTGAACAATCAACCGCATCCCATTCAGCAACAACGACGCCCGGTATATCGTACGGATATCTTTGGTGGATCGCTGAGGACTTCAAGGGAATGAAAATGTATTATGCTTCGGGGACCAATGGGCAGCGGATCTGTGTGATCCCTTCCAGAGAAATAGTTGTCGTTGCCAACGTCGATACGTATCACGGCCGGTATATACGCGATGTCGATACTCTTATTGCCCGTCTGGTTGTTGATTCACGAACAGGTAATGAGATTCCGAATCCTGAATTTGTTACGCTTGAAAAATCTGCAGCAGTGTATGCGATTGAACTGAGCCGAGAAGAGCAGCATCGCTATGTGGGAAGATATAGACTCAGAGACACTGTATTGACCATTTCAGAAACAGCAGATGGACTCATTGTGGAGGGACCCCATTACTTCTACAAATTCAGTCTGCTGCCGATCGGGGAGAATAGATTTTTCATTGAAGACATAAACTTAGAACTGACGTTTGATATCGATGGGGGCGGAAAACTGGCAAATCCCAGAATTAAGAAGCCGACAGAAAGGTAGTGGTATGCACGATGAGACGAACTGCAAAGTTCAGAAATATTAAATTATATAAAGTTTGTGATTAGTGGTCTAAAATATTTTGTGCAGGCAACTTTGATTGATAACTAGAATCATAACATAGTTGCAGTTTATGAATTGAATGGAGACGGAAGTAAAATATTTTTGAAATCAGTTAATGACGAAATCACGATTAAAAAAGCTGTTAAATAAAAGGAGATTGAAATGAAAAAATATTTCTTATTAATTGGTCTATTCATAATTAGCATCCTATCAATTGCTGCGATTCCGGCAAAATGGATTGGGTTCAGTGTTAATCATAATACAGAATGTGCCGATGAATCTTTTTCAAATGATGATAGAGATATAAAGAAAGAATTTCAAGTTAAAGCGGGAGGCAAACTAAATCTTGAGTTAAACTCAGGTGCTTCTATAACTGCAGAAGGGTGGGATAAAGAACTCGTTAGTGTAGAAGTTCAGTTCGGTGGACGAGACGCCGATAATGTAGAATTCGAATTCCGTCAGAATGGAAATGATGTAACTGTTGAATCTAACTATAAAGAGAAGAGAAGAAATAATAGCGCCAATATAAAAGTGCTGGTTATGATGCCGCAAAAGTATAATGTAGAATTTACAACAACAGGCGGTTCTGTCAGTTTCAAAAAAGTTGATGGCGAGTTCGAAGGAACAACTATGGGCGGAAGCATTGATCTGTCTAATGTTAAGGGAAAAGCAGAAATGAAAACAATGGGCGGATCGATAAGCGTGAAGAGTTGTGATCTTGACGGCAAAGTTGAAACGATGGGCGGTTCGATTGACATTGATGATTTAATCGGCAATTTAGATTTATCAACAATGGGCGGAAGCATTAAACAAAATAATGTTAGAGAAAGAAATGATTCATCCGGCAAAGAAGTTACTATCTCAACAATGGGTGGCTCTATTGAAGTTGATCAAGCTCTAAATGGCGCCAGAGTAAAAACGATGGGAGGACCAATAACTGTAAACAAAGCCGCAAAATTTGTTGAGGCAGAAACAATGGGCGGTGGGATCGAGATCAAAGAGATTGATGGAAGAGTAAAAGCCACAACTATGGGAGGCGATATTGAAGTAAAGATGGTTGGAGATCCTAATCAAGGAGATAGAAATGTGTTTCTCAAATCGATGGGTGGAGATATTTATCTAACCGTTCCGGCAAATCTTTCTATGGATGTTGATATTGAAATCGGCTATACAAAAGATCATGATGTTAAGATTGAAAGTGACTTCGATCTGAAACAAGAACGGGAAGTTGTTAAGAAGGATTCTGATAGAAACAGAAAAAAATATTTACTTGGAACGGGAATAATTAATGGCGGAAAGAACAAAATTAAAATTCAAACAAACGGCGGGGATGTTTACTTAAAGAAGTCATAACATAAATTTTTTTCGATGCACATTGAACCCGATTCTATTGTTAGGATCGGGTTTTTTATTCTTTCAACCCAAGGCATTCCATCAGTCTTTTGTGTGCATCTTCGGAAAGGTTAACGTTGTATTTTTTGTAAAACTCAATTGTGGTCTCAACAGACTTGAAATAATGATTGCAATTCTCACATTCATCAAGATGTTTTTTTATCATAAGGCAATTCGGCGAATCAAGCTGTTCGCCGAGATTATCGCAAATGTGCATCATAACATCTTTACAATTTAGTTTGTTCTCATTCATGCTTAAACATTCCGTTCAATTCATTTCTTAAAAATGACCTTGCTCTGTGCAGTCTTGATTTAACGGCTTGAACCGAAAGCTCTACCATCTTTGCCGTCTCTTCGGTTGAAAATCCTTCAACATCTCTTAACATAAAAACAATTCTGTATTCCGCCGGAAGTTTTTCAATTGCTTTATCGAGACGTTCCTTTAGTTCGTTGTTTTCTGTTACTTTGTCCGGAGTTACTTTCCAATCAGCAATACTTTTTTCATCAATATCTGCACCCTCATCTTCAAATGATGCATAAACATATTTACCTTCCGAACGCGCAAGCATTAAACAGTGGTTACTAACTACTCTGTAGAGCCATGTTGATAATTTCGATTGTCCGCTGAACTGATTTAAGTTTTTCACCATGCTTAAAAATGTTTCCTGCATAGTGTTCTCGGCTTTATCTTTACTTCTGCAAATCTTAAAAGAGAAATTATATACAGTCTGTTCGTACATTTTTACAAGCTCTGCCAAAGATTTTTTGTCTCCCCGCTGTGCTTGCTCAATCAGTTTTAGTTCATTCATCTATTTGATGTATTTATTCGGGCAAAGATTCCGGTTATTTATTCTTTTTAAGTAAATCGTTGTTTAAACTTTTCCAGAGATAAATACTAACAATTGAACAATACGGATTCCAATTATTCTTTTTAGAAATTGATTTGATCTTTTTTTCATTCGGCAGCTTTTTTAAATTGAAATTTAGCATTACTGCTTTCCGAATTCCAAGATCAGAATAAGGAAGTACATTTAACCGCCCCAGCGTAAAAATCAAAAACATGTGCGACGTCCAGACTCCGATCCCTTTTACTTTTGTTAATTCCAAGATGATTTCTTCGTCGGACATTTTGGAAAGTTTATTTAAATGGATTTCCTTAGCAATAATTTTTCTTGAAAGATCCTTAACATATTTTACTTTTGCATTCGATAAGCCAACGGCCCGCAACGAAGTATTTTTGGCTTTAAAAATTTGTTCAGGCAAGGGTTTGTTGTTGAATAAAGCCATAAACCGGGAAGCAATTTTATCAGCCGCGTACATTGATAATTGCTGCCCGATAATAGCATCTAAAAGCGCATTGAAGTATTTCTTGTGAGGCGTTAAATTGATAATACCGATGTTTTTTACTATTGTTGAAATAGTATTATCATGCTTGGAAATGTGTTTTATAGCTCGTTTTATTTCTGCATTTTGCATTAAAGATTACCTCAATATTTGTCGGTGATATGGAAAATCAATTATTAATAACTTTAAGCCGGAACAAATTACTTAAAAATGCAGACATTTCTAAAATTGACTTAGGTAATGTTAGAGGTCAGTTAATTACAATCAGTGAAGGTGAAATTCTTTTCCGCGAAGGAGATGTTGCAGAGATAATTTATTTAGTTATAAGCGGCGAGATCAATGTTCTTAAGAAACGTCTTTTAGGAAAAACTAAGTCATACTTATTTTCGGAAAATGATTTCTTCGGACATGAAGAATTCTTTGAAGAAACATCGCGCACTTCAACCGCGGTTGCTCTAAGAGATTCTTATATAATTGCATTAACACGTGAAGAAGTTGATCTATTAATAAAACAAGACGATGAAATTTTAATTAACCTTAGAGAGCCTGTTGCAGAAATCGACGAAGAAGGATTATCCGCGATAAACGAAAACATTACAACTGAACAAGTACATGAAATAGAAGAACCAACATGGGCGCCACCGTTTAAAGATAATTTTATTCCCATCGAAGAACCGAAACATTTAGAAAAACAACATGTCGAAGAGGATTATAATTTAAGCATGGATCAGTCAATCACCTACAGCGATAAAAATATAAATCAAATAGTAAAAGATGAAATACCGGAAGAAGAGTCAGAACCACCAATTCTTTTCTTTGATGAGAGTACTTCTTTGAACGAAGACGGGATTCCCAAAGCCGAATTTGAATTACCCGATCTTCCGTTGAAATCAGAAGGAACACAAAAATCCGACGATGGTTTGAATGATGCATTATTCCGCATTCTTAGCGGGACGCACGAAACTCACTATGAGCCTGAGAAGAAAAAAGATCAACCGCCAATCCAAGAAGCAGATGAAGCATTTCTTTCATCTCTGGTGGTTAATGAAGCGCCTGAAATAAAAAAGAAAACTTTCGACGAAGAAATATTACCGCTTAAAGATTATTCGCCTTCTAAAGTTGAATCAGAAACCAAATCAGACAAAACCGACGACCAATTTGATTTTCCTCCTGAAGTAATTGATAATGAAGCAAAGAAAGATATTACAGATGCTAAAAAAGTAATCGAAAAAACCCCCGAACCTGTTCCGCAAAATCTTAATCAACCCGTTAAATCAATTCCAGAAACTCGAATTGATGAAGTTATGAATACCGATGAACTGCAAATGATTATTAAAGCAGCAGAACTGGTTAACTCAAATATCCGTGTTGATGAAGTATTAAAAAACATAGTTAATGTTGCAACTGATCTGACTAAAGCAGACCGAGGCACACTTTATTTGATTGATAAGGAAAAGAACGAACTCTGGTCGTTGATTACGTTAGGTGATGAAATGCGCGAGATCCGCTTAAAGATCGGCGAGGGACTTGCGGGGTTTGTTGCTAAGAGCGGAGAGACTGTTAATATAAAAGACGTTCAGAAAGACTCTCGTTTTAGAAGTGACGTTGATCGCGCAAGCGGTTATAAGACAAAAAATATGATCTGTTTTCCTATTAAAAATAATAAAGGTGAAATAACCGGCGTTCTTCAATTATTAAACAGTTCCAAAGGCGAATTCAATAAACGCGATGAAGAATTTTTAAACGCACTTTCGATTCATTCCGCAATTGCTCTTCAAAATGCCGAACTCGTGGAAAAATTATTACAGGCAGAAAGAGTTCAATCACTTGGTAAAATGGCAAACTTTTTAGTTCAAGATATTAAAAAACCGATTCTTGTAAGTAAAAGATACGCAGAACATCTAAGCAGTAAACAACTTCCGGCAGATGTGGCACAAATAGTTGATATGCTGCTAGAACAACTTGGACAAGTGGCAGATTTAGTTCAATCAACTTCCAGTTATTCCGAAGGTAAAACTATTCTACGTATAATTAACGTAAGCTTAAATAATACTCTTGCCGATTTTGTCTCGCGGGTTGAACAGAATGTTGAAAATCGGAACTGCAAAATCGTTATTGAAACCGACAAAGATGTTACGGTTAAACTTGACGTAAAAGAATTTTTTCAATGCTTCACGCACATAATTAAAAATGCATGTGATGCTATGCCGGACGGCGGATTTATAAACATCTCTACTAAGCGAGACGATAAGAAAGTGAGAATATTTTTTAAGGATTCAGGATTAGGTATTCCGGAAGGATTCAAAGAAAAAATATTTGAACCGTTTATGTCGCATGGGAAAAAAGAAGGAACCGGACTTGGACTTTCGATCACGAGAAAAATAATAGAAGCACACAACGGGACGATTGATGTTGAAAGTTCAATCGGTAACGGCGCTAAATTCATCATTACTTTACCAATAGCATCTGCATTCTAATCTTACTTTACTATAAGTGGAACAGCTAAGAATTTGGAATGACAAGTATCAATGAACTACAATCTTATAACTATTTTAGGTCCCACTGCTGTTGGTAAAACTCATCTTGCCACTCAATTAGCAGACCGTTTTGATGGAGAAATTATTTCTGCAGATTCCAGGCAAGTTTATGTCGGGATGAATATCGGCACAGGAAAAGATATTAGTGATTACAATGTTGATGGCAAAATTATTCCGCATCATTTGATAGATGTAATCGAGCCAAAAGAGGAATTCAATCTTTTTCTTTTTAATAATTTTTTTTATGAATCATTTAGTAATGTAGCTTCACGCGGGAAAGTCCCTTTTCTCGTCGGCGGAACCGGATTATACTTACACTCTATTTTAAGCGGATATGAATTAAACAAAGTTGATTTTGATGAAGAACACTATAAAGAGCTTGATGAATTTGATGCAAAAGAGTTAAGTGAAAAATTAAAAAAGATTCATCCTTCGTTACATAACACAACGGATCTGCTCATCAAGGAAAGAATAATCCGTGCAATTATGATTGCTGAAAAAGATAATAATAAAGAAGTGCTGAAAAAGTCTAATGTTAATTCTCTTACCATCGGGATCCGGCTTGAGAGGGAGGAGATCAAGAAAAGAATAACAACGCGACTTAAATATCGTTTGCAAAATGGAATGATCGAAGAAGTTAAAAAATTAATTGATGATGACATTTCATTCGAACGGCTTAACTTATTTGGGCTTGAATATAAATTCATCGGGAAATATTTGAACGGAGAATTAAGTTATAATGACATGTACCAAAAATTGAATAGCGCGATCCACAGTTTTGCAAAGAGGCAAATGACATGGTTCAGGAAAATGGAACGGGGGGGAATAGTTATTCATTGGATTAACGGACCAAATTTCGCTGAGGCAGATCAGCTAATTTCGAAATACTTTATTCACCAATAATCAGCATGAGCAATCAAATCAAAGATTATCAACTACCAATTGTTGTCTCAAATTATTTGAATAAATATGGATTAAAGAACTGGTCGCTTGAATTATCATCCAATAAAAAATTTAATAACATAATTGTCATTCCGGCAATACAAGAGTTCGAAAATATTAAAAAGTTGCTCAACTCAATTTCAGAGGTTGACAAAAAATATTTTGACGAGAGCATGTTTGTTTTTGTTGTTAATAATCTGAAAAGTTCTGGTGTTGAAGCAAAGACAGATAACCAAAACTGTATAGAACATCTTAGAAAGATTATTTTTAAAAAAAATAATTTAGGAACAAATATTGGTTTGGTTGATGCTTCAAGCGGCGGATTGGAGTTACCAGAAAAAGACGGCGGAGTTGGTCTGGCAAGAAAAATTGGAATGGACCTAGCGCTAACAAAATTTGATTATTCGAATTCCGGTAAAAATATTTTAATCTGCCTTGATGCAGACTGTATAGTTTCAAATAATTATCCTGCATCCATCATTCAATCATTCAATCTGTCAAACATTCATGCGGCTTACTTGGAGTATGAACATATATTACCACATAATGAACAAGAACAACTTGCTATAATCTGCTATGAAATATTTCTCCGTTATTATGTACTTGGGCTAAAATATGCAAACTCACCATTTGCTTTTCCAACGATTGGTTCAACAATGGTCTGTGATTATGAAAGTTATATTAAAATCGGTGGGATGAACAAAAAAAAAGCTGCAGAAGATTTTTATTTTATGGAAAAACTGGCTAAGATCACCGAGATCAAAAAGATTAGTAATGCGAAAGTTTATCCGTCAAGCCGCGGCTCATGGCGCGTACCGTTTGGAACCGGGCAAAGAGTAAACAGATTTTTTTCCGGTACACATAACGAACATCTATTATATAACCCAGAGTCATTCGATGTTCTGAAATCATGGTTGAAAATTTATAATTCGAGGGAAATTTTTGATGCTGAATATTATTTAAAATCTGCCGCAGCAATTCATAAATCGCTTTATGATTTTCTAGTCCAGAATTCTTTCGAAGAGAGCTGGAATAAGATTCTAAAGAATTCTAAATCTTATGAGCAGAAACAAAAGCAAAAGCAGATTTGGTTCGATGGATTTCGCACATTAAAGTTAATTCACCATCTAAGAGACAACGGATTTCCATTGGTAGACATGTTTGAAGCACTAGATGAGATTATTGAAGTTACGAATTACAAATTACAATTTAAGAGAAGGGAAGTAATTCCTCTAATCGAAGAACAAATCGAATATCTCAATTTGTTAAGAAAACTTGCTTAAAGTTTTTCAGCTTATTACTCTATTCTCATCTTAGAATCTCACTCGAAACTTGATTATATTTTGCCCGCATTTTTTCCCGACCATGCCGGGATTTATAAGAGGAATAATGGAAATCTACGAAAAACTGAAATCTATAAAAGAGAAGTATGATAAGATCAATGAGGATTTATCCGATCCGCGCAATCTTTCCGATCAATCAAAACTTATATCGCTCAGCAGAGAGAGAAGCAGTCTTATTGATCTCGTTGAAGCATTCAATGAATACGACAGCCTGGTTAAAAATATAAACGGTAATCAAGAAATTATAGACAGCGGTGAGGATAAAGAACTTACGGAAATTGCAGAGAGTGAACTTAGTGATCTAAGAATGAAACGCGATGCAATGGAAGAAAGAATAAATTTTCTTCTTGTTCCTAAAGACCCCGATGATGATAAAGATGTAATTATGGAAATCCGCGCCGGCACCGGCGGAGATGAAGCCGGGTTGTTTGCCGCCGATCTATATAGAATGTATTCCCGATATGCTGAAGTCCGAGGATGGAAAAAAGAAATTATTGATTCGAGCGACACAGGCATCGGCGGAATTAAAGAAATAATTTTTAGTTTAATTGGTTCAAGTGTTTTTGCAGACTTAAAATTCGAGAGCGGTGTTCACCGCGTCCAGCGCGTTCCGGCAACTGAAGCGAACGGAAGAGTTCATACATCAGCTGCATCTGTTGTTGTGCTTCCCGAAGTTGAAGATGTTGAAGTAAATATTGATCCGGGCGATCTTCGTATTGATGTTTATAGAAGCGGCGGTGCTGGTGGGCAAAACGTTAATAAAGTTGAAACAGCAATCCGTATTACACATATTCCTTCCGGACTTGTTGTTCAATGCCAGGATGAACGTTCTCAATTGAAGAACCGCCAGAAAGCAATGAAAGTTTTGAAAGCAAGATTATATGACATGAAATTATCCGAACAGAACAGTGAAATTGCTGCTGCGCGCAAGTTGATAGTAAAACGCGGCGACAGAAGTGATAAAATTAGGACTTACAACTTTCCGCAAAATAGAGTAACCGATCATAGAATTGGATTAACTCTATACAACCTTTCGGAAATTATTGAAGGCGATTTGCATGAGTTGGTAGAAAAACTAAAACTTGCAGATAGAGCTGAGAAACTTCAAGCGAGTTAAAAAGAAAAAAGCATTTATTACTTCATTAGATATTCACTTGTTACTACTTGATTCTCTTCGGGCGTTGTAAGACAGTAAGTAAATCCACCCTTTAATGAGTAAGCGCCCACTTCTCCGCTTTTTGAAATAGCCAGATAACTAACATTGATATCAGTAAAATCTTTCAATGATTTATAAAGACGGTTAATTGCAAACTCGCAAGCCTTTTGCGAAGAAAAACCCTCACGCATTTTTTCAACAACTAAAAAACTTCCTACAGTTCTCATAACATATTCACCATTACCTGTAGAAACAGCTCCGCCGACTTCATTATCGGTAAATAAAGCAGCGCCGATAATTGGCGAATCGCCTACGCGCCCATGTAATTTAAATGCTAAACCGCTTGTAGAAACGCCGCCACTAAGGTTATTCATTTTATCTATTGCCAGCATACCGATAGTATCGTGATTATCTTTTTTAACTTGGTTCTCTTTCCATTTTAACCAGGCATTTTTTGCATTTTCAGTTAATAGATTTTCTTCTTTGAATCCGTTTTTGAGAGCGAATTTTTTAGCACCGTCGCCTGCAAGCATTACATATTTTGTTTTTTCCATCACTAGTCGTGCAACAGAGATCGGGTGCATTATGTCTTCAAGAAATGCCACCGAACCTGCGTTTCCTTTCCAATCCATTATTGAAGCATCCAAAGTTACTTTACCTTCCGCATCGGGTAATCCGCCGTATCCAACCGAAGAATCATTTGGATCGGCTTCCGTGATTTTAATTCCTTCTTCTATGGCATCTAAAGAACTTTTTCCTTGCAGTAATACTTCCATTGCCCGAGCATTTGATTTTAAATTAGGCGCCCACGTAGAAACAACAATTGGATTTGTAGATAGTTTTAGACTAGAAAAAATATTAATAGGAGAGAATTGATTTAACAACAAGCCGCTACCGGTAATAGCCCCTGCTTTAACAAAATCACGGCGTGTGATCTTCATTTTTATCACCCATTTTTTTTTGCTTGATGTTCTGATTTATGGAAATCAGATCAGGCCTCTCTTCAAATAATTTTAGAATGTCGTTAAAGAGAAATATTTTTTTAGTGTTATACAGTGCTTTATAAATTTCATCTATCAATTTAAAATCTTCTTCCGTATCAACTGTCCATCTATGAAATGAATAATCTTTTGGATTCGGATAATTTTTAATCCTGAATAATTTTGAATGTTCATAAATAAACGGAGTTACATGTTCACGTTCATATTCTTTTGACGCATGATAAAAAGCTTTGCGGAGTGCATTGAAAGAAAAAACTTCAACATCAAGACCGCGCGGGAATGTACGATGAATTGTATTGCTGAGATAATCGAAATACTTAAGTTCGTTAAGTTTATTATATGTTTCGATCATTTTATCAACAATTTCCGGATCGATCAATGGGCAATCCGCTGTAATTCTTATAATAGTATTAGCGCGGAAAATTTTTGCAGCTTCAAAGTAACGAGCCAATACATCATTTAAACTGCCGCGATAACATGGAATAGTATTTAGTTTGCAGTATGCTTCAACTTGATCATCATCCGTTTCGGTAGTTGTTGCAACAACAATTTTATTGATATACTTTGAATAAGAAAGCCTGTTAACAACATGTTTAAGCATGGGCTGGTCAACTAAATTCTTAAATATTTTTCCCCGCAAACGCGTTGAACCAAATCTTGCTTGAACAATTGCCACTACGCTAATATTTTCTTTTCTATCGAGCAATTAAATTCCAGCTTAATGGTGTTCCTTTTTCAATATCAACAGAAGCTTTTTTGCCAAGGATATCTTTTAAGTATTTTGGTGCAAGGCCGCTAGAAGGCCGAATAGACCGTACGTTTATTTCTGTAAAAATTTCTCCGGCAGAAATATCTTCAACTGCAAAAAGAGAACGGGCAAATGTTCTGCTCATTTTTATTTTATCCGATAACTCAAAACTGACACGACCGAGAGCTTTTTCTACTTGTCTTATTTCATCAACCATTTTTTTGAATTCAGCAGGCTCTAAAGAAAATGAAGAATCCGGTCCGCCGATTTTCTTATCTAATATAAAATGTTTCTCAATTATTCTTGCACTCATTGCCGTCGCTGCTATTGGAACTGTTGTGCTTAGCGTGTGATCAGATAAACCCGCGATCACATTAAACTTTGATGCAAGTAGTGGAATCATTTTTAGATTTGCATCTTCGATCTTAGCCGGATATTCCGAAGTACATTTTAGTAAAGCGATTTGATTATTGCCTGATCGTCGGCATGCTTCAACGGCATCTTTGATCTCTTCTTCTGTTGCTATTCCGGTAGAAATGATGATCGGCTTTCCTTTTGACGCAGTGTATTCGATCAATGGAATATCAACAATTTCAAAGGATGCTATTTTGTATGCGGGTACATTTATGTTCTCAAGAAAATCTACAGAGCTATTATCGAAAGGAGTTGAGAAAAAAATCAGCCCGAGATCCTCCGCAAGTTGTTTTAATTTCGGCTGCCACTCCCATGGTGTATAAGCAGTTTGGTAGAGCTGATATAAAGTTGCCCCGTCCCAAATTGTACCTTGTTGTATTTTGAAATAATCTTTATTGCTGTCTATTGTAAGGGTGTCTGCAGTGTAAGTCTGAACTTTAACTGCATCAGCGCCGCAACTTTTAATTGCTCTAATAGATTGAACAGCAAGATCATAACTGTGATTATGATTAGCGGAGAGTTCTGCAACAATAAATACTTTATTTTCGGCGGCAGTATTAAAATTTCCGATTTTGAAATTCATTGCCTACTCAAAATAAATTTTAAGTAAGTATCAGTCAAGATTTCTTTTTCACCGCTATGAATAAATCCTGCAGAGCTGAATCCTTTTATAGAAGCAAGATTATCCGGCAAAATGTAAGCCGTGATGGTAGCGATGTTTTCATCAAGAAATATTTTAGCACAAGCTTCTTTCAAGATATTCTTTGATAATCCTTTGCCCCTGAATTCTTTTGTTAAACTTATACTTACAACCGCAGTTATATCCTTGATCTCAAAACGTATTTGACCTATAAAATTATCCTTCTCATTAAATGCCAGAAGAAATATATAATTTTTTTGTCCCAAAATTTCATCGTACCACTCTTGATGCGATTTCCAATCAATACCACTTTTATGAATAGACTGTATCCGCACAGCCGGGTCATTTGAAAGATCAAATATTATTTTGGAATCAAGTAAGTAAGCCTTGCGTAAATAAAAACCGGTTGCTAAACTATGTCTGGAAATTAATGAGTCAATCACCCTTGCCGCACCTTGTCCGTCCACATTATCTTTCCCGATGAGGCTCATCCTTTTTCTTGTCGTTATATATTTCATCAACTCAATCGTATCAATTATTTTTTTCAAATAATTAACATCTGTATTAAAAATTGTACCGAGAAGAAAGTCTTTCTTCTTCCATTCATAAATATTATTTTTTTGATTTTCCGCCACCGCAATTGCAATTGTTGGGGTGCCGGTTGCCGCAAGTTCGTATAGGGTTTGTCCGGCGGCAGAGATTGCGATATCGCTCGTCGTCATTAGCTCACACATTTCATGTGGATAAGGAGAAAATTCGATCTTAACTTTGTCGCTCTCAAATTTTTCAAATGTTTTTTGATTTGCAAATCCGCTTCCTATTACAACTTTTTTTTGAATGTCCGGGTATGTCTCATTTAATGCATTGAGTACTGGAACAGTTAATTCTTTATGATCCTGTCCGCCGAAGGTTACAAGCAGTGATCGCACTTCCGGATTTATTTTTCTTGTTGGAACATTCCTAAAATCATCACGCAAAGGAATATACTTTGTCCCGAGTAAATAAGTATGTGAAACCCCTTTCGGATACGGAAAAGATTCTGCATTAATTGTTCCGTTAAGAATAATTCCATCGGGATATTCAATGCGTAGATTGTCGTCTATAAATAAACAAAGATTGCATACTTTGGAAAAGCTATTATAATATTCTTTCCCTGCTAAATAAGAATCAATAATTAAAATGTCGCTGTGGTTAATCTCTTTTATTAATTTAGCCGGGTAATTCAGCCAATCGATAATTTTATAATTATACAGATACAAAGGAAGATTCGACCTTGTATTTTCATCACCGTTGACATAAATCGTAGAGCCGATATTTCGTTTTGAAAAAGCCTGGCATAGAGACAAGCATCTGGTAATATGCCCGTACCCCGTATTTTGAAAACCTTCGGTAACTATCGAAACTTTCATTTTGCTTTGTCTAATGTCTCGACAATGGTTTGGGAAATGTAATTTAGATCTTTATCAGTAAGTGCAGGATACATAGGTATAGATAACTCCCGCTCATAAAATTTTTCTGCTACCGGGAAATCGCCAGCGTTAAATCCAAAATTCTTTCGATAAAACGGTTGAAGATGAACAGGAACATAATGCACCTGGCAATTGATGTTTTTATTTTTCAATTTTAAAAAATAATTCTTCTTGGAAATTTTTGTTTCGTTAAAATTTATTTGAAGAGGATAAAGATGATATGCGTGTTTTGCAAATCCGTAAACTTTTGGGATAATAAAACGATCATCCTTTCCGAAAACTATATCATAGTATTCGGCAATTTGTCTCCGTCTTTCAATATTAGACTCTAACTTTTTTAATTGGCTGATTCCAAGAGCACATTGAAAATCGGTGATGCGGTAATTAAATCCAGGTTCATGCATTTCATAATACCATGGACCGTCATTCTTTTCTAGAACAGACTCATCTTTCGTCATTCCGTGAGTCCGCATAATTTTTATTTTCTTATCAAGTGCTTCGTTATTGGTTAGAACAGCTCCGCCTTCGCCCGTGGTAATATGTTTTACGGGATGAAAACTAAGATTAACAGCGTTAGCATATTTAGGAGCGTACTGAATTTCATCTTTGTATTCTGCACCAAGAGCGTGGCAATAATCATTGACAAGTTGAAATCCATATTTTTCTTGTAAAATTTTTAATGCGCTCCAATCGCAGGGATGACCGGCGTAATCAACAGCAACAACAGCTTTCACTTTTCTGTTTTGTGTTGAGTACTGTTTCAGTTTCCACTCAAGTTCGTTCGGATCAAGCGTATATGATGATTCATCTATGTCAACAAAATCGGGCGTGGCGCCAGCGTATATGGCGCAATTTGCACTTGCTAAAAATGTAATTGGTGATGTGATTACAACATCATCTTTTTTCCAACCCAATCCTAATGCTATTAAATGAAGTCCTGCTGTTCCGTTTGAAACTACAGAAGCAAATTTTCCTCCAAATTTATTATTCAGCTCTTGCTCGAATTTTTGAATAGTCGGTCCCTGGGTAAGCCAATCGGACTTGAGTGTTTCGATAACTGCTTGAATATCGGAATCATCAATTGATTGCCGTCCGTAAGAAAAGCTTTTGGTTATCGGTTGTTGGTTATCGGTTGTCTGTTTCTTCATTTTGATTTTATTAATGAATTTATCTTTTTACTCAATATGGTGTAATTATTTTTCAGTTCTTTGAATACATTCTCATCCAAGTAACCCAAAACTTTTACTAATCACTAACCACATTTGTTTTTATTAGTTGCTTCAGTTCATCTACACTTAGAAACCATTCATTCGTTCCGCTACTATATTTGAAACCGTATTCGCAAAACTTTCCGGATTTACCGCTGCTAGCAACACGGAATTTTTCAGTATTCCAAAGTTTTAAATGTTCATGATCGCCAAGTTGGACGGAAGGAAGAATTACAAAATACTTTTCAAATTCGATTGTGTTGAGCGCATCGGCCTCGGTTATCATTTCCTCATGTATTTTTTCTCCCGGGCGAATTCCAACTTCCTCTGTCTTGCATTCCGGGGCAACTGCCTTTGCTAAATCTAAAATCTTAAAGGAAGGAATTTTCGGAACAAATAATTCACCGCCCCACATTTTATCAAAACATTGCAATACAAAATCCACACCTTCTTGAAGCGTAATATTAAAGCGAGTCATACGCTTATCGGTTATTGGTAGAACGCCGGTTTTCTTTTTTTCTATGAAGAAAGGAACAACGGAACCGCGGCTTCCCATAACATTCCCGTAACGGACAACTGAAAATTTTATATCATGTTTGCCCTTGTAATTGTTTGCCGCTGTAAAAAGTTTATCCGATGTTAATTTAGTTGCGCCGTAAAGATTTATTGGCGCGGCGGCTTTATCCGTACTGAGTGCAATAACTTTTTTTACACCGCTTTCAAAGCATGCGTCAATTACATTTTGTCCGCCGATAATATTTGTTTTTACAGCTTCAAACGGATTGTATTCCGCAGCGGGAACTTGTTTAAGTGCGGCGGCATGAACAACAATATCTACATCTTCCATTGCACGGGTTAATCTTTTCACTTCGCGAACGTCGCCGATAAAATAACGCATCAACACACCATCTTTCCTAAAACGCGGATTCTGCTGCATCTCAAATTGCTTCAGCTCATCACGGCTGTAAATGATAATTTTTTTCGGATTGTAGCGTTTAAGAACAGTCTCAATAAATTTTTTACCGAAAGAACCGGTTCCGCCTGTTATAAGAATAGTTTTGCCGTCCATAAATCCTCGTGTTTAACTAAAGACAAATTTAGGAAAATTATCATTCTGTTTGCTGTGAAAATATTTAGCAAAAACCGGCTAATTATAAAAAAAGAGAGTCATTAAAAAGAGAACGGTTGTTAAACCTTTCGACTATATTATTTTTTTCATAAAATTCATCAAAAAACGGGATGTATTTTTTATAAAGCTTGTTAAGCTTTTCCATCTTATAACTTTCAAAAACCCAAAGATGTTTTTTGAATTTCCACAGTTTTGAATAAACAGCCCGGTTGTAAAACGGTCCGGCAATTCTGATTAGCGAGTAAACCAGCCAATGCCAGAGATGAAAAATGTATCGTGATTGGTGATTAGTTATTGGTGATTGGTTATCGGTGTTAAAATATTTGTTAATTGTCTGCTGGAAATAGTATGAAGCGCGGATGTGATTCATTCCATCACCGAAGCCGATAATATCCTTGATCAATTCCTTTCTCATTAAATCTTTCGTAGCACTATAAAAATTTTCAATCTTTCCGACCGAATAAAACTCGTCAATTAATTTTTGAAACGAATTATAATCTTGAACAACTGCTGAACCTTTATAAAGAAAATCGCGGCTGAATTCAATTTCCGGATTTATAAAAATTGTTTGTTTGTTCATAAGCCAGCTTTCAAGCGCGGTTGTAGATTCGAAGCACGTCCAGATATCTGAAACGCTTATCAAATCATGTATAGATTCTTCTTCGCACAAGTACACAACATTACTGTAATGAGCAAGTTCGCTCATTTCATTTTTTACAGGCTCGGTTCTTTCGGGCGCATTTTCTTGAGGATGCTGTTTTAAAATAAATAGTGTTGAAGAATTATTGATTATTGCCTGTTCTAAAATATCTCTTACTTTTTTTCGCTGATCTTCAATCCACTTTAATTTGCTTTCGTCACCGTTTGCCCAAAAAAGCAGTTCGCTTCTTCCGCGTTTGTGATCAAGCTTGCCGAACGCCCATCCCGCATAACCGATTACTTTTTTGAATTGAGTGCAGCTGTACTTGCGGAGGAATTCTTCTTTTTGCATGAACTTATAAATTGTATAGCGGTCGAATCCTACGCCGCCGGTTACTACAATTTTATTTTGAGCTTCCGAAACTTCAGTTCTTAAATATTGTGCAGTCCGCTCACTCCAACAACAAACAAAATCTTGATAAAAATTTTTATCTCGGTTAAATCCCCAGAAATTAAAACTACCGTCTGTTCTAAAATTTCCCTCAGAGATAAGCGCAAACAGTGGAATATTCTGTTCATGTGCAATCTTCGAAATTTGAAAATAGAGATTACTTCCGATTGTATTCGCTTGTAAAATTATATCCGGCTTTATCCGGTAAATTTGATGGATATCTATATTAAGCGCATGATAAAATTCGCAGTTCAAAAATCTTTCCACAAAGTATCTAATGGGTAGCAGCATTTCAACATCGCGCCCAAAAGGAAGATCCGTAAAACAAAGTACTTTTATTTTTTGTGTTCTCATATTTTATAGGGAACGGTTATTAACCGTTCCGAAAACCGCTGAAGGGTCACAGACCCTTCCCTACGACTTGATTTAAATAATCCGCCAGCTTCTTAGTTAAATTTCTATTTGAGTATTGAGAAATATCTGTTTGATTCGACGGTAATTTGTTTTGTCTAAATTTTTCGTATAAATTTTTAATTGTGCCAATTGTTTTTTCAAGATCACTGAAGTTACAAGTATAACCCGCGTTAACGCCATGTACGATCTTCGAAGCATCGCTTTCTTCCGGACCGATAACAAGAACCGGTCTGCGTGAGGCAAGATACTCAAAAAGTTTTCCTGGAAGTCTGCCGTTAACGTTCGGCATATCATTTAGAATGAGCAATAATATTTGCGAACGATGCATCCGTTCAAGAGTTTCTTTTCTCGTGATGTGCTCAGACAACTTAAGATTGTCTGTTAGTCCCAGCGATTTAATTTCATTAACGATAGCATGACCTACAAATCCAACCAACTCAATCTCAAGATCGTTTGCAAATTGATCATCTTCCTTTGCGATGACTGCAAGCGCGATCCACAATGTTTTTGCATTTCTATCGGGACCCATACTTCCGAAATGGCTTAAAGTAAATTTTTTTGATGCCGGCACATTTATATTCTGAAAATCATCTTCATCATACCCCCAAACTATAACGCCGACATCTTTAGCGCCGATTGATTCAAGATCTTTTTTCCAGGTGTTGCTACAGATCGTAACTTTATCCGCCCAACGGAATACAAGCTGTTCTTTTTGCTCGTGAATTTTTTTTGATATTGGATTCAGCATTAGCTGGGGGAAATAATCCACTTGTGTCCAAGGATCCTGAAAATCTGCATGCCACGGGATTCCCAAATTTTTCTTTACTCCGCATGCAATCATATGTGTAGATTGAGGCGGACCATTTGTAAATAAAACATCTACTGGATTTTCTTTTAGATACTTTGATAAATATTTAACAGAAGGACGAATCCAAAATTTCCTTGCATCGGGAATAAAAATATTTCCGCGAATCCAAATACCAAGCTTATGGCCAAAGCCTGGCTTTTCTTCTTCAATAAAAACATTGTGAATCCGCTCTTCCTTTTTCTTTCCTGTGATGAACTTAAATAAATTATACGGTTCCCAAATCCTTGTTTTGATCACAGTAATATTTTGGGGAACGTCCTTAAAATTTCCTTCATCGAGTACCGGATACTCGGGATTCTCTGCAGTGCATATAACCGGTTCCCAGCCGAACTCGCGCAAATATTTTGCAAACTTCAAACAGCGGTGAACGGCAATTCCGCCGGAAGGAGGCCAGTAATACGATATGATCAAAACCTTTTTCATCAATGAATTATATTCTCCGAATCTTCCGGCGCTTTATCAGATCCGCGGATTATTCCTTTTATAAAATCGATCATTTTAACTGGACTTAAAAGAATATCAAGCTCACGCTTTTCATAAAAGTGGAAGAAAAAAAGAATAAATGGAAACGAAATAGCAATAATTATTTTGATCAAGAAAGCTAGAATAAAATTCATTGCGGGTAAAAAATAAATAAATGATGAAAGAACAGCGCCGGTAAGAATCATAATTAAAAGCTTGGAGTGTTCGTATGGAATTTTAAAATATTTGTCTGAAAACATCCTGGTTACAAAGTAAAAAATAGCGAAGGAGATCAATGTGTTAAACGCAGCTGCAAGGATTCCGTATTTCGGGATGAGAATAAAGTTTAGAATAATATTTAATGCAGCAGCGGCTATTGTAATCCAAGCAACGTGCTTTGTGTTTTTAGTTAAGTACATTCCAAGCGAAGCGTTCTGCCGCATTCCGCTTAAAACATATGAGAGAAGAATAATCGGGATTACCATATAAGCCGAGCTGTATTCACTTTGAGAAGCAAATATTCCAACTATCTCTTTACTGAACAACGAAAGAAATATAAATCCCCAGATAAAAAAGAAAGTCGAGTAGGTCATTAATTTAGTGAAGAATCGTTTATCATCCGGCATTCCGTAATATTTATATGCTATAGGCAGCAATCCTAAACTGAACGGAAAAATTAAGAACATATTAAGTACGCCGGCAACACGGTAACCTAAACCATATAGAGCCACAGATTTTGCGCCGAGTAGAAGTTTAATTATAAACCGGTCGCTTTGATTTAAAAGCATAAATCCTAATGAACTGAATATTAAGGGAAATCCGAATTTTAGTGCAGTAATAAAGATTTGATTATTAAATTTGAATTTCATTTTAGGAATTATTTTTAATAAAAGAATAAGTACAGTAAATAATTCTGTCATTAAAGCCGCGTATAAAATTCCCTCTATTCCCCAGTTTATAGACGCAACAAAATAGATCGTCATAATCGTCATCAATAAAGTTTTGGCAATGCTGATAACAGAATAGTAACCCGCTTCTTCATCCGCGCGAACTTTAGCGAAGAACAAATTATTCATTACACGGAGAAGCACTATGTAAGCAATTAAACGAATGTAAATGGACTTGAATTGAGAATGCTCGAAGAAGGAAGGGTAATTAGAGGTGAAGAATTCAGTAATCAAAACTAGAATTGCGCAGACAGCAAAAACAAAAGCGGACAAAGTAAAAAGCGTTGATCGCTTTTGTTCTTTGTATTCTTTGCTGTTATTAAGAAAAATTATTGAGCTTGCCTGCCCGAGAATAGCAACTTCGGCTAATATTTGAATTGAGTTATCAATCAAATCCCAATTGCCGAATTCACTTATAGCTAATTTAGCCGTGAATAATGGAAGTAAAATTACACCGACAATTTTCGGCGCAATATTGCTAAGACTATATACAAACGTATCACGGACAGTACTTTTAAGTCTTTCAAGCATTTATAATTTTTCCGGGGCGTTCTTTTTTCTTGATAAGAAAAATGTTAAACCCAATCCACCGAACATTACCAAATTAAGGATCAACGATAAATATTTTCCTAAGACAAAACTTTTTGGTTCATAGACAAATTCAACCTTATGTTCTCCTTTCGGAACAACAATTCCCATAAATCCATGATTTGTTTTGTGAATAGTTGTTTCCGTTTTATCTACAAAAGCTTTCCATCCGGGCAAATAAGTTGTACCAAAAAACAAAAAGCAATTTCCCTGCGATTTAGTTTCCGCAGTAATCTGTTCCTCTTTGTATTCGGATATTTTTGCGCTGTTTGTAGAATCTCCCTTATCAAATTTGAAATCAAGAGAGTTAACAAATGCAAGCTTCTTTGGATTAAATGAATTTTCTTTTATCGCATTCAATATTTCAACTGGGGGTTTTTGAGCAACACTATCAACAAAGTAAATACGTGGGAGCGCCATATTGTTTTGATTAACGAAAGTTGTTGAATCAGACGACATCGAAATTTGTGAGAAGTATTCGAATGGGAACGGTTTATCAGTTACAACATATTTTACACCAAGCATTCGCCATAATGTAAAATTAGCGGGTGTTACTGCCTCTATTATATCTTGATAGCTGCGCGGTTTTACAGCAGAGTAGCCTGATAAATCTTCCTGTAGAAAATATACATTATAATTTGCATTATTACTTGCGGTGCCCATCCCATCGCGTTTCATATTCAAAATTCTATACGGATCTTTTTCGTTTTGTTTTTTTATCACGGAAATATATTCCGGTTCCCTGAACAATTCTTTTATTTGTTCTGTATCAGCATAACTTGCGCCACGGTTTCCAATTCTGAAAAGATCAAATAAAATCATAACAACAAGACCCAGAACAAATAATTCTTTGTTTAGTTTTGAAGTTACATAAACATAGCTTATTCCTGCAGTAAGAGTGAGAAGAGCCAATGCAATTATAAAATCGGTTTTAAACATATCCGACATATATTCACTAAGCGCTGTGAACATTTTAGACTGCTGAGACTGACGAAGCAATGGAATATGATCGTTAATGCGCTGGGTGAACCAACTTCCTAAACTTCCACCGAGAATAATAGACAACGCAAATAATCCGGCAAAAAATATTGTGGCATTCCTTAAAACTTTTTCGAGCTTAGGATTTTTCTCATTACGAAGAGTAATAATTTTCATTACGCCAAAACCCGCCAGGATAGGAAATGTGATTTGAAGAACCGTAAGGATCATTGAAGGCGCGCGGAAGTTGTTGAATAAAGGAAAATAGTGGTACATCAAATTATAGACAACAGGAAAATTATTTCCGAACGAGATAAGTAAAAAAAGCAGAACAATTATACCGAAGAATTGAATAACCGGTTCTTTCCAGCGGACGAAAAGCGCAAGGAGCCCCAGAGCAAATATTATTATTCCCATGTACATCGGCATATCTACGCTTCTCATCTGTCCGAAATATGTATTAACAGGCGCATCTTGATTTTGGGAAAGCGGTCCATTGTAAGTTGAATTTCCAAAACCGTAATAGGAAGGAACAATAAATGTTAAAACCTCGCCTGGCGAGAACGACCAGTTGGTTGCATATTCATATGACTCGCTTTGTACCGGTGTTCCGGGATTTTGTTCTTCCGTTAAACTTTTTGTCCCGCGTGTTGAGTAAGGTTTGTATTCATACAACTGGGAGTAAGTATCGAACGACATTAGAAAAGCAATTAATCCTGCGGCAACAGTAACGCCGAGAGATTTTAGTAACTGCTTCTGCAGAAATTTATCTTTTGTAACGAATGAGCGGATGAAAAAATAAATAAAATAGATCATCGTGGTTAGTGCAAAGTAAAAAACGATTTGAACGTGGGCGCCCAGAACGAGAACATGAAGTCCAAAAGCAAAAAGAAAAAGATCGAACAATTTTATTTCTTTTTGAAATTTGAACAGCATCATTAAAATAAACGGGAACAGGGCAAGGCTCATCAGCTTGGTAATGTGTCCTATATAAAAGAAGAGAAGTATTCCTGTGCTGAATGCTGTTGCAACGGCAACAAGAAAACTTACGCTCCTGCTTGCGCCGAATCTCCTCATAAACATGAACGAAGTAAAAGCAAGAATGAGAAAGCTGAATGTGTAGATCGCGTTATAATCGCGAAAGAAAGACGAATAAATTCTTGTTGTGTATGAATAAATCGAAGCGGTCAGATCGAACCAGCGCAGCGACATTGATGTTGCAACCGCGGGCATTCCGCAGAATATATAAGGATTCCATAAAGAAAATCCGTCGTGGTTTTTGGTTGCGTATTCTCTTAAACTTTTTACTTGAATAAGATCGCCGGATTGAGTGGTTTTATCTCCGAACATTACGGGTGAGAAGAAGATTAAGATTAAGAGCAAGATCAAGAGCAGTAATGCAGGCGTTTGATATTTTTCAGGAATGAATTTGCCAAACGAAAAACCGATCTCATTCAATCCGGTCTGCGCATGCGAACCTTTTTTTTGCTGCTTTGCCATTTGTTCTCCGTCTTTTCTTTGCGGGCGTAGCGGCGTTGCAAGGAAAAACTTTATCTCGCAGCGGCGCAAAGTCCGCAAAGGTTAATTTAAAATTGTACCTGCGTATTTTTCCCAACTCATATTTTTTGTTTGTTCTTCTACCCGTTCTCTCGGGATCGGGCTTCTTAAAAATTCTTTCATCACTTCATACATCGATTCAATATTTTCCGGCTCGGCAAGATAACCGTTGTAACCATGTTTTATAGTCTCGGGAAAGTGACCGACTCTTGTTGTAATGCTTGGTAATCTAAAATTATAAGCAATTGACTCTACTCCAGAAGGAGTGGCAACAAGATAAAATAAAACATTGCAGTCCGCCACTTGAAAATACTTATGCACCTCTTCATTTCCGACGTAGCGGTTTACAACTACAACTTGTTCACGAATGCCGAGTTCGTCAATTAAATCAAGCGGATGATAATTACTTTCATCATCGCTTTTGCGGAGGAGCAATTTTTTTATCAGTCCGAAAAGACCCTTTTTAATTTTTGTAGATAATTTTTTTGTATCAAGCGTATTCCAAAAAGATTCACCCACAATAAGTAGAGAAACATCATCACGCTCTTTTGCTAATTTTGCGAAGGAACGAATTACATTATGCAATCCTTTGTATTTACGGATAAATCCAAAAAACAAGAAAACATGTTTACGTAAACCAAGTTCTTGTTTAACTTTTTCTTTGTCGAAAGAAAGGTCCGGCGTAAACATATCGTAAACGGGGTGATATAATTTTATAACAAATTTGTGGTCGGTGGTCGGTGATCGGTGATCGGTGATTTCATATTTTTGATCGGGGAATATCTTTTGCATCTCGTCTAATGTTTTTAGAGAATGTACAATAAATGTGTGAGGCTTAGAAAGCGCATACCGGATCATTGCGTTATCAATTACACTACCTTCTTTTTGTGCAACCACATGAAGATCAAAAATGATTTCGCATTTGCAGACTTGCTTTAGTTTATTTGCAATCCATCCCATTGGCAATCCTTGAACAGCAATTGCCCACTGAAATATTGTTATATCGGGATTTATCTTACTTATGATGTTAACAGTTTCTTTCCATGAGAGAGGATTATTATAATTAGTTACGTATTCGACTTTGATACCGGTCTCTTCGAGAAGATTATTTTTACTAGAGCGGTCAATAAAATCACGTGGAATAATTGAAGGATATTGCTGTGTCCAAGAGACGATGTGGACATCGGCGCCAAGTTTGTTCAATGCCTTTGCAAGCGATGTTGTGTAATTTGCAATTCCGCCTTTGAATTGCGGACCGGGACCAAATACAACAACTTTTTTCATTTATGAATTACAATTTTTGATTTACGATTTTAAAAATGTTTCGTCTTCCGTTTTACTCTTCGCGTCTCACGTTTTCCACCGCAACATCGTAAACACGTTTCATTCCTTCTTCCAAAGAAATTTTTGGTTCCCATCCTAATTTTTCTTTAACAAAGCTCATATCACAATAACGCGAGTGAACTCCCATCGGTTTATCAATAAGAGGTTTGATGGTTGGACTATAATCAGCAAACTTGCAGAAGACTTTTATCAGGTCGATAAAAGTTGTCAATTTCCCCGAGCCGATATTTATCGCAGTTCCATCATGGATTTTATCCATCGCAAGGAACATACAATCCATTATATCATCAATATGAACAAAATCTCTTCCTTGCTTTCCGGTTCCCCAGACGACAAACGGATTTTCTTGTTTGGCTGCTCGTGTTGCAATAGCAGGAACGGGATAAGTTAGATCCTGATCTTCGCCGTAACCGCTGAACGGACGAATACACACGATTGAAATCCCATAATTACGTGCGGCGATCTTTGCTAAAAATTCTCCCGTCATTTTTGTCCAGCCGTAAGTCAGATCCGGCATGCCTAGCACAAATCCATCTATATTAATATCGGCTTCTTTCAATGCAACCGCATCGCTTTCCGTCTGCATATTGATCGGATAAGCGGCGGATGAACTTGGATACATCACGCGTTCCGGTTTGGCTTTTGCGATCCAGTTAAAAAATTCCGCATCAATAGAAAGATCAAGCGCAACCGCCATCGGGTCGCCTTCGATCTTTGCCCTGCCTCCGACAATAGCCGCAAAATGAAACGTATCACCGAAACGGTCTATCTTTAAACCGTATTCTCTTTCAAGCCATTTAGGATCTTCTAAAAGTTTATTCAGAAATTTTCTAAAATCCATCTTCCAATAAAAAAGCCGCCCATCTTTACCAAAAATTTCTATGTCTTTGAGTTTTTTTGAAGTCTTATCTTGAAGCCACGTTGAAGGATGCGTTCCGACAGAAAGGTCATCAACCATAAGCACACAATCGCCTGTGCGTTTTAATAATTGTTTGACCGTGTTTCTGCCGACAAATCCGCAAGCGCCCGAGACTAAATGATATTTCATATGAATAAATTCCTAATGTTAGTCTAAAAATAAGAATTTTATTTGAATGTAGAATGCAGATTGTAATGAAGAGAATAGATAATATTTTCAATTAGAAATGAATAACCGCATCATTTCATTTCTTTGATCACGTACTCTTTTTCATCTTGAAAATTATGGACTAAGATCTCTCCCAACAGACCAATTGCAAAGAATTGTACACCGACAATGATCAATAAGATTCCTAAAAAGAAAATCGGTCTAGTAGCAATCGGTGCATGTGGTTTGATAAAAAACCATTCGTATGCAAGAACGAGATTAATAGCGAATCCAATTAGGGCGATAAAAAATCCTACAAAACCAAAAAGATGCATCGGGCGTTTAATGTAACGTGTTGTGAAGATAACCGTGATCAAATCAACAAAACCTTTGAAAAATCTTGAAATGCCGAATTTTGTTTTACCGTATCGGCGTGGATGGTGTTTGACAACAATTTCCGAAACGGAAAATCCTTTCCAGCTTGCTAGAACAGGAATATAGCGATGAAGTTCGCCGTAAACGCTGATATTTTGAACAACTTGTTTACGGTATGCTTTTAGTCCGCAGTTAAAATCATGAATTTTTACTTTAGTAAACAGACGTGTTATATAGTTGAAAAATTTGGAGGATAATTTTTTGATTATCGGATCATATCTTTTTTTCTTCCAACCGGAAACAAGATCATAACCTTCTTCTAATTTTCTAAGAAGATTCGGAATTTCAGCCGGATCGTCTTGAAGATCCGCGTCCATAGTAATAACCGCATCGCCCGTTATATGATTGAATGCAACTTGAAGTGCGGCGGATTTTCCGTAATTCGTCCGGAAGCTGTAATAATGAATTTTATTATCTGTCCGCGCAAATTCTTTGATCACATTTAAGGATTTGTCGGAACTGCCGTCATCAACAAAAATAATTTCGTAGTCGGATGAGATTCCCCGAATCGTTTTCTTTATTTCATTGTAAAGAGGTCTAAGAGATTCTTCTTCATTTAAGAACGGAACAACAATAGAAATTTTCTTAAAACTGAAATTCTGAACTTGTTGAGGCTGTTGGTTTTGTTCACCGGAAGTAGGACGGAATTTTTTTCTGTTATTGTAATATCTTCTATAAGGCTTCTTATGTTGATTTTGCTGTTGTGATTGCTGCGGCGGTTGATTTTGAGCCGGGATTATTTCTGCTTTTGTCTGTTGTACCTGCGGTTCCGGTTTGTTCTGATTATCCAAAGACTATCCGTTTATTTTGAATTAGTTGATGTTCGTGATTATTCTTATCAAAGTTAAAATAAGAAGTTGCTAAAATCAATTTGGCAAACGAACCGCATATTGATTAACCTAAGTTGACACTGCTTTTAACAATCTTTAGATTTCATTAAAGAAGAAAGCAATCTTATGGGCGGAATAATATTCTGGGGAATTATCAGAACGGCAGTTTTAATTCCCGTGCTCTGGATACTATATGGTTTGATGGAATATAAATATTGGTGGTGGTTCGGAATACTTTCTGTTTATGGAGTTATTATTCACCCGGCTCTGATAAAATATAATATGTTTCTACAAGAGAACGACGAAATAATTAACAACACTCTTTGTTCATCTTGTAAACATTTTGATAAAACGGCTGTTTTATGTTTGAAGTTTGATAAACATCCGACTATAACAAGTCTTCCTTGCGAAGGAACGGACTGGGAACCAAAGGAATCAAAAAATGAAACGACAGAAGTACGAGCATAATAAGGAGAGATCAATTAAAAGTAACGTGATTTTTTGCGCAGAATGCGGCGAAGAGCTTGATCTATTTGGTATTTCCGGTTCCGAAATTGACATAGAAAAAATTAAAGAACGGCATAAACACTGCAAAGAAAAAGGGAAGTTCAAAGGGGATAAATGCGCAATGATATTTATAGCCGAGGAGACCGAACCCATCTCATCTCAAAAGGAAGACGAATAAATTAATCTACTTACATTTGGCAAAAAATTCTTTTTACAGCAGTTAATTTATAGGTTGATAATTATTCCGGATATAAATATGTTCATCGGCAAATAATTCTGATATTGTAAAGGGATAATTTATTGAGAATCCTCATAAAGAATGAATCTGATTGTTTATTAATGCCATTCGATCAAACCCCGCAATAAATATATTAAATGAGAAATAGAATACGGAAAATAATTAGAAGGAGAACCTCATTATGAGTAGTCAATTATGGCAGAGAAAACCTGTTGAACACTTTGAATTGGAAATGAAGGAGAGCAAGCTCAAACGTGTTCTAGGAAAATGGGGCTTAACTTCTCTTGGTGTTGGCGCAATAATCGGCGCCGGAATATTTGTTATGACCGGAGTTGGCGCTAAGGAATATGCGGGTCCTGCATTGGCCCTTTCATTTATTGTTGCCGGTATCGGGTGCACATTTGCCGCGCTGTGTTATGCTGAGTTTGCTTCGTTCCTGCCCGTTGAAGGTTCTGCATACGCGTATTCCTATGCAACAGTGGGGGAATTATTCGCATGGATTATCGGCTGGGATTTAATTCTTGAATACGGAATGGGCGCTTCTGCCGTTGCGGTCGGATGGTCCGGTTACCTTGCAAAGTTTTTACATCTCTTTGATATAAAATTTCCTATATGGTTAATGAATGATGTTTTTACTGCCAAGGAAATGATAGCGGATGCAACAAATAAAGGAACACTAGTCGATCTTACAACACGTTTTTCGCATCTTGGTTTTCCAACAATTTTAGGAGTTGATTTTGCCGTTAACCTTCCGGCGTTGCTCATCATCTGGATTCTTACAGCAATTCTTGTTAGAGGAATTAAACATGCATCAAGTACAAACAATGTAATGGTTGCAATCAAAGTTATTGTTGTGTTGTTCATTATTATTTTAGGTGCGCAATATATTAATACTGCAAATTGGAGCCCTTTCATTCCTGATCGGGGCACATACAAAGATGCTCTAGGGAGTTCTCACCATGCATTTGGCTTCCTGGGAATAATTGAAGGTGCGGCATTTATTTTCTTTGCCTATATAGGTTTTGATACAGTTTCCACACATGCAGGTGAAGCAAAGAATCCGCAAAAAGATGTTCCGTTTGGAATAATCACCTCTTTAATCGTTTGTACAATTCTTTACATTCTTGTAGCACTTGTACTAACAGGAATGGTTAACTATAAAGATATTGATATTACCGCACCGATTGCCGCAGCGTTTGGCTCGCAAGGTTTGAACTATGCTGTTTTTATTATTTCAGTTGCCGCAATTGCCGGACTCACATCTGTTTGTATTGTTATGCTTCTTGGTCAGTCGCGTGTGTTTTATGCGATCTCAAAAGACGGATTACTTCCAAAGAAAACATTTGGAGAAGTTCACCCGAAATTCCGCACTCCATGGAAAGCAAATATATTGATAGGTACAGTGGTATCGCTTGTTTCTGCTTTTACTCCAATAGAAGGAATTTCTAAGATGGTTAATATTGGAACACTGCTTGCATTCGTTTTAGTTTGTCTCGCTGTATGGATAATGAGAAAGAAAGAACCAAAACGCCATCGCCCATTTAAAGCACCGGTTATTTGGTTTGTTGCACCAATGGGAATTATTTTCAATCTGGGTATGATGTTAAATTTGGGATGGCAAAACTGGGCTCGCCTTATTGTTTGGCTAGCAATCGGATTAATAATCTATTTCGCTTACGGAAAGAAACACAGCATAATGGCAAAACGTCTGGCTGAAGAAAAATCGTAAACTAAATTTTTTTTTCAATATTTATTTCATAAAAGGACTTTCATTACAATAATGAGAGTCCTTTTTATTTTCTCTCTTCACAAGTCTTATAATCCTTCGTAATAAACAAACCACATTAGTTTTGCTGACAGATGATTTTTATTTATTTTTGCCCCGCACCCTTAGCTCAGTTGGTAGAGCATATGACTCTTAATCATCAGGTCGCGGGTTCGAGTCCCGCAGGGTGCACAAAAAACTCCAACGAAAGTTGGAGTTTTGTCTAAAACCCAACCTTCAAACTCATAGTCAAGTTTAAATAAATAAAAAATATGTTATGGAATAGGATAGATACATTTATTAGTATTAAACCACTTTTTTGTTATTGTTGTCTACTATTTGTAATAATTCATTTCAAAAATGGTTCACTATTAAAAGTAAGCGGAGATCATAATGTACCTTAAAAGATATATAAGAATGATCGGGTTGTCCATTTCAATTTTTTTATTTGTAATTGTTGCCGCTGGTTGCAGCGGGGCAAAAGAAACTACAAGCAATTGGAGAACTAACGAAATAAAAATTGACGGGGATATTTCTGATTGGCAGAATACTTTGGAAAGCATTCCCGATAAAAAATTTGCCGTAGGGTTCAAAAACGACGACAAGTTTTTATACATAAGTTTAATTACCGATGATCGGGCGAAGATAATGCAGATGCTGCGGACAGGATTTATAATATGGTTTACTCCTTTCGGTGGAAACGGAAAAACGTTTGGAATTAAATTTCCTTTATCTAATAAAGATTTTGAAGGCGAGCAATCACAGAGCATGAACAAAGAAAATTTTCAACGTGGTAACGGCGATAATATGGAGAAACAATTTATCCAGTTACTAAATCAACAAACGGAATTGGAAATAATTAACAAAGACAAATTCCCATTGAATCTTTTATCTTTAGAGAACCAAGAAGGCATAAAAGTTAAGCTCGGTTATTATGCAAACAATTTTGTTTATGAATTACAAGTTCCGTTGTCCGGAAACGGGAAGTATTCTTTTCCTGTGGAAGCAGCACCGGGAGAAAAAGTAAACATCCGTTTTGAAACCGAGAAAATCGATTTAGAAAATTCACGCGGTTCGATAAGGGAAAGCGAATCAATGCCGAGAGGCGGCGGACAAATGCGGGGCGGCGGGCAAAGAGGAGGCGGAAGAATGAGGCAGGGCATGTCTGGATCCCAAAATTCCGAACCAATCAATTATTCGTTTGATGTAGTTCTTCAACAACCACCGAAATAGAATTTGATCATCGTTCATTATTAAATGGTGCGCAGATTAAAAATTTGAAAATAAGATTTTTATCGGCACACACAATAGAATTACTACCGTATTTTTAAATACGTTACACACGATTTATATCCCACCCAGAGTTTTATTTTAATTGTTTTTCAAATATGTTTGGTAAGTCGTTTTCAACAAGGAGAAAAAGATGACATCATCCGGACCAAACACTTTGTTAAACTCTAAATCAAATAACGGACAGCAGAATTATTCTTTTGCTCTTACGGTTTTAACCTCACTTTTTTTTATGTGGGGATTTATCACCTGCCTGAACGATATTCTTATTCCTCATCTGAAACAAGTGTTTACCTTGAATTATACTCAAGTGATGTTAATTCAATTCAGTTTCTTTACTGCGTATGCAATTATTTCAATACCAGCAGGGATGCTTGTTGAAAAGATCGGTTATAAAAATGGAATTGTAATCGGATTAGTAACCGCCGGAATCGGTTGTTTGTTGTTTTATCCCGCCGCTGGATATCAATCATATATAATGTTTTTAGGCGCTCTTTTTATTTTAGCTTCGGGAATTACAATACTACAAGTCGCCGCCAATCCGTATGTAGCAATTTTAGGCAAACCGGAAACAGCTTCAAGCAGACTAAATCTGTCTCAGGCAGTAAATTCTCTGGGGCACACTATTGCACCGTACTTTGGCTCTTTAATAATTCTCTCGATTGTAGTTTTGTCTGCTGAGGAACTTAAAAAGATGAATCCAATTGATCTTAATACTTATAAATTGGCGGAGGCAAGCGCAGTTCAAGTTCCGTATTTAGGCTTAGCTGCTGTTCTTTTTGTTATCGCGGCGGTTTTTGTAATCATAAAGCTTCCTAAAATTGAATCGTCGGAAATTTCTGCTAGCGGGGATGGCGGACAAAATTTTCACGATCTTCATCAGAGCGCCTGGGGCTATAAACATTTGGTTCTTGGTGCAATAGGAATATTTCTTTATGTAGGAGCGGAAGTTTCAATAGGATCATTCTTAGTAAATTATTTTGGACAATCATTTATAGCCGGACTTCCTGAAGAACAAGCCGGAAAATTTGTTTCGTTTTATTGGGGCGCCGCTATGATTGGACGTTTTATCGGATCGGCAGCTACAAGAAAAATTAAACCGGCAAATGCCCTTGTCTTCAACGCAGTTGTTGCGGCAACGCTTGTAATTATATCAATGTTAACATTCGGCAAAGTTGCAATGTGGTCAATACTTGCTGTAGGATTATTTAATTCTATTATGTTCCCCACAATCTTTACTTTAGCAATTGATGGTTTAGGTAAACATACGGGACAAGCATCGGGAATTCTCTGCACGGCAATTGTCGGCGGGGCCATTCTTCCTGTCATTCAAGGATTCTTTGCCGATAATATCGGAATACATTATGCATTCTTTATACCTGTCATAGGTTATCTATATGTTGCCTATTACGGATTAAAAGGATATAAACCAACTTTTGTAAAAAGTTAAGGAATAAAATGAAAAAGAAAGTTGCTATTGGAATTGATATCGGAGGAACGAAGTCTGCTTTTGGCTTTGTAGATGTTTTTGGTAAATGTATTTACGAATCTTCAATACCAACACGCGCAGATCAAAATGCAGATCAGTTATTTGAAAGATTATTTTCAGAAATAAATAAATCATTCAAAAGATTTGATAAAGAATATGAATTGATAGGAATTGGAATCGGTGCACCAAATGGAAATTATTATAAAGGGACGGTTGAATATCCTCCTAACTTAAAGTGGGGAAATGTAAACGTTATAGATCTTGTAAAAAAATATTCTGCGCTTCCATGTGCTATTACTAACGATGCAAATGCCGCAGCGATAGGTGAAATGATCTTTGGCGCTGCAAAGGGAATGAAAAATTTTATTGTTATCACTCTTGGTACGGGTTTGGGAAGCGGTATTGTTGTTAATGGAGAATTAGTTTATGGCGCTGACGGGTTTGCCGGAGAAATAGGACATACGATTGTTGATCCCAATGGAAGAGAATGCGGATGCGGAAGAAAAGGATGTCTCGAAACTTATTCTTCTGCCACCGGGATCTGCAGAACGGTAAAAGAATTAATTGAAACCACCGGCACACCAAGCGAGCTACGCAATATTCCTTTAAATGATATTACTGCCAAAGCAATTGCAGATGCAGCAAACCGCGGCGATAAACTTGCGCTTGATGCATTTGATTATACATCGAAAATTCTAGGACTTAAACTTGCAGATTCCGTTGCTTATTTAAGTCCCGAAGCAATTATTCTCTTCGGCGGTCTTGCCGCTGCGGGCGATTTGATTTTTGTTCCTACAAAACGCTACATGGAAGAATACATGCTGAATATTTTCAAGAACAAAGTAAAACTAATACCATCAGGATTACCTGATGGAAACTCAGCAGTGCTGGGATCAAGTGCATTGATCTGGAATGAATTAAAAAATAAAAATTTATTTCCCGTGGATTAACGGACAGTTTATCCGTCGGATAAATCTTCAGTGCACCACATCACACCAAATGTGTTGATAAACCTTTTCTCTTTAGGTAAGTTGAAAACGGTATTAGAGAATATTGTATGTGCTTATTATTTCTTGTTTCGTTGAAAAATTATTTTCTGCTATCCGGAAATATTGTCAAACACATAAATAGAAGGTGAATCATGAAAACATTATTAAGATTTATCGGCTTGTTATTTATAGCATCAAATATGATTGCTCAAACACCAAGGTGGACAACATACGACAACAACAATACAAATGGTTCATTGCCGCTTGTAATTTGTTTAGCAACGGATGCTTCGGGAAATATATGGATAGGTTCTTACAGAACCTTAGTTAAATATGATCAAGGAACTACATGGACTATCTATAATAGTTCCAATTCATTGGTTCCAAATGATAATAATGTAATAGATGTTGCAGTAGATAACTCGAATAATATTTGGGCATGCACTTATTCAAGCGGACTCTTGAATTATAACGGAAGTACATGGCAGCAATATCTCCCTTCTAACAGCGGTATACTTAGCAATTATACATATTGTGTTGGATTTGATACTCCCGGAAATGTATGGACAGGAATACTTTCGGCAAATTCCAGTAATGCTGGATTAGTAAAATGGGATAGGAATAGCACATGGACTCCTTATAATACTTTCTTTGACGGATATAATTACAAGAATGTTGAAGCGATTGCAAAAGACAATGCCGGAAATATTTGGTGCGGGACAAGCATTGGTCTTTATAAATATGATCCGACAAACTCAACATGGACCGTTTATACAAAAGAGAATACAAGCGGCGGATTAGGAGGAAATTGGGTTAGAGTAATTACAACCGATACAGCAGGAAATATTTGGCTTGGGACAATGGATTTAGTTAACTACTCTTATGTTGGAACCGGTTTAACAAAATTTACTCCTTCAACAAATCTTTGGTCAAATTATATTGCTAACTCACAAGATCCAAGTAGCCAAGTTGTGAGTGCTATTGCAATTAGAAACAATAATCAAGTATGGGTAGGTACGGGGTTTTGCGGTCAATATAACGGTAACGGTCTTTATAAATTTGAAAACTCAACATGGACAAACTATGCGAATGATTTGAGCACATTTCCAACCTCATGTGTTAATGATCTTGTCGTGGATAAAAACAATAATTTGTGGATTGCCAGCGGCGCTGGATTAACAAAAGTGGATTTTAATCCGACAGCAGTTGAAGAATACATTGAAACAATTCCAACACAGTATTCATTGAACGCCTATCCAAATCCTTTTAATCCGACAACTAAAATAGAATTCTCAATTCCTAAGGCAGGAAAATACACAATCAAAGTTTACAACACATTGGGACAGGAAGTTAGCTTGCTTGTAGATCATGAATTAGTTGCAGGTATTCACAGTGTAACTTTTGACGCAAGCGGATTAGCTTCCGGAATTTACATTTGCAAGCTAAGTGGAAATAACGTTAGTCTCAGCAAAAAAATTGTTCTGATGAAATAAATTAAACCGACCAATTATATCCCCTCTTCAATGAAGAGGGGATGTTGATAAAATTACGGTACGTTTATCCTTTCAATGCTATTTGCTGATATACAAATTAGCATTTAGATTGAAATAGTATTAAAAGGATATTTTGAAAATGAACCCGCGAACTAAATTTTTATTATTAATTATTATTCTGCACTCTTCGTTCTACACTCTGTATTCCCAATCTGTCCGTCCCATCCGTGATGAAGTTGGTTTCTGCTGGAACGCGGAAGAGATGAACCGGTTTATGGATTATTTATCAAAAGAAGATAACGCCGGATCATACGGTCATTCCCCAAATCTCTTTGCCGCAATCTCCGTACACGATGATTATCTCTACGCAGGCAAAGTTTACCATCCTCTCTATAAAAACATAAAGACAAAAGAAGTTGTGATCTTTGGTGTAACACATGGAACGGTACGTAAGGAAATGGGTTCTCTATCTAATATTATTATACTTGATGAATTTGATAAATGGCGCGGACCCTACAGAGATGTAGAAATATCCCCATTGAGAGAAACAATTAAATCGAAATTGCCCAAAGAAGATTTTATTGTTAGCAACAAAGCGCATGAGATCGAACATTCGATCGAAGCGCTTATACCGTTTCTTCAATATTACAATCGTGATGTTAAGATAACGCCGATCATGATAACACAAATGCCATACGAGAAAATGGAAGCCATAACAGATCGCCTTTCAAAAATAATCTTGGATTACATGAAAGAGAAAAATCTCACTCCAGGTAAGGATATTTTCTTTTTAATTTCTAACGATGCAAATCATTACGGAGAAGATTTTAACAATTCGCCTTACGGTATGGATGCCCCAGCGCATAAAACGGCAACTGAAAATGATATGAAAATAATTATGAGAGATTTAGTTTCAGAAGTAACGAACGAAAAAATTAAAAATACTGCAACTGATCTTTGGCCCGATCCGGAGAACAAGAAAATAGTTCCGTTGTGGTGCGGAAGATATCCGATTGTGTTTGGGTTGCAGACAATTATTAAGATCGCAAATGGTTTAGGTGATCACAAAGTTTATGGAACGCTTTTCAAGTACTCGGATACATTCACGGAAAAAGTTCTGCCCGTAAAAAATACAAGCATGGGTTTAACGGCGGTATTTTCTTATAAGCACTGGTGCGCTTGGTTTACTGAAGGATTTTATTTGAAGTGAAACGTCAAATGTGAAAGGTTAAACGTGAAAAGAAAAACACAAAACCCATGGCTGCAAATACCTGCCAAAGATTACGAAGGGCACATGTCCGCACCAAATGTAGCCCAGTTACAAATGATTAATAAAATTTTTGCGGATGTGTTAAATGAATTTCAACCCAAATCTATTGTGGTTCTTGGCTGTACAACCGGAAACGGTTTTGAACACTTGATAAACAAAAATATTGAACGGATTATTGGTGTAGATATTAGTCATGCATATCTCGCGATTTGTAAAAACCGATTTGAGGAAAGTTTACCTAAGCTCGAGCTAATCTGCATGGATTTGAATGAAGCTGATTTTCCAAACTCATCATTTGATCTAATATATGGGGCATTGGTTTTTGAATATGTAGAGGTTGAATTACTGCTTTCAAAAATATCACGTTGGTTAAGACCGAATGGAATATTATCGGTTGTTTTACAATTGCCGAGTGAAACATCCACGCCCGTTTCCGAAACACCTTATCAGTCTCTGAAATTGTTAAGTCCAGTTATGAAGTTGGTTGAGCACGAAAAGTTTAAAGAGAAAGCGAAGTTATTTGGTTTAGACGAGATGAAGAATTTAATAATAATATTGAAGAGCGGAAAAAGTTTTTTGATAATGTCATTTCAAAAAAAGAAAGCCGGCTAGTGCCGGCTTTCTAAGATTCTTAACTGTGCTTAGAATAACAATTTATACTTTTTCTTCTTCCTTCTTCTCTTCGACAATAACTTTCTTCTTCTTTCCCTTCATAAAGTAAGCCGCAACCAAACCAACAATTACAATTGCGCCAAGAATATAAACCCAATTCATCTTTGTACCCGGTGCAACTTTTTGTTTCCATGTTGCAATTCTCTTTTCAACAGAATCTTTGTTCGCTTCCGTCATTAAATTATTCTCAATCAAAACCGGAACCCAAACCGGCTGAACTGTTTTGAAATAAACGCTGTCGGTAAAAGCAGAAAAAGTATTTTCCGATTCGGTCTTACTTTTAACGCCGTAATTTTTTATTTCATCATCAACAAAAGAAGTTACACTGTTAACAAATTGATCTCCATTTCTAAAAGGCAGAATCGCAAGTTTATAATCGCGGAATAGTTTATTAACCTGTCCCCACATTTCATCGTTGATGCGAATATTCCAATCGGTAAACATCGCGTCTATATTTGCAACTTGTGCCGCCTTATCGCGGCGGTTCAAATAAACTTCCGCAAGTTTAGGCCCAACCTGGCGCCATACCTTGTTAAAATCTGTGTATTGCTCTTTCATTTTAGAAAGATCTTCCGCTTTCATCTGTGTTACTTTTATGAATTGAACGTTATCGCTTATCGTGCGCTCTATATTATAGAACAGATTTCCGTTATCAACTTTTTTGAAAACAGCCTGCTTTTCGGCTTCGTTAAGAGTGCCGGGAGTTTTAACAAATTCTTGCAACAAACTATCAACGATACTGCGCACAAGTTGATCACGCTGTTCAATGTTCGATTTCAACTGTGAAACTAATTTTGTAAGGGATGCAATCGTCGCAGCATCTTTAGCGGTTCTAATATTTAATTGTTTAATCTGTGAGATCAGACCTTCGTTCTGCTGACTTATTTCGGAAACTTTATCTTTAAGCGAGCCGACTTCTGTGGTTAATTGAATGATCTGTGTAAAATCACCCTTGCGAACTTCAAGCGTACGTTCGATTTTTAAAAATTCATCGTCGTAATTTATTTGAAGAGATTTTTCGAGAAGTGATTTAGAAGCCGTAAATTCTTCCTTAAGCTTTGCAATATTTTCGCCGATGATATTGCACTCATCTAAAGAAGCCGCATTTTTAATAGCGCTTTCATATTGCTTAAATCGCGAATCAAAATTGTTTACTTTCTCACGATCAGATTGAGCAAATGTATTTTGATTTAGTACAAAGGCGATAAGAAAGAAAATCAAAAAGAAAAATTTATTTGTCTTCATTTTATTACCTCACTATGCCTTTGTTGTTTAATAAATATTTATTTGAGCTGTCGAGCAATTCTATGTTAGGAGATTTTTGATTGAACGCAGGAGAAACCAATCCTGTTTCTGTAACCATGATCTTATTTTCCATACACATACTGCTTTCTTCCGGTGCAAACACGTAAACATTCTTAAATTCTTTTCCTGTGATATAATAGAAGCCGACTTTATCGCGGATGAGTCTAATTTCTTTTCCGGAAAAATTTGTTGAATCCTTAAACTCTTCATAAAAAAGAGCTTTAACTTTTAAGGTGAACGAATATCTCTGCTCTTCGATAAATCCTTTGCCGTCAACTTTTAAAACATTTTCAATAGGCCACGAGTAATCTGCCGGCTTAAGTGTAAGCGATGAACACGCAGATATGATAATTAACAACAATAGAGCGGAAAAACATTTCTGTAACTTCATAATAACGCCTCTTCGTAAAATTAACTGATGAAAGTTAGCGATTTTGGCTCTTATTTGTAAGAGTGAAATTCATAAAGAATAAAATGAACAAACGCCTAACATCAGTATATAATAGTACTTTCATCCAATACCTTGACATTTAATTTTGTTGAATATATTTTCGGGCGGTTGCGAAACAATTCGTAATATTAGTCGGCAATAAAATGGGGGCTCTATGAAAAGTATAATGTTTCTTCCAGTTGTTTTCTTCTCAGGTCTAAATTTTTGTTACCCGCAGACTTCAGAATCACTTTTAAGATCATCTGTTGTAATAAAAAGCATTGACCCAAACGATGAAGATTATTCCGATCTTTTTCCGGTTAAGAAAAAGATTGACGAAGCTCAAATAATTGTGCTTGGAGAAATTTCTCACGATGACGGGGCAACTCTTCAAGCAAAATCGAGACTTGTAAAATTTTTACATAAGGAGATGGGGTTTGATATTCTTGCATGGGAAGCCGGATTTATAGATTGCTATTATATGAATGAAGCTCTTAGATCTGAGTCACCGCTTAATGACACAAAAAAATATATGATAAACAGCGAATGGGATGCAAGCGGGTATGTAAAACCCGTTTTTGATTATGTAAGAAAAAGTTGGAAAACGGAAAGACCTCTTATTATGGCAGGATTTGATTTGGGAAAACCACCGGGAGCGGTAAAAAATTATTTAGGAGTTATTGATTCAATATTTACAAAAGCGCCCTGGCTTAAACCGGCCGATTCCGTTTATTCTAGAATAGACTCATGCACAAAAAGTGTCGGCGGATATTTAGGAAATCAATTCACAAAAAAATTCTCGAAGAAAGGAGAACAGACAGTAAAATTTTTTATTTACTCGTTAATGGATTTACTTACTGCCGGGAAGAAATCGGCCGAAGTATTTTCTAAAGAAGAAAAATTGAGATACAGTTACTTTTTACGTTCTTTCTATTTTGATATAGAGTTGAACCATCTTATCTATCAAGGTGATGAAACGTATCAGATAATGCACGATAAATTTATGGCAGACAGAATACTTTGGCTGATAGAAAAATTTTATCCGGGTAAAAAAATAATTGTTTGGGCTTCAACAATACATTTTAAAAGGAACGCATTTTTACAAACACGTTTAGAAAACGATAAAAGTAATGGCGATTTACCATTCTATGGTAAAAGCGCTGTATTTCTTCATGCGGGTGATTATTTAGATTATTATATAGGTAAGAAGATCTACACGATCGCATTCACAACTTTTCAAGGCGAGAAAGGAATGATTTTTCCTGACGATCATCCTAAAAAAAAAGATTATGAATACACGGATAAAATAAATGAACCGGAACCCGGCAGTTATGAAGCAGTTGCGCATGAAACTGAAAAGGAATATTTGTTTACGGATTTGAGATCAATAAGAAAAAACAATTGGTTGAGTAAAGAAAATATTGCTTATCCATTCGGTTATAGAAAAGACAAAGCCCGTTGGGGTGATTTTATAGATGCATTCTTCTTTATAGATAAAATGATTCCCGATAAAATACTACCGTTTGATAAGCAATAGATTTGATAATAAAAAAATCGTGTATAGATTCCGAAAGGACTATTAGATTTATTGGCTTTTCACCCCGCCGTTGTTGAGCGTTGCTTTCGCTGCTTATTAAAAATATAATTGCAACAACAAAAAGAAATTGAAATAATTTAAAGGTAAAAATTTTTATATGATGTAGTTTCATTCTAACTCCGTTTATTTTGCGATGAACAAATTATATTTTTTTTGTCAGAGTCCAAGCGTTATTTTAAATGTAATGTATCAAAAATTATTAATGTAAAATGAATCCATGGCGAGGATTAAAAAATATTCCGCATAGTGTATGGCTGCTTGCATTAGCTACTTTAATTAACCGGAGCGGAACTATGGTAATGCCGTTTCTTGTCATTTATATGACGAGAAAGATCGGGGTAAATGTTGGTATGGCGGGATTGGTTATTTCTTTTTATGGCGCGGGCGCACTAGTCACGGCACCATTTGTTGGAAAATTATCAGACAGATTCGGCACATTAACAGTAATGAAGCTTTCACTTATAGCAACAGGGTTCCTATTAATATTATATTCATTCATAACTAATTTTATTGCAATCCTCGGCGTTACATTGTTGTGGGCGGTGATAAGTGAAGCATTCCGCCCAGCCAATCTTTCACTGATCTCTGATGAAACAGAACCGGGACAACGTAAGACAGCCTTCGCATTAAACCGGTTAGCAATAAATCTTGGAATGAGCATAGGACCTGTTATAGGAGGATTTCTAGCTGCATTAAATTTTTCTTTACTTTTTTATGTGAACGGTACAACTTCAATATTAGCGGGAATATTTTTAATAGCCTCTCGTGTTGAGACGAAAAAACATTTTCTCAATAAAGATGATGATTCTAAAAAAATGGATCATGTAAACAGATCTGTTTCGATATTTAAGGACAAAACCTTTTTACTCTTTATGATTGCATTGATTCCGGTAGAATTAGTTTTTTTTCAATTTCTCGGTGCGCTTCCTTTATATATAATACAAAACTTAAAAATTCCGGCATCAACCTTTGGAATTTTAATGGCTGTAAATACTGTGCTTATAATTATTGTAGAAGTTCCTCTCAACAATGCAATGTCGAATTGGGATGATCGTAAATCATTAGCTCTTGGCGCGCTCTTATGTGCAATCGGCTACGGGGCAATGATCTTTTCTGAAAATATTTTGTTTATTGCATTCACTATTGTTATTTGGACTTTTGGAGAAATGATTTTCTTCCCATCAAGCGCATCTTATACTTCAATTCTTTCTCCGGAGAAAAGACGCGGGGAATACATGGGATATTTTCAAATGACATTTAGTTTTTCGTTAATGATTGGACCGTGGATCGGAGCTTTAACTCTTGATTATTTCGGTCACAATATTCTTTGGAGCGGTGCTTTTGTTTTGGGATTATTATCAACATTATTATTTCTATTAATTAGCAAAAGATCAATTACTCTTCATTAAATATTTTTCATCAAAGACAAAGCTGACCGATTAAGAAATTTTTTTTAATTTTTCTTTCCAACTTAATTGGTAACTATTATATTCACATCCATAATCATAAACAAATAAGAAAGGGTAATACAATGAAGTTAAAAAAAATGTTGGTTGGTATGATGGCAGCATTAATTCTTTTTTCAGCATCTTCTAGTTTTGCTCAGCAAGGAGATCAAGCAGAGATGATGAAAAAATGGCAGGAGTATATGACTCCCGGACCAGCTCATCAGCAACTTGCTAAGATGGCAGGCAACTGGAAAGCAACAGTTACACAATATATGGGCGGACAAGAATCGAAATCAGAAGGGACAGCAACATACGAAATGGTTCTCGGCGGAAGATATTTGCAAGCTTCTTTCAAAGGTACAATGATGGGCATGCCGTTCGAGGGAATGGAATTAGATGCTTATGATAATGCCACCAAAGAATATATCAGTGTATGGTTAGATAACTTTGGTACCGGGGTTATGGTAATGAAAGGAAAGTGGGATGATAAAACACAACTTCTTACCTATTGGGGCTCAATGGTTGATCCAATGACCGGTAAAGATGCAAAAATGAAAAACGTGATGAAAGCATTAGATGATAATAATGTTACTTTTGAAATGTATGCGGTTAATGATGGGCAGGAAGTAAAACAAATGCAGATTGACTACACGAGGGTGAAATAAAAAGGAAATAAATTTGAATTAAGATAAACCCCGAAAACATGAAGATGAATTCGGGGTTTTCTTTTTAATCAAAATGAAAATTGATGAATGGTAAAACCTTTGCCAATCCACCGTTATTTTTTGCAATGTTTATTAATCCAATCTGCACGCCGTTCAGTTTGTCGGCAACATTAAATAGACCAATTACTAATCCGGTTTGAGTTCCTCTGATTTTGTTATAACAAGAAATGGAAAGACCCGTTAGATCATCAACATCCGTCCAGCCGAGCGAAACATTCAAACCGTTTACTTGCGGAGTTTCAACTTTATATCCAACAAGGTTTAATCCGGTAATTCCTTCTTTACTTACTAATGCAAGAAGAGCAGTATTCAAACCTGTTAGCCCGCCTTCTGTAACAACTGCAAGTCCTCCAAAATTAATTCCTTTTAATTCACCTTTGGATACAACAGCTAAACCGCCAATGTTTAAGCCGAGCATATCATTTTCGGAAACAACAGCGAGCCCACCGAAATTCACTCCCTTCATTTCTCCTTTAGTAACTACTGCTAATCCGCCCAAATTTATTCCCAATAAATCGCCTTCGGATACCACGGCAAGTCCGCCAAAATTTATTCCTAAAAAATTTCCTTTTGCAACAGCTGCCAATCCGCCAACGTTTATACCGCAGATATCTCCGCCGGCGACGATAGCTAATCCTCCAATATTAATTCCTGTTAGTTCCTGTTCTGCAACAACTGCAGCGAGACCGAATGAGATTCCTTGAATTGTTTCTGCTGACGGTGCAAGGCCTAATGCAATTCCTTTTATTGAAGAGCCGGGACTTCTTTCCGGTTTCCAAAAAGTAATATTAATGCCGTTGATTTCCTTAATACCGCAGTCGGAGAAATTAAACCGCAGTCCATTCCAAACAGGTGAGTTACCGAAACTAATTCCCGAGTTGTGCGATCCTAAATCTAAGCTTGAGTATGAGCAATCATAATCGGTAGTGTCAGTTGTGTTTAAAAATTCATGCTGAGAAAACAAAGGTGAGCAATACAATAAAATAAATAAAATTAAAAAAAGTCGTTTCATGATCTTAATCCCAATAATTTCATAATATATAGACGGATTTATATATGCTAAGGTTACGTTCTTTTAGGATTAAGTAAAGAAATAATTGAAATCTATTTTCCTTTTAAGAAACCGTATTTTTTTAGATGGAGATAAGCCAAATACCCAACGGCACTTACTTGTACGGCGCCAAGAATATATTTTAATGCTTTCATGCTCTGCAAATCAACATACTGTTCGTGCAATGGATTTAACACGTTCATTTGTAAATTATTTTGCATTTCATCTTGATTTATAATTCCCGCCAATCGCATTCGTGTTTGTATCCAGACCGAAGAAGAATCATTCAGGAAACCGGAACTAAATTTTAGACGGCTCAAATCATCAAAACTAAATGAGTTTGGTGATTGGTTATAAAAATAATTGGAAAAGTTTAGCGGAGTCTCAGTGGTTTTTAATGAATCTGTTTTGCTTTGCGCAAGCAACAAATTACAAAACATAAAAAAAACAATTAAACTATAATGGAGTATCTTCATCTTCATCAAGCTCGTCATTTTCAAAAAGTTCATCGTCTAATTCAACTTCCTCTTCTGGGATAGTTCCAGGTTCAGAATCATCATCAAAATCTTTCTCTTCCTTCGGCACATTAGAATATAATACGGGATCGGGCTGAGAAAAATATATGTCTTTAGAAGAATAATTATCATCCATACGATCCATTACCTGACCTAACAGCTCATCACTTAGATCTGATTTCATTTCTTTTGCTTCAACTTTTTTCTCCGCCTCAACTTTTTCCATTCCCGGGCCTGTACTTTTCCACATTCCGATCAGATCTTTTTTGTCTAATTTATTCAGGCAGTTATCAATTTCTTTCTCAATAACCTTAATATCTTTCTGATCCCAGGTGCTTTCGGAATAGAGCTGAGATTTTAGGTAATCCCAAAATGTTTGTCCTTTCTTTTCCGGAGAAGGATATTTCTTTAGAACAGTAACCACATCATTAACAATTTTCTTCATTGAAGCCGCCACAACAACACCTTTCGAATATTACCACTAATAAATTAGTAAATTATAATAAAAATCAAACATGGATTATTTCTACCAATTCTATTATAGAAAAATAATTCTGTTCCCGAAAAAATATTTTTTTATATGCGGATAAAGGAAGAAATTCTTTTTATTTTATAATACATGTTCAAAATCATAAAGAGCGAATTGTAATTTTAAAATGAATTGCCCCCGTAGCTCAGTGGATAGAGCAGTGGCCTCCGGAGCCATGCGCGCAGGTTCGACTCCTGCCGGGGGTACGATATGATATGAAAGGTGAACAAGTCAAACGGAAGACTAAAAGATTTTTACATTTAAAGAGATATTCAATCACTAGAGGAAATTATGAGACAGTTCAAAGTATTTTTCTTTTTAATTCTAGTATTATTATATAATCAAAACTTATCTGCACAGACCGAAGATAAATCTCTCTTATCGGTTGATAGAATTTTTAACAGTAAAGATTTTATGGGTGAATATGCGGGACAAACCCGTTGGATTGACAACGGGAAATTTTATTCCACATTGGAAAACTCGAAAGATACTACCGGCGGAAGAGATATTGTAAAATATGAAACCGAAACAGGAAAAAAAGAAATAATAGTACCGGCAAAATTTCTAATTCCAGAGGGAAAAACCAAACCTCTCTCGATTAGCAATTACGTCTGGTCGTATGATCGGGATTTATTGTTGATCTTTACAAACACAACACGCGTCTGGCGATACAATACAAAAGGCGATTACTATGTTCTTGATCTAAAAATAAACAAGCTTCAAAAATTAGGAGGCGATGCAAAACCGTCAACCTTAATGTTCGCAAAATTCTCTCCGGACGGAAAAAAAGTTGGTTATGTAAGAGAACATAATATCTACGTCGAGAATTTATCGGACGGAAACATCAAACAACTCACAAATGACGGATCGGTTACAATTATCAACGGCACTTTTGATTGGGTGTATGAAGAGGAATTAGATCTTCGCGACGGTTTCCGCTGGAGTCCCGATAGTAAGTCAATTGCTTATTGGCAGCTTGATGCATCTGGTATCGGCGTGTTCAACTTAGTTAACTATACGGATTCTACATACTCGAAAATTATTCCCGTTCAATATCCTAAAGTTGGAACAACTAATTCCGCATGTAAAGTTGGTGTTGTAAATGCAGATGGAGGAGAAACGGTTTGGATCAAAGTTCCGGGCGATTCGCGTAATAATTATATCGCAAGAATGGATTGGGCGGAAAGTTCAAACGAAATAATTCTTCAACACCTAAACCGGAAACAAAACAAGAATGAAGTTATGCTCGGTAATGCTAAAACCGGAGATGTGAAAACAATTTTTACGGAAACAGATTCTGCATGGATTGATATCCATGATGATCTCAATTGGATGAAAGGCGGTAAAGAGTTTACATGGGTTAGCGAAAGAGACGGATGGCGCCATGTATATTTAATTTCAAGAGACGGATTAAAAATAGAAAATATTACTCCCGGTGATTATGACGTTATAAGTATAAAGAATGTTGACGAAAAAAGCGGATGGATGTATTTCATGGCTTCCCCCGAAAATGCAACGCAGCGTTATCTTTATAAAGTTGCTCTTGATGGAAAAGGAAAAGCGGAACGTATAACACCAGCAGAATTTAAGGGATCAAATAATTATACCATTTCCGAAGGCGGAAAGTACGCAATACATTCTTATTCTAATTTCGACACTCCTTCGATTTCAAATTTTATCTCTCTACCCGATCATAAAATAATTAAACCTATTGTAGAAAATAATAAACTTAAAGAAACAGTTAACGCATTGAAAAAATTACCAACAGAATTTTTTAAAATAGATATAGGCAATGGCTTGTCTGCAGACGGCTGGATGATGAAGCCGTATAATTTTGATGCATCAAAAAAATATCCGGTACTTTTTGAAGTATATTCTGAACCGGCCGACCAAATAACGGTTGATCAATGGAGAGGAAGCGGTTATTTGTGGCATTTAATGTTAGCTCAACAAGGTTATATTGTTATTTAGTGTAGATAATAGGGGAACACCGGCGCCGCGCGGACGTGAATGGAGAAAAGCTATCTACAAAAAAATTGGAACTGTAAATTCTGGAGATCAGGCCACTGCGGTTAAAGCATTACTGCAAAAAAATAGTTTTTTAGATGCAGAAAGAGTTGGCGTATGGGGATGGAGCGGCGGTGGTTCTGCTACGTTAAATGCAATGTTCCGTTACCCCGATCTTTATAAAACCGGAATGGCTGTTGCACCTATTGGACACGAAAAACTTTATGATACAATTTATCAGGAAAGATATATGGGATTGATAAGTGAAAATCCGGAAGTATATGAAGACGGATCTCCGGTTAATTTTGCTAAAAACTTAAAAGGCAATTTGTTGATAGTTCACGGAACCGGCGATGATAATGTTCATTATCAAGGGACCGAACTTGTTATAAACGAATTAGTAAAAAATAATAAACCTTTTACTATGATGGCTTATCCAAATAGAACACACGGCATTTATGAAGGACAGGGAACTACGTTGCATTTATACAATCTATTAACAAGATATTTGAATCGTAATCTTCCGGCAGGTGCAAAATAAAATTATTGACCCACCCCGTTAATTCTTTTCTAAGAAGAGGACAACGGGGCAGGTAATTTTTTTTTGCAATTTCTTTCCGAGATTACCAAGTTACGATTGGTAATTCTTTCAACTATTATGAAGAGTTACTTCATGTACAGAAAGTTTCTTCTCCCGCAGATAAAATAATTTCAATTGAAAACGGAAAACTTGTTTCATCTGGCGGATTTATTTATAAATTATAGGTTAAATTTGAGAAATTTAGTACCAAGATTAAATTGAATCACAATTAATTAAAATCACAACCAAGAATTTTAGAAACAGCTTATAGGAGAGTTATGATTACTAATTTTAGTCCGCATTCAATATTAGCATTTTGGAATGCATCAAATCTCATCTCCCTCTCTTGGGTAGACTCCCTCATCGTTGTACTTTACTTCTGCTTTGTTATTGGAATTGGTTACTACTTGATGCGTTTTACAAAAACCGGCGAAGATTTTTTTATGGCTGGACGTGAAATGACTGCATGGATTGCAGGTCTTTCATTTGTTGCAGCAAATCTTGGATCTTTGGAATTAATGGGATGGGCAGCAGCATCTTATCAATATGGAATTTTGGCAGCTCATTGGTATTGGATAGGAGCTATTCCTGCTATGTTGTTCTTAGCAATTGTAATGATACCGTTCTATTATATTTCTAAGACTCACTCTGTTCCGGGCTATTTAAAACTAAGATACGGTGCTGGTGCAGGAATGATCTCGGCAACTTCATTTGGATTTATGACCGTATTTATGAGTGGTATAAATATGTACTCGATGGCTATTGTTATGAAAGTTGTTCTGGGTTGGGATATTCATTTTAGTATTTGGGTTTCATCTTTAACGGTTATGGTTTATGTAGTACTCGGCGGATTACTATCTGCCATCTTTAATGAAGTTTTACAATTTATGTTGATCTGGCTTGGCGCTCTGCTAATTCCAATTATTGGTTTGATTGAAACCGGAGGTTGGACAGGCATGGTTGCAAGAATTCAACAAAACTTTCCAGCAGGAGATTATACTCATTTATGGAGAACTATGGGATCTGCACAGAATAATCCAATGGGTATCCACTGGACAGGAATTGTGTTTGGATTAGGCGCAATTATTTCAATGGCTTATTGGACAACTGATTTTCTTGTAGTTCAAAGAATTCTTGCTGCAAAAAATTTGCGATCGGCAAAATTTGCACCGATCATTGGCGCTGGTTTTAAAATGATGGTTCCTTTCATTGTAATTCTTCCAGGACTTTTAGGCTTGGCACTTATTCCAGGTCTTGTTGGAGAAAAAGAAGCAATTGCAACAGGGGGCCATAGTTATAATGAAATCCTTCCTCTAATGCTTGCACGTTATGCTGGTCCAGGTTTATTAGGACTTGGTGTAACAGCTCTCATAGCTGGATTCATGTCCGGTATGGCTGGAAACATCAGCGCATTTGCAACTGTATGGACGTACGATATTTATAAACCTCTTCACATTAAAACAACTAAGAAAGAAGAAACAGATGCTCATTATGTTAAGATTGGAAGATGGTGCACAGTAATTGGTGTTATTATTAGTATTGGTACAGCTTACCTTGTGCAATTTTTTGCAAGCATAATGGATTATGTGCAAGCACTATTTAGTTTCTTTGTAGCTCCTCTTTTTGGAACAGTGCTTTTAGGAATGCTTTGGAAACGTGCAACTAAAGCAGGTGGGTTCTGGGGATTGTTTGCCGGAATTGGTTCTTCAATTGCGATGTGGGCTTGGGTTAAAATAGATCCAAGTGCTCTCAAAATTATTGCACTCTCAGAATATGCAAAAGATATGGCAGAAAATATGTATCGTGCATTGTGGTGTAGTTTAATTGGAATCAGTGTAACTGTAATTGTTAGTTTGCTTACAAAACCAAGACCGGATTCTGAGTTAACTGGTTTAGTAAGAGGTTGTACAGAAATTCCATCCGAAGGTCATTTACCTTTAGTAAAGAGACCAATTTTTTGGGCTGGAGTTATCTTTGTAATATTTTTAGCACTTAACATTATTTTCTGGTAGGAGGATGAAATGGTTGGTAGACACACAATATCTATTTGGTTTATTATCGGTACTTTACTGCTTGCTTATGGAATAATAGTTTTTATTTCTAATGTCTATGATTATTTTTCTCCATCAACCCAGCATGTTATTGTGCTTAGAGAACTTCATTTTGGAATTTGGTGGGGTGTTCTCTTAATTATTGTCGGGTTGATTTATTTCTTTTCCTTTAGACCTTGGAAGAAAAAATAGAATTTAATAATTGAAATAAGAATGGTATCTGTATACATTTTTTTGCATGAGGCGTGAATGGGCAAATATGTAATTGGACTGGATTTCGGTACCAACTCTTGTCGCTCATTGATTGTTGATGTTGCTGATGGAAGAGAATTAGCTTCGCATGTATTTCAATATCCTTCAGGCAAAGACGGAGTTATTTTGGATCCATCTGATCCCAATCTTGCACGGCAAAATCCCGCAGATTATTTACTCGGAATAGAAGTAACTGTTAAAGAAGCTATTGAGAAGGCAAAAAAAGTTGAACAAAAATTTAAAACTGAAGACATAATAGGAGTTGGTGTTGATACAACCGGAAGCAGTCCGATGCCGGTTGATGCTAAAGGACAAGCATTATGTTTTGATGAGAAGTTTAAGGATAATTCTGCTGCGTATGTCTGGTTGTGGAAAGATCATACAAGTTTTGCTGAAGCCGCGCTGATAACAGAGACTGCATCTAAGATTCGCCCACAATATCTATCAAAAATCGGCGGAGTTTATTCTTCCGAATGGTGGTGGAGTAAAATACTTCATTGCAAAAATATTGCACCTGAAGTTTTTAATTCAGCATTTAGTTGGATGGAAATATGCGATTGGATCCCCGCAAATCTTATTGGTGAACTTAATCCACAAAAAATAAAAAGAAGTATCTGCGCCGCAGGACATAAAGCAATGTTCAATTCTGATTGGAATAAGTTACCCGATGAAGAATTTTTAGAAACACTATCGCCAGGATTGGGAGCGTTACGTTCACGTTTATACAATATGGCTTACACTTCAGAAAACCTTGCCGGATATTTATCAAATAATTGGGCGAGTAGATTAGGACTAACAACAAATGTTGCAGTTGCTGTCGGCGCATTTGATGCTCATATGGGCGCTGTTGGTGCAGGAGTCTCTGAAGGAACACTTGTTAAAATTCTTGGAACGAGCACATGCGATATTATGATTTCACCAAAAGGAAAAAATCTCAAAGATATTCCAGGCGTATGCGGAATAGTTGACGGTTCTGTGATGGATGGTTTTTATGGAATTGAAGCCGGGCAATCTGCAGTTGGTGATATTTTTTTGTGGTTCGTGAATAATCTTGTTCCGGAAAGCTTCGGCAAGACAACAGAAGAAAAATTTAAAAATCTTGAAGCTGAAGCGTCTAAATTAAAACCAGGCGAAAGCGGTTTACTTGCACTCGATTGGAACAACGGAAACAGAACAATTCTTGTTGATGTTCGTTTGAGTGGAATGTTGTTGGGTCAAACACTGCACACTCAACCGTATGAAATTTATAGAGCATTAATTGAAGCAACGGCATTCGGTACGCTTGCGATCATTGACCGCATTGAAGAATACGGAGTTCCGATAAAAGAAGTTGTTAATTGTGGCGGACTTGCAAGCAAAAATCCTTTACTAATGCAAATCTATGCGGATATTACAGGCAGGCCGATGAAAATTTCGAGAAGCGATCAAACACCCGCTCTTGGCGCGGCAATGTTTTCTTCAGTTGCAGCAGGCAGAAAATTTGGCGGATATGATTCTATCTCGGAAGCAGTAAAAAATATGACCGGAACAAGTTCTGTCTTTCAGCCGATTGAAAAAAATCACAACATCTACAAAAAGCTGTATTCACTTTACAAACAACTGCATGATGGATTTGGTACAGATTCATGGAACGGCTCAATGTTCAACGTGATGAAAAATTTATTAAACATAAGAGACGAAATTCGGAGTAATAAATAATGCTTGAGAAATTAAAGGAAGAAGTTCTAAAAGCGAATCTTGATTTAGTAAAGCTAGGATTAGTTACTCTAACATGGGGAAATGTCAGCGGGATTAACCGCTCGAAAGGATTGATTGTTATTAAACCAAGCGGTGTTGAATATAATAAACTAACAATCAAAAATATGGTTGTTGTGGATCTTAATGGAAAAGTTGTTGAAGGGAAAAAACGTCCGTCAAGCGATACACCTACACACGTAGAACTTTACAAAGCATTTCCTGAAATCGGGGGCATAACTCACACGCACAGTAAATATGCAACGATTTTTGCGCAAGCATGTAAAGAAATTCCCTGCCTCGGTACGACTCATGCAGATCATTTTTACGGATCAATACCCGTTACACGATTCTTGACTGAAGGAGAAGTAAATTCAGATTATGAGTTAAATACTGGAAAAATAATCGTCGAGAGATTTGAAAATATTAATCCGGTAAGTATGCCGGGAGTTTTAGTTGCTGGACACGCACCGTTTAGTTTTGGTAAGAACGCATTTGAATCTGTTCGAAACGGATTAATACTTGAACGTGCGGCTGAAATGGCGCTTGGCACTTTTCAATTAAATACTAACATAAAAGAATTACCAAAATATATTTCTGAAAAACATTACAAAAGAAAACATGGACCGGATGCGTATTATGGACAGAAATGAGTTACTGCGTTCCTAAGTAAAAGAATAAAAAATATATCTGAGGAATAAATGATAGACTTAAAAAATTATGAAGTGTGGTTCGCAACAGGGAGTCAGGATCTTTACGGACCTAAAACACTTCAACAAGTAGCAGAAGATTCTCAAGCAATTGTGGATGGATTAAACAGATCTGAGAATACTCCCGTAAAAATTATTTTCAAACCGGTTCTTACAAATCCCGAAGCAATTTATACACTTTGCCTCGACGCCAACAATAATAAAAATTGTATCGGGCTTATTACATGGATGCATACTTTCTCCCCGGCAAAAATGTGGATTGCCGGATTGAAAGTTTTACAAAAACCATTTGTTCATTTTCACACACAATTCAACCGTGATATTCCATGGGATTCAATAGATATGGATTTCATGAATCTTAATCAATCGGCACACGGTGATCGTGAATTCGGTTTCATTGCAACACGTATGTCTAAGAAAAGAAAAGTAATTGTAGGTCATTGGCAGAATGAATCGGTTCAGAAGAAAATTGGAATATGGGCACGTGTAGCATCTGCATGGACAGACACACAAGGTGCGAAGATTGCACGCTTCGGCGATAACATGCGTGAAGTTGCTGTAACTGAGGGTGATAAAGTTGAAGCACAAATTCGATTTGGTTACTCTGTGAACGGTTATGGAATGGGAGACTTGGTAAAAGTTGTAAATGATGTTAGTAATTTTGCTGTTGATGAATTGATTGCCGAGTATGAAGTGAAATATTTTGTTATATCAGCTGCACGAAAAAACGGCGGATTGCATATTAAGCTTCGCGATGCAGCAAAGATAGAACTTGGAATGCGGACTTTTTTGAAAGAAGGCGGATTCAAAGCATTTACAACTACCTTCGAAGATTTACACGGATTAAAACAATTACCCGGACTTGCAGTTCAAAGATTAATGGCTGATGGTTACGGCTTCGGTGCTGAAGGTGATTGGAAAACTGCCGCTCTTGTTCGTGCAATGAAAGTTATGTCTTCAGGATTAAATGGCGGCACATCGTTCATGGAAGATTATACTTATCACATGGATCCCGCCGGCATGAAAGTTCTGGGTGCGCACATGCTGGAAATTTGTGAATCAATTGCAGATGGAAAACCGAAATTGGAAGTTCATCAACTCGGTATCGGTGGAAAAGATGATCCTCCGCGGTTGGTATTTAATGTTCATAACGGACCCGCATTAAATGCATCTATAATAGATATGGGAAATCGTTTCCGGCTAATTGTAAATGAAGTTGAAGTAGTTCAACCCGATAAACCGTTACCCAAACTTCCGGTTGCAAGAGTAATGTGGATTCCGAAACCGAATCTTGAAATCAGCGCCTGTGCGTGGATTTTAGCGGGTGGAGCTCATCATACCGGTTTTAGTCAAGCTATCACATCAGAGTACATGGAAGATTTTGCTGAGATGGCAAATATCGAATATTTGTTGATTGACGATTCTACAAAATTATCGGAATTCAAAAAAGAATTACGTTGGAACGAATTGTATTATCAATTTGGAAAGAGGGTTTAATACTTTCTTAAATAAAACTTTATAGTGAAGAAAATGAAAAAAGCAATTGCAGTTGTATTTATTATTACGTTATCAAGTTTAATTTCATTGGGACAAATCAAAGAGAACAAACTTTTCTTAGATATTTCCAATACCAAAGTAACCATCGAAAAAAATATTTACGGGCAATTCTCCGAACACCTCGGGCATTGCATTTACGGCGGCATTTGGGTTGGCGAAAATTCACCGATACCAAACACACGTGGAATTAGAAATGATGTAGTAAATGCGCTGAAGAAAATTAAAATTCCAAATCTGCGCTGGCCCGGCGGATGTTTTGCCGACGAATATCATTGGATGGATGGAATTGGTCCACGCAATAAAAGACCTAAGATGATCAACACACATTGGGGAGGAGTTGTTGAAGATAACAGTTTTGGTACTCATGAGTTTCTCGATCTTTGCGAGCAGCTTGGAACAGAACCGTACATTTGTGGAAATGTTGGGAGCGGATCGGTGGAAGAAATGTCAAAGTGGGTTGAATACATTACATTCGATGGAGAGAGTCCGATGGCAAATCTCCGTAAGCAAAACGGAAGAGAAAAGCCATGGAAAGTAAAATTTTGGGGAGTCGGAAACGAAAACTGGGGCTGCGGCGGGAATATGACTGCAGAGTATTACTCAGATCAATTTAAAAGATATGCAACTTACTGCCGAGATTACGGTGTGAATCGTTTATACAGAATTGCCGGCGGTTCAAACTCGGATGATTATCATTGGATGGAAACAATGATGAAGAATGCAGGATGGATGATGCAGGGTATTTCTATTCATTACTATACTGTTCCCAAAACCTGGCAAGACAAAGGTTCGGCTACGCAGTTTAATGAAGATGAATATTTCGCGACCATTCAAAAGTGTTTATCAATGGAAGAAATGGTAAACAAGCATAGTAAAATTATGGATCAATACGATCCCGATAAAAGAGTTGGTTTGATGGTTGATGAATGGGGCAATTGGTATAACGTAGAGCCCGGAACGAACCCCGGATTTCTTTATCAGCAAAATAGTTTGCGGGATGCAATCACTGCGGCAACAAATCTAAATATTTTTAATAATCACGCCGATAGAGTTAAGATGGCGAACATTGCTCAGATGGTGAATGTACTTCAATCAATGATTCTAACGGACGGACCGAAGATGGTATTAACACCGACATATCATGTATATGATCTTTTCAAAGTTCATCAGAATGCGAAATTGATTTCCACGAAATTAGAAACTACAGATTATATTTTCGGCGAAAAAAAAGTTCCATCACTAAACTGTTCCGCATCAATGGATGATGCGGGAAAGATTCACATTTCGATTACGAACGTGAATTTGAAAAAGGCTCAGAAAATTTCGTGTGACCTTGTTATGTATAAGGTAAAAAGTATAAGCGGACAAATATTAACGTCGGAACAAATTAACGCATACAATTCGTTCGATAATCCGGAAGTTGTTGTTCCCAGGAATTTTTCGGATTTCAAAATTGTGAATAATGTTTTAGAAATTACTATGCCTCCAAAGTCTGTTGTTGTTTTGGAATTGGACAATAAGCAATAAGTATTCTTTATGAAATAGATTTCTAATTCATGCTGCTCTGATGTTAAGATGAAAACAAAAAATTACAGTTCAATTTAATTAAAATACCAAAGCAAGCAATGAGGATGGAGTATTTGGCGTTAGAATTATCAAATGAAGTTTTAATGCAAATAAGAAGATGAGGAAAAATGTTCTCGCTTGGATATGATATCGGAAGTTCATCTATAAAAGCTGCAATAATGGAGATTGAAAGCGGTAAAATTATTGCAAGCGGGTTCTTTCCTAAAGATGAGATGCAAATCAACTCGCCTAAGCCGGGATTTGCAGAACAGGATCCCGAAACATGGTGGAAGTATGCAAAAAATCTTACCCGCCAACTTATTCACAAATCAAACATCAACGGAAAAGAAATTAAGTCAATTGGAATTTCTTACCAAATGCACGGATTAGTTTTGGCGGATAAAAATCAAAATGTTATTCGCCCTTCAATTATTTGGTGCGATAGCCGCGCAGTTGAAATTGGCAACCGAGCATTTGAAAAAATCGGCAAAGAATTTTGTTTACAGCATCTTCTTAATTCGCCCGGAAATTTTACTGCATCGAAACTGAGATGGGTTAAAGAAAACGAACCGAAGAATTTTGATAAGATTTATAAGATCATGCTGCCCGGAGATTTTATCGCTATGAAATTAACCGGAGAGATCAATTCAACTGTTTCAGGATTGTCCGAAGGAATTTTCTGGGATTTCAAAAGCAATAATCTTTCAAGTGAAATTTTAGATTACTATGAAGTTGACGAATCCATTTTTCCCGAAACTAAACTAACATTTTCTATTCAAGCAAAAATATTAAAAGCGGTAGCGGAAGATCTAGGAATAAATACAGAAGCACTTGTTTCTTACAGAGCGGGTGATCAACCAAATAATGCATTCTCGTTAAATGTTCTTAATGCAGGAGAAGTTGCTGCGACAGCCGGAACTTCCGGAGTTGTGTACGGGGTAATTGATCAAGTTAATTATGATAAATATTCCCGCGTAAATCAGTTTGCACATGTTAATCATTCTGTAGAACAAACGCGGCTTGGTGTTTTACTCTGCATTAATGGAACAGGAATCCAAAATTCATGGCTGAGAAAAATTTTAGATGAGAAATTACCATACAATGAAATTAATAAAATTTGTGAGACGGTTAGTATCGGTTCAGATGGCGTAGTAGTTCTGCCGTTTGGTAATGGTGCTGAACGGGTATTGAAAAACAAAAATATTGGCGGACAAATTACAGATTTGGATTTTAACCGGCACGCAAAAGCTCATCTCTTTCGTGCATCCCAGGAAGGAATAGCATTTTCGTTCAAGTATGGTATCGATATAATGAAAGAGATGGGATTGAATATAAATGTTATACGCGCAGGAAAAGCGAATATGTTCTTAAGTCCTGTCTTCAGACAGACATTGGCAAATGTAACCGGTGCCTCAATAGAATTGTATGATACTGATGGGGCCCAGGGAGCCGCACGCGGCGCTGCTGTTGGAGCTGGTTTTTATAAATCATTTGATGAAGCGTTTAGGTCGTTAAATAAAGTTGATGAGATCCATCCTGAAGAAGTAAATATTAAAACAACAATAGATGTTTATAACAGATGGCTGAATAAGTTAAAGATGTTTTTATGATGCTTATTCTTCATTATGGACAGATCAAAAAATAATTCTTAAATAAAACGAGTGAAAAAATGAAATACTTAACAAGAAACAAAGAATATTTCAAAGGTATCGGTAAAATAAAATACGAAGGAAGAGATTCAAAAAATCCTTTGTCATTTAAATGGTACGATGAGAACAAAATTGTTTTTGGTAAAGCAATGAAAGAATATTTTCGTTTTGCCGTTGCATACTGGCACAGCTTCTGCGGAACCGGCGGAGATCCATTCGGTCCCGGGACAAAAGAACTTCCATGGAATAATGAAAGAGATGCAATATCAAAAGGGAAAGCGAAGATGGATGCTGCTTTCGAGTTCATCACTAAAATGTCCATTCCATTCTACTGCTTTCATGATTTTGATATTGTTGAAGAAGGCAAAACAATTTTAGAATCCGACAAACGGGTTGAAACTTTAGTCAAGTACGCGAAAGAAAAACAAAAAGCAACAGGTGTAAAATTACTTTGGGGAACGGCAAACTTATTCTCTCACAAGCGTTACATGAACGGCGCCGCAACTAATCCTGATTTCAATGTTTTGACATATGCAGCAGCACAAGTTAAACGCGCCCTCGATGCAACAATCGAACTCGGCGGAGAGAATTATGTTTTCTGGGGAGGACGCGAAGGCTACATGTCGCTTCTAAACACAAATATGAAACGAGAGAAAGAACACCTTGCAAAATTTTTAACTCTAGCAAAAGACTACGCACATGCACAAGGATTCAAAGGAACGTTTCTTATTGAACCGAAACCAATGGAACCAACAAAACATCAATACGATTACGATGTGGAAACAGTGATAGGATTTTTACGTTATTACGGACTCGATAAAGATTTCAAACTCAATATTGAAGTTAATCACGCAACACTTGCGGGTCATACTTTCCAGCACGAGATTCAATGCGCTGTTGATGCCGGATTATTCGGAAGCATGGATGCGAACCGCGGAGATTATCAGAATGGATGGGATACAGACCAATTCACAATAAGTATTTATGAAATGGTTGAAGCTATGATTTTAATTGCAGAGACCGGCGGTTTTGGTAAAGGCGGAGTAAACTTCGATGCAAAAGTTAGAAGAAGCTCTACAGATCCCGAAGATCTGTTCATTGCTCACATTACTGCCATGGATATTTTTGCCCGCTCGCTTTTAGTTGCCGAAAAATTGTTAAATGAATCGGATTATAAGAAATTGAGAAAAGAGCGTTATATATCTTTCGATAAAGGAGACGGTGCAAGATTTGAAAAAGGTGAATTAAAACTCGAAGACTTAAAAAAACTTGCAATCAAAAACGGTGAACCGAAACAATTAAGCGGCAAGCAGGAATTGTTCGAACAAATATTAAGCTTGTACATTTAATCATTACTAAAGTTAGAATGCGCGATGCACGGATTAATCCGTGGGAATCCGTATAATCTGTGCTCATCTGCGTTCCATTAGAGAGGAACAATGAAAAAATTATTATTTATTTTCTTAGCCGTTACACTTTGTGCTCAACCACAACTCAAACATTTCGATACAAAACTTTCCATCGATGAACGTGTAAATTATTTACTGAGCCAAATGACTCTTGCAGAAAAGATTTCGCAAATGAATTACGATGCACCTGCTATTGAACGGCTTGGAATTCCGAAATACAATTGGTGGAACGAATGTTTACATGGAGTTGCAAGAAACGGATTGGCAACAGTATTCCCGCAGGCAATCGGCTTAGCTGCTATGTGGGATAAAAATTTAATGTACAAAGTTGCATCAGCAATTTCAGATGAAGCTCGAGCGAAATATCACGATGCAATCAAACAGAACCGCCGGGATATTTATCAAGGATTAACATTCTGGTCACCGAACATAAATATCTTCCGCGATCCGCGATGGGGAAGAGGAATGGAAACATACGGAGAAGATCCGTATCTCACCGGACAAATGGCGGTTCAATTCATAAAAGGATTGCAAGGGAACGATCCGAAATATTTTAAAACCGTAGCAACCGCAAAACATTTTGCAGTTCACAGCGGACCTGAACCGGATCGTCATTCATTCGATGCGCAGCCAAGCGAGTATGATCTCCGCGAAACATATTTACCTGCATTCAAGATGAGTGTGCAAGAAGGAAATGTTCAATCATTAATGTGTGCTTATAATAGTTTAAGAGGAAAGGCTTGCTGCAGTAACAATCCGTTGCTGGACGCAATTTTACGCGACGAATGGGGATTCAAAGGTTACGTTGTTTCTGATTGCTGGGCAATATCCGACATTTATCAATTTCACAAACAAACTCCGGATGCTTCTTCTGCATCTGCAGTTTCAGTTAAAGCCGGGACGGATATTGAATGCGGAAATTCTTATCCCGCTTTGTTAGAAGCCGTTCAAAAGGGATTGATCAAAGAAGAAGAACTGGATATATCTTTGAAACGTTTGCTGGAAGCACGATTCAAATTAGGAATGTTCGATCCACCGGAAATGGTTCCTTATTCAAAAATTCCGATTACTGTTTTAGATTCAAAACAAAATCAACAGCTTGCAATACAAGCGGCAAGAAAATCAATTGTTCTACTTAAGAATCAAAAGAATTTTTTGCCTCTGAAAAAAAATATAAGAACCATCGCTGTCATTGGCCCAAACGCAAACGATGAAGAAGTCCTGCTTGGCAATTACAACGGAACTCCCTCAAACCCAATTACTCCTTTGCAAGGAATAAAAAATAAGATTGGTAAAAACACTAAGATCCTTTTTGAAAGAGGCTGCGATGTTGCTGAGAATATGCCCTATCTCGAAGTGATTTCATCGGAATTTCTTTTTACATCTTCGGATAGGAAAGAGAAGGGATTAAGGGCGGAGTATTTTGATAATCTTGAATGGATAGGAAAAGCAAAGGAACAAATAGATAAGAAAATTGATTTTAAGTGGCTGAAAAAATCCTCTGGCTCGGTTTACGATGGGGACAAAAGTATTCGGTGGAGCGGTTACATAGTTCCACCAAAGGCAGGAGTTTATCAAATTGGCGGATACGGATTTAACGGCTACAATATTTATTTGGAAGATTCTCTTTTAGTTAAGTTCGATGCGAATCATCATCCTAATAAAGTTTACAAAGCCGTAAAACTTGAAGCCAACAAACCATATAAAATTAGAATAGACTTTTTTGCTAAAACCCGTTACGCACAGATGCAATTACTTTGGTCTGTTCCGGATGATAACGCTGAAGAGCGCGCACTTACTGCAGTAATGAAAAGCGATATTGTAATTATGTTTATGGGACTTTCACCGCGTCTCGAGGGAGAAGAGATGAATGTTCCGGTTCCGGGTTTTGCAGGAGGAGACAGATTAACTTTAGATTTACCAGCAACGCAAGAAAATTTGATAAAAAAAATCTCAGCTCTTGGAAAACCGGTTGTGTTAGCTCTCCTTAACGGAAGCGCAGTGAGTATAAATTGGGAAGATGAAAATATTCCCGCAATAGTTGAATCATGGTACGGTGGACAAGCTGCGGGCAATGCGATCGCAGATGTTTTGTTCGGAGATTATAATCCTGCAGGAAGATTGCCGGTAACATTTTATAAATCGGTGGATCAACTTCCTGATTTCAAAGATTATAATATGAGAAGTGGTAACTATTCAAAAGTTTACGGTAATAACGTTATGACTGTTCAGTCAAAAAAACTCGGAAGAACGTATAGGTATTTTGATGGGGAAATTCTTTATCCGTTTGGATATGGATTGAGCTACTCAACTTTTGAATATAAGAATATAAGATTAAGTAAAAGCAGTATTAAAGGTGATGAACCAGTAGTATTATTAATTGATGTTAAAAATACTGGAAAGGTTTCAGGAGATGAAGTCGTACAGTTATATGTTAAAGGTAATGTTTTTGAATCGAACGGAGCGATTGAAACACTTAAAGGTTTTGAACGGATTTCGTTGAAACCAAATCAAACAAAAACGGTTGTGTTTAATATTGACGGACAAACATTACAAGAATATTATGAAGGGAAAGGATTTGTTGTTGAGAAAGGAGATCATGTTTTATTGATCGGAACTTCTTCTAAGGATCCGAACATGAAAGAAATTAAATTGACCATCGAATAAAGAAATAGCAAACAAACCGATTAGCAAATGGCAAGTCTGTATTTATTAGGATTGAGTTATGAAAAAAACATTTATGATTTTATTAATTGCCTCATCATTATTTGCACAACAACTTAAAGTTTCTGATCCTTATCTGACATTCAAAGCAAAGCAAAACGATCCGCTCTATACAACTTATACAGCAGCAATGGGACGGTCTCGTTTGTATGGTGATAAAGGTTATAAGATGGATTATTACTCGGAACATCTTCCGATCAATTACAGTGGGGATCAAGCCGGAAGATTTTATTACGTGTGGAAAGTTGATCAAGTAGTTATTATGAATACAGGAGAGTTCTATGAGAAACCAGTGATCACTTCTTCGTTTCCTGATATGGCTATTATGGAATATTCTCCATTCAAAGGAATTAATGTTCAGGAAACATTTTTTGTTTACAGTTCATCAATAGCGTTAGTAAATCTTCAGATAAAAAACATTGATAATGTTAATCACAACATTGAATTGTATCCGGTTCTAGAACTCGGCAACGATTCGCTTCTAATAAAAGATTTCGATAAACAACACAACGGATATATTACCGAACATCATGAATCAAAATACAGATTGATAAGTTCTCTGTACCAGAACGCCCCTTATCCGACAGAAACGCGCGATTATTTTACTTCTAACTTTGCTGCGTATTCGTATGGCGGTTACCATAAGTCTCTCGAAGATTTTTACATTACTATCAAAACAGATTTTTATGCAGAGAATAGAAATGATTCACTCAATCACAAAAAAGAAGGGTTGGTAAATTTTATTTCTCTTCACGGAAAATTTTCTTTGAAACCGGACGAAGAAGTAAATGTAAGATATTTCCGAGGATGGCAGGATCAAAAAGAGGATATGCAAAAACTGGTTGAAGAAATCGAGCGACTTAAAACCGAATCTCTTCGGAAATATGTTGATACAAACGTGAAATTGTTTTCTCAAATTCCGCGCATCAAATTCAAAACACAGGATGAAAAATTAGTTTATCTCGGCGCATTTAACCTTGCGCGAGGATGTTTTTATCCTCCAACGGAAAAAACAAATTATAATTTTTATGTTTTCTCGCGCCAGCCGTTATGGGGATGGGGACACGGGCATCAAGTCCTTCATGAATCACTAAGTATGCTTGCATATGCTTATCTCGATCCAAAGTCTGCAGAAAATTCTCAGCGCGTTTACATGGAACAACAAAGAGAAGACGGGTTAATTGCATACCGCCACGGTCCTCGCGGATTGCAGGATTATCCCCATTTTAGCAAAGAGCTTAATAAAGATATGTCAACGACATCGGCACCTTTCTTCAGCTGGATCAATTGGGAAGTTTACAAAGTCAGTAAAGACAAAAAATTCCTTTCGGATGCATACAATAGCGGGGAAAAATATATTAAATGGTTGATGAACAATCGAGATATTGATAAAGACGGATTGTATGAATGGGGACCTTATGGAATTATAGAAAATGTTCGCGATTGGTATAATGCAGTGTTTCAAGTGAGCGCTGAAAGACATCTTGATGTTGATAAAGAAGATATCTCCGATGAATTGGATTGTCTTGATCTAACATTGATGATTATAAAAGAAACCCGTACACTTTCTCAAATGGCAAAAGAACTTGGAATGAAAGATGCTTCGCATGCATGGGAAAAGATAGCAGACTTAACTTCCGAGCTTGTTAATCAAAAAATGTGGGATGACAGCAGTAAGTTTTATTATTCGATCAACAAAAAAGATTATTCATTCAATTATTTAACACGCGATTTACGAAGAATGGAGATAATCGGATTTCTTGCGTTATGGGCAGAAGCAGCACCTAAGGATAGAGCGGAACAACTAGTAAAACATTTACTCGATCAAAAAAAGTTTTGGCGTAAGTATGGAGTTCCAACTCTTGCGGCCGATGATCCTTGGTACACGCCTTACGTTGATTACTGCTGCAAGTGGAACGGACCTGTTTGGCTGTTGTGGGATTACATGGTTCTAGACGGACTGAAAAAATACGGTTACAACAAAATTGCAAATCAGCTTGAAGATAAAATGATGCTTGCTGTTACAACACAGTTGAAAAAAAATCATAACTATTGGGAATCATACAGTCCCGATAACGAAGTGCTCAATTCGCCGCCAAATTATATCTGGGATTCAATAATGGCGCGTGTTCTTATAGAAAAATATAAATGATAGAGCGCTGATTATTATGATCTATTAAGTTTAATCATGATAAATACTAACCATCATAAAAATCTGTTTGTTATTAAAATAATTTAAAAGAGAAAGATCATGAAAAATTATAAATCTGTTTTTCTGATGTTAACAATACTATTTACAAGTCTTACAGCACAAACCGGATTAATTAATAAATTTGAAATCAAACAGAACAATCTAACAATCACATGTCCCGCACAGCCGAATCAATATATGGACAAGATTGGGCAGAAAGCCGCATTATTAGGTTATGAGAACGGTTCATTTGAAATGTGGATCTGGCCATGGAAAGTTTTGCGCAATTTTGAAATACAATTTTTTGTTGGAACAACAACACAGCCGATTCTTGCTAAAGATATTTTGCGAGATATTTCCGTAACTCCGGAAGCAACAACACTCACATTCGTTTACGAATCGTTCACTGTAAAAGAAATAATTTTTATTCCCCATGATAAACCCGGCGCAATAATTTTATTAGACGTTAACACAACTACTCCGCTTACTATCGTCCCGGGATTTATGCCTGTTATGCAGCCGCAATGGCCTGCAGGAATTGGCGGGCAATATAGTTACTGGGATGACGGGATGAATGCGTATATAATTTCTGAATCTCAACAAAGAGGATTATTTTTATGCGGATCGCCAATTGCACAACAAATGGCTGCGCCGCCTGCGCATATGTTTGCAGATAATCCGATTCAATTTAAAATAGATATCAAACCCGGCGATGCAAAAAATAATTTTATTCCCGTCGTAATTGCCGGAAGTCCGGTTAAAACGAAGTATGACTCGGTAAAAACACTTTATAAAAATCTTCTTGGAAATATTGAAACACTGTACAAAAAGAATTGTGAGTATTATGAAAATCTCCGCAACTCAACTGTTGAAGTAATAACACCGGATGAAAAATTAAATCTCGCATTTGAATATGGAAAAGTTGCTCTCTATAATTTAATGGTAGATAATGCAACATTAGGAAAAGGATTAGTCGCCGGATACGGTTTAAGCGGCGGCGGCGGTCGTCCGGGATTTGCGTGGTACTTCGGCGGCGATGCTTTCATCAATTCGCTTGCAATGAATAGTTACGGTGATTATTCGACCGTCCATGATGCACTTGAGTTTACACAAAAATGGCAGAGACAGGAAAATTATCCGATAAGAAAAAAGAATCCAACTGATAAAGTAATTGATGTCGGAAAAATGGCGCACGAACTTTCTCAAAGCGACGGACTTGTTGATTGGTGGAATGATTATCATTTCGGATATAATCATGCGGATACTTCTCCTTGGTATTTAGTTGCAATTGGAGATTACTTTAGAAAAACCGGCGATGTTGAATTCATTAAGAAAAGTTGGAAATCAATCGTTCAAGCATACAAGTGGAGTTTAAGCAAAGACAGCAATGGCGACGGATTGATGGATCTAAAAGGCGCCGGACTCGGAGTGTTAGAATTCGGAACGCTTGTAAAAATATTTAATGATAATTACACGCAAAGTTTATGGACGCAAGGAATCAAAGAAGTAAACTTGATGGCAAAGTACGTTGGTGATAAAGAGATTGAAAATGAAACGGAAAAACTTTTTCCGAAAGCACAACAAGCACTGGAAAAAATATTTTGGATTGACGATCTCGAATTCTACAGTTTTGGAGCCGCCGAAGACGGAAAGCAAGTGCGCGATAAAAATATTTATTCTTCCGCTTCA
>Ga0182021_10000134_pt1 | contig 68536 bp, 67 predicted proteins | sample 612E3MmetaG_FD_120493 | JGI IMG/M metagenome (GOLD analysis project Ga0182021, IMG submission 120493) | Permafrost microbial communities from Stordalen Mire, Sweden - 612E3M metaG (Illumina Assembly) | ecosystem: Environmental > Terrestrial > Soil > Wetlands > Permafrost | place: Sweden...
CCACAGCCTCCATCACCGACCAACCCACCACCCCCACCTCCGACTGATCCACAGCTCCCACCTCCTCTCAATCCGCCCCCGCCACCACCTCCGCCCAAACCCTGATGGAAGCTCGCGTCATCCACTGTTCCGGATGCGGCGCCTCGGTGCCGCCCGATGCCTCTCAGTGCCCCTACTGCCAGGCCCAGCTTGCCACCATAGCCTGTCCCGTCTGCTTCGCCCTGGCGCCCCTTTCGGCCAGCCATTGTCCTGGCTGTGGGGCTGTGTTGGCGCCACGCCAGGCGGCTAGCCCGGATGGCACATCCTGTCCCGCTTGTACGAAGGTTCTGACCGCGACCAAGGTGGGTGATCTGGAAGTGCGGGAATGCCCGGCTTGCGGCGGGCTCTGGCTGGACCGCGTTGTGTTCGAGCAGCTCGGGACCAGCCGCGAGCGTCAGGGCGCTGTGCTCGGTGCTCTGCCTTCACCCACTGCGCCGCCCGTGGTTTCCCTGGAGGCGGTCCAGTACCGCCCATGTCCCGCCTGTCAGCAGCGCATGAACCGCGTGAACTATGCCAGGCGTTCCGGCGTCGTGCTGGATGTCTGCAAAGAACACGGCATCTGGTTCGACAAGGACGAGCTGCGCCGGGTCCTGGCCTTCATTTCAGAAGGAGGTCTCGACCGAACCCGGGAGCTGGAGATCGAGGAACTGAAAGAGGCCAAGCGCGCCGCCGTGCAGATCCCCGTACAGCCGGCCTCATCCTACGAATTCACCCAGCAGATGCACCCCGGCCCGCACTGGCTGGGCGCCGCGGGATTGGCGTGGCTGGCCTCGGAAGTGGCGGGGCACTTCTGGAACAAGGATTGATCATCCCGCCTGCTTCACCAGTTCCGCGAACTTCCTCGGATCCAGGCTGGCACCGCCGACGAGGCCGCCGGCGACCTCCGGGATGGTGAGCAGTTCCGGGAAGCTCTCGGGAGTGACGCTACCGCCGTAGAGGATGGGCACCACGTAATCAGTGCCCGCCAGGTGGCGATTCAGCTCACCCCGGATGAAGGCGTGGGCCTCGCGCACCTGGGCGGCCTCGGCGCGGCGACCCGTCCCGATGGCCCAGACGGGCTCGTAGGCCACCCAGAGGGGGCCTGGGCCGGTCTCGGCCAGGATGGACAGTTGCTGTCGAAGCACCTCCAGGGTCTGGCCTGCATCCCGCTGGGCCAGGGTCTCGCCGATGCAGAGCAGGGGCAGCAGGTCCCACTGCCAGGCAGCCTTGACCTTGGTTGCCAGGGCCGCATCCGTCTCCCCGAAGAACTGACGGCGCTCGCTGTGCCCCAAAAGCACGCCCGAGCAGCCGGCGTCGCGCAGCTGAGGCATGGAAACCTCGCCCGTGAAGGCGCCTTTGGCTTCCGCATGCCCGTTCTGCCCAAAGACCTGGAGCCCAATGGGTCGAACCAGCTCGCTCACCAGATGCAGAAAGGTGAATGACGGGGCGATCCCCACTTCAATCCCTGCCTGGGGTGTGAAATGCCCTAGCAGGTCCTCACAGAAGGCCCTCGCCTCCCGCGATGCAAGGTTCATCTTCCAGTTCGCAACGACGCAACGCATGGGCATCCTTATTTGGAAAGGGCAGCAATGCCCGGAAGTTCGAGTCCGCTGAGGAATTCGAGGCTGGCGCCCCCGCCAGTGGAGACGTGGCTCATGCGGGCAGCGACCCCTGCCTTGTTCACGGCGGCCACGCTATCGCCACCACCCACCAGCACGAAGGCACCCCTGTCCGCGGCTTCGGCCAGTTCTTCCGCCATGGTCAGCGTTCCACTGGCGAAGGGGGCCATCTCGAAGACACCCATGGGGCCGTTCCAGAGCAGGGTCTTCGCCGCGCGGATCTCGGTGGCGTAGGCCGCGACCGTTTCAGGCCCGATGTCCAGGGCCATGCGGTCCACCGGGATGTTCTGGTCGACCGTGATGACGCAGTCTGCATCCTCCTTGAACTCGGTGGCGGCCAGATGATCCAGGGGCAGCAGCAGGCGAGTGCCTTTGGCCTGGGCCTGCTTCAGCAGATCCAGGGCCATCTCCAGCTTGTCCTCTTCGCAGAGGCTCTTGCCGATCTCGAACCCCTGGGCCTTCAGGAAGGTGTAGCTCATGGCCCCGCCGATGAGGATGGCGTCGGCCTTGCCGAGGAAGTTCTTGATGAGCTCGATCTTGTCGCTCACCTTGGCGCCGCCGAAGATCACCACCAAGGGCTTTTCGGGGTTTTCGGTGACCTTTCCGAGGGCCTTCAGTTCCTTCTCCATGAGGAAGCCCGCAGCCACGCGGTCTTTGGGAAAGTGGGCGACCATGCCGCTGACGGAGGCATGGGCCCGGTGGGCGGAGCCGAAGGCATCGTTCACGTAGGTGTCGGCCAGGCTGGCCAGACTGGCGGCGAAATCCTCATTGTTCTTGGTTTCGCCCTTCTCGAAGCGGAGATTCTCCAGCAGAAGCACCTGACCCGGCTTCAGGGCGGCCGCCTCGGCCGCCACGGCCGCCCCGGTCACATAGCTTGCCATGCGGCAGTCGAACCCCTGCTTGTTCAGCCAGGCGGCCACGGGCGCGGCGCTGTAGGCGGCTTCGAAGCCCTTGCCCTCGGGCCGTCCCAGGTGCGAGGCCAGGACCACGGAGGCGCCGCCGTCGAGCAGGAATTTCAGCGTGGGCAGGGTCTCGCGGATGCGGGTGTCGTCCGTGATGTGGCCATCCTTCAATGGCACGTTCAGGTCCGCCCGAAGAAAGACCCGATGGCCCTTCACATCGAGATCTCGCACCGACTGGAAGCCCATGGCTGCTCCTTATGGATTTGGCAAACATTTCATTTTGACGGAACAGGTGCCTTAGATCCATCAGGCGTTTCACCAGGCCTTCTCGAAGATGCCGATCCAGCGGGGGCTGTCCTCGGTGAAGGCTTCGCCAGAGTAGGTGCCCAGGACGCGGCGGAGACGGAGCCCTGCCCGGACGGCCATCTCCTGAAGCTCCAAGGGCGGGTAGAGGCGCACGCTTTCCATGACGTCACGTTGCTCACCCGTATCCCGATGTGTGAGCACCATGCGCTTCACCAGGCGATCGCCCTCGATGGACCGGCGGCTCTGGGCCCTCACTTCGCCCGACTCCACTGTATCTTCGGGAATCAGCGTACGGGCCACCAGATCGGCATTGAGGTAGTCCATCAGCAGAATGCCCTGGGGCTTGAGCAGACTTCCCAGGCTCAGCATCAAGGCCCGATTCTCGTCATCCGAGAAGTACCCGAAGGGTGTGAACCAAAGGCAGATGCCATGGAGGGTCCCGGCCTTCATGGGCAGCCGGCGCATGTCGCCGCGGATGAGCCAGGGGCGCAGGCTGGAGGGGGCCATGCGCAGCAGGGTTTTTGAAAGGTCCATGCCGAAGGCCAGGGGATTGGCCCGCCGCAGGATCTCCAGATGCCGTCCCACCCCGCAGGCGAGGTCGAGCACGGGGCCCGCGGTCAATTCCGGAGCCACCCGCAGGGCGCGTTCCATGGCCACGCGGGCCTCCTCTTCATCCCGGTGGGAGTAGAGCAGGGCATAATCCTCGTCAAACCATGTTTCGAACCACTCGGCCAAGGCTGTGCCTTTTCAAAACCCCAGGGTACCCCCAGGTGGAGGCTGGCTCCATGAAGGAGTCGAATAGGCACCTCGGGTAGAATGGAGATTGCAAAGGAATCTCATGCAACGCCCCGAACGCCTTGAAGACCAGGTCCACTTCCTTCTTTCGACGCTGGTTCAGCGTGAGCTGCGGGACCCGGAACTGGGCTTCGTGACGCTCACGGCCGTCCGGTTGTCACCGGATCGCAGCGTGGCCAGGGTCTATTTCACGGTGCTGCCCGCCAACGGCGGCGACCAGGAAGCCCAGAACGGCTTCACCCGCAAGGCCCTGGGTCGCGCGGCGGGGTTCCTCCGCAGCCAGCTGGCCTCGCGCCTCAAGATGAAACGGGTGCCCGAGCTGCGCTTCTTCCCGGACGGTACCCTCGAGGACGGCAACCACCTGGAGACCCTACTGTCGGAGATCGAGAAGGAACGGGCGACGCGGCCAGCGGAACCGGAACCGGAACCGGAAGGCTGAATGGTGGAATCCGGCATCCACCTCGTCCACAAAACTGTGGGGCAGAGCAGCTTTGATGTGATCCGCGGGTTCAAGCGCCGGGCCTTCGAGGCGGGCCAGAAGAAACTCGCTCTGGGCCACGGGGGCACCCTGGACCCCTTCGCGGACGGCCTCCTGCTGGTGCTGGCGGGCCAGGCCACGCGCCTGATGGAATTGCTGCATCCTCTGCCTAAGACCTATCTGGCCGAAGTGGCCTGGGGCGTCGAAACGGATACCTGCGACCTGCACGGAAAACCGGTATCAGAGGCGGACGCATCCCAGCTCACGCCGGAATCCCTGGACGCGGCCCTGGCGCCCTTCCTGGGCTGGACCGACCAGATTCCTCCCGCCACCAGTGCCAAGAAAATCGATGGCGAAGCCGCCTACAAGAAGGCCCACCGGGGCGAGGACGTGGTGATGAAGCCCTGTCGCGTCTTCCTGCTGTCGGCCCGCTGGCTCGCCCACGACCTGCCGCGCTGCAGCACTCTGGAACTCACCTGCCGGGGCGGCTTCTACGTGCGCAGCCTGGCCCGGGACCTGGGCCGCACCCTGGGTTGCGGTGCCCATCTCACGGCCCTGCGCCGCATGGCCATCGGCCCCTGGGCGGATCCCGGCGAAGGGCAGGAAGGGCTGCTGACTGGCGCGGATCTGCTGCCCTGGTGCCCGTCCCGCCTGCTCACCGACGAAGAGGCCGATCATCTGAGCCATGGACGCGCCATTCCAGCCGGCGACACCCAGCCCGCGACCTGGGCCCTCCCCGAGGGCTTCCCCGATCCAGGCGCGCCCCTGCGGGCCATGCATGACGGCCGCCTCGTGGCCCTCCTCAAACCCGCCGAGGATGGGTTGCGCACCTTCGCGAACCTGCGGGGTGGGCTGTAGAGAACGGAACCCCCACCACAAAGAGGGCGTGTCCCCCTTTGTGGTGGGGTGCAGCTTCTGGCCAGCGGGGAAGGATGGATCCCTTATGAATCGGCCATGAGGGGGAAGAACTCCCGGTCCGCCTTGAGCATGTGGAGCACAACCACGTCATAGGCCAGGTACTGGAAGAGGCCGCCGATGGAGAGGGTTCCCGCATGGAAGGCCCGTTCCAAATCAAGGGCCTTGTCCACCAGGTCGGCATGCTTTTTCGCGTGTTCCGCGAAGCCGGTGAAGCCCAGCCCCGAGAGGATCTCCTCCTCGTCGTGGAAGTGCTGAACGACGGCCTCGAGGAGGGCCTTCACCATCCCGGAGATCTCGTCGGCGGGGCGGTCCGAAAGAAGGGCGTCGAGGAGTTCGTTGGCCAGGCGGAACAGGTGCTCATGCTGGCCGTCAATGAGGGGATGGCCGCAGCAGTAGGTCTCGCTCCAGATCAGCTTCAGGAAGGTGCCTTCAAGGTGCTCTGTGGTCCCGATGGCCTCGCTCCGGGTGAGGTCGGCCTCGACCCGGTTCCGCCCCTGGTCCTTGGCGCGGTACATGGCCCGGTCGGCGCGATCCAGCCACGCATCCCGGGGCTCTGAAGGAATGTATTCGGCGAGGCCCAGGCTGGCAGTGATCGGGCCGATCCCCTCGAATTCGTGGGTGGCAATGCTTTCGCGGATGCGCTCCGCGAGCACGGTGGCGCTGGAGATGCCGGTGTTCGGCATGAGGATGATGAATTCTTCGCCGCCCCAGCGCGTCAGGGAATCCGATAGCCGGATGGCGGAGCGGATGCGGTTGGCGACCTCCCGGATGACCTGGTCCCCCACGGGATGGCCGAAGCTGTCGTTGACCCGCTTGAAGTGGTCGATGTCGAGCAGGATGAGGGTCATGGGATGCCCGTACCGGCTCGAGCGATGGACCTCTCCCTCCACGGACTGATCGAAATGCCGCCGGTTCCAGGCGCTGGTCAGCAGGTCGGTGCTGGCCAACTGCTCCAGGAGTCTGAAGAGGTTCTCTTCGAAGAGAATGTGGCTCTCGACGTGGTCCTTCAGAAAGACCATGATCCTTTCGACCTCGCTTCGATCCTCGCCCATCTTCATGGCAGCGTCGAGGCGATTGACTGTGTCCACCAGAGTCCTGTGTTGCTCATCAATCTTCGGGTGCCCGGTAGGTTGCCGCGAGCCCCAATCCATCGATGCCATGCATCCTCCACCGGTACTTGACACCGGTATCGGAAGGATGGCCCGCCTTCTCGATTTCTGTGCAGGTCAATCCTGGGCCGGCACCCGCGCCGCCAGGTCATCGAGGACGTCCAGCATCTGCAGGCACTCTTCGCAACTGGTGCTGGGGGTGCCGCAGGGGAAGCCGTCGGCCTGCATGCCCAGGCAGCGGGGCTGCTGGATGAAGCGCATCAGCTCGGCCAAAAGACCTAAGACCTTCGTACGCAAAGGACTGTCCGGGATCTCCCGGAGGGCCATGACGATCTTCCATTCCTCGGCACTGAGGGTGGTCTGGATGGCGGTATCCGTCATGGCTGCCTCCGTGGTGACTCAGTTGCCGAGCGCTTCCACCGATTTGATGCCCCAGGCGAAGGCTTCTTCGTTGAGGGGGATGAGGGCGCACTTGTCCTTCAGGGCCACGCGGATGGCTGTGAGCATGGTCTCTTTCGGGAAGATGCCGGTGGCCGCCTGCAGGGCGCCCAGGGCCACGATGTTCTTGACCACAGCCTTGCCGAGGTCGGTGGCGATGCCCGTGAAGGGCACGGGGAAGACCTTGATGCTGGGATCCAGCTCGGGGGCCTCGGAGACCACCGAACAGTCATAGATGACATAGCCGCCCTTGCGGACCGTGGGGCCGAACTTGGCTAGGCTGGGCGCGTTGAAGGCGATGAGCACCTGTGGATCCGGAGAGCCGGGGTTGAGCACCTCCTCCTTGGCCACGTGCACATCGGCGTAGGAGGTGCCGCCGCGGCTCTCGGGGCCGTAGCTGGGGATGTGCGTGGCGTCGAAGCCTTCGTTGATGGCGGACCGGGCGATGAGCATGGCCGCGGTCTGGGCGCCGTCGCCGCCGGAACCGGCCAGCTTGAGCGAGATGTCGTGCGCCGCGAGATGGGTGGGGAAACCCTGGCAGTGGCGGACGGGATGGTCAGAGGTGGCGCCGGCCAGGCTGAGGATCTTCTCGCCTTTGAAGCAGGGCGGGTTCCGCTTGAACCAGGGATCGACGGTGATGTCCTTCTTCACCCCGAGGGGGTACACGGGCTCCATGCACTCCTTGACCCACTTCTCCGTCTCCTCGGGCGTCATCTTCAGGTGGGTGGGACATTCGGCCAGCACTTCGATGAAGGAGTACCCACGGCCCTCCACCTGGAGCTGAACGGCCTTCTGGATGGCCTTCTTGGCCTTGATGCGCTGCTTGGCGTCGTAGAGGGCCACGCGCTCGACATATATGGGACCGTCGAGGCCAGCGATGATCTCGGCCATCTTCATGGGCTGGCCCATGTACTGGTTGCGGCCTGAGGGGCTGGTGGAGCTGGTCTGGCCCATCAGCGTGGTCGGGGCCATCTGCCCGCCGGTCATGCCGTAGATGGCATTGTTGATGAAGATGACGGTGATGGGGGCGCCCAGCTGGGCCGTGGCGATGGTTTCGGCGAGGCCGATGGAGGCCAGGTCACCGTCGCCCTGGTAGCTGATGACGATGCTCTCGGGGTTGGCGAACTTGTGGCCGAGGGCGACCACGGGCGCGCGGCCGTGGGCAGCCTGGCTGTTGCCCACATCGAAGTAGTAGTAGAGGAACACGGAACAGCCCACGGGGCTGATGGCCACCGTGCGGTCCTGGATGCCCAGATTGTCGATGGCCTCCGCCAGGAACTTGTGGGCCAGCCCGTGGCCGCAGCCGGGGCAGTAGTGGGTGGCGTGTCCCTTCAGGCCCTCGGCGTGGGAGTGGCGCTCGAACTTGTCATAGATGACGCTGGACTTGCTCATGCGCGGACCTCCTTCTTTCCCAGCACCAGGGCCATGATCTCGCTCTGCTGGGGCAGCACACCGCCCATGCGACGGACGGATTCGAGTTCGGGAAACTGGCGGATGCCGGCCTTGCTGAGGGCCAGACGCACTTCGTCTTCCAGTTGGCCGGCGCTGGCTTCGACCACCACGATCCGGTCGGCGCCATGGATGGCTGCCTTCAGCTCCTCCACTGGGAAGGGCCAGAGGGTGATGGGCCTGAAGAGACCGGCCTTGATGCCCTGGTGGCGAAGCTCCTGCACAGCGCCCTTGGTAGTGCGGGCCGGAGTATTGCAGGCGATGAGGACCACTTCGGCATCGTCGCAGAGGAAGGTCTCGGCCCGGGCCTCTGCCTTCATGGCTTCGTACTTCGTATTCAGGTGGACATTGTGGGCCTCGAGGTCGCTCTCCGTGAGGAAGATCGAGGAGATGAGGTTTCTTCGGTGCATGGCATCGCCATAGACCGCCCACTTGGGAATGCCGGGCTTGATCATGGTTTCAGGCAGCTGCACCTTCCCAGTCATCTGGCCCAGGTAACCGTCGCTGAGGATGACCACCGGGTTGCGGTACTTGAAGCTGAGTTCGAAGGCCAGCATGGTGAGGTCCAGCATCTCCTGGGGCGTGGAGGGCGCCAGCACGATGGCCTGGGTGTTGCCGTGGCCAAGGCCGTGGCAGGCCAGCTTGATGTCGGACTGCTCGGGGGCGATATTGCCAAGGCCCGGTCCGCCACGCATGACGTCCACGAAGACGGCTGGCAGCTCCGAGCCGATCATGTAGGAGACGCCCTCCAGCATCAGGCTGAACCCTGGTGATGAGGTAAACGTCATGGTGGGCAGCCCTGCGCCCGCGGTGCCATACATCATGTTCACGGCGGCGACTTCACTGACGGCCTGGAGGAAGGTGCCATCCAGCTTGGGCAGGAACTTCGCCATCAGTTCGGCCCCCTCGGTCGAGGGGGTGATGGGGTACCCGTAGACGTGCCGACACCCGGCGAGGATGGCGCCGATGGCCGAGGCATAGGTGCCCTTGATGACCAGGGGTTCGGTGCGGGGCAGGGGCAGCACTTCGGAGGGCAGGTCCACCGGCACCGGTGCCTCGCTGGGCTTCACGCCGAAGAGCTTGGCCGGGTCCTCCAGTTCGAAATCCTGGATCTCGCCTTCATGGGCGGGGCGCAGACCGTAGGGCTCGGGGCAGGCGTCCATGCATAGACCGCAGGCATTGCAATTCGTCAGATCCAGCTCCACGGGCACCAACCCCGTCAGGGGATTTATCTGGTCGCTGAGCGTGATGCAGTCCTTGGCGCAGGCATCGAGACACCGGCCACAGCCCTTGCAGTACTCGGGGAGCAGAAATGGTTTCGGTCGTTCTTTGACGGCCATGGGGCCTCCTGGCATAGACGCACGTCCTAACCTGCTCTGAAGTGTCGATCTGCCCTCCTGTGCCTGGGATCACAAGCGGGGAATGACGCAGACCACCGCCGACCAATAGGGTGGTAAGGGGCTCCGGGGTCGGCGGTCTGTGCAGGCTGTGCAGGTCTACCGGTCCCCCCAGTGCAGCTTCTGCTGGAGCAGGGAGAAGAAATCCAGGCCCGGCTGCTGCAGCAGAGTGATCCGGGTCCGGGCCTGGTACAGCTTTACCTCGTCTCCGGGCAACACCCGATGGCCCACCTGGCCGTCCAGCGTGAGGTGGGCGTCCTCGGCGTCCACCACGGTGATGGTGATGGGGCGGTCGGCGGGCACCACCGAGGGACGCAGCGTCAACGTGTGCGGGCAGATGGGGGCGATGACGAAAGCCTCCAGGCTGGGGTGCAGGATCGGGCCGCCGGCGGACAGCGAGTAGGCCGTGGATCCCGTGGGCGTGGCCACGATGAGGCCGTCCGCCTTCATGGGGCCCGCATCCTGATCGCCGACCCGGAGCCGCATGTCCATGATGCGGGCGAGGGCACCCTTGGCGACGACCGCGTCATTCAGCACAGCCTGCCGGGTCAGCAGGAAGCCCTGGCGCCAGAGTTCCACCTCCAGCATGGTGCGCACGTCCGTGAGGAGCGACCCGGCGAGGAAGGCCTCGATCGCCTCGCGGGCGCCGGATACGGGATGGGCCGTGAGGAATCCCAGGGAACCCAGGTTGATCCCCAGGATCGGCGTGCCGCGCAGGCCCACCCGGCGGGCCGCATAGAGCAGGGTCCCGTCGCCCCCCAGCACCAGGCAGAGGTCCGCAGGCTCCCTGGAGGTGCCCAGATTCAGGTCGATCTCCAATTGGACCCGATCGAGGCCGGCCTGAAGCCAGGCCTCCTCGAGCCCGGGCTCGCCCGTGACGGCCCAGCCCTGGTCCAGGAGCCCCGGCATGACCTCCCGGAGGGTGGACACCAGGTGCGGCGATTTGACCTTGGCGACGAGGATCAGTTGCTGGGACATGACATCACTGTATAAGGCTGTCCAGGTAATTGGAACGCAGGGCATTCGAATGCCCGGGCCGGCTCCTGCCGCTATCCTGGACCCCATGGTTTCCAAGCTGGCTTCCTCCTCCTCGCCCGCCCGACGTTGGATCCGGCGCTTCTTCTGGGCCTTCGTGGCCCTGGCGGCCCTGGGGGCCGGCACCCTCGCGGTGTCCTGGTCCGTGCTGTCCCGGGACGCGGACAGCTTCCTCACCCTGTTCGCGCTGCGGGTGCCGAAGACCATCACCAAGGTGCTGGATCAAAACGGGAACGTCATCGGCATCTTCGCGGAGGAGCACCGGGTGGTGATCCCCTATGGCGATATCCCCAAGGCCTTCGTCAATGCGCTGGTGGCCACGGAGGACACGGATTTCTGGGAGCACGGCGGGGTGTCGGCCTGGGGCATCGCCCGCTCCGGTTGGAACTTCGTCACCAGCTTCGGCCGGCGGCGGGAAGGGGCGTCCACGCTCACCATGCAGCTCATTCGCACTGTCACGGCCAAGCGGCAGAAGCGGCTGGACCGCAAGCTGAAGGAGATCATCCTCGCCCGCAAGCTGGAGAAGGCCTACTCCAAGAAGCAGATCATGGAGATGTACGCCAACGAGGTCTACTTTGGCGGCGGACGCTACGGCATCGAGGCCGCCGCCGAGTTCTACTTCGGCAAGAGCGCCCCCCAGCTCAATGTGGAGGAGTGCGCGCTGCTGGCAGGCCTCGTCCAGAACCCGAACTGGTACAACCCCTACAATCCCGATCCCAAGGCCCGTGCCGCTGCCAAGTCCCGGCGCAACCACGTTCTCATCCGCATGGTGAAGGTGGACTACCTCAAGGCGGCGGAGGCCAGCCAGCTCATTGAGAAGCCCATCCGCCTGGCCCGGGAGAATGCCCGCGAAGAGGCCGTGGCGCCCTACGTGGTGGAGGAGGTGCGCAAATACCTCTATGAGAAGTACGGCCGGGAACAGGTCCTGAACGGGGGCCTGGAGGTCACCACAACCGTGGACAGCTACTGGCAGGAAGCTGCCAATGACGCGGTGCGCGCCGGCCTGAAGGCCGTGGATCGCCACCGGGGTTTCCGCAAGGAGGCCGTGCAGTTCGTCTCCGATCCTGAGACCACCCAGTTGAACGGGTGGAACCGCTACTTCGAGGCGGGCGACAGCGTGCGAGGTGCGATCCTGGGGTGGCGGGGCGGCAAGGCCCAGGTGCGCATTGGCAAGGTGGAGTTGGATGTGCCCGAAAGCGCCTTTGCCTGGGCCGGCAAGAACGTCCAGAAACTGCTTCCGCGCGGCGCTGCGCCCCTATTCGAAATCAAGACCACGGACGACGGCCTGCCGATGACCCTGGAACTGGACCAGGAGCCCGCCGTGGAGGGCGCTCTGATGGCGATCGACCCCAAGAACGGAGAGATCCGGGCCATGGTGGGCGGATACGACTTCAACCGCTCCAAATTCGACCGGGCCATCCAGGCCCAGCGCCAGGTGGGTTCCACCATGAAGGCCTTCGTCTACGGCGCCGCCTTCACGGCCGGGATGACGCCCGCCACCATGGTCCAGGATGTGCCCACGCGCTTCCTCGACACCGTGGACTACCTCACCATCACGCACCCCGACGGCACCATGGACTTCAGACCGTTGCGATCAAATGTGAAGCCCTACGAACCCAAGAACTACGAGCGGGATTTCTGGGGCCCCATCCCCATCTGGGAGGCCCTGCGGGACTCTCGCAACGTTCCTGCTGTGCGCACGCTCGAGGAAACCGGCGTCATGAACGTCATCGACTTCGCCCACAAGTGCGGCATCACGGGCAACATCCCGCCCTATCCCAGCATGGCGCTGGGTTCCGGCGATTTCACGCTGAAGGAGATGGTGAGGGGCTATGCCACCATCGCCAATGGCGGTCTCCAGGCACCCCCGCCCTTTTTCATCAAGAAGGTGACGGACCGCAATGGCCGGGTGCTGGAAACCCACGGCGGAGCCGCCACCGAGCAGGTGCTGGATCCGCAGAGTACCTACCAGCTCATCCAGTGCCTCCAGGGCGTGGCCACCAGCGGCACGGGCGCGCGCGCCGGGGCCGAACTGCAATGGCCCGTGGCGGGCAAGACGGGAACGACCGACGATCACACCGACGCCTGGTTCCTGGGTTTCTCCACGCGGGTCGTATGCGGCGTGTGGGTGGGTCTTGACGAGAAGAAGACCATCTTCAAGGGTGCCGATGGGGCAAAGGTGGCGCTGCCCATCTGGATCGACTTCATGAAGGTGGCCCTGCCCACCACCGAGCGGGAGGAGTTCAAGGCGCCCGATGGCATGGAGTGGGCCGAGATCGACCGCTACACCGGCCTGCTGGCCACCGCAGCCACGTCGGATCGCGTGCTGCACCTCGCCTTCAAGCCCGGCAGCGTGCCCAAATCCGGCAGCGATGCCGAGGCCATTCAAAAGGTGAAGGAGGCCCGGGACAGGGCCCCGTCCCAGCCCATCGAGAATCGCATGTGGGGACGGCCCAAGGTGGTAGAGGAACCCAAGCCCGTGGATCTGAATGCGACGGATCCGAACGGGTGATGCTCTGAGGTTTTTCACTCCCTCCAAAATGGGCTCCGAACGGCGCCCATTTTGGAGGTGGGAAAGGACAGGACTATTTCTTCTTCCACGTCTTCGCGGGCGCTGCCTTCCAGGGGCGCGGGGTATCTTTGGCGGCGGGTTGGGCCTCCCAGGTCTTTCGGGGGGGAGTTGCGGCAGCGCTGGGCTTCGGCTTGACGTAGGGGCGGGGCTTCTCGTCGAAGTCGCGGCGGGGCTTGAAGGTGCCATCGGGGCGGGTCTTGGAAAACGTGTCGGGCTTGGGCGCCTCGCCTCGGGCCGCCGTGCGTTCTGCGTAGGTGCGCTGGGGGCGGGAGCCGCCTTCCTTCCGCTCGCGCGCCAGATCGAAGCGGGACTTGACCTTCTTTTCGGGCTCGTTGGGCAGCTCGAAACCGGAGGCCTGGTCGGCCTGCACGAGGCCCAGCAGGCCGGCCACGAGACGCACGGGATCGGCGTCCTTCAGCATCTGGGTGGCCTGGTTGAGCAGGGCTGCGCTGGCGGCCCCCTGGATGCCGTCGAGGAGCTTGGCCGCCTGGGCTTCGCGGATTTCCGCAGGCGTGGGAACGGCGCGCCAATCGAGCTTGAGGCCGCCGCGGCGGCTCCAGGCCAGCAGGATCTTGCTTTCCTTGGTCCCCACCAGGGCCAGGCTGGTGCCCTTGGCGCCGGCGCGGCCCGTGCGGCCGCTGCGGTGGATGTAGCTCTCCAACTGGGTGGGAATGCCCATGTGGACCACCAGGGGCAGGCCTTCGATATCCAAGCCGCGGGCAGCCACGTCCGTGGCCACCAGGTAGCGCAGCTTGCCATCCTTGAACTGGCCCAGGATGCGGGTCCGCGTGGCCTGGGCCAGGTCTCCGTGCAGGAAAGCCGCGGGCAGACCGGAGACCGTCAACTCTTCGGCGACTTCCTCGGTCTGGGCCTTGGTCTTGGTGAAGATCAGGGCCGAGCTGGGCTGATCGCGAAGCAGCAGGTTCACCAGGGCCCGCACGTGCTGGTGGTCGGGTGCAAGTACGGGGGTATGGGCGATGTCGGCGTGAACAGCGTGCTCACCGGCCTCGGCCAGCTGGATCTGGACGGGGTCCTTGAGGAACCGCTTGGCCAGCTTGGCGATGGGAGCAGGCAGGGTGGCCGAGAACAGGTAGGTCTGCGGGCCCGCGGGCACCTTGGCAAGGATGGTCTCCACGTCCTCGAGGAAGCCCATGTTCAGCATCTCGTCGCACTCGTCGAGGACGATCATGGTCACACGGCTGAGATCCAGGGTGCACCGATTCATGTGATCCATCACGCGGCCGGGCGTGCCCACCACGACGGGCGCGCCCATCTGCAGAGACCTGAGCTGGGGCTGGTAGGCCACGCCACCCACGAGGTTGGCGATGGGCAGCTTGGGCATGAGCGTGTGCAACTCGGCGCCCACCTGCTGGGCCAGTTCCCGCGTAGGCGCGAGGATCAGGGCCTGGGTGTGGCGGTCCTCCGACAGGCGTTGCAGCAGGGGCAGTCCATAGGCCAGGGTCTTGCCCGATCCGGTGCGGCTCTGCACCAGCAGGTCGCGGCCTTCGAGACCGGGCTTGATGGTCTGTTCCTGCACAGGCATGGGGGTCTCGAAACCGCGCTTGGCCAGGGCCGCCAACAGGGCTTCGCTGCAGCCTAGGGCTGCGAAGGTCGTATCACTCACTGGTATCTCCCGGGGCTATCCCTGCGCGAGTGTGCCAAGTGGCAATCTCTGTTGGCGGACAGCGCCAGCCGGGAGGGGCCCAAACGGATATCATCTCCTGAAATACCTTGAAAAACAAGGAGAATTGATGGGCGTACACCGCGGGTCATCAAAAAAGAACGAATGTAAGCGGAGGACTTCCGAGGAGCAAAGGAGAGCTGAGAAAAACATGTATTTCTTTTCTCCGCTTACCTCCGCTCTTCCGCCACCTCCGCTTATTCATGCAGTTCCAGGAATCAGTCCAATACATTGCGAAGCGGTAAGATCGTTCAATGACAACGCTCCTGCTCATCCGCCATGGCATCGCCGAGGAACCGCGTCCGGGTCAGAAGGATTCGGATCGAGCGCTCACCGAAGAGGGCTGGAAGAGGACACGGGCAGCCATGAAGGGTCTGGTGAGGCTGGGGCACATCCCCACCCGGGGGTTCAACAGCCCCTACCGGCGTGCGGCGGAAACCATGGTGTGCCTCCAGGAGGCGGCGGGCGCCTTTCCCATGGAGACTCGCCTGGACCTGAGGCCGGATGGTGATCCGCCGCAGGTGGATCTCTGGCTGCGCGGCCTGATGGCCGAGGCGCGCACCGGTGATGTGCTGGTCCTCGTCAGCCATCAGCCCTTCCTGAGCGAGCTGATCTTCCACCTCACGGGTCACTCCGCGGAGGTGAAGAAGGCCAGCTGCACGATCATTCGCTGGGAGGATGGCGCCTGGCGTTTCGAGCGGCAGCTTTCGCCCGCAGAACTGCGGGGTTAGTGGTGCGCCCAGCCCCGACCTTCGCCACGCTGCCCTCGGGCCTGAAGCTGCACTACCGCGTCCAGGGAACGCCAGGCGCCCCCTGGATGGTGCTGCTGAATGGTTTGTTGTCTGACACGACGATGTGGGCTGGCGTGCTGCCTGGGCTGACAGACCGCTTCCGCATCCTCACCTTCGACAGCCGGGGCCAGGGCAAGTCCGACGCCCCGCTGGAGGGCCCCTATCCCACGGCTCTGCTGGCTTCCGAGGCCTGGGAGCTGTTCCGGGCCCTGAAGATCACTCAGCCCTGGCTCATCGGTCTGTCCAACGGCAGCGCCATGAGCCTGGAATTGCTTAGCACCCACCCGGAGGCCTTCCCCGGTGCTGTGCTAACCAGTGCCATGCCCCATTTCGATTTCGCCCTGAGCCTCAAAGCCGAGCACTGGGCCCACTGCCTGGAGGTGGGCGGTCCCCTCATGCAGTTCGATGCCGTGGCCCCGTTCCTGTGGGGAGATCGCTTCCTGGAGGCCCGGCACGGGGTCCTGCGCGCCTACCATCAGGTCGTGACCGGCGGCGATAAACCCCAGCATGGGAACCTTCACCAGATCCGCGGGACCCAGGGCTGGGACATCCGGGATCGGCTGGCGCGCATCCAGGCGCCCGTGCTGCTACTCAGCGGCGCCGAGGACCTGCTGACACCGCCCTGGAAGTGCCTGGAAACGGCCAAGGGGATCCAAGGCGCCCGCTTCGAGGTGGTGCCAGGCATCGGTCACGCCTATCCCGTGGAGGAACCCAAGGCTTTCGTGGCCCGGGTGCGGGCCTTCATCCCTGAAGCTCGCAAGGGTTTGGCCGATTCGTAAAACTGACTTATCCTGTCAGCAATCCCGAGCCACTCCTGACTCACTCCGCCGCCGAGGTGACCTATGGCCACCCCTTCTCAGCCCCCGACCGCCCTGAGCTTGTCCGAGCTGAAGGAACTCTCCATCGGCAAGCTCGCCGAATTGTCGAAGATTCTGGAGATCGAAAACCCTCTCGCCATGCGCAAGCAGGAGTTGGTGTTCCGGGTGCTGCAGGCCCAGGCCGAGCGCGAAGGGCAGTTCTTCGCTGAAGGCGTGCTGGAGGTGCTGCCCGAAGGTTTCGGTTTCCTGCGCAGCCCCGACCAGAACTACCTGGCCGGGCCCGAGGACATCTACATCTCGCCGAGCCAGATCCGCAAGTTCAACCTGCGCACGGGCGACACCCTGTCCGGCATGATCCGGGCCCCCAAGGAGGGCGAGAAGTTCTTCGCCATGCTGCGGGTGGACGCAGTCAATTTCGATCCGCCCGAATACGCTAAGGACCGGATGCATTTCGATGATCTGGTGCCCCTGTACCCGAAGCACCACCTGCGCATGGAGCGGGACGCGCAGGAGATCAGCACCCGGGTCATGGACCTGATGACGCCCCTGGGCAAAGGCCAGCGCGCCCTCATCGTGGCGCCCCCCCGCACGGGCAAGACCGTGCTGCTGCAGAACATCGCCAACTCCATCACCGCCAACCATCCGGAAGTCTTTCTCATCGTGCTGCTCATCGATGAGCGGCCCGAGGAAGTGACAGACATGGAGCGCAGCGTGAAGGGCGAAGTGGTCTCCAGCACCTTCGACGAGCCCGCCACCCGCCACGTCCAGGTGGCCGAGATGGTCATCGAGAAGGCCAAGCGGCTGGTGGAGCACAAGAAGGATGTGGTGATCCTGCTGGATTCCATCACGCGTCTGGGCCGGGCCTACAACACCGTAGTGCCCCCCAGCGGCAAGGTGCTCAGCGGCGGCGTGGACTCAAATGCGCTGCAAAGGCCGAAGCGCTTCTTCGGCGCGGCCCGTAACATCGAGGCGGGCGGCAGTCTCACCATAATCGCCACGGCCCTCATCGAGACCGGCAGCCGCATGGACGACGTGATCTTCGAGGAGTTCAAGGGCACCGGCAACAGCGAGATCGTGCTGGACCGGAAGCTCAGCGACAAGCGCATCTTCCCCGCCATGGACATCCAGAAGTCCGGCACCCGCAAGGAGGATCTGCTCATCGATCCTGCCAAGCTCGCCAAGATCTGGGTGCTCCGCAAGATCCTCAGCGCCAGCGGCCCCAGTGAAAGCATGGAGCTGCTCGTGGACCGGCTGGGGAAGACCAAGACGAACGATGAGTTTCTGGCCAATTTGCAGGAGCCGCCGCCTAGGAGGTAGTGGCTTTGCTCTGAATTCGGCGTGGCCGAATTCAGATTAGGAAACGCTTCGCGGTTCAGACCAGCTTGAATTGGGAGGCGCCAGCCTCCCTAACTCTGAATTTGGCCGCAGGCCAAATTCAGAGCCCACGCTAAACTGAAAGGTCGCAAGCGAGCCCCCTAAGTGTCTTTTCCCCACTCCCCATTCCAGATCCGCGATGTCGAGGTGCCCAACCGCCTCGTGATGGCGCCGCTGCACGAGATTACCGATCAACCGTTTCGGAAGTTCATCCGCGAGATCGGCGGTGTGGGGCTCACGGTGTCGGAGATGATCAGCAGCGAGGCGCTGATCCGGCATGCGGTGAAGGCGGAGAAGATGATGGCGGCGACGGGCGAAAAGCCGCTGTCCATGCAGGTCTCCGGCGGGCGCCCCGAGGCCCTCGCCGAAGGGGCGCAGCTTTGCGAAGCCGCCGGCGCGGACCTGGTGGACCTGAACATGGGCTGCCCGGCCAGCAACGTCACCAAGGGCGGCGCGGGCTCGGCCCTGCTGCGGGACATCCGCCTGGCGGAGCGCTGCGTCACGGCAATGGTGAAGGCCGTGAAGGTGCCGGTGACGGTGAAAATGCGGGCGGGCTGGGACGCGTCCCAGAAGGATCGCGGGGAATTTCTGGATTTCCTGCGCATGTTCGAGGCCGCGGGCGTGCAGGCCCTGGCCATCCACCCCCGCACCCGCGCCCAGCAGTACGAGGGTAATGCGGACTGGGGCATCATCGCCCGGGCCGTGGATACCGGCACCTCCTATCCGATCATCGGCAACGGCGATGTGAACGCGCCGGCCGACGCCTTCCGCATGGTGGAAGAGACCGGCTGCGCGGCGGTGATGATCGGCCGCGGGGCCCTCTACAATCCCTTCCTGTTCCGCCAGATCCTGGACCCGGACTTCCTGGTCACGACGGAGATGCGCATCGACGCCACGCTGCGGCTCTTCCAGATCCTGCTGGACCTGCTGGAGCCGCGGGAGGCCCTGCACAAGATCAAGAAGATCGGCGCCTGGTTCACCAAGGGCGTGCCCGGCGGCCATGGCTTCCGCCAGAACCTGCATGCCGCCAGCGATGCCCAGACCCTCATGGCCGCCATCGATGCACTGAGGCACCAGGGCGCGGCGTAGATTCCCTCAGGCCGGCCCCAAGGCGGTGGCTTCTTTGAGGATGAAGGTACCGTCAACAGACTTGGGGGCCAGCCGGATGGCGCAATCCGCGACGGGGCAGCGGTCGCAGTACATCCTTCCGCAGGGGTCCACGTGGGTATGCACCTCGCCCTCGATGTTCCCCTCCACCAGTGCCCGCTTCCCGAACTCCTCGCAGAGGTCATGGGCCTGCCGTACCGGGTAGTACTCGGGCACCACGATGTGGACGTCCACGTGCGTGTAGCGGCCACTGCGGAACGTGCGCATCTCGTGCAGGGCGATGATGTCCAGGGTGCGGACCCGGTTCATGGCCTCGAGCACCTTGCCGAGCACCTCGGGATCCTCCATGTCCAGGAGCGCCTGGGAGGATTCCTTCACCAGCCGGAAGCCCGTACGGGCCAGGAGCAGACCCACGACCCCGGCCATGAAGGGATCGAGCCACTTGAAGCCCGTGAGCTTCACGGCGATCAGACCCACGGCGATGCCCACGGTGGTCCAGAAGTCCGAGAGGATGTGGTGGCCGTCCGCCTCCAAGGCCCGGGACCGGGTCCTGCGGCCCTCCCGCAGCATGTACCAACCCAGCACCCCGTTGAGGGCACCGGCGAAGAGGTTCACGGCCAGGCCCTTGCCGAGGTCCTTGAACTCGACGCCATAGATGAACCCCTTGGCGGCCTCCAGCAGGATGAACACGGCGGCCAGGGAGATGAGTCCGCCCTCGAAGGCGGCACTGAAATGCTCGATCTTGCCGTGGCCGTAGGGGTGTTCCTTGTCGGCGGGCTTGCCTGCGAAGACCACCGCTCCCAGGGCGAACAGGGCCGCGACGACATTCACGATGCTCTCGATGGCGTCGGACTTCAGGGCCACGGACCCGGAGAGGACATAGGACAGGTACTTGAGCCCCAGGAGGATCGTCCCCGCGATGGCGGACAATAGGGCTAGGCGGATCCTGGATTTCTGTTCAACGTGCTCGGCGGACATGGTGATTCCTTACCTAGACCTTATCAGCCGAACTCCTCGAAGAGTCCGCGCTGGACGCCGTTCCCGGGGTCGGCGGGGAAGGGGAAGACCAAGGCGGGTGCCCAGGGTCGGTCCGGATCGAAGGGCCCCGGTGGCGGGAGGTCGGGGGGCATCCAGCGCAGGGCTGGAGCGGGCTGGATCTGGCCCAGGAGAGCCTGCGCCCCGGCCTCCGGCGGAATGGCGGGCACGCGGAGCAGGGCCACCGGAGGATGGTCCAGGGTCTCCGGCCAGGCCGGTGGTTGCATGGCCCGGGCCTCGAGGGGTACCGCGTCCCGGGGATCCGCGGCGAGCCCAGGGGTGAAGGCACCCGGAGCCGGGGGCAGCGGAAGGCTGGCGCGCCAGGGATGACCTTCCCGGAGGGCCTGCCGACCCAGTTGGGCGGCCACCTGGACATCGCCGCAGGCCCCCAGGTGGATGGGTGTGCGAAGGCGTTCCTGGAGCAGTGCCCGCAGAGCCCGCAGTTGACCGAGGGCCGCAGGCCAGGTGCCGCCGGCACGCTGGAACTCCACGCCTCCCACGAGAGACAGTCGCCACGCCACGGCCCGGCGGGAGAAGGGCACATCCACCCAGGCTCCGGAGGACAGCCGCTGGGCCAGCCCCCGTTCGGCCAGGCCCTGGGCTTCCGACATCGCGGCGACCAGGGCTTCGCCTGAGGCCAGGGACGGCAGGGCCCCGAGGGACAGGGTCGCGTCGCCCCAAAGCCATCCAGGAGGTGCTTCGTCACCGGACGCGGCCACGCCGAGGTCGGGCAGCCGCCAGGTCGCCTCGGGACGGGGCACCCAGCCGATGACGCCCTGACGCCAGTGATCCCCGAGGGAGCCCTCGGGCCGGTCCGGCGCATGCACCCAGCCCCGGAAGGCACCCCCGGGCAGTTGTAGGGCCGAGTCGGGTCCGAGGTGGAGGCTCAGGTGGGGGATGGCGGTGATGGCCTCCCACCAACCCTGGCGGGATTCGGCGGGGAGCGCCTGCATCCAGGCGGGCGGATGGTCCCAGATCAGGCCGAAGCCGCCCGGGAGCAGGGAGACCAGGTTCATCAGCCGGGCCAGGGCCCGTCCTGGCGCTGCATGCACCGAGGCCAGGCCCTCGTCCAGGAACCGGGATCCGGCCCACCCGGCCCAGGGCCCGTCCGGTGCCGTCCGCAAGAGGAAGCCGCGCCCTTCGATTCCGGTCACGGAGTCTCCTGGAGGGCCGGGAACGGCGTGAACATGGCCCGTCCGGCACCGCCGGGCGAGAAGGCGAGGTCCCAGCGGGCCCTCAACCTGCGAGCGGATTCCAAGGCCGCCTGGAGATCATCCCTGCCCTGGAGACGCAACCCCAGCCAGGTGGCCGACAACAGGCAGCCTGTGCCCCGGCGTTCGCCCGGGAGCCTTGGTACGGTCTCCAGGGGTTGGATGCCTTCCTGGTTGATCCAGACATCCTGCACCTGGTCCCCAGCGGCATGGCCCCCTTTCAGCCAGACGGCCCAGGCGCCGGCCTCCAGCCACGGGGTGGCGAGGGCCTCGACCGGGGCGCTGCGGATGGCCTCGGGAGGCAGACCCGCAAAAGCGGCGGCCTCATCCCGGTTGGGACTCACCACCCAGCCGCCCATGGGCAGAAGGTCCGCGGCCATCCGGCGGAGGTCCCCGCCGTCGTGCAGGCCCACGCCCGCACTGGGTGCGAGGATGGGATCCCAGATGCGGAGGGGCGGGGCCAGGTGCCGCAGGGTGGCACAGAGGCGGCGAAAATCCGTCGCGCCGAGGGCGCAGAAGCTGAGCTTCACACCCCACCGGCCGACCAGGTGCGGGGCGAGGGCCTCGACGCGCTGGACTGGGTCCATGGCGGGTGGTTCGATGCGCAGACAGGCCAAGCCGTTCTGAAGGGTCTCGGCGAGACTCACGGCCATGGGCTGGCAGCCCAGTTCCGACAGGGTCAGGACATCCCGGAGGAGGCCAGCCCCTCCGGACGGATCCAGCCCGCCCAGACAAAGGGCGAGCGGCGGGGCGCTGGGGCGGTGGGCATCCATGGGAACTTTCAGGATGCCATAGGATGGGCCTGGAGGCTTGCTCTAGGAGCCTGTCCGAGTATTCGATGGCCCCGCGATGGGTCCAGGCGGGATGCACCGCCAGGAAGGGCCCGCAGGGCGATGTGGTGGCATCATCCAAGGGCGCTGACGCCGCGGGACGCCCGCCTGGGCCCATCCTGGAGGGCGTGTGGCGGCGCACGTCGCGATGCGGCGTCAGACTCGGATCGCGTAGTACCCGCTACGCTCACCTCGCCTTCCTGGCCTCGCTCGTGCGGCGCCGCGCGCGCGGGGCCTTCCAATTACTTGGACAGGCTCCTAGACCTTGCGGTCGGAATCCATGATTTCGGTGACCCGCAGGCCGAGACTGTCTTCCAGTACGGTCACCTCGCCTCGAAGCAGCACCCGGTCCTTGCACAGCACGTCCATGGGCTCTCCGGCACTCTTCTTGAGCTCCACCAGGGATCCAGGCTCCAGGTCCAGCAACTCGCGGATGGTCAGGCGAGTCTGGCCAAGCTGGATCTCCAGCTTGAGGGGTGTGTCGATGAAGGGCATGACCTCGGCCACCACCTGCTCGAAGTTGAGCACACGGTCACCCTCGATTCGCTCACCCCGCTTGATGGCCATGTCCCTCCCCCGGTCCTGTCAAAGCATGGACTCAGGCCCTCCGCATCGCAACGGCCATGCCAGGCCATTCACTGCTGGATGGCCCAGTCCACGATGAGTACGCTCTTGATGGGCCGCTTGGGCTTCTTGTGCTTCGGATCTTCTTTCTCGTCGGGTTTTGGCGGATGGGGCTTGAACTGCTCATTCAGCTTGTCCTTCATCTCCTTGCGCAGGGCCTCGCGGGATTCGGCGTCGGAGGCTTCCTCCACGCTCTTTCCCGACAGGGTCTCCAGAACGATGGATTGGATGAGGCTCTTCTCGGGGGAGGGCTTGTCGCCGGAGACGAGCTTGCCCAACTCCGAGTCGCAGAAGAGGATGTTCAGTTCACAGCGAAGAAAGGCGTTCCGCCGCGGTCCGGTGAGGTTCACGGTGCGGGTCATCACCATCACGGGGGCTCCCGCGGGGCCGCCATGCTCTCCCCCCTCCTGCTTCTCGCCGGTATCTCCGCAATCCTCGGAGTCGTCCCCCTCCTGGGCCGATGCTTCGACGCCAGGGCTCGCCTGGGCCTGGGCCTCCTGGGCCTTGGCCTGCTCTGCCGCGGTGGCCTTGGCAGCTGCTCTCTTCTTCAGGATCAGCCTGGTTCCGAACGCGCCACCACCTAGGACCACCAGGGCGGCCACGATGATGATGATCAGTTTCACTGGGCTTTTCTTCGGGCCAGCAGTTTCCTCGGACATGGGGACCTCTTCTGAAGCCTATTTATCGGGCGACTTTTCAGTGAGCCTGAGTTGCGTACCACTGGTGTTCCATCCAGCTCACCCCCAATGTTTCATGGGTTTTCCAGGAGCCATTGAATGGAGATCCCGTGGCAGCGTGCCTCTCAGAGTTCAAGTTCGTACTAGAGATTAATCGATGAAAAACCGGTGTTGACAGGAAACGGGGCCTGTCGAAACAGGCCCCGTCGATCCTGGATTCCGGCGGTCGCCGGATGGCCAGCCGCTACTTGCGCTTCTTGCCACCCTTGCCGTTGACTTCGTCAGCCAGCTTCTTGCCAGGCTTGAACTTGGCAACCTTCTTGGCAGCGATCTTGATGGGCTTGTTGTCGCGGGGGTTGCGGCCAGTGCGGGCGCCACGGTTGGCGACGGAGAAGGTGCCGAAGCCGACGAGGGTCACCTTGTCGCCTGCGCGCAGGGCGGCGGCGACGCCACCGAGAACCTGATCCAGGGCAGCAGCAGCCTGGGCCTTGGTGATGCCGGCCTTGTCGGCGACGGCGCTGACCAGTTCAGCCTTGTTCATGAGAACCTCCGAAATTGGGGAACTGTGTCCCCGGGTTGAGAAAAACGAAATCATCTCCGATGAGAGATGACCGTCTTTACTGGATTTTCAATCATCAAGGGCCCCAAGAGGCCTATGAATCCTGTATTTCCTAAACTGCCAAGAAGCTACGCCGCAGACGCAGTGTGGTCAAGGCTTTTCTTGTGTAAAAAAATGAAGATTGGCGTCGTTAGGGCTTCCAGGAGGTCATGGAACAACGGAAAGGGCGGAAATGCTCGGCTGTAAGTCTCATGGATCTCGCAGATCACCGTAGAACGGGCGATTCAGAGCCTGCTTGGCCGCTCAGTCCCGTCCCAGGCCTATCATAGGGGCATGACCCATCCCTACTTCCTCAAGGTGGCCTACGCGGGAGGCGGCTTCCACGGCTGGCAGATCCAGTCGGTGCTGCGAAGTGGTCAGGGGGATTTGTGGAAGGCCCTGCAGGCCTTCGATCCAGGGGCGCCGCTGCCCCAGGGCACCGGTCGGACGGATGCCGGCGTGCATGCGCGCGCGCAGGGTGTGCTCATTCACACGGCCCGGGCCTGGGAACCCTTTCGCCTGCTCATGGCCCTGAACGCCCATCTCCGGGCGGATATCCGGGTCCTGGCGGTCCAACCGGCACCGGAGGGATTCTTCCCTCGCCAGCATGCGGTGGCCAAGCGCTATGTCTACCGGCTGGGCCTTGGCCCTGCGGCGGACCCTCTGCAGGCGGCCTTTCGCTGGCAGGTTCATCAGGCGGTCCCGCTTGATCTGGACCTCATGGCGGTGGCGGCATCACCCCTGGTTGGCACCCACGACTTCACCAGCTTCCGTTGTTCGGAATGCGGCGCGGCGACACCCGTGCGGACCATTCACGACATCCGGATCGTTCCGCTGGAAGGGGGCGCCGAGTTGGTTTTCGAAGGCACCAGTTTCCTCATGCATCAGGTGCGCATCATGGCCGGTACCCTGGTGGAGGTCGGTCGGGGGCGGCGCCCGGTGAATGCCCTCGACGGGGTGCTGCGATCGAGGGACCGGAGGTGCGCGGGTCAGACCGCCCCCCCCGAAGGCCTTTGCCTCGAAAAGATCTGGTACGAGGCCCACTGGGGCGTGGGCGAGCCAAGTCCCTGGGGCGAGCGGGAGGGGCTGTAGCCTTTAGGCTGTAGGCCGAAGGATTAGGGCTGGGCCCCTCTCCCACAGCCCCGCAGCCCTCATTCCAGGTAGAACCCGACGCCCTGCCAGACCTTGAAATGCGTCTTGCCGTCCTTGGAGGTGGCCGGATCGAAGACGAGGTGCTTGGCGGCCTCCACACAGGCCTCTCCCGCCCCCTTGGCATCGGGGGAATCCCCCGGGAGTCCCTGGAGGAGGCGGGCAGCAAGCACGTCCCCCTTCTCGCTGATCAGCACCTGGACCACCACCACGCCCTTGGGCTTGGCGGAGAATAGGCCCGAAGATTTCAGGTGGGGGGTGGCCCGGGCTAGGTTGATGGGCCTCGCGGGCTGGATTTCCTCGCTCAATTGCACCAGATCGCCCTCGCCCGGTACGGCGTTGGCCTTGAACTGCAGGGAGGTGTTCTGAGCCCTGAGACGCTCGGCTTCGGCCTTGGTCTCCTCGGCGTCCAGCTTGGCTTCCTGGAGCTCGTTCAGGATGGCATCGCCGCCACCCTGGTTTTCCTTGAGGGCGGCCCGGAGCTGATCAGTCTCCTTGCGGGCCGCCTCGGCTTCAGCGCGCGCCAGATCCCGGGCCTTCTTGGCCCCGGCAGCCTCCTGCTGGAGGCTCTCGGTGGCCGCCAACCGCTCCTTCAAGACGTCACGTTCCTCGGTGAGGCGCTTCACCTGGGCCTGAAGCTGAGCTGCCGTGGGCTTTTTCGCCGCTGCGAGAGGCAGGGCGATCAGTAGCAGGGAGAGGGCGATGCGCATGAGACCTCCAACGAGAGCTCCTGACAAAACCCCACATCGCCGCGCGTGGGGTGCCGGGCGAGCGAGGCGAGGAACGCGAGTCAAAGCGTAGCAGGTACTACGCGCGACGAGCGTGACGCTGCATCGCGAAGCCCGCCGCCCCACGCCCGAAGGGATGAAGCCAAGCGGGCGCCCCGCGGCGTCAGGTTCCTTGAACAACGAACCACGTTGCCCTGCGGGCCCTTCCTTGCGGTGCATCCCGCCTGGATTCATCGCGGCATCGTCGGGTTCTGTTAGGAGCTCTCTGGGGAAGGCTCAGCGCTGGGCTCCCAGCTGGTCGCCTCCCTGGGCGGGTTTCGTGGCTTTGAGAATCCCACGCTTCAGGAGCTTGGTGAAGATGCGGAGGCATTCGTTCGGTTCGAAGGGTGCGATGGAAAGGATGTCCCGGATTGTCCACAGTCCGTTCACGCGACTGGCAAGGAAGGCCTCATTAGGGCCCAGGTTGGTGGTCATCAGTTCGTCCAGGCTCACGCTGAGCTCGGGGACAAGATCCTGATCCAGTCGCTTCTCCTCGAGGAGATCCTGGACCACGGCCATCATCTTGTTCGCGTCCAGATGCCGAGGCTGATCCTTGAGGATGCGTCTCAGCTCCTCCTGGGCTTCCTGGAGTTTCTGTTTCTCCACCAGGGTCCGGGCCCGCTGGAGCTGGAGGCTCGGATTCTCTCCCATATTGCCGCCCGGGTTCATGATGCGGACGAGGCCCTTCTCGTGGAGGTCGAAGAGCAACTTGTTGATTTTGTATTCGGGCATGCGCATGTCCAGCACCATCTGGTCCACACGCTTGAATCCGTCGAGGCGGGTCAGGATGTCCGCGTCTTCGGGGGCGAGCGGCAACCGCTCGGCGATGGCTTCTGAAATGGGCGCCAGCACCGCGTCCCCGCCCTTGATGACCTTGCGGATGCGCTTCCAGTCATCCATGCGCCGGGCGCCTTCGAGGACGATGCCCGTCACGTCCAGGCTGAGCAGCATGGACTTCTGGTGGGATGCCGCACCGTCATGGAATTCAAAGCTGCCGACGTTCCAGAGGAACGTGTCGTAGATGCTCTCCTCGACCTTCAGCTGCACGATGCGACGGATCTCCGCCTCGGTGACGAGCTGGCGGTTGATGAGAATCCGCCCCAGCAGCTGCTGCTCATCCTCTTGGGTGGCAAGGGCGTCCCGGAGCTGATCCTCGGTGATGCGATTGAAGGCGAGCAGATACTGGCCAAGGTATTCACGCGGATCGGAGGACCAGATGCTGGTGATGCGGCCCTCATGGAAGGCGACCCGCTTCGTGTGCAAGGGCCCCTTGAGCTCCAGGACGCCGGTTTTCTTGCCCACAGCGAGCCACTGGAAGATGTCTTCCAAGCCCATGGTCGACAGATCCCCGTTCAGCGCCACCTGCCACCTCCCGCCCGGATAAGCCTACTGCGGTCCTTGTCAAAAGTAATAGAGTCAATAAAATTTACCATCCCCATTCGTTACCTCGATCACTCTATCGGCATCGTTTAGGGTTCCAATAGTGTCCTATAAAAGGGACAAGACTTCGCGGATGGCGCGATTCAACAGACCCGGATGGTGCCGAGCCATGGGCGCCTCGGGATCCAGGAGGGGGAACCGGTAGACCGGAATGCCCAGAATCCGTTCGGCCTCGGTCAGAAGGGGTTCGCCACCCTCCACCCGGTACCTCGCGAGCATGTCTGCGCCCAGAGAGGCCGAGTTGGCGATGATGGCGGAGATCCGCGTTTGGCCAAAAGCCGAGATGGCCGCCACGTGCTTTTCCAGGTCCAGTCCGGCAGTTTCGCCCGGTTCGGTCATGAGGTTCGCCACATAGACCACAGGCGATCGCGAGGATTCCAGGGCCTCCTGCAACTCTTCCAGAAGAAGGTTTGAGATGGTGGATGTGTATAGGCTTCCGGGCGAGAGGATCACCAGGTCGGACCTCAGCAGGGCCAGCACGGCTTCCGGCAAGGCCTCGGCATCCCGGGGTTCCAGCCATAGCTGCGCGAGGGGTGGATGACAGGATCCCACGGCCGTTTCCCCGATATAGCGTCTTCCGTCCATGTCCTCGGCGCAGAGGGTGACTGGAACCACGGTCGAGGGGAACAGGCGCCCCAAGGTCACCAGTACGCCCGAGAGTTGGCGGATGGCCCGCACCCAGTCGCCGGTCAGGTCGGCGAGGGCCCAGAGCATCAGGTTCCCGAGGGAGTGTCCCGCGAGGCTGCCCTCGCCTCGGAACCGGTAGTTCAGCAGGTCAGAGAGGGCCGAGTCCTCCAATGTAAGCGCCGCCAGGCAGTTGCGCAGATCTCCGGGAGGAATACCCCCCAGCTCATCCCGCAGACGGCCGGAGGACCCGCCATTATCAGACACGGTGACAATGCCCGTCAGCTTCCAGGGATCCCGGCTGCGGCCCGCCTCGCGTTTGAGGGCCCGCAGGAGCGCGGCGAGGCCTGTGCCACCGCCCAGGGCCACTACCCGCAGCGGCTGGTCGGGGTCGAGGCCCGTTCTGCCAGTCATGGTCGCAGGCTCAATGCCCTTCAGTGAACGCGAACAGCGGTGACTTCCGGATGGCGTTGAAATCCGGTTCCATGTGCCACTGGAAGACGAAATCGGCATCCAGTTCCACGGCCTTCTTCAGGCTTTCCGCGGAGGCCTCGGTTTTCTCCGCCTGAGCAAAGGCGACGGCCCTGAGGTAGTGCAGCGAACCCTTGGTCGGGTTGCTCTTCAGGGCCTTCTCGCTGAGCTTGATTGCTTCGTCCGTTTCGTGACGGTTGAGGCAGGCCTCGATCTCAGTGATGGCATCGACGGCGGTGGCCTTAGCGGGATGGATTTTGGATTCGCACAGGGCGAGGTAGACCTGAGCCCGGCGCTTCATCGGCCAGTCATCGGCGGCCTGGGCATCCACCGCAAGGGTCTCCAGAGCCTTCGTGGCCTCGGCATGCTTGCCTGAATCCACCAGCTTCAAGGCCTTGGTGAAGGCGGCAGCCAGGGGGGAGGGCGAGGGCTGGGCAGCAGCCGGTGCGGACTTGGGGGTGGGCTTGGGTGCGGTTTCGGTCTTGGCCTTCGTCGCCATGCGGGATCCTCGGGATGCTAGAGAAACTATAGAGTGACAGGGTTTCTCCGGCAAATCCGGGTTCGCATCGCGAGTGGGGCGGATTTCACATTTTGAACAGCGCTTTTTCCTGGTTGAGGATCCGGATGGAAACCAGGGTCATGAGCCCGGCCAACCCCACGGTCATGGTGAAGGCGATCAGATATTCCACCCAGCTGAACTGCTGGCTGAACAGCTTCCGGAGCGCCAGGCACACGTTCACCACGGGCACGTAGGAAAGAAAGGCCATCTTGTCCACGCCCGGCGCCATGGTGAAGACACCGAGGAACACCACGAGGAAGATGCCAGGCGTGATGGCGCTGCCGGCCTCGATGGTGTTCCTGGCCTGGATGCCCATGAGCAGGATGAAGTTCGAGAAGAAGAGGCCCAGGGGCACCATGATCATGAAGGTGAGCCCCAGGGTCATGGGGTTGGCGATGGCCGCCATGGCCTGCATGGAACCGGCTGACCCACCGCCCATGAAGGCGATGGAGATCCCCATGCTCAGCAGATTCAGGAGGGCTGCGATGACACCCATGCAGAAGATGTAGAGCAGCTTGCCCAGGATGATCTGATTGCGCGGCAGCCGCGTGGCCATGAGGCTCAGGAGGGTATGCCGCTCCTTCTCGCCTGCGGTGACGTAGATGCCGTGCTGCATGGATCCCGAATACATCATGATCATCAGCAGATAGGGTAGGAACCTGCCCATGGCCTTGCCAATCTCGAGGGCTGTGTCGGAGGCGTTTCTCACTTCCAGCCTGAGGGGCTCGGCCAGCTGGGAGGACGCTCCCAGGCTCTCAAGGCGCCCCTGAACCCAGGTCCTCTCCTGGGTCGCGAGGGCATCCTTCAGGCGCTTCAAGGCGACCTCCGAGGCCCGCTCGCTCTCGTCCATGGTGGCGGTCAGACTGAATGTCTCGTGCTTCAGGAGATCCGCGGCGGCGTTGGGATCCACTTCGAGCGCCAGTTCCAGCTTCTGGTCCCGGATGGCCTGCTTCAGATCGCCTTCCGGCCTGGCCACCCGCACAAAATGCTTGGCATCCGTGGTCAGCACACCGTTCAGGGCACCGGATGGATCAGAGACATAGACCCGGCTGGCCTTGTTCTGGTTCTGGGCCTCGTCCCGCTTCCCCATCTTGGCCATCATGCCGAAGATCGCCGGATAGAGCAGGAAGGGCAGCACGAAGGCGAAGAACATCGTCTTGCGGTCCTTGGAGAGTTCCAGGAATTCCTTTTTGGCGATGAGCAGGGCGCCTCTCATGAATTGACTCCCTCGGATTCAGCCGCGAGCTGGAAGAAGACCTCATCCAGGGTTTTCGCACGCCTGGACTGCAGGAGTTCCCGGGGCGGGGCGTCCCCGTGCAGCTTGCCGTCGAAGATGATGCCCACCCGGTCGCAGATCTCATCGACCATGGGCATGACGTGGGTGGAGACGATCACCGTCCGGCCCTCCTCCCGCATGATGCGCAACAGGTCCAGCACGGTCTTGGCGGTGAGCACATCGAGGCCGGTGGTGGGCTCGTCGAAGATCACCACTTTGGGGTCGTGCAGCAGGGCCCGGGCGATGCTCACTTTCTGCTTCTGGCCCGAGGAGAACCCATCCATCTTCACGTCGGCGAAGTCCGCCAGCTGAAGCTTCTCTAACAAGTGCATGCCCCGGCGTTCGGCGGTGACAGGATCCACGGCCTGGAATTCCCCGAAGATCCGCAGGAGTTCGCGGGGCGTGAAGCGGGTGTAGACCCCCATGTCCGTGCTGAGGTAGCCCAGGCACCCCCGCACGGCTTCGGGTTTCTGCCGGGTGTCGAATCCGCACACGGCGATGCTGCCGGCATCCGGATCCATCAGACCTGCGATCATCCGCAGCGTCGTGGACTTGCCGGCCCCGTTGGGGCCCAGGAGACCGTAGATCTCGCCCGGCTTCACCGTGAGGGAGATGCCGCGCACGGCGTCGATGCGCTTGGTGGTGCGGGTCTTGCGATCCTTCACGGTGAAGGATTTGTGAACCTCGCTCAGGTGGATCACCAGAACCTCCGGACGATATAGCTCCAGTCTAGGGGCTTCCGGGAATGTTGATCTGTCCCATCGGTGAACGGGACCGGCTGACCGGCGAACGGGATCGAGCTGGGCTTGAGAGGTAATCACAATTACCCTGCCCCTGCTGCCCAGGGCCTATGTCGGTGTGCGGCGGGTGCACAAAGGGTTTCTTTCCACCGGAGAGAAACGGTGAGGAACGGTGAACAGAAAGGGCACAGTCTCACCGGCCCTCACTATTCCTCACCGGTAAATGCTTCTGATCTGTTCCACTCAAGCGCTTCTGCCTGTTGCCGGTTTCGCGGTCCCAGTCTTCCATGCCATGGGGTGCCCCACTGGAGGCCCTGGCTTCAGTGGTGACCGAGCATGCCAGTGGTTCCCAGGGCGAGCATCACCAGGCCCAGTCCCAGGCAGTAGACCGCAAAGCCGTTGAGCCGCGGTTTCCGGGTGAACCGGTCCAGCATGCCGATGGCGAAGTAGCCCGAGATGGCGGCAACGATGACCCCCGCGGCACAAAGCGCCACTGGGGAGCTGGAGCCCGCGGGGAAGGCCATGTCCGCCGGCAGGGGCTGATGCTTCAGAAGGGGCTTGAGCAGGCCCCGCAGTTCGACCGCCGCCGCGGCGGCGATGGTGGGGATGCCCAGCAGGAAGCTGAAGCGTGTCGACGTGGGGAGCTTCAGGCCGCGGAACACGCCGATGGAGATGGTGGATCCGGACCGCGAGAGGCCGAAGCCGCCACCGATGCCCTGGATGGTGCCCACGGCCAGGGCGTCCATGGCCCGCAGGTCATGGAGGTCGCGTCCCGCCAGATCCTGGTCCTGCGAATTCATCCGCGCCTTGCTCAGGCGGTTGGCCAGGGTGAGCAGCACCGACGTGCAGAGGAGGCCGATGCCGTACACCCAGAGGTGTTCCTTGGCCGCTTCCTTCATGCTGCGGGTGGCCAGGCCGAAGATCCCCGTCGGGATCATCGCCACGAAGAGCCAGATCGCCAGTCGGCGCCCCTCCACATCCCGCCCGACACAGCCCATGAGGATCTGGACCAGCTCCCGTCGGAAGTAGATGAAGAGGGCCACCAGGGTGCCCACATGCAGCAATACATCGAAGGCCAGAGGCATCGGCTGGCCGTGGAACATCAGGTGCTCGGCCAAGGTGAGGTGGGCCGTGGAGGACACCGGCAGAAATTCCGTCAGGCCCTGGATGAGACCCAGGAGGATGGCGTGCAGCAGGTTCATTCAAACTCCGATAGCCAAATAGTGTGCCATGCATGATTGAATTTCCCCATGCGACCCATCGACCTCCGCTCCGACACCGTCACCAAACCGTCCCCCGAGATGCGCGCTGCTATGGCCGCTGCGGAAGTGGGGGACGATGTGCTGGACCGCGACCCCACCCTGGCCCGCCTGGAGGACCGCGTGGCGGATCTGCTGGGCATGGAGTCGGCCCTGTGGGTGCCCTCCGGCTGCATGGGGAACCTCATCGCCCTGCTGTTGCATCTGAAGCGGGGAGACCGGTTCCTCGCGCCGGCCCAGGCCCATGTGCTGGGCTCGGAGCTGGGCACCGGCGCTTGGCTGGCGGGAGGCATGCCCGAGGCGCTGCCCTGGGAGGGTGGCCCCGGTCGACCTGCGCCTGCGCAGGTGACCCGCGCCGCCGGATCGCCAGGCCCCTACTACACGCTGCGGACCACGCTGCTCTGCCTGGAGAATACGCACAATTTCGCGGGTGGCACGGTGACGCCCCTGGCTGAACATCGCGCCCTGGTGGCCGCCGCGAAGGCCGCGAGGCTCGCGGTGCACTTGGATGGCGCGCGGATCTGGCACGCTGCCGCGGCCCTGGACCTCCCGCCTGCGACTCTGACCGAGGGCGTGGATACGGTGCAGGTCTGCCTCAGCAAAGGACTGGGCGCACCCATGGGCTCCCTGCTGTGCGGCTCGAAGGCCGCCATGGTCGAGGCCCGGCGCCTGCGGAAGATGCTGGGGGGCGGGGTCCGCCAGGGCGGCATGATGGGTGCTGCGGGCCTGGTGGCCCTGGACTATCTGCCGAGAATCGCCGAGGACCATGCGAAGACACGGCGTCTCGCCGAGGGTCTGCGCGGTTTCGGCATCCCCGCTCCGATCCCCGAAACCAACATCCTGCTGGCCCCTGTGCCCAATGCGACGGCCGCTCTGGCGGCCCTGGAAGGGGCTGGCGTTCGGGCCCTGCCCGTGGGATCGGCCATCCGCTTCATTCCCCACCGCGACTTGACCATGGCCGACATCGAGGAGGCCCTGCAACGCATTCAGCCGCTCACGCACTTGCTCCGGGGAGCCTGAGATGAAGGCGCGCCTGGCCCTGCCCATCGCGCTGGTGCTGATTGTGCTCGCCGTGGGGGGGTATCTGGTCTACCAGAACACCCTGGTGCCGATCCCCCTTTTGGAAGGCCGGGAGCTCTACCTCAAGGCGAGCCCTGAATTTGGCGAGGACGCGGCCCGTTTCGAGGTCCTGATGCCCGTGGGGCCTGGATTGGATGCACTTCTCGCCACCCAGTCAGAGCTCACCCTGATTGAGAAATCCTCCACCGGTGCATGGCTGGGGCAACTGGCCGCCGGGCTCCAGGCAACCCGCCACGGGCGGCGCTGGCGGATCACGGTCCGGCCCGGCTGGCCGATGCAGGACGGATCCACCTTGGGTGCCCCGCGGGTCGCGACGGCCCTCGGTCCCGAGGTGCAACGGTTGGGTGGCGAAGTTCGGGTCATCGATCCGATGGTCTTGGATCTCCGGTTCAAGTCCCGCCAGGACGACGCCCTTGAATGGCTTTCCCGGTGGCGCGTGCCAGGGACCGGTCCCTTCCGTAGACAGGGGAATACCCTCACCCGTTTCGATGGCTTCATCCACGGCCGGGCTGGCCTCGCGGCGCTGACCGTCGTGACGGATCCCGCGCTCATGGAGAGCCATGTCTGGGCCGAGAGCCTGGCCTCGGCACGCTGGGCCTGGACGGTATTTCCCGGAAAGGTAGCCCCCGAAGACATGGCGAAGGTACGGCTGGCGCCCTATGACGAATTCCGGATGAAGGACGGCAGCGTCTGGTTCCTCTCCCGCCGCCTCCGCCGCCTCAGGCCGAATACCGAAGACTGGACCCGCACCCGCCTTTTCGGTGTGTGGAAGGGCGCCATGGATTTGCCCTACGACCCGCTCGGAATGTGATCACTCCAGGTTTGCGGACTGCTCGCGGAGCTGGTCCAGCACGCCCTTGGCCTCCATCACGGCGCGGGTCATGTCGATGCGCTTGCACTTGCTGCCGGTGGTATTCAGCTCGCGCAGCACCTCCTGGCACCATACGTCCACGGCCTTGCCCTCCAGGCGGCCCTTGGCGAGGCGCTCCGCGAAATCGTCCAGGTGGGCGGCCAGGCGGGTGAGTTCCTCGCGCACATCCTGGCGCTCGGCCAGCACGCCCGCTTCGGCCAGGAGGCGTTCCGCGGGCAGATGCCCCGCGAGACGCGCGTCCTCCAGGATCTGCTCGATGCGCTGCTGGTAGATGCCCGGCAGCTCGGCGGCCTGGACTTCCGCCTCGGACTGGAGGCGTTCCCGCAGGGCCCTCAATCGGGATAATCCGTCCTCGAAGAAAGGGCGCAACCGGTCCGCCTCGCGGGTCCGCCCTCCATTCCAGGCTTCCAGCAGCTCGATCAGCACAGCACGGATGGGAGCCTCCAGCCTTTCGCCCAGATCCGAGGCGGGGGGCTGGAAGGCGCCGGGCAGGCGGAAGAAGGCCTCGGCCGTGAGCGGGGGCAGCTTCAACCACTCGGCGTCCTCCTGCCAGCTCTTGGCCACGGATCGCAACAGGGCGCGATTCATCCGGGGTTCGAGGGAGGGCTCGTCCTGCACCTCCACGGTCAGGTCGAGCTTGCCCCGCTGGGCAGCCTCCCGCACCTGGGCCCGGAGCCCGGCCTCCAGCGGGAACAGGGCAGGGGGCAGGCGCAGGCTGAGGTCCAGGGACTTGGAATTGACGCTCCGCAGGGTGAGCCGCAATTGCCCGGCCTCCAGAGGGCGGACGATCTCGGCGAAGGCTGTCATGGATTTCATGGGCGCGATCCTGGTTGTTGGTCCAGGGTAGCGTGCAGATTTGAAATTACGGTACGCGGATCTCCAGCCAGGGCGCTTCCACGCGCCGCCTGGCCTCGTAGGCGGCGATGTCGGCCAGATTGGCCTCGGTCCGCTTGATCTCGTCGAGGCCTTCTAGCAGCACGGCCTTCTGGGCGGGTTCCAGTTCGAAGGCGAAGCTGTGTCCGCCGCCGCGCACCTGCTGGGCCGGGAGATCCACGGTGAGGGGTCCCTTCACTGAGGCCAGTGTCTCGATGGCCGCCATGGGGAGCGCCACCGGAAGCAGACCGTTGGCGATGCAGTTGGTATAGAAGATGTCCGCGAAGGAGGGCGCGAGGATGGCGCGGATGCCGAAATCCTTCAGGGCCCAGGGGGCATGCTCGCGACTGGACCCACAGCCGAAATTCGGTCCGGCGAGCAGGATCGACGCGGCGCGAAAGGGCGCCTGGTTGAGGATGAAATCCGGGCGCTCCCGACCCTCAGCGTCATAGCGCACCTCGCTGAACAGGTGCTGGCCCAGTCCCGATCGCACCAGGGTCTTGAGGAACTGCTTCGGGATGATGAGGTCGGTGTCGATGTTGGCCCGCAGCAGGGGAGCCGCGATGCCGGTGAGGACGGTGAAAGGATCCATCTCAAGCCTCCATCAGGCGGCGGACATCGGTGAAGTGGCCCGTCACGGCGGCGGCGGCGGCCATGCCCGGGCTCACCAGGTGGGTGCGGCTGCCGCGCCCCTGGCGGCCCTCGAAGTTGCGGTTGCTGGTGCTGGCGCAGCGGACGCCTTCGTCAAGGCGGTCATCGTTCATGCCAAGACACATGCTGCATCCGGGCTGTCGCCACTCGAAGCCGGCTTCCAGAAAGATGCGATCCAGCCCTTCGGCCTCGGCCTGGCGCTTCACCAGACCTGAACCCGGCACCACCAGGACCCGGACGCCCGGGGCGACCTTCCGCCCCCTAGCCACGGCGGCGGCTTCCCGCAGATCCTCGATGCGTCCATTGGTGCAGGAGCCGATGAACACGGCCTGCAACTCGATGGCCTCGATGGGTGTCCCCGGTCGCAGGTCCATGTATTCGAGGGCCCGGAGCATGGACAGCCGGTCATCGGCGGAAGCGGCTGTTTCGGGGTCGGGGACGCGTCCTGCGATATCCGTCACCCATTGGGGGCTAGTGCCCCAGGTGACCTGCGGGGCGAGGGACGTGATGTCGAGCATGACCTCCGTATCGAAGGCGGCCTTCTCGTCCGAAACCAATGTGCGCCAGTGGGCCAGGGCGGCATCCCACATCGCGCCCTTGGGGGCCAGCGGACGGTCCTGGAGGTAGGCGAAGGTCGTATCGTCCGGGGCCACGAGGCCCGACCGCGCCCCGCCCTCGATGCTCATGTTGCAGAGGGTCATGCGGCCTTCCATGGAAAGGGCCCGGACTGCGACTCCCGTGAACTCCATGACGTGGCCCGTGCCGCCCGCCGTTCCGATGTGGCCGATGAGGGCAAGGGCCAGATCCTTGGCTCCGAGACCCCGGGGCAGCGACCCCTCGAACCGCACCCGAAGGTTCCGCGACTTCCGCTGGGGCAGGGTCTGGGTGGCCATGACGTGCTCGACTTCGCTGGTGCCGATGCCGAAGGCGAGAGCGCCGAAGGCCCCATGGGTGCTCGTATGGCTGTCGCCGCAGACGATGGTGGTGCCCGGCAGGGTGAAGCCCTGCTCGGGACCCACGACGTGGACGATGCCCTGGCGGTCATCCAGCAGGGGCAGGTAGGGAACTCCGTAGGCCTTCACATTGGTTTCCAGCGCGTCCACCTGGAGCCGGCAGGTCTCGTCGTTGATGCCCTTCTCGCGATCGATGGTGGGCACGTTGTGGTCCGCCACGGAGAGGATGGTGTTGGGGCGGCGCAGCGGCCGGCCGGCCTCCCGCAGCCCCTCGAAGGCCTGGGGGCTGGTCACCTCATGCACCAGGTGACGGTCGATGTAGAGCAGGCTGGCACCATCTGCTCGAGTGGCGACCAGATGCTCTTCCCAGATCTTGTCGTAGACGGTTCGCGAGTTCATGGCTGCTTCCTCCTGGCGGGGGTCGTGGCTTGGGTGAAATCGGTGGCTCGGATCAGCTGGAGGAAGGCCTTGGCCGCGTGCGACATGGATTCTTCCCGGCGGGTGACGACGCGGATGAGTTTCTCCACCTGGAGTTCGCGGACCCCCACCTCCACCAGCCGACCCTGGCGGATGCTCTCCTGGACGGTCATCCGGGGCAGGATGGCCACGCCCGCACCCAGGGCCACAAACTCCTGGATGGTGGCGATGGAACCCAGCTCCATGGTGATGCGCAGAGGAGTGCCGCAACGGGAGAAGAGATCGACAATGGCGTTCCGGGTGGGGGTGATGGCGTTATGGGCCACAAAGGTCTCGCGGCCCAGCGCTTCCAGGCTGATCTCGTTCCGGCGGGCCAGGCGGTGGCCCGGGGGCACCACCAGCACCATGTGGTCGCGGAGAATGACCTCGCTCACCAGTTCGGGGTGCATGGGATCGTAGGAGACGAAGCCCACATCGAGCCGACGCTCGATCACCTCGGCGGGAATGCGTTCCGAGCTCTGGCGGTAGGCCTGGATCCGGATGGCCGGATGGGCCTGCTGGTAGGCGAGCAGCACGCCCGGCAGTAGGAATTCCGACACGCTATCGTTGGCGCCGATGTTCAGCCGCCCCTGCTGAAGGCCCTTCAGCGATCCGAACGTATCGATGATCTGCTTTCTCAGGTCAAGCATGCGCTGAGCCAGGGGTAGTAGGGTCGTGCCTGCATCCGTGAGCGTTCCGCCCTTGGTGGTCCGGTCGAGCAGGGTCTCGCCCAGTTCATCTTCGAGTCGTTTGAGGGCCAGACTCACCGCCGGCTGGGTGCGGTACAACCGCTCGGCGGCCCGCGAAAAACTCTTCTCGCGCGCCACCACCAGGAAGGTCTCCAGCTGTCCCAGGTCCATCGGGGCTCCTTCATGGATTTTAGAATTAAAAGAATAACTTATGGAATTATAAAAAAAATTAAATGTATTTATGGGGCAAAATACGCCATCTTCAGATGATCCCTCCGGCCCAGTCCGGATTAAGGAGTTCCCGAATCATGGGTACTGAGCGGATCACCATCTTCGACACCACCCTTCGCGACGGCGAACAATCGCCAGGCTGCAGCATGAACCTGGACGAGAAGCTGCTGATGGCTCGGCAACTGGATGCCCTGGGCGTGGATGTCATCGAGGCCGGCTTCCCGGTGGCCTCGGATGATGACTTCGCCGCCGTCCAGGCCATCGCCCGCACCTGCCGGAGGCCTGCCATCGCGGCCCTCTGCCGGACCATCCCCCGCGACATCGAACGGGCCTGGGAGGCCCTTCAGGAGGCCGCCCATCCCAGGATCCACACCTTCCTGGCTACCTCGGATATCCACCTGGAGTACAAGCTCAAGAAGACCCGGGCCGAGGCGCTGGAGATGATCCGGGACGGGGTCGCGCTGGCCAAGTCCCTCTGCCAGGACGTGGAATTCTCTGCCGAGGACGCCACGCGGAGCGATTGGACCTATCTGGTGGAGGTCTTCACCGTGGCGATCGCGGCGGGGGCCACGGTGCTCAACGTGCCGGACACCGTGGGCTACACGATTCCCGACGAGTACGGAAAGCTCATCCGCCACCTGAGGGAGCATGTCCCCGGCATCGAGGGGGTCACCATCAGCGTCCACTGCCACAACGACCTGGGGCTGGCCGTGGCCAACTCCCTGGCCGCCGTGTCTGCCGGGGCGCGGCAGGTGGAATGCACGGTGAACGGGATCGGCGAGCGCGCCGGGAACGCGGCCCTCGAGGAAGTGGTCATGGGGCTTTCAGTGCGTCACGACGTGATGCCCTTCTCCACCGGTGTGAATCACGAGGCCATCTACCGCACCAGTCAGACCCTGGCCAACATCACCGGCAATGAGGTCCAGCCCAACAAGGCCATCGTGGGCCGCAATGCCTTTGCCCATGAAAGCGGCATCCACCAGCACGGCATGCTGAGCCACCACACCACCTACGAGATCATGACGCCCGCCTCCGTAGGCGTGCGCCACACCAACCTGGTGCTGGGCAAGCACTCGGGCCGCCATGCCCTGGCCAAGCGGTTCGAGGAACTGGGCTATCCACTGGGCCGCACCGAACTGGACAAGGCCTACAAGCTGTTCACGAAGCTCAGCGACCAGAAGAAGGAGATCTTCGACGAGGACCTCCTGGCCATCGTGCGGGATGGGCTCACCCACATTCCGGAGACCTTCAAACTGCGGGCGATCCAGGCCACGGCCGGCACCTCCATGTTCGCCACGGGGCTGGTCACCCTCGCCACTGATGACGGCGAGGTGACGGAGACCGCCCTGGGCGACGGTCCCGTGAACGCCGTGTTTGCCGCCGTGGACAAACTCACGGGCCTGAAGGGCCGGCTGCTGGACTTCAAGATCCACTCCGTGACCGGAGGCGCGGACGCCGTGGGCGAGGTGTTCGTCCAGGTCGAATTCGACGGCGTGACCCAGAGTGGAAAGGGCGCCAGCACGGACATCGTGGAAGCCAGCGTCCGGGCCTACCTCAACGCCACGAACAAGGTGCTGTTTGCCCGTCGGGCTCCCAGTCCGGCGGTCGTGGAAGCGAGGTCCTGAATGGAGGCCCGAATCACCGTACTCCCGGGCGATGGCGTAGGACCCGAGGTCACTGCAGAGGCCGTGGCTTGCCTGGCGACCATTGCTGAGCAGTTCGGCCATGCCTTCGAGTTCCAGGAAGCCCTGATCGGCGGCGCCGCCGTGGACGCCACGGGGGACCCGCTGCCCGAAGCCACCCTGAATCTGTGCCGAACCTGCGACGCAGTCATGCTCGGCGCCGTGGGCGGTCCGGCCTGGGATCGCCATCCCCGTGACCAGCGTCCGGAATCGGGCCTGCTGCGCCTTCGGAAGGCCCTGGGTCTCTATGCCAACCTTCGGCCTGTGTCGGTCCACCCGTCCCTGGAAGACGCCTCGCCGCTGAAGCCCGAGATCGTGCGCGGAACCGACCTCATGTTCGTCCGGGAACTGTCCGGAGGACTCTACTTCGGCGAGCCGCGGTCCTATTCGGATGAAGCCGCCGTGAACACACTGCCCTACACCAGGGGAGAGATCGAACGGGTCGCGAGGGTCGCCTTCGACCTGGCGTCCGTCCGTCGGAAGCGCCTCGTCTCCGTGGACAAGGCGAACGTCCTCGAGACCTCGCGTCTATGGCGGAAGGTGGTGGATGACATGGCCCCCGCCTATCCGGATGTGGCGGTCCAGCACGCCTACGTGGACAGCTTCGCCATGGCCCTGATCACCCGTCCCCGGGATTTCGACGTGGTACTGACCGAGAACCTGTTCGGGGACATCCTCAGCGACGAGGCCGCCGTGCTGGCGGGCTCCCTGGGACTGCTGCCCTCCGCGAGCCTGGGCGGTTCTGTGGGCCTCTTCGAACCCATCCACGGATCGGCGCCGGACATCGCCGGACAGGACAAGGCGAACCCCATCGGCACGATCCTGTCTGCCGCCATGCTGCTCCGCCACGCCCTGAAGCTGGACGCTGAGGCCCTGGCGCTCGAAGCCGCCGTGAACCATGTCATCAAGGGCGGGCATGGCACGGGCGATCTCAAGGGTGCCACCCACCCCCACGGCACGCACTCTCTCGGGGCCCGCATCCAAGAGGCCATCCGGCCGCCCCGGAACAAATCCCCCCGCCTCGCGGATTCCGCCTACTCCTGGTGCGGATCCCCGGAAGGCCACCGCTCCAATCACTAGCCCACCATCCGGATCCCCGATGTTCCCCTTCCCGCCCAGCGCCGAGCCGCCCATCCCATTCTTCCCGACGGGCTTGGTGAGGATTATCAGGTCCATGGGCCCTGGCCTTGTGCTGCGGCTGATGGACTAGGGGCCACCCGATCGGAACCACCGACGACGGCCCCGCACCCAAGCGCGGGGCCGTTTCACATCAGAACCCTGAGGACCACCTTGACGCCCCCTGACCAGCCCCTGAACCGCCACAGCCGGGTCATCACCCAGGGGGCCCACCGTGCCCCGGCCAGGGCCATGCTGAAAGCCATCGGGTTCACGGACGAGGATCTGGCCAAGCCCATCATCGGCATCGCGAACACCTGGACCGAGATCGGTCCCTGCAACTACCACCTGCGGGAACTGGCGGAGCGCGTGAAGATCGGCGTGCGTGCCGCCGGTGGCACGCCCATGGAGTTCTGCACCGTCTCCATCAGCGACGGCATCACCATGGGCACCGAGGGCATGAAGGCCTCCCTGGTGAGCCGGGAGGTCATCGCGGATTCGGTCGAGCTGGTGGCCCGGGGCAATGCCTTCGACGGCCTGGTCTGCCTGTCGGGTTGCGACAAGACCAACCCTGGCGTGGCCATGGCCCTGGCCCGCCTGGACATACCCGGACTCATCCTCTACGGCGGCTCCACGGCGCCGGGCCACTGCGACGGGAAGGATCTCACGATACAGGATGTCTTCGAGGCGGTGGGCGCCCACAGCGCCGGCCGCCTGGATGACGCGGGCCTGAAGCGGGTGGAGGATGCGGCCTGCCCCGGGGCGGGTTCCTGCGGCGGGCAGTTCACCGCCAACACCATGTCCAGCAGCCTCGAATTGCTCGGACTCAGCCCCATGGGGCTCAACGGCATCCCGGCAGAAGATCCGCGGAAGGGCGAGGCCGCCGAAACTTGCGGACGCCTGGTGATGGAACTGGTGGGGAAGGATCTCCGGCCCAGCGCCATCCTCACGCGGGAAGCCTTCGAGAACGCCATCGCCGCTGTGGCGGCGACCGGCGGTTCCACCAATGCCGTGCTGCACTACCTGGCCCTGTCCCGGGAGGCCGGAGTACCGCTCACCATCGACGACTTCGACCAGATCAGCGCCCGTACGCCGCTGCTGGCGGACCTCAAGCCCGGCGGGCGCTTCACGGCGCCGGATCTCCACGCTGCCGGGGGCACCCGTCTAGTGGCGCGCCGGCTGCTGGAGGGCGGTCGCATCCATGGAGCCGCCATGACGGTTACAGGGCGGACCGTGGGCGAAGAACTGGCTGAGGCGCAGGAGACCCCTGGCCAGCAGGTGGTCCGGCCCTTCTCCAATCCGCTGAAAGCCACGGGTGGCCTCGTGATCCTCAAGGGCAGCCTGGCCCCGGACGGATGCGTCATCAAGGTGGCGGGGCACGAACGCCTGCACCATACCGGCCCCGCCCGGGTCTTCAACACGGAGGACGAAGCCTTCGCCGCCGTCCAGGACGGGCGCATCGAGCAGGGCGACGTGGTGGTGATCCGCTACGAAGGGCCCCGCGGCGGCCCAGGCATGCGCGAAATGCTGGGCGTCACGGCAGCCCTGGTGGGCGCAGGGCTGGGGGAAACCGTCGCACTCCTCACTGACGGCCGGTTCTCGGGCGCCACCCGCGGCCTCATGGCGGGCCACGTGGCCCCCGAAGCCTTCGTGGGGGGCCCCATCGCCCTGGTGCATGAGGGGGACACGGTGGTCTTTGACATCCCCTCGCGCCGCCTCGATCTGAAAGTCCCGGCCGACGAGTTGGCCCGCCGGAAGGCTACATGGAAGGCCCCGGCGCCTCGCTACCGGACCGGTGTCTTCGCCAAGTACGCAGCCACCGTGGCCAGTGCCGCGGAAGGCGCCATCACGGTCGCTCAGTGATCAAGAAGGAGGAAGCTATGTCCGAAGCAGGGACCCGCACTGGGGCGCAGCTCATCTGGGAAAGCCTGATCCGCGAGGGGGTGGACACGGTCTTCGGCTACCCCGGCGGCGCCATCCTGCCGACCTATGACGCCATGACGGAGTACCCCGTCCGGCATGTCCTGGTGCGCCACGAACAAAGCGCCGTGCATATGGCGGACGGCTACGCCAGGGCCAGCGGGCGCGTCGGTGTGGTCGTGGCCACTTCGGGTCCGGGCGCCACGAACCTCGTCACGGGGCTGGCCACAGCCATGCTCGACTCCACGCCGCTGGTGGCCATCACGGGCCAGGTGGGATCGGCCCTGCTGGGCACGGACGCCTTCCAGGAGGTGGACATCACGGGCATCACCCTCCCGGTCACCAAGCACAACTATCTGGTCACTCGGGCCGAGGATGTCGTCCCGGCCATCCGCGAGGCCTTCGCAGTGGCCCGCAGTGGCCGCCCCGGTCCCGTGCTGGTGGACATCACCAAGGATGCCCAGCAGTCCCGGGCGACGCTGGACTGGGAAGGGGCCAAACCCTGGCGCCACCTGCGCCACCTGCCGCCCCCCCTCGATCCAGCCGCGCTGGCCCAGGCGCTGGAGCTCATTCGCCAGGCCAAGCGGCCCATCATCCTCGCCGGGCATGGCATCCAGTTGTCCGGCGCCCGGGCCGAGGTGCTGGCCCTCGCCGAGCGCGCCGACATCCCCTTCGCGCTCACCCTGCTGGGTCTGGGCGCCGTGCCCGCCACGCATCCCCTCAGCCTCGGCATGATGGGCATGCACGGCGAGGCCTGGGTGAACCGGGCCATCCAGGAAGCGGATCTCCTGCTGGCCTTCGGCATGCGCTTTGATGATCGCGTCACTGGCAAGCTCAAGGAATACGCGCCCCATGCGAAGAAGATCCACATCGACATCGACGCCAGCGAGCTGAACAAGCTCGTGCCCGTGGATGTGGCCATCGCCGCGGACCTGGGCGACGTGCTGCGGGCCCTGCTGCCGGACGTGCCCGTGGCCGACCGTTCCGCCTGGCTGGGCAGCATCCGCGGCTGGCGCGGGGACTCGGCGGTGCGCGACATCAAGAACCTGCCCGATGACGGCCACCTCTACGCCGCCCACGTGATGAACGATCTCTGGCGCCTCACAAAAGGCGAGGCCGTCGTGGTGACGGATGTGGGCCAGCACCAGATGTGGGAGGCGCAGTACTACAAGCACGACGGAGAACGGAGCCTCATCACCAGCGGCGGGGCAGGCACCATGGGCTTCGCCCTGCCCGCGGCCATCGGCGCCAAGCTGGCCCGGCCTGAGGCCGAGGTATGGGTGGTGGCCGGGGACGGAGGCTTCCAGATGACCTTCGCCGAGCTGATGACGGCCGTGCAGGAGGACATCAAGGTGAACATCGCCGTCATCAACAACGGCTTCCTCGGCATGGTCCGCCAGTGGCAGGCCCTGTTCTACGAGGGGCGCTATGCCGCCACGCCCATCCTCTCCCCGGATTTCGTGAAGCTGGCCGAGGCCTTCGGCATCCATGGCCAGCGCGTGGAAACCCGCGGCGATGTAGCCGCCGCCGTGGAGAGTGCCCGCGCTGCCAAGGGCACGGCGCTCATCGAGTTCAAGGTCGAGCAGGAGGACAGCGTCTATCCGATGGTGCCCGCCGGTGCCGCCCTCCACGACATGATCCGCCGCCCTTCGCCCAGTGTCCTGGCCGAAACCGGCTCTGATCCCGTCTGAATGAAAGGAGCATCCATGTCGCATGTACTTGTGGTCTACACCGATGATGAACCGGGCGTCCTCACCCGTGTCGCCTCCCTGTTCCGCCGCCGGGGCTTCAACATCCACTCCCTGACGGTGGGTCCCACCGAGCGGCCCGATGTGTCCCGCATGACGGTGGTGGTCGATACCGACGAGGCCACCGCCCGCCGGGCCGTGGAACACCTGCGGAAGCTGGTGAACGTCCTGGAGGTCCAGCAGCTGGGCACCGGCGGGGTGAATGTGGTGCGGGACCTGGCCCTGATCCGCGTGAACGCCGGTCCCTCGAAGCGCTCTGAGGTGCTCCAGCTGGTGGAGGTCTTCCGCGCCAACGTGGTGGACATCGCCGAGGACACCCTCGTCATCGAATGCACCGGGAGCCTCGCCAAGATCGAGGCCCTGGTGGACACTCTGCGCCCCTTCGGGATCATCGAACTGGGCCGGACCGGCGCCGTGGCCATGGCCCGCGGCACCCCGACCACGCTCAAGGCCTCCATCGCACCCCTGCGAACCGGCACCAGCCCCGGATCCATGTCCGTCTGACCTCCATCCTTCCGACCTTCAACCACCCGCAAAGGAGCCACCATGGCCAAGATCCACTACGAAGCTGACCTCGACCTCATCCGCCACCGCAAGGTCGCCATCCTCGGCTACGGCTCCCAGGGGCACGCCCATGCCCTCAACCTCCGCGACAGCGGCGTCCATGTCCGGGTGGGCCTGCCTGCCGGTTCCGCCTCCAAGGCCAAGGCCGAAGCCCAGGGCCTCACCGTCACCAGTCCCTCCGAAGCTGCGGCCTGGGCGGACGTGATCATGGTGCTCACGCCCGACACGGGGCAGGCCGAGCTCTACAAGGAAGCCATCGAGCCGAACCTCACGCCGGGCAAGACCCTGATGTTCGCCCACGGCTTCAACATCCGCTACGGCTGCATCGTGCCTCCCAAGGGCGTGGATGTGAGCCTGGTGGCGCCCAAGAGCCCAGGCCACCGCGTGCGGGAGGTCTTTGTGGAAGGCGGCGGGACGCCAGCCCTCGTGGCCATCCATCAGGATGCCAGCGGCCAGGCCATGGCGTTGGCGCTCTCCTACGCCGCGGCCCTCGGCCTCACCCGCGCCGGAGTCCTGGAGACCACCTTCACCGAAGAAACCGAGACGGATCTGTTCGGCGAAAAGGCCGTGCTGTGCGGCGGCGCCAGCGCCCTGGTGAAGGCGGGCTTCGAAACCCTCGTCGAAGCCGGCTACCAGCCAGAGATCGCCTATTTCGAATGCCTCCACGAGCTGAAGCTCATCGTGGATCTGATGTACCGGGGCGGACTCAGCTTCATGCGCTACAGCATCAGCGATACGGCCGAGTACGGCGACTATACCGGCGGCCCTCGCCTGGTGACCGCGCAGACCAAGGCCGAGATGAAGGAGATCCTGAAGGAGATCCAGGACGGCCGTTATGCCGCCGCGTGGATCGAGGAGAACAAGACGGGCCGGAAGTGGTTCGAGGCCCAGCGGGCCGCGGATCACGATCATCCCCTGGAGAAAGTGGGTCGCGAATTGCGCCGCATGATGCCTTTCCTGGACCCTGTTGAAACCCCTGCCCCCGCGGTGAAGAGCTGAGGAATTTCCGTGACGGGGTGAAGGGTGTTGACCTCAAGTCAAAACCTTTAACCCCGTCACAGGGCGTTTGGCCTCAGAATGGGTACTTGTGCGGAGCAATATTTCCGCACCCCCGGAGCCATGAATGGCTGAGTCCTTCTTCACGACCGCAACGCTGCCCACCCTCCAGGGTTGGCAGGCGCCTGGCTCCCTGGACTTCCAGGCAGCCTTCCTGCGGGCGGGTGGGTGGGCGCTGCCCCGCACGGATGCTTTCCCCGACACCGCCAAGCTCCGGGAGCGTCTTCAGGAACTCAAAGCCTCCATGCGCGAAGGCGCCAAGATCGGCCTGGACCTCCGGGGCCTGAGGGACAGCGCCGACAGCGTGATGGCCGCCGCCCGCGAGGCCGGTGTGGCCTTCCTGCTCCACACCGCTGAACTGCCGCCTTCTCTGGCCATCCTGCGCCATGCCAACATGCCCCGCCTCGTGGCCGTGCAAAATCCCGAAGAAGGCGCCCGAGCCAAGGCCGGGGGAGCCTCGGCCCTGCTGGCCCTTGCCCGGGATGTGGCCTCCCTGCGAAGCCTGGGCCTGCCCGTAATGGCTGTGGCTGATACGGAAGCCGAAGCGAGGCAGGCGATGGCCGACGGTGCCATCGGGCTGCAGCCCCGCACCCCTTCGATGCTGGACGCTTCGCCCCTGGCCGCCTTCCGGACCCGCCTCATGGCCGGGCTGGATTCCATGGCCCAGGCCTTCGTGCGCCGTGGGGCCTGCACCCTCCCGCGCTTGCGCATCCGCAACCTTGATCTGGCCTACCCCATCCAGCAGGGCGGCATGGGCGTGGGCGTCTCCTGGGAGGGCCTGGCAGGCGCCGTCGCCAGCGCCGGTTGCGTGGGCCTGGTGTCGGCCATCGGCACGGGCTACCACGGCTCGGCCAATCCGACGATGCGCCTGGGCCGTCCCGACGGCACCGATTCGCTGAATCCGCCCAAGGCCCTGGAATGGATCGTCCGCGCCGCGCGGGAGCGCTCCGGGGGCCGTGGCGCCGTGGGCGTGAACATCCTCTGCGCCATCGAAGGCTACGAGTCCGCCGTGCGCGCTTCCATCGCGGGCGGCGCCCAGATGATCGTGTCTGGCGCGGGCCTGCCGCTGGCTCTGCCCGGTTATGTCGGCGACGCGGATGTGGCCCTCGTGCCCATCGTGTCCTCGGGTCGGGCCTTGAGCGTGATCTGCAAGCAGTGGCAGCGGAAGTACAACCGCCTGCCCGATGCGGTGGTACTGGAGGGTCCCGAAAGCGGAGGCCACCAGGGTTTCAGCCATGATGGTTGCCTGGATCCTGCCCATACCCTGGAGAACATCCTCCCCGAGGTGATCGAGGAGCGGAACAAGTGGGGCGACTTCCCCATCCTAGTGGCGGGGGGCGTTTGGGATCACGCTGACATCCAGCGCTTCCTGGCCCTGGGGGCCGATGGCGTACAGATGGGCACCCGCTTCATCGGCACCTTCGAGTGCGATGCGTCGCCGATCTTCAAGGAAGTCATCCTCCGCGCCAAGGCTGAGGACATCGGCCTCATGAAGTCCCCTGTTGGCCTGCCCGCCCGTGGTGTGCGCACCAGCCTCCAGCGGCGCATCGAGGCCGGCACCGCGCCCCAGATCCGCTGCGTGAGCAACTGCCTCTCGCCCTGCGGCCACGGCAAGGGCGCCATGGCCGTGGGCTACTGCATCGCCGACCGGCTTGCCGACGCCATGCAGGGCAACGAGGAAAGCGGCCTCTTTTTCACCGGCAGCAACGGCGCCAAGCTCCGCGAACTGGTGAGCGTCCGGGACCTCATCGAGGAACTGACTCAGGATCCTGGGCTACAGCGGATCTACGCCTAGCTCGCGTTCGGATGCCGCTCCAGCAGTTGCCTGAGAGCAACATTGCGCTTCACGACATCCTGGCGGCGCAGGTGGGCGATGAGCTGGGGCGGGGCGGCGCTCCAGCGGGCGATGTTCTGGATGAGCAGGGTAGAGATGTAAGTTCGACGGCACATGAGCGCCGTCGCCTGGCTGTCGAGGGTGGCCCCCGCCAGGCTTGCAAGGCAGCGCCCCTCCGTCGTGAGGATGAGCTCCACCCGTTCTTCGCCCGTGCGCTGGTTGAAGGTGGTCCGCAGCAGGTCCCTGGCCATGGACCGGACCTGCTCGGTCGCCTCCCGTGAAATGGCCACGAGGTACTGATCCAGCAACCGCCGGGAAGACCACAGGCGCCGATAGAGGCCCGGCGGCAGGAGGGGATTCTGCAGAAGGGCCCGGCGAACACCCTGATCGTTCGTGAAGGCCAGGCGGGCCCCCACGGCCTCCAGACCCGCCACCGTTCGGTGGTGGGCCGCGATGAGGCGCGCGTGGACGGTTCCCACCCTGGGGTTCTCCAGCACGGCGCGAATGACTTCCGCCGTGGGATCGAAGCACCAGGCACCCAGGTCGGGTTCTACCGCCACCCGGGCCTGGGCCACGCGCTGGTCCTCAGGACGATGACGCAGATGCTGTTCGAAGAGCTTGCGATGGGTGTCGGACCGGGCCGCGGCAAGGGAGGTCTCCTCCTCGGCTTCGGGCACTTCCTCGTCGGTCTCCTCCGGGCCGGACTCTGCACTGGGCTCCGTCATGGGTGGCACCACCGTTGCCGCGACAGGTCCCATCGAGACCACAGCACCCAGGGTCAGGAGCTCATCAAGCATCGCGGTCACCTGGTCCTCATCCAGGTTCATGAGGGCGGCGAGGGTCGGCACATCCAGGGTTCCGTCCAGCCGCGACAGCAGGTAGCCCTGGCGGGGATCGAGGGGCAGGGCAAGGTGATCGACGCCTTCGTGGCGAGTTGGTTTCCATGTCATCCCAAAAGCATAGGCGAGAAGGCCGCAGAAGGCATCGAACAGAGCACCCCGGGGCGCACGGGCGGCCTTCTATCCCGGGCGATCCATGGGTATCATTCCTCCACCATGCCCTTGAGCCAGGCCTTGCCCCGCAGCCGCTCGACGCTGGTCTCGGGAAAGAGGTCGAGGGGACTTTTCCCTTCGAGGCCGAGACGGGGCACCACGGCGCAGGCGAAGCCCAGGCGGGCGCCCTCCTGGAGGCGCAGGGGGAGCTGGGCCACGGGGCGCACCTCGCCTGTGAGTCCCACTTCGCCCATGAAGAGGCACTTCTCGGCCAGCAGGCGTCCCCCGGCGCTGCTGCAGAGGGCGGCGATGACGGCGAGATCCGCGGCGGGATCCTCGATCTCCAGTCCGCCCGCCACGTTCAGGTAGACGTCGCGGTCATGCAGCTGCACGCCGCCACGGCGTTCGGCCACGGCGCAGAGCATGGACAACCGCTGTCCATCGATGCCCAGGGCCGTGCGGCGGGGGATGCCCAGGCCCGCGGAAGCGACCAGGGCCTGGATCTCCACCACCATGGGGCGGGTGCCGCTCAGCACCACCGTGGCGGCACAGCCGGGCCGGGGTTCCGCATCCAGGAAGAAAGGATTGCCTTCGGCGGGCACGAGGCCCTTCTCGGTCATGGCGAAGACGCCCAGCTCGAAGGCCGCGCCGAAGCGGTTCTTCAGGGCCCGGAGCAGGCGGTGGTGATGGTGGCGATCCCCTTCGAAGGCTAGCACGGTGTCCACCAGGTGCTCCAGCACCTTCGGGCCCGCCAGACTGCCGTCCTTGGTGACGTGGCCCACCAGCACGAGGGGGGTGCCCGTGGTCTTGGCCCAGCGGGTGAGCATGGCGGCGCAGCCGCGCACCTGGCTCACGCTGCCCGCGCTGCTCTCGAAATCGGGGTCGAACAGGGTCTGGATGCTGTCCACCAGCAGCAGGCCGGGCTTCATGCGCTCGGCCTCCTCGAGGATGCGGCGCACGTCCGTTTCGGCCAGCAGGTGGATGCCGGGGTGCTCAGCCCCCAGCCGCTGCGCCCGCAGCTTGATCTGACGCTCGCTCTCCTCGCCGCTGGCATAGAGTACCGTGCCCGTTGAAGTGGCGGCCCACTGCAACAGCAGGGTGGATTTGCCGATGCCTGGCTCGCCGCCCAACAGGGCCACCATGCCCGGCACCACGCCGCCGCCCAGCACCCGGTCCAGTTCCCTGATGCCCGTGGGCACGCGCTCGGTGTCTGTGACATCCACGTCCGCCAGGGCCACGGGGCCGGCGTAGTGGCTTTGGGCGTAGGCAGAGCCGGCGCGCTGGAGGTCCCGCTTCAGGGCTCCGCGCACCTCCAGGACCGTATCCCAGGCGCCGCAGGCCGTGCACTTCCCCATAGCCTTCGGGTGGCGCGCACCACAGGCCGTGCACTCGAACAGGGGACTTGGCTTCGCCATCAGGCGACGACTGCGGCGCGGATGAAGGCCACGATATCGTCGGTGCTGGTGCCGGGCTGGAACACCTCGCGGATGCCCGCCGCCTTCAGGGCCGGGATATCGTCATCCGGGATGATGCCGCCCGCGAAGACCAGCACGTCGTCCGCCCCCTGCTCTTTCAGCAGCCGCAACACCTCGGGAAAGATCTGGTTGTGTGCCCCGCTGAGGATGCTCATGCCGAGCACCTGGGCGTCCTCTTGGACCACGGCGGCCACGATCTGCTGGGGCGTCTGCCGGAGGCCCGTGTAGATCACCTCCATGCCCGCGTCCCGCAGGGCCCGGGCCACGACCTTGGCGCCGCGATCGTGCCCATCAAGACCGGGCTTGGCGATGACGACACGAATCGGTGCTTGGCTCATGGAAGCTCCCTTGGAATTACCAATCCTCAGTCTGCCTCAGCCCCTCGTAAAGGCCAATGGCCACGGCCTGGGCCAGGTTGAGGCTGCGGTGGTGGTCGCCCAGCATGGGGATGCGGACCAGCTGGTCTTTGTGCCCGGCCAGGATGTCCTCGGGCAGCCCGACCGTCTCCCGACCGAACACCAGGCCGTCCCCGTAGGCCCAGGACACCTGGGTGTGCCGCCGTTCCCCCTTGGTGCTAAAGAACCAGAGCCGCTTGGCGGGATTCCGGGCTAGGAAGTCGTCCCAGTCGTCGTAGTGGCTCGGTTCCAGCTTCTCCCAGTAGTCCAGCCCCGCCCGGCGCAGGTAGTAGTCCGTGGTCTCGAAGCCCAGGGGATGGATCAGGTGCAGGGTTGCGCCATTGTTCACGCAGAGGCGGCCGATGCTTCCGGTATTCTGCGGGATCTCTGGCTGGTGGAGGATGATATGGAACATGGGAGGTCCCTGATGGATGATTGCCTGTTCTGCAAGATCGCGCGGAAGGACATTCCGGCCGCACTAGTCTACGAAGATGATCACCTGCTCGCCTTCAAGGACATCTTCCCCCAGGCGCCGGTGCATCTGCTCATCATTCCGAAGGCCCACTGCGAAAGTCTCGGGGATCTGACCCCTGAGATCGCCGCCGCCACTGCCCGGATCCCTCAGGTCGCCGCGAAGCTCGCGGCCGAGCAGGGCGTCCAGGCCAGCGGCTGGCGCCTGCTTAGCAACAACGGACCCGATGCCGGCCAATCCGTGTTCCACCTGCACTTCCATCTGCTGGGGGGGAAGCCCCTGGGCGCAAAACTCTGTGTGTAACGAGCCGCTTGAGACCTGTTTCTCCATGCCTTGAAGCATCAACCTGGGTCAAAGCCTTCCCTCGACCCACCGGATGACCCCGTCCAGTGTCTTGAAATCCGCCACGGAACGCGCCTCGATGCCGGGGAAAAGGTCGGTGGCCATCCTCGCCAAGCTGCTGCCCGGTCCTAATTCGAGCAGCACGGTACAACCGCGTTCCCGCAGGGCCTGCAGGCAGCTCCACCACTGGATCGGGCGGTCCAACTGGTGGACGAGCACCTCCCGGGTCCGTTCAGCCGAAAGCACCGCGGTGCCATCGATGCCAGCCAGGACCGGGATGAGGGGCCGCGAGAGTCGAGTCTGCGCCAGGATCGCCCCGAATGGTTCCAGCGCGGGCGTCATGAGCGGCGTGTGCGAAGCCACCGAAATGGCCAGGGGCGTCAGGCCGCCACCCAGGCCCTCGACCTGGCTCCCGAAGGCCGCCAGGTGGTCCAGCAGGCCACCGACCACGATCCGATCCGGCCCGTTGATGATCGCCATCCAGACGCCATGCTGGACACACAGGGGCTCAAGGGCGGCCATCGCGATTCCCCGCACGGCGAGCATGCCGTTCGGAAGTCCGCAGGCCGCGTCCATCACCTCGGCGCGACGGCGGGCCAAAGGAAACAGGGCCTCCGGTGCGAGGGTTCTGGCGCAGGCATGGGCGGCCAGCTCGCCCACACTGTAGCCCGCCATCGCCAGGGGATTGGGGAGGTGCGGCGACAATTCCGCCCAGGCTGCCAAGGTGACGGCACAGACCAGCGGCTGGGCGATGACGTTCTCGAACAATCGTTCCGGGGGTCCGGCCACCAAATCGATGGGATGGGCACCCAGCGTGGCTGTCGCCAGATCCAGCGTGGCCCGCGCCCGCTCGCCGCCGGCCAGGATGTCTAGCATGGAGGCGGATTGCGCGCCCTGACCCGGGCACAGGATCCCCAAGCCCATCGCTACCAACCCTCCAGGTCACGGAGGAACAACGCCGCCGCCAGAACGTCCGCGGACCCGCCCGGCGACAGGTGGCGGCGGATGCAATCCCGGTGCAGGACCACGGCCTGGTCCCGCCAGTGTGGTTGGAAGACGCCGCCCTTCCCGAGGAAGTCCTGGGCGGCTCTTTGGATCTGGACGAGGCCATCCACCCCGCCGCGATGCAAGAGGTTGGTGTCTTCCAGGACGGCCATGACCGCGAACAGGCTCTGGATGCCCGCTGCTTCCGGATCCGCACCCCTGGATTCCGCATCTCGCAAAGCGGGCAGGGCCGCGTCCATCAGGGTGGGGAAACCTGCGGCGGCCTCGCTCCGGGCTCCGCGGGCACCATAGCGCACCACGACGCGGCTGCCATGGCTGGCGGGAAGGGGCGGATGGGAGGCTTCAATGTCTGAGCCCCACAGCCGGACCACGGTCTGGACCAGGAACCTCCCTTCCATTGGCAGGCCGTGCGCGTTGTTCCAGCCCGCGCCCGCCGCCAGGAGGCCCAGAGAGAAGATGGCGCCCCGATGGGTATTGATGCCACCGGTCGCCTGCAACATGGTCCGCTCTGCTTGCAGGCCCAGGCCCCGCAGCCGATGGAAGGGCGCGCCCCTTTCGCCCTCGTCGGCGGTGGCGCCGAAATAGCCCCGGAGGCTTTCGATGCTCCGGTGGAACGTCGAAAGGTCCATGTCGGAATGGGCCCCCGAATCCACGGGGCTCACCAGACCCGGCTTGGGATACAAGCTGATTTCAGCCAGAAGCGCCCGCTGGGCGGCCTCCTCCACCATCACCGCCAGGTCATACATGGGCCGGATCCTGGAGGGCCGACATCCAGGTGGCGCGTGCAATCAGTGACACATCGGATAGGGTCTTGACCAGCAGGGTGGCCGATCCACAGACGGCTTCCCTCCAGGCCACGGCCCGCCCATCGGGCAGGACGATTTCGCCATCCAGGCGCGGGTGGGCTCCCTCCATGGAACCAAGGATTCCCAGGACCAGGCGCAACTGCTCCTCCGTGGTCGGCGTCAGGAGCAGGTCCAGGTCGGAATCCTTTCGAAGGTAGGCAGCACCGGTCATGGCCTGCCAGGCAGCGGATCCATAGATCCTCGTCTCCATCCCAACTTCCTTGAACTGGGCTGCAAGGCGTTCGAGCGTCGGGAGCCAGGGGTCGGGCACGCAGTGCAGCACATCCTCCAGGGACAGGGGGGCCCGATGTTCGCGGATCCCGGAGACCTCCACGCAAAACCCGATGCGGCGCTTATCAGGCAGGGCCAGCCCCAGAGCTAGGCTGTCCTTTCCGACCGGAACTGGGTGGCGGCACACGATGAAAGGCAGCCCAGCCTCGCAGTGGCTCCGCACTTCCGCCAGATCCGGCAGACGGGTTTCCCTCCCGACCCAGACCCAATCGTGACGACAGAACGGCTCAGCCACGCGCATGCGATCGCACCCGTTCGGCGACGGAGCGGGCCAGTTGGCGTCCGCCCCGACTGTCGCCCAGCACCCTTCGGCGCTCCCGGGTAGAGAGCATGCGCAGGGACGCGTCCAGGTGTGCCTCCAGGTCGCCCTGCCAGATCGCCTCGATGGCGCCCATCCGAAGGTAATTCGCGACCCCCGGTGCGAAGACCGGCGACGTGGCGCTCAGGGACTCCAGCCGCTCCAGGGGGATCTTGGTGATGCGCGACATGGCGGGCAGGTTCATGACGCCGATCTCCGCCTCCGGCAGGGCGAAGCACAGATCCGCCAGCATGCTGGTGGAGAGGAAGCCGCCGCTGACGGCCCGGGACCAGACCAGGGAGACGACTGGATGGCCCTTTCGTTTGGCCAGGTCGATGGTCTTGGCCAGGTGCGCCAGGTAGGCGTTGATGCCCAGCATCTCGTCCCGCCGGCTGAGGCGCTGCCCGCTTGTGGCGACCAGCAGCAGGATGGGGCGTTTGGGCGCAGTTTTGATCACCTCGAGTACGTCCCGGGCCATCGCCAGGGCCAGTTCGACGCCGATTTCGACCTCCTCCGAGGTGCCGAGGACGGCAACGGTGGCCCCGCGACAGGTGCCGGTACCGTGGAAGTAGGTGTCCTCGAAGGCGACCGTGTGGCCGGCCGGGAACAGGTTATTCAGGAGGGTACGGGCATCCATGGTCACGCCCGCTTTCCGCCGACCTGAGCCAGGAAGGCCTGGGTCTCCAGCAGGGGCAGGGACTGAGGATCCTCGATCCCCAGGCGGGTCCAGATCTCGATGGATTCGCGGCAGTCACCGAACCGCTCGAGCCGCTCTCGGAGACGGGCATGCTCGGCTTCGAGATCTTCGAGACCGAACACTGGGCGAGTCCCCAGCAGCGCGATGGCCGCCTCGCGGAAAGCCGGGATGCTGTCTTCCACCAATCGGGTCGCCTCACCCAGCATGTACCGGTGCTTGCCTCCGACAGTTCGCCAGACCAGAGCGCGGTCGCGGGAATCGAATTCCTCGACGCCCCGGCTCGCTTCGATGACCTCGGGGCCAGATAGCCCCAGGCGGCCTTCCTCGCTCATGACTACGGCATCGCAGAGGGCGGCGACGATGCCCATGCCGCCGAAACAGCCGAACTGCCCGCCGTCCAGGACGATCACCGGAATCCCGGCCGTACGCACGGCGAGGACGGCATGCATGATCTCCGACACGGCGACGAGTCCCGCATTGGCCTCATGCAGTCGGACGCCCCCGGTTTCCAGTAACAGGATCACCGCCTCTGGCCGGGTGATCAGGGCGCGCTCCAGCAGTCCCACCAGCTTGGCGCCATGGACCTCGCCCACGGCTCCGCCCATGAAGACCCCTTCCTGGGCGGCCGCCAAAATCGCATGCCCGGACAATCGTCCCGAACCCACCAGGATGCCGTCATCGAAGGCCCCGGGCTGATCCAGCTGGCGCAGATGGGGTGAGGAGACCCGGTCGGTGGGTGGCAGGAATTCCTGGAAGCTGCCCGGGTCCAAAAAAGCGGCCATGCGTTCCCGGGCGGAGGCTTCGTAATAGCTGTGGTTCATGCCGAGCCCCCCTTGAACGCTTCCCAGGCCTGTTCGAGGCGCAGCGAGACCACGGCTGGGGTGGCCCCCACATCGTTGATGGACAGGCGTACGCCACCGGGTTTGTGGCGGGCCACGAAATCGTTCATCACGGCCTGCCAGATCGTCCCGAAGCCTGTGGCCGCGGTGACGACCACGATGGTGCAGCGGTCGTCCGGACCCTCAGCCTCCACGAGGATCTCCAGATTGCCGGAACCCACCACGCCCGCGATCACGGGGGCCCGCGGGGATTCGATGGGAACGCCGCCTTGATATTCGTACACCAGTGATTCCATCTTGGGCCTACCAGTTCCGGAAGCGTTTGGGAGGGTCGTAGAGTCCCCCGGAGGCCCGGACCAGATCCTTGATGGATCGGGCCGCCAGGAGGTCCCGGGTCGCCAGGCGCGGGTTGATCCCCATGTCCTCGGGACGGCGCACGATGCCCCGGTCCCGGAGGTTCTCCACCATCCGTCGGTCCCGGGCAATGCCGACCTGGGTATAGCCGGCCACCCCGCGGATGGCCTGCTCGCGTTCCTCGGCGGTCTGGCACATCAGCAGGTTGGCGATGCCCTCTTCCGTGATGATGTGGCTCACATCGTCGCCGTAGATCATCACGGGGGGCAGGGCCATGCCCGCGCTCTGGCCCACTTCCCAGGCATCCAGACGCTCGACGAAGGCAGGTTCCATGTGCTCCCGGAAGGTCTCGACGGTCTGGACCACCAGCTTCCGCCCCCGGGGCATCCCCGTGGCCAGGGCATCCTCCCGGCCGGCCTTCAGCCAGGCGGGGGATGCGTGCCGGCGGCCCCGGGCATCCGCCCCCATGTTCGGCGCGCCACCGAACCCGGCGATGCGCCCCTTGATGGCCGTGGAGCTGTTGCCTGCGAGGTCGATCTGCAGGGTCGATCCGATGAAGAGATCGCAGGCATAGTGGCCTGCCGTCTGGGAGAAGGCCCGGTTGGACCGCATGGAACCGTCGGCGCCCACGAAGAAGATGTCGGGCCGGGCGGCCACGTAGGCTTCCATGCCCACCTCCGAACCGAAGCAGTGGACGGATTCGACAAAGCCGTCCTCGATGGCGGGGATCAGGGTGGGATGGGGATTGAGGGCCCAGTGGGTGCAGATCTTCCCCCGCAGTCCCAGCTCGGCGGCATAGGTGGGCAGCAGCAATTCGATGGCGGCGGTGTCAAAGCCGATCCCGTGGTTGAGCCGGGTGATTCCGTATTCCGCGTAGATCCCCTTGATGGCCATCATCGCCATCAGCACCTGGATTTCGGAAATCTGCGCCGGATCCCGGGTGAAGAGGGGCTCGACGTAGTGGGGCGTGGGGGCCTGCACCACGAAGTTCACCCAATCGGCCGGAATGTCCACCCGGGGAAGCTTGTCCACCAGCTTATTGACCTGGGCGATGACGATCCCGTTCTTGAAGGCCGTGGCCTCCACGATGGCGGGCGTGTCCTCGGTATTGGGCCCAGTGTACAGATTGCCCTCGGCATCGGCCATTTGCGCGGCGATCAGGGCGACCTGGGGCGTCAGATCGACGAAGTACCGGCCGAACAGTTCCAGGTAGGTATGGATGGCTCCGATCTGGATGCGGCCCTCCTCCACCAGCTTGGCCAGCCGGCCCGCCTGGGGGCCGGAGAACGAGAAATCAATGCAGGCCACCTGGCCCCGCTCGATGAGGTCCACATGCGAGGGCAACGCCAGCACGGACTGGACCAGGTGCAGCTCGTGGATCTTCGCCGGATCCGTCGCCGCCAGAGACTTGGACAGGAAGTCCGCCTGCTTCTGGTTGTTGCCTTCCACGCAGACCCGGTCCCCCGGCTCGATGACCGCTTCGAGCAGGTCGATGATCTTCTGCTGGGGGACGATGCGGCCCCCGGCTGCCGCGACGCCCCGGGCCACCCGCCGTTCACGGCTCTTCGAGGAGCGGGACCAATCCCGGTTCATTGGCAGATCCTCCGGGTTACCCGAAAATGGCTTTGACCGCCAGATACAGCACCGAGGGCCCCATCAGGCAGCCCAGCCCCGTGTGGAAGGTGGCCACCAGCGCCCCGTAGGGCACCAGGCGCCGGTCCGTGGCAGCCAGCCCGGCGCTCACCCCGCTCACGGTGCCCGCCAGGCCGCCGAACACCATTGCTCCGCGGGGGGTGGTCAGGCGCATGAATTTCGCCAGGGCCGGCGTGACGATCATGACCAGGATGGCCTTCACCACGCCGGTGGCGATGCTGAGCGCCATGACGTCCGAGGTGGCCCCGATGGCCGCCCCGGTGACCGGTCCGACAATGTAGGTCACGGCACCGGCGCCGATGGTGGTCAGCGCCACCGGATCGGTATAGCCCCAGGCGCGGGCGATGACGACACCCACGATGAAAGGGATCACGGTGCCCAGGAACAAGGACAACGCTCCCAGCCATCCAGCTTTTTTCGCCAGCACCGGGTCGACCTCGAAGGCCGTGGCCACGATGGTGAAATCCCGGAACATGGCCCCACCCATGAGGCCCACACCCGCGAACAGGGGCAGGTCCGCGAGGCCGCGCTTCCCCCCGGTCAACGCGCCGCCCCAGTAGGCCAGGGCCAGGCCGATCAGTACGGCGAAGGCCGAACCGTGGATGCGCCCCTTGGTCAGGCGGGTGGCGAGGACATTGGATAGCCAGGTCACGGCGCCCACGAAGGCAAAGGCGGCCAGGAGTCCGTTTTCAATGATGGCGTGCCTGAAGAATTGAAGCATGGTGGGGACTCCCGCTCAGACCGGAGGCGTGTTCGGATTTTCGGCTTCCCACGCGTCATCCGAGGCGTCGCGGGAGAGGCGGTTGATCACCGAGATGGTCACGACGCAAAGCGCGACACTTCCGATGGCGGCCAGCAGGGCGATCCGGCCGCCCCGCAGCGCGGCCAGGGTATTCTGGGTGGCCGCCATGGCCACCACCACCGGGATGTACATCGCGCCCCAGTAGTGGACACCGGCCAGGGTGGGCGGTGCCAGCAGCTCTCTCCTTCCGAGAAACAAGCGCGCAAAGATCAGCAGCAGCATGGCGATGCCCACGCCGCCCACATTGGCCTTGACCCCGATCAGCTTCCCGAGGATGTCACCGAGGGTCACCCCCAGCAGAAAGCACACGGACAAGAGCGCCGTGCCCAGGATGACCATGGTCCACCCCCTTTACGTCCCTAGACGTTTCCCAGATTCAAGAGCTTGATGAAGTGGAAACGATGGTGGGGGATGGACCCGGGGTCGATCAATCAAGTCTTGGGACGAATCATTACTCTTAGCGTAAGTTTCGGCCGGCCTGGTGGTGACAAGGCCCCTCTTCGCTACCGCGTTTTGCTCAGCTCAGGCACGAGGGTCTCCAAGGAACGGCCCCAGGTCTTCCCACCCCCTCGACAGACCGCTGCCAGGGCCAGGATGTTGGGATCCCGCTCCCGGACGCGCATGAAGGCCAAGCCGATGGTCTGCCGCAGGCGGTAGGACTCGGCCAGCGGCACGAGTTGCACTCGGTCGCCCAGCACTTCCCGGACCCGCCCGGGCAGCAGGGTATAGCCAACGCCGCCCGCCACCAGGTTCATCAAGGTGTAGATATCCCCCACCCGCGTGACCAGATTGGGGGTGTAGCCGGCCAGCCGAAAAATCTCCGTGAAACTCTCGGAGGTCGCGAAACCCTCTGACAGTGAAACGAAATTCGCTTCGGAAAACTCGCGCAGGTCGATCTCTTCCCGCAACCCCTTGGGGTCGCCTGCCGGAAGCGCGAAATAGATGTCGTCCTCGAACAAGGGGATGGTCAGCAAGTCATTGGCCGGTTTGGGCAGGCCCATCAGCACGGCATCCACCTGGGAGGTCCGCAGCTTCCCCAACAGGTCCGCATTCGACCCGAGCACCAGATCGATCTGCAGTTCCGGTCGCCGCAGCTTGATCTCCATGATCACCTGCGGGACCACACGCGTCGTCAACGAGTAGATCGAGCCCAGGCGGAACTGGCCTGACGCGAACCCGGCTGCGGCGCGCGTCGCCGATACACCGCGTACCATCCGGTCGAGGACCTCCCGGGCCGTTTCCTCCAGCAGGAAGGCGGCGGGCAGGGGAGCGAGGTTCCGGCCTTCATGCCGGAAGAGCTGGCAGCGCAGCCCCTCTTCGAGCGAGTGAAGGGCCCGATGCACGCTGACCGCGCTGACCTCCAACAGTTCAGAGGTCCTGCTGAGATTTCCCGTCTTCATGAAAGCTGAAAAAATCTCCAGCTTCCGGAAGGTGATCTCATCGTCGATGCGAACCTTCATGGTTATCCCCCTCCTTGACGGCAAGAAGGCACGCATAGTTGTGGGCCGTGGTGGGAGCCTTGAGTTCCTTCTCCCAGAATCCGAGGCATTGGCAGCCGGAAAACTCCGCCGCTGTGAGCAGCTCGAGGTGGCGCGACACGGTGAATCGCCCGGGTTCGTAGTCATGGGTGGTGTCTTCCGGTTTCACGAAGTCCCCGTTCAGGAGGATTCCACCCTGCTCCAGGAGGCGATAACTGTCAGCGTAGACCTTGGCGGTCCGTTCCTCGGCCCCGAGGTCGTGCAGTGCCCAGGTGGACACGATGGCACCAACCGGGCGCTGGACGCAGGTCGTCCAGTCACCCTGGACGAGGTCTCCAGTGGTCAGCGTGACCCGCTGGCCGAAGGGCCGGAGGCGCTCCGCCGCCAGGTCCAGCATCGCCTGGCTGAAGTCCAGCCCCTCGTAGTGGAGGTCCGGCCGCTGACGCAGGAGGCGCTCGGCGAAATAGGCGGGACCGATGCCCAGTTCCAGCACCCGGGGATGGGGCAGGTGATGCTGTTCAAGAACCTCCAGCATCGTGGCGAACAGAGCCTCCCGGGAGGGTGACGGGGTGAAACGATCCGCCCAGTCCCGGGCGTAGACGGCATCCTGGAACTCGTGCAGCACACCCACGAACCGCCGCTCCAGGGCCATGCCGGAGGGCTCAGGCGCGGGTGAAGGCGAAGAATCCATGGCCACCTCGGAGCCCATCATAGGCGCTCCGGATCGGGTGTCTGGAGGCCGATTCTTCCCTTCCACCTTTTGCGGACCTGCCCCGTCTCGAGCCAGGGGCCATCCAGTGTCGATTCTCAGCTGCGGTGGTCAAAGTTAATAACTAAATTTATTACAATAATTATACAACCAGGATCATTCGTCTTGTGCAGTTCTGATTCGCCAGCATATCAAATGAGATACGATTCTCAATAATTAAGTAAAGCTTGCCTAGCAGGAGGCTAGAGACTGTTTTAACCCCGAAAGACAAAGATAGAACATCTGAGGGCCGGGCGTTCGAGACGTCTCGGGACCACCAGCACTTTGGCCGTCTTTGGGCGGCCTTCTTCGTGGATCACAGGCCGTGCATGGGCCCTCGATCAACCCGAACCATTACCCTCCTCCATCAGTTTTGCGTGGAGCCGTCGAAATTGGATGATGGCCCGGTCAGCCCCGATGAACCGGTCGTCCTTTGCCTGGCTGCTATCCAACGGGGTTTGGGTCACCACGACCCGGCGGTCCTGGTCGAGGATGAGGCGGTTGCTCAGGCCGACGAACCATTCGTAGACCTTTGCCAAGACGGGGTTCTTGATCCGGTGGTAGACGCGCACGTAATAGCGGGTCTCCCGTTCGTTCATGGGCACGAAGGCAATGAAGTTCTTCATGCGCGGGCTGATGTTAAGCAGCCAGATGCCAGGAAAGAGGAAGTGCAGTCCCGGTTCCTTCTGACTGGCTGCGGCCGCCAAGGCGTCCTCGGCGCTGTGTGCTTGGCCTTCGTCCCGGGAGTTGGTCACCCAGACCTTGATGCCCGTGGTATCGGCCTCGACATGGGGGCCATCCACGAAGCTCCGCCCTCCCGCGCCGATGGTGGTCCTATGCACGAAGGCAAGGTGGGCCACGTCCAGCTGGTTTTCGATGGCTCGGGAATAGTGGACCGGCCAGGTCGCTGTGAACGTCCCGTACCGCCAGCCGCCTTCAAGTTCCGGAAAATAGGGAAGCGGCGGATAGGTCTCCCGCGGTCGGCCCAGCCAGAACCAGACGAGTCCATGCGCCTCGCAGACATGAAAGGACGCACACTCCATCCCCTTTGGGATGTTGCCCTGGCAGCCGTTCGCGGGGATGTGGCGGCACTGTCCGTCGGCGTCGAATTCAAATCCATGAAAAGGGCACACAAGCCGGTCCTCGGAGACCTTGCCGCGGCTCAGGGACGCGCCCAGATGGGGGCAGCGGTCATAGTGGACGCGAGGAACCCCATCGGCCGTCCGCCAGAAGACCAGCTGCTGCCCCAGGCGTTCGCATCCGATGGGATGGCGGCCGATTTCTCGGCTTTCCAGAAGGGGGTACCATTGGTTCTCGATCAGGTGCATGTCTTTGATTGTGCTCCCTTTTGAATGGGGAAATGCGGGCCCTCGGGATGGGCCGTTCAACGACACCGAACTCCGTTGATCCTCCCGGCTGAACGCCGCCAAGCCAAGGGAATGGGGTTCGCGTAGATCCTAATGGAGACTGGCGCGAATTTGGCACGACCCCCACGAAGAACCCCATCCGTTCCCATTGATTGGTCAGATGGTGGCAAAGCATTGATGTCGACAGGAGGCTTTTGCTCCCAACGAGTGCAAGTCAACCAAACCTCGATCTCTTCGCCCTGACCATTCTTCCCGCTGGGAATCTGAGTAACAACACCCATGGATGATGATCTGGGCGGTCACTGCTCCGACTTGTTTCCTTTTTCAGTAGTTTTAAGCCTTTTCCCCAGGCGCTGAAGACGGTCTGTAAGTGTTCCTTTCACCACACGGACACCACTACGTTCAATCTCTCCGATGGGACCACCAAGGTCCACTTCCAACCCAGCAGACTTGGAGAGCCCCAGTTTCTGGCTCGCGTAAACGCTCCGGTGACCGACGATCAGGAAGGCGGTTCCGGCAGCAAGGGCTGCATAGATGCCCTCGGTATGGGGAAGCAGTTCGATGCCCATGACGGCAGCGGCAATGGGCGTGTTGGCGCTGGCGGCCAGCAGCGCCACGAATCCGAACGCGGCCAGCAGCGGTTGGGGAAGACCAAGAAGGTGGGCCAGGAGGGCACCACTCGTGACGCCGATGAAAAAGATCGGGGTCACGATCCCACCGCTGCCCCCTGTTTCAAGGGTCACCGACGTGGCTACGATCTTGAGGATGAACGCGGCTGAAACAATGCGGAGAGTACCCGTCAGCGTGCCTTCGATGGTCTCGACCCCGAGTCCTGCGTAGCGCTCACCAGCCACCCCATAAAGCGCCACGAGGAACAAACCCCCTGCTAGCGCGACGAGGTAAGGATGCTCCTTGAAGGGACGAAGGAGCTTTTCCAGTCCGCGCATGGATTCGATGAGCATCAGTGCGATCAGCCCGAATACCACCCCAGCGAATAAGGTAACGAGTACCATTTTCGTTTGCCCGATGCTTCCGAATGTGTCCTGAAGAACAGGGAAAGGGGCCCGGACACCGCACACCAAATGGCCGACAATTCCCGCCAATAGACTGGGGAAGAGCACCGTGTAATCAATGCGGCCCAGGTACAGCACCTCGATCCCGAAGAGCGCCCCCGAGATCGGCGTGCCAAAGACAGAGGCAAATCCGGCGCTGATGCCGCAGATCACCAACCGGCGACGGTCCTCGTCGCCGAGCCGGAGCAGATCCGAAAAGAGGCTCGTCAGCGAAGCACCAATCTGGGCTGCTGGGCCTTCCTTTCCGACTGATCCCCCGAAGGCCAGGGTGATGACGGTGGCCAGCAGCTTGACCGGAGCCACCCGCCAATTGATCCGGCCGGACCGCTGGTGGACAGCGGTGATGACCGCTTCTGTACCGTGTCCTCGCGCCTCGGGCGCGAAGGTGCGGATCAACCACACGCACAAGGGCAGCGCCAGCGGGAGCAGCCAATAGGGCGAGAACCTCCCCTTGGCAACTGCCTGGACGAGATGGCCCGAGGCTGCCAGCGACCAGAGGAATCCGCGTGTGCCAAGGCCGACGCAGACCCCCGCACCTGCCCCCAGGAACGCCCACTTCAAGGTGCTGATTAACAGAGCGGTATGTTCCGAGTACCACTTGCTTTCATCCGCAAGCAATGGAGAGGGAAGGTCCTTATCCTCAGCCCGACGGGTCCTTTTAAGGAGTCGAGCCGGGTCCTTCCTGCGGTTCTCAGCCATGGTCTGATTCCTTAAATTAATTGATACACACTGTCGGATAAATCGGGTGTGGTCAGGAAGGCTCTTTATGCCCTCCTTCCTTCCTTGAAGGCAGCTTGATCCCGAAATAGGTCCTCAGCGCTGCCTGATCGTGCCGAGGGGGTGATTCATTACCGAAGGTGACTCAGGATTAATCGCGAAACGAGAAACGCCAATGCGGGCTACCAAACCTCACACATATAGCTGGCCCGACAGACTTAGCTTCACAAATTGCCTTCTACCTCGTTGGTTTGGGCCTGGCTAGGCTTGCATGTGGTTCATTCCTCCGAGAAGAAGAACGGCGCCTCGATCTTGTCAGCGGCCATCGTCTTTACGAGCGTCTCAAGACTCTGGTGCAGGGTCTTGAGTTGAGTCGGGCTAAGGGCATTCAACCCCTCGATCAGTTGATCCTGTGCCGGGTTAGGTGCCTGGTCTATCAAGGTCCGCCCATGGGGAGACAAACTCAGGCAGACCCGACGGCGATCCGCTTTGTCCGCCTCGCGCACCACCAAATCCTTGGCAATCAGGCGGTCGATCACTCCGACGACGGTGCTTGGGCTCAGGTGCATGTTGGCAGCAAGGTCCTTCAGGGAAAGGGGTGCCTTGCGTCCCAATTCCCAGAGTGCCCATAGCTGGGGACCCGTGATCCCGAATTTGGTCTCCACGGTGCGGGAGTAAGATTCGACCGCTTTGAAGATCCGCCGGAGGTTCTGCATAGACCCTTCCACCAGGTCCTCCACAGAAGGGGCTTGCTTTTTGTTTTGCATGCCTAATAATTTGTGTGACGAACGATCCTTTGTCAAGACCTCACTCCTTCTACACAGGTCACATGCCAAAAACCTATCTGTCTTCTCCAACCCGACGACTTCGCATGCTGGCCCATCCGCGCCGGTTGGGGGCCATCCTGATGCCCCTTTGTGTAGCCACTGAGTTGACTGTGGCCCTTGCACTGCGAGGTCTGGGGTCCGCTGGACCTTGGGTGGGCCGAGTCGGAAGTGAAACCCATCTCACCTTGGTGGTCACAGCGATCGGGGCCTTTCTGATGACCCTTTGGCTGTCACCCACCGGGATCGGTGAGGCTTCCCCCTTCAAGGATTTGGATCTCGCGCATCAATCCCCCAACGAAGTATTCCAGTTCCGGAGGTCCATGGGGAAGGTTTGGGCGTGTGCTCTCACCAGAGGGTTTCCATGTCACCTAATGGTCAGTGGTCTGCTCGGTCGTTTTGTTCGTCCACTGGGACTCATGGCTCAAGTCCAGGCACCTGACTGGTCACGGAGCCGCTGATCCCTCTTTTCTGGAGGTCCTATGAACCATTCCACCTCAACCACTTCAGCCCTCTTGGCGGGGCTCATCCTGCTGGGGGTTGGCTCGGCCTGCAAAAAGCCAGAACCAATCGCAGCAGCTCCTGCTCCCGTCAAGCAGGCCCCTGCGCCTGCCCCCGTAATGAATAACCAGGATGCTAAGAAGCGCCAGGATGAACTCGAAGCCGCCCGGAAGGCCGAAGAGGCCAGGCGGCTAGAAGCAGACAGGCAGGCCGCTTTACACCGTGCCGCTACTGCTGCGCTTCAGGACATTCACTTCGACTACGACAAATACGACATTAAGGCTGAAGATAGGCCCCAACTCCAGAAGATTTCGGAATTCCTGAGGGCCTACCCTACCGTGAGGGTGGAAATTCAAGGACATTGTGACGAGCGCGGTACCAATGAATACAACCTCGCCCTTGGAAACCGCAGAGCTGCTGCAACCATGGAATATCTGATGGCCCTTGGATCTCCGGATAAAAAGTTCACTCTCATCAGCTACGGCAAGGAACGGCCTATCTGCACTGAAGGCAATGAGGCCTGTTGGAGCAAGAACCGCAGGGCTCATTTCGAACTGAAGTAATGTCTGTTGGCTGGTCTCTGGGGGGAGTGCACTCAGGCCGTTTCGTAAGCCGGTCGCGCTTTCCCTCAATCCAGCATTAATAAACAGGCATGGATAGCCCTTGAGAATGCTCAACGAGCATCTCTCTCAGGGCCGGCTTCTCTATGTTTCTCATGAGGGATCACCCATGAAGAAATCCATCGTCCGCATCTCACTATTGATTCTTGCACTCGTCACCATAGGGGCTGCCTTTTCCTGCAACACGGTGTCGACGTCGCCACGCCAGACGCCGCCAGCTTCGATGCCAACGCTGGTTCCGAACCCAGGCTCAACCTCGAATCAAACCCCCACTCCAAAGAACCCAGCAAGGCCCTTGCTCCCTGCGAAGGTAATCCTCGACGGGGCTATCCTGAAATCCAGATTCGGACAATTAGAGCTGGAGCCAATCGGTCTTAAAGCGCTTGAAGAAGCAGCAAAGGAAGCTCGCTCCTCCGCTAGAGCTTTCACGGTGGTAGTTTCTGGATATTCATCCAACAAAGGTCCCGAAGCCCGAAACATCGCAATCAGTCGCCACCGTGCAGAATTCATTGCGAAAGCTCTTGCCAATGCGGGAATCCCGTCAGAAAAAATCACAGTGAAGGCTATCGGCCAAGACAACCCCGTTGCGGACAGTAGTACTCGAAAAGGTCGCCTGAAGAATCTGCGGGTCGAAATAGAATTCATGGATCATTGAAACCTCTCACATTAGGCATTGTCTGATCTAAGGAAGAATCGGCTGTGCATGCACGCCACGGAGATGCTCGGTTGCGTACCGAAAGGTCACGATCGATCAAACCGGAAGGACAAGTGAATTCGGTGGCTTAACCTTCCCTTCCGGATTGCCTATCTGTGATGGGTTGACGACAAATTTTTAGGATGAGCCGAGCCCGAGGTTGCGTCGTCAGATAGGCCCAGAACCATTCGAAGAAGACGAATACTCGGCTGCGAAAATCCACGAGCATCATCAGGTGGATGAACAACCAGGCTAGCCAGGCCAGGTAGCCAGTGAAACTCAGGCGGCCGATGTGGGCCACGGCTTTTCCTCGTCCGAGTGTCGCCATGCTGCCCTTGTCGTGGTAATGAAACACCTGCCGGGGGCGGTGTTTCAATGTTGCCAGGATATTTTCTGCAGCGCACACCCCTTGCTGGATCGCCACGGGGGCGACTCCCGGGAGGGCGCCTCCGGGCTGATGCAGGAAGGCGGCCAAGTCTCCTACGACAAATGACTCAGGATGGCCTGGAATGCTGAGGTCGGGCTCCACGATCACTCGTCCGATGCGATCCACTGGAACGCTGAGGCCCGCTCCCAATGGCACGGCCGATACCCCAGCAGCCCAGAGCACCGTGCGAGTCGGGATGCGCTCCCCGCCGAGTTGTACGGCATGTTCGTCGATGGCTGTGATGGGTTGCCCCAGGCGGACCTCTACGCCAATCCTCTCCAGACCCTTTACTGCCTTCTCGGACAGCCCGGAACCAAAGTTCGTCAGGATGCTTGGGCCTGCCTCCACCAGGATGACCCGTGCGCGGTCTGTGCGGATGCGTCGGAACTCCCGTGGAAGGGAAAGTTGAGCCATCTCCTTCAAGGTGCCTGCGAGCTCCACCCCCGTGGGTCCTCCTCCGACGATGACGAAGGTCAGCCATTCTCGGCGGAGTTCTGGATCCTTCTCCTGCTCTGCCCGCTCGAACGTGGTGAGGAAGCGCCTACGGATTTCCAGGGCGTCTTCCAGGGTCTTGAGGCCCGGGGCCAGGCTCACCCAATCGTTCCGACCAAAATAGGAACTGCGAGATCCAGCGGCCAGAATCAGGAAGTCGTACGAAATGGCAACCCCATCCACCAGTTTCGCCAACCGGGCATCCAAATCTACCGAGACGACTTCACCTAGCACCACCTCTGCGTTTCGCTGCGATCGGAGGATGTGGCGGATGGGTGCAGCGATATCAGCCGGGGAGAGCGTAGCAGAGGCCACCTGGTAGAGGAGGGGTTGAAACAGGTGGTGGTTCTGACGGTCCACCACGACAACTCGGACTGGTGCGTGTCTGAATGCCTTAGCGGCCTTCAATCCCCCGAATCCACCACCAACGATGAGAATTGTAGGTATTGGCATGGGGGTAGGACCGGATCCGCCATCGCCTCCTACCTTCTCCAGCAACGGGCAATTCTCCAGCAACGGGCAATTCTCCAGCAACGGGCAATTCTCCAGCAACGGGCAATCCCAATAGACCGGAGGGAAAGTCTCCGTTTAAGGGCTTCGACTTGATCGAATAGGCCCCATAGGCTTCCGCCTCCCTCTCTCCAGGGATGACAAAGCATCAACTAGGCCATAGTATAAAACGTCATTATTCAGTAATTTATGTTTATTTAGCGCCTATGACGTCGAACCCAACCAATCGAAATGACGATGACCTACATCAAATTCGAGGGAAGTTTGGAGGCTCGACAAGGATGTACCCCCGACCTTCCTTGTTCCAGGCGCTGGCTCGATGGCCGGAAGAGAGAGTCAGGGGGTGATTCATGGAATCAGCGTTCAGGCCCCCTGAGGCCGCGGTCGAAAACGTAAATGGACCGTCCATCGTGAAGGTGGTGGTAGGTGAGGCCGTAAGAGGCCATCGTGCAGGCACGACCCGCATAGGGCTTCGGCGCCTGGGATGATGGCGCCAAGCTGCTCATTAGGCCAAGGGTGTAGGCCGCGGGTCTAGCAACGCTACGACCTGCCTCCGGGGTCCCCTTGCTCGGCCTCATCTGGGGGTTGCCCTTCGTCAGGATGAACGCGAACCTTTCATTCGATTCTTAGATCTGAGGAAAGGTCACACTCAAAGGAAGATTAGATTAGGAAATCGTCTTCTCCTCTGCCGCACCTGGCGTTGGCGGGGTTAGAAGGCCCACGCGAGCCTGGGAGCGGAGCGCCCCCAGAAGGGTGACGGCCAGGGCTAGGGCCAGCGGGCCGATAAAAACTCCCAGCAAACCGAAGGTCGCCAAACCACCAAAGACGCCGAGA
>Ga0182021_10000135_pt1 | contig 68186 bp, 60 predicted proteins | sample 612E3MmetaG_FD_120493 | JGI IMG/M metagenome (GOLD analysis project Ga0182021, IMG submission 120493) | Permafrost microbial communities from Stordalen Mire, Sweden - 612E3M metaG (Illumina Assembly) | ecosystem: Environmental > Terrestrial > Soil > Wetlands > Permafrost | place: Sweden...
GAGAACGGGACAGCCGTCTACCTCCTAAGGATACAGGACAACGGCACCGGCGTCCCGGCGGAGGAGATACCCGCCTGCTTCGCACAGGTCTTCTACGGCTCCAAGTACACTCTCAAGCAGAACCGCGGCACCTTTGGCATGGGCGGCAAGATGACCATCCTCTACGGTCAGATAACCACACACAAGCCTGTCGTCGTCACCTCGAGCACCGGGGACGAGATCCACGAGTACGAGATGATGATGGACATCCAGAAGAACCAGCCACAGGTGCTCCGGCATACAGCCCTCGCTAACGAGAAGGGGTGGAAAGGCACCATCGTCGAGCTCCAGATCGAGGGCGACTACCCCCGTATTATGAGCCGCATGATCGAGTACATCCGCCAAACCGCCATGGTCAACCCATACGCTGACATCACATTCATCGACCCCAAGAACAGGCTCTACCGCTTCGAGAGGGGCACCACGCAGATGCCTCCCGTCCCCCAGAGGGTCAAGCCTCACCCCCACGGCATAGACGTTGAGACTCTACGCAGAATGCTCCTCGTCACTAAGTCCCGTGACATGAAGAACTTCTGGATCGATCACTTTCAGGGCGTGGGCCCTAAGACAGCGGAGAAGTACCTCGCCTTCGCCGGGATAAAAATGGAGACGAAGCCATTAAGCCTATCCTCAGACGACATCGTTAAACTCGTGCGCGCAGCGAAGGATTTCCAGGAGTTCTACCGCCCAGACGCAAGCTGTCTCAGCCCCATCGGCCCAGACCTCCTAGAGACAGGCATAAGGAAGGAGCTCAACCTCACCGAAGCCGACTTCATAAAGACGGTTCAGAGGCCTCCAGCCACGTACAGTGGCTACCCCTTCATAGTGGAAGTCGCCGTCGTCGCTGGTCCAACCGTCCGCAAGATAGGCAACGGCATCACCCTCTACAGGTTCGCGAACCGCATTCCCCTCCTCTTTGACGAGTCAAGCTGCGTCACATACAAGGTCATCAGCAAAGACATCAACTGGAGGACCTACAACGTCCAGCAGGACACGCCCCTCGTTGTGGCGATCCACCTCTGCTCGACCAAAATCCCGTACAAGAGCGTCGGCAAGGAGTTCCTCGCCGACCAGGTCGAGGTAGAGAAGGAGATCACGAACGCCATCAGAGAGACTGCACGCGACCTCCGCATTTTCATCAGCCGTAGCGTTAAGCTGGAGAGGCAGAAGCACCGCCTCAATATATTCGGCAAGTACCTCCCCAAGATAGCCGAGTTCGCCATGAAGCTCGGCGACAAGACCGACATGCCCGACGTGCAGAAGCTCCTCGACGAGATCCGTGTGGTCAACCAGAAGGAAGGAGACGAGGAGAACGGTGTCGAAGAGAATGACAACGGGGAGGAGAACGGCATGCTCCCGCCACCCGAGGAGGAGGTTTCCGAAGAGGAGCTGGAAGAGGAGTTGAAGGAGGAGAAGATCGATGGCGAAGCGAATTAGCGAAGCCGATAAGCAGCGCGAGGCCACCGATAAGGCCCTCAAACAGCTGGGCGCACTTGTCTACGACCAAATCAACCAAGGCGAATTCCCTTGGGTGATGATGCAGAGCCGCAGTATCGACAACATACAGTACGACCCACATGTCCGCCAATATATCCTCGGCGACCGCATGGTCAAACGCCACAGCAGGAACATCAAGCACATACGCCCATTCACCCAGCTCGTCTGGACCGCGTGGTTCGCAAGGGAACTCGTCAGGCAGCGGAAGACAAGCACGCTCAGGGAAGCATACTACTCGGCACGTGGCCAGCGTGACATCGAGTACACGGACCAACAGGAATCCGATAGCATCATCACCGATCTCGAGGTGTCACTGAACAAGGCAAGGGAGGACTTCGGCATCTTCCCCGAGGAGAGGAGCGCGATATTCGGCGACATCACCATCGAGTACACGGTCCCCGGCTACGAGGGGCGGCGCACGAACCTCACCGACCACCCGGACGGTATCATGGTCGGGCCCGCCGTGACGAGCAGCGAGTTCATCGAGACCACGGCGAATAAGGTCATCGTCGTCGAGAAAGGCGCAATGTTCACACGCCTCGTCGAGGAGCAGGCGCACAAGAAGTTCAACGCCATACTCATACACACGGCTGGGCAGGCTCCGCGAAGCACGCGCAGTATTATCCACCGCCTCAGCAAGGACTGGGGGATGCCCGTCTACATCTTCACGGACGGCGACCCATGGGGCGTACACATCGCACAGGTCATCTGTTCGGGCTCCGCAAACGCAGCTCACCTAAGGGGTCTTACCGCCCCCGACGCCAAGTGGATAGGCGTCTGGGCTAGCGACATCATCGACTACAAACTCCCCACAGAAAACCTCACCGAGTTCGACAAGAAGAGACTCACAGAGCTACAGGATGACCCCCGCTACAACGAGGATCCCTGGAAGAAGCAGATAGAACTCTTCATAAAGATACAGAAGAAAGCGGAGCTTGAGGCCTTCAGCCGCTATGGTCTCACATACATAGTAGACAAGTATCTGCCGGAGAAGATCGGGGCTGTCGCCCCCGATTCTTAAATACGCCTTCGCGTGACTCCTTCTGGGGACAATATGTCGGGCAGATTCGGTATCACATATTCGAGGATGATCGTCGCCGCCTTCGGGATCATACTACTAGCCCTCGGAGGCACGCTGACCTACCTAGCCCTCACGGTCGAGGGGGCTGCGCCAACTATATTCTTCACGCCACTTGGATTCTTAGTGGCGATCCTCGGCGTCTTCCTACTGCTCTCGAAGGATGCTTAGATATGTCTGTCAAAGGCGTGGTGCTGGCTGGCGGCGAGGGGACACGGTTCAGGCCCCTCACCTACTATTTCCAGAAGTGCATGATTCCCATCGGGGACGAGCAAAAACCAATCCTCGACTACATCCTACGCCTACTCAAGTACCACGGGATAACCAAGACAGTTCTACTCGTTGGTTACAAACACCAGCAGATAGAGAACTACTTCGAACACGGTGAGAGGTTTGGCGTTGAGATGACCTATGTTCTCGACGACCCGAACCTCAAAGGAAGCGCCAACGCTCTAATTAACGCATACAAGAAGGGTGCGATTAAGGACGAGGACACCCTCGTAGTCTACTACGGCGACATAATCAGCAATCTGGACATCCGGGCAATGGTCAAGCACCACCAGAGCACAAACGCGGAAGCCACACTCGCGTTGGCGAAACGCTACAACATCAGCGTAGGTAAGGCGGAGCTAGACGGGACACACGTCACGAACTTCATAGAGAAGCCGGATCTTATGCAGCCCATCAGCATCGGGATTCTCACACTCAGCGGTTCTGTTCTCAAGGAGATGTCGGAGCTACAGCAGCAGGGGCAGTTCAAGAGCTTCGACCTCATGGGCGACGTCATTAGCTACCTCGTACAGAGCGGGCGAAGGGTGGAGGCCTACCTAACAGACGCGTTCTGGTACGACGTGGGGAGCATCGAGAGGTTTGAGCGGCTCAGCCCCGAGAAGCTCAGCGAGGAAATGGGCTTTCTACTAAAATAGCCGGGTTGACCCGCTACGTCAAATTTTTGCACTATTATTTAATCATAAGAGCATTTACACCTCTTACCGCCTCTACAGAAGTTTCTTAAACTGAGTACTGCCCATCCTTAACCGCCGGTGAAGCTTGATGAAGGCATTAGTTCTCGCGGGTGGCTTCGGCACCCGCCTTAGACCGTTAAGCTGCACGAGACCAAAGATGCTGTTCCCGATCGGGGACCAGCCATTGATGGATTGGACGCTTAAGAACCTCTCACAGGGGGGTGTTGACACCGTCATCTTAGCGGTGAATTACATGGCTGAGGCCCTAGTGCGCTACCTCGGCCCCACAAAGTTCGACCTCGGCATTATCTACAGCCGGGAGCAACGCCCTCTCGGGACAGGCGGCCCCATAAAGAAGGCGAGGGAACTCCTCGACGGTGAACCCTTCCTCGTACTCAACGGGGATGTCATATCCGATATTGATATCAGACGCCTCATAGAGTACCATAAGGCTAAAGGTGGCATCGCGACCGTCGCGTTGACCCCCGTTTCCGACCCTAGCAGGTATGGCGCCGTCGAACTCGACTGGGAGGGAAGGATAACCCGATTCGTCGAGAAGCCAGAGAAAGGGCTGGAGCCAAGCAATCTCATCAATGCGGGCATCTACGTCCTCGACCCAAAGATATTCGACTACATTCCAGACGGCCGCGCCGCGAGCATAGAACGGGAGGTCTTCCCAGTACTTGCCAACGAGCGGAAACTCTACGGCTTCGAGTTCCACGGCCTCTGGACCGACATGGGCATACCCGATGACTATCTCAAGGCAAACCAGATAATTCTTAGCAAATACGAGGAAGGCATCAAGATGGGTGAAGGCGCGAAGGTTAACCCCGCCGCGAAGATACTCGCCCCCTGCTACATCGGGCCGGGTGCCGAGGTCGGAGCGGACAGCCTCATAGGGCCCAACACGACCATTTGCGATCACGTCCTAGTAGGCAAAGGGTGCAGAATCGAAAACAGCATACTCTTCCCCGGAGCGACCGTTGGTGACTACTCCTCTGTCAAGAATGCTATACTCGGCGAGAACGCCATATTAGAGCGCTGGGTAAAGGTCGAGTCAGGGAGCCTCATAGGCGACTATTCGATGATCAGGGACGGCGTCACTATAACAGACGGTGTCAGCATTTGCCCGAGCAAGGAAGTTAGTGAGAGTATACTCGAGCGCCGCCAGGTCATGTGACCGAGGCGCAGCGGGATATCCACTTCTATCCTTTAATTATATGAAGACTAGTACTCTAAACATGGGTCGTCTATTCGGCACGAACGGCGTCAGGGGTATAGCCAACAAGGAACTCACCATCGAACTCGTGACACGACTCGCCGCCTCGTGCGGACACATTTTAGGTAGAGACATCGCCCTCGGCAGGGATGGGAGGGTGACGAGTCCCATGTTCAGGGACGCTGCCGCCTCCGGCCTTATGTCGGCGGGCTGCAACGTACACGACCTCAATGTCCTTCCAACTCCTGCGCTCCAGTACGCAGTCAAACATCTCGGACTAGACGGTGGCCTCATGATAACCGCGAGTCACAATCCCCCCGAGTTCAACGGTGTCAAGGTGATGGCTTCTGATGGCGTCGAGATACCGCGGAAAGTCGAGGACGAGATCGAGGGCATATACTTCTCTGGTGGGCCGAAACTTGCTGAATGGGACAAAGTAGGCACACTGAGACACAGGGAGGCGATCGACCTCTACGTTGAAGAGATCATCTCAAAGTCGGAGGTTGATACCATCAAGGGGAAGAGGATCAAGGTGGCGATAGACCCCGGCAACGGCGTCGGGACGCTCGCCGCCCCTACGATAGCTCAGCGCCTCGGCTGCGAGGTTTACACAGTTAACTCAGAGCTAGATGGCAGGTTCCCCGGGCGTGAGTCCGAGCCGAGACCCGACAACCTAGGGGTACTCAGGGAGCTCGTCAAGGCAACAGGAGCGGACATGGGCATCGCCTTCGACGGGGACGCCGACAGGAGTATCTTCCTGAACGAGCTAGGTGAGCCCCTATGGGGTGACCGCAGCTTCGCTCTAGTAGCAAAGTACTACATGAAGAAGCATAGGGGGGCACGCGTCGTCACACCCGTCAGTAGCAGCAACGCAATAGTCGATGTCGTCGAGGCCGCGGGGGGCTCTATCCACTGGACGCGCGTGGGTAGCGTCGACGTGAGCCGGGCAATGGTCGAGAACGGCATAGAGTTCGGCGGGGAGGAGAACGGGGGAGTTATGTACGGTCCCCATCACCCCGTCAGGGACGGCTCGATGACGATGGCCCTTGTCCTCGGCATCATGGCTGGGGAGGGTAAGTCGCTCAGTCAACTAGTCGCAGAGCTCCCTACATACGCACAGGCGAAGGACAGGGTTCGCTGCCCAAACGAGCTGAAGCAGAAGGTACTCGAAGCCCTACGTACGAAGGTAGCGGCGCCCCGCGTCGACACGATGGACGGCCTCAAACTCATCTTCGGGGACGGCAGCTGGATACTCGTGCGCCCCAGCGGGACCGAGCCCATCTTCCGACTCTACGCTGAGGCGGACTCGCAGTCCAAAGTCGATAGGCTGGTCTCCGAGAACAAGATGCTGATCGAGGCGACTGTGAAGTCCCTCAGTGCCTGAGGCTGCGTGCCAGATCTAGCAGGGCGGCTTGCGGGTCATTTGACTTCACCACGCCGCTGGCGACAAGTATCCCTTCAGCCCCCAGCTTCTGAGCGGCTACCACGTCGTCACCGTTCGTTATCCCTGCGCCACAGAGGACCCTGATCTTGGAGTTGACGTGTTTTATCGCTGTGACTGCACCCGAGACGACCTCTGGCCTCGCCTTGGAGACTGAGATACCGCTGCCGATGAGCTCTGGGGGCTCTATGGCTATGGCCTCAGGCGCAAAGGCGGCGACCTGCCTCCCCTTCTCGACAGTGTCGACGCATACGACTGTCGAGAGGTCAGCCTCGCGTGCCCGCTTCACCGTGGCCTTGATGACTTCTAGGAGTATCTGTCTCTCGCTGTGGTTGATGAGGGTCCCTACGCACCCCGCCTCCGCGACGGACTCGGGGAGGATGTGGCCCGTGAACTGGCCCATGCCGACGGGGTCGACGTGCTGGGCGAAGACCGGTGTCTCGCTGGCGTCGATGACTATCTTCGAGTCGGCGAGCTGGGGGGCGAGGGCTATGCTCGTCCCCGTCTTTATGTGGACCTGCTCCGCTATTTTCGCGAGCCTAACCGCGTTCTCCCCCATCCCCTCCCTGTAGGTCTTTAAGTTGACGAGGATAAGCGGATACTTGACTAGGATACCCTCCATGCCGGCACCGCTGAGTAAAGAAGCCCGGCCCCTTTTGAGCTTTCCCGGCTAGGGGCTGACCACGAGGTGGGGCGAAGCCCCGGGGGGGAGGGAGAACCCAGGTGAGTCGAGGGAGTACGTGTAGGTACCGGGCTTCGCTGGGACGAGGTTAAAGTCGTACGTGGATCGTGTCCCGGGGGCCGCAGTGGTCACCTTCGTTATGGTCGCCACCGGCGTCTCCTCGCCTTCGAGATAGAATCTGCAGGTGACGTTCTGCGTGATTGAGTGGACCCTCGTCGGGTTGTCGAGGGCTATCTCCACAAACATCAGGTTTTGCACCTTGCCGGTCGCTGTTGCCCCGTTCGCGTTGTACCAACCTGACCTTGTGAGGGTTAGGGTCGGCGGCGAGATCAGGGGGTATCTGGTCGTCTTGAAGGGGAGCAAGGCCTCGAAGAAGAGGACATTGGCCTTTGCGCGCCCGGTGATGGTGACCTCAACCTCACCAGCATGGGCTGTTGCCGCGTCGCTGACGATCTTCATAAACGCCGCTTTGTCGTCTATGGAGAGTGGGAGGTTTCTGTTCACGAAGGTTATATAGCCGACCTTCTGTCGGGGGAAGGTGTATGTGCGGTTCATGACCGTGTGGCCCTCGACCTGGAAGGCGAGGTAGACGTCGGATACCTCGGGTTGGGTAACGACAATGGGACTCAATGTTATGCTGATCAGCCACTTCCTAACGTAGTCAGGTGTCTGCGTGACGTGACCTTCGGTACTCGTGAATCCGGGGAGTGTGACCGCCAGGCCCACGTTAAGTGTCCCGTTCCTCCCCTGAATGGCATCCCTCATGTAGTTGGACATCCCCTCCTCGGAGAACTCGAGGTTCACAGCCATCCTGTTCAGCTCGCCGTAGCTGCTGTAGACGTTACCGATCTGGCGCCCAACTAGGATGGCGGTGAAGATGATGACCAGCTGGACCAGGCCCATCAGCTCCTCCCTGCTGGCTATCTTCTCCTTGTCCTGCCCCTTCTCGTCCATCGATCTTGAGTTGGTTGATGGACCATATTACACTTCTTAGGGGTGAAACCATTCAGTGGTGCGCTGCGACGTAGACAGAGGTTTAAATAAACGAAAGCCTGTGTTAGAAGGGATCAAAACTCATAGGAAGAAATGAGATGGCTCGGAGGCCCTCGGCTGAGCCGAGGCAACGTGTTTTAATAGCCCAAACCGGCTATTCGATCGAAAACTTCGGGGGGAGCCATCGATGAAGGAATTGAAGAACCGCATACTGATAACGTCGGCGCTCATCTACGCCAACGGACCCGTCCACATAGGCCACCTCGTGGAGAACACCCAGGCAGACATCTACACGAGATTCCTAAAGCTCAACGGTCACGACGCCTTCTACTGCGGGGCGGAGGACACCCACGGGGCCCCCATAGAGATAGCCGCCGCTAAGCAGGGCGTCACCCCGGAGCAGTTCATAGACAGGTGGGTGAAGGAACACAGGGAGGACTACAGGCGGTACCACATCGACTATGACGGCTACTACACCACAAATAGCCCCGAGAACAAGGCATACACCGAGCTCATCTTCAAACGCCTCGTCGACGCGGGACACATATACACGAAGGAGATCGAGCTCACCTATTGCGAGCACTGCAAGCGGTACCTCCCCGACAGGTACGTGAAGGGGACGTGCCCGAAGTGTGGGGCGAAGGACCAGTATGGGGACGTCTGCGAGCACTGCAACGCCACCTACTCCACGACGGACCTCGTCGAGTCATACTGCAGCATCTGCGGCTCAACCCCCATCCGGAAGCCGAGCCGCCACTACTTCTTCCGCCTCAACGACTTCAGCTATAAGCTCCGCGCATGGCTCACGGAGAACAAGAACCTGCAACCCGAGATCAGGAATCAGATACTGAGCTGGGTTGACCAGGGGCTACAGGACTGGTGCATCAGCAGGGACGGCCCCTACTTCGGCTTCAAGATACCTGGTGAGGCGGAGAAGTACTTCTACGTCTGGTTAGATGCCCCCATCGGATATATTGCCTCGACAGCGAACTATTGCAGGGGTAGGGGCTTCACGGCGGACGACATCTGGCAGACCGATGACTCGACGATCATCCATGTCATCGGGAAGGATATTATCTACTTCCACCTGCTCTTCTGGCCCGCCGTACTAATGGGCAGTGGATTCCACGTCCCGGATAACATAGTCGTCCACGGGTTCCTCAACGTCAACGGAGAGAAGATGAGCAAGAGCCGGGGCACCTTCCTCACCGCGAGCGAGTTCGCCGACCTACTTGACCCCGAGCTACTCCGCTACTACTACGCCGCAAACCTCAGCCACACCATGACCGACATCGACCTCGACCTAAAGACCCTGCAGGACAAGGTCAACAACGAGCTAGTCAGCAACATCGCCAACCTCGTCTACAGGACCCTGAGCTTCCTCGACAAGAACTTCGACAGCACCGTCACCACCACGCTGGACGGGGAGCTGCTCGCCGACGTGGCGAGGAAGGCGGAAGGCGTCAGGGACAGATATTATGAATTAAACTTCCGCGAGGCCGTGGCGAAGACTCTGGAGATAAGCACAGTCGGCAACAAGTACTTTCAGGACAACAAGCCATGGGAGATTGTAAAGACGGATAAGGAGAGAGCACAAAGGGTCTTGACCGACTGCGTGAACATCGTCAAGACTGTGGCGATCCTCATGAAGCCGATAACCCCCGTCTTTGCCGAGAGAGTCGAGGAGCAGCTGGGACTTCCCAACCTCAAGTGGACGGACGTGGACCGTGTCATCGAGAACCATCGCATCGCAGGCGCCAAGATAATCCTCCGCAAGATCGACCCGATAGTGTTGAAGAAGCCGGGGGAGAAGCAGGAGGAGAAGAGAGAGGAGAAGCCGGCGAAGCCGACTGGCCCCGCGTCCCTCGACCTACGCGTCGCCGTCGTCACAGAGGTAAAGGACCACCCGCAGGCGGACAAGCTCTACGTCCTCAAGATTGACCTCGGCTCCGAGCAGAGGCAACTATGCGCCGGCCTCAAGCCCTATTACCTCAAGGAGGAACTGCTTGGGAAGCACCTCGTCGTCGTCACGAACCTGAAGCCAGCGAAGCTCCGCGGAGAACTTAGCCAGGGTATGCTACTAGCCGCTGACTCCGGTAGCATGGTCGGGGTATTGAACGCACCCGACAGCCCGACCGGGACGCAGGTCACAGCTGAAGGTATTTCTGGTAAGGGCGCCCCTCAAATAGAGATTGGGGACATCGCTGCCATTACACTCGAGGCGAAGGCGGGGAAGGCTTACGTCAACGGCAAGCTACTTGGGACGGAAAAGGAGACAGTCCGCGTCGATAAGAGCGTGGAAGGCAGGATCAGGTAACCCCTGATTCAAGCCCTTTTTGGCTGACTCCTTAAATTCATGTGCTTCTTAGAGGACTCAGTGATAGTATTTGGCACGCGACCCCGTCTGCGGGATGTACGTTAACGAGGAGCACGCCGCCTTCAAGGTTGAGAGGGGCGGGAAGATCTACTACTTCTGCAGCGAGGGCTGCATGCTCACCTTTCAGCAGCCCGACAGGGAGCTGAAAAAGCTGCGAAATCTAGCTATCTTCAGCCTGATCTTCGGCGCACTGACCTTCATGGTCATGTTCGCGGGGGTGCCCTTGCCTCTCCTCCCGATGGAGTGGTGGGCCTTCCTCCTCGCGACCCCGGTCCAGTTCGTGGCGGGGTGGAGGTACTACCGAGGCGCGTGGGGAGCGCTGAAGGCTAGGACCGCCAACATGGACACCCTCATAGTCATCGGTTCGACAACCGCCTGGGCCTACAGCACATTCGTCGTGCTCTTCCCCCAGTGGGTGCCGAGTATGGAGGTCTACTTCGACGCCTCCGCGTTAATCCTTGCACTTATCCTCATCGGGAAGTACCTTGAGGAGGTCGCGAGGGGACGCGCCTCGGACGCGGTTCGGAAGCTGCTCGACCTCCAACCCCCCATGGCTAGGATTGTCAGGGAGGATGGCTCCGAGGAGGAGGTCGGCGTCGAGACCATCATGCCGATGGATATCCTGCGCGTCAAGCCGGGTGAACGAGTACCCCTTGACGGTGTCATCGTAGACGGGGCCAGCAGCGTGGACGAGAGCATGATCACGGGCGAGAGCGTTCCGGTGTCGAAGAAGGCGGAGGACGAGGTCATCGGCGGGACTATGAACAAGGAGGGGAGCTTCAAGATGGACGTCACCAAGATCGGGATGAACACCACCCTCCAGCAGATAGTGCAGATGGTTGAGGACGCGCAGCTCAGCAAGGCGCCCATTCAGCGCTTCGCCGATACCATCGCGGCCTACTTCACACCCACGATACTCATTATAGCCACACTCTCCGCCCTCGGCTGGTTCTACATCGCACACGAGACCTTCGGCGTCGCCTTCACAACCTTCGTCGCTGTCGTCATAGTCGCCTGCCCCTGCGCCATGGGGATAGCCACGCCGACGGCCATCCTGGTCGGCGCTGGGCTTGGAGCCCAGAACGGCATACTCATCAAGAACGGGGAGTTCCTCGAGAAGGCACGCAGCCTACAGGTTGTAGCCTTCGATAAGACGGGTACCCTCACCAAGGGAGAGCTTGCTGTCACAGATGTGGTTGGCGATAAGCCAGACGAGCTGCTGGCCGCGGCTGCGAGCCTCGAGAAGCTGAGCGAACACCCCATCGGGAGCGCGGTTGTGAGGAAAGCCGAGGAGAAGAGGCTTAAATTATCCGAGCCCAAGGGCTTCGAGGCACTCGCCGGCAGGGGTGTCAAGGGCTCCATTGGTAGGAGGAGCTATGTAGTCGGCACAAGTCGCCTCATGGACGAGATCAAGGCCGAGGTGCCCGACGAGGTGAAGAGACAATCCGAGGTATTCTACGGCCAGGGGAAGACCCTCGCATTCGTCTCCGTCAACGGCAAGGTAATCGGCATAATTGCGGTCGCCGACCAAATTAAGGAAAACGCCCCCAAGGCCGTCAAGAAACTCAAAGACATGGGCCTCAAGGTCGTCATGATAACGGGCGACAACAAGAGGACGGCCGAGGCAATAGCGAAGCAGGTCGGCATAGACGACTACAGGGCCGAGGTCCTCCCCGAGGACAAGGTCAACGTCGTGAAGGAGCTGCAGAAGGAGGGCCTCATAGTCGCCATGGTTGGCGACGGTGTAAACGACGCCCCCGCCCTTGCCGCCAGCGACGTAGGCATAGCCCTCGGCAGCGGCACCGACGTCGCTGTCGAGACGGGCGGGATCGTCCTTATAAAGAACAACCTCGAGGACGTCGCGAGGGCCATCGACCTCAGCAAACGCACCTACAGCAAGATCAAGCAGAACCTCTTCTGGGCCTTCGCCTACAACTCGGCGCTCATCCCAGTGGCCGCGGGCGTACTCATCCCCTGGGGGATACAGATGAACCCCATACTCGCCGCCGGGGCAATGGCTCTGAGCAGCATCACGGTCGTCAGCAACAGCCTCCTGCTCCGAAGGTGGAGGCCGAGGGAGTAGCCATGGCCGACGTCACCAAGGAGATCGGGATCACTAGGATGGACTGCCCCACCTGCATCGTCACCCTGGAGAAGTCCGTGATGAAGATCCCCGGCATCAGAAAGGCGCAGGGCAACTACCTCAAGAAGACCTTAAAGGTCACATACGACGAAGCGACGCCGCTCGTCGCTATAGAAAAGGCGATAGAAGACGTAGGCTACCAGGTCGGTTACAAGAAGTATCCGAGTCCCCTGTCGAAGCTGAAGGGATTATTCAGCAGAGGGGAGTCAAAGGTGATCACCACGATCACAGACACCGAGTTCCAGGACAAGGTGCTCAGCTCCAAGAGGCTCGCAGCCGTCCTCTTCGCCAGCGAGAAGTGCCCCGCCTGCCAGGTCATCAAGCCCCAGTTCAAGGCTTTAGCTGAGAAGCGAGTGGGGGGAGCCGACTTTTACGAGATGGACGTAGCTTCGACGGAGACTTGGAAGGAGTACGGCGTCATGGGCATTCCTACCGTTATCGTTTTCCGAGGCGGGAAGCCGGCGGAGCGATTCGGCGCGATGCTGGGTGTCGCGGAGATGGAGAAGGCGCTTACCTGACTAAGCTTGCCTCACGGCACTTTTGCGTGTTGTACTCCTCGGTTCCACCCTTGAGTATAGTGAGGTACTTCCAGTCGCCGCCCCTGAAGAGCTTGGCAAGGTAGATGATCTGCCCCCCGTGTTGCGCGGCGTGCATCGACTGCTGGTAGATACCCTCCAGGGCGGGCTGCTTCCTCCACCGCACCTGAATGTCGTGTGCGAGGTCGTCTCCCTTCAACTCCTCGAGAGTCCCGAGGAGCCTCCCCCAGCCTTCATCCCACTTCGCCATGAGGACCCAACGCGTCTCCCCCTCGAGGATGCGGAACTCGTTTTCCCTATCCCTGTCCGGCTTCTCACCATCCTCTGTTAGGAAGCCAGTGAACCTGCTACTGAGCGTCCCCCCGACATGCTTCACAAGCACGGCGATGCTGTGGGACTCAGCCCCTGGCTTACTGAAGAACTCCTCGTCGCTGACCTGGGCGAGCACCTTCTCCGCGGCGCGCGCGCTTGAGGTTTTGCACTGGGTCTTCGTGTTCTCTATGAATAGATCCCCGACTGTTGGTGTCATGGGTGGTACTTAGCCGGGGAGTCAGATGAAGCTGATCTACCCAATTGGTTCAGGTATTTTTATAGACCAGACTCCGGGTATTCATCCAAGTCCGGTGCACGGCGTGAACACACTCCACCACAACGGCGTCATAGTGCCCCCGAGGTACAAGGGTAGGGGACTATCCGTAAGGATCAAGGGCCAACCCATGAGGCTGAACGACGAGCAGGAGGAAATGGCCGTCGCCTGGGCGAAGAAGGTCGGTACACCCTACGTGGACGACCCCAAGTTCGCGGAGAACTTCCACGAGGATTTCGGCAAGGCCATCGGCATGAAGCTCCTAGCCGGGGACGTCGACTTCAGCGACATCATACGTCTTGTCCAAAAGGAGAGGGAGGAGAAGCTGAACCTCCCACCGGAGGTGAAGAAGGCGCAGGTTGTAGAGCGGAAGGGGCAGCGCGACGCGAACAAGGAGAAGTACGGCTATGCTTCCGTCGACGGGCAGCGGATGGAGCTCGGAAACTACAACGTCGAGCCCAACAGCATCTTCATGGGGCGTGGGCAGCACCCGTGGAGGGGCAGGTGGAAGCTCGGCCCAACATACGAGGACATTGAACTCAACCTCAGCCCTGACGCGCCAAGGCCCACGGGTAACTGGAAGGCAATTGTCTGGGAGCCGGGCACCATGTGGATAGCCCGCTGGACAGACAAGCTCAGCGGCAAGAAGAAGTACGTCTGGCCCGGGGACGCGAGCTTCCTCAAGCAGAGAAAGGACATGGAGAAGTACGAGAAGGCGAGGGCACTCAAGGAGAAGCTCGACGCGGTAAAGGCGCATATCGAGGGTGACCTCACCGTCGAGGACCTGAAGAGGAGGAAGGTGGCGACCGTCTGTTACCTCATCGACCGCCTAAAGTTCAGGGTGGGGGACGAGAAGGACGAGGAGGCCGAAGCCGACACCGTCGGCGCGTCAACGCTCCGCCCCGAGCACGTCTGCTTCAACAGGGACGGCTCGGTCACATTCAATTTCCTTGGCAAGGACTCGGTGCCGATGAACATCACCGCCCCGCTCCCACCGAAGGTGGTCCAGAACCTACGCGACTTCGCCGTTAGCGCGGGGAAGGAGAGCCTCTTCGAGGGGATAAACTCGGGTCACGTCGGCGACTTCCTCAAGGAGATCATGGAGGGGCTAAGTGCCAAGGTCTTCAGGACCCTCTACGCCACCGACGCAGTCAGGAGCGGACTCGCTACCCAGACCGTGAAACCAGAGGACCCCGACTACCTCAAGCGCCAAGCCGCCCTTAAGGCTAACCTAGAGGCAGCGATAGTCTGCAACCACAAGCGTACAATCCCCAAGACTTGGCAGCAGAGCCTCCAGAAGAAGAAGGACCGCCTGAAGCAGCTAGAGGCGAAGACCTCAGCCGACGAGAAGGCGATCCGCCAGAAGCTCGCGGAGGAGGAGAGAAAGTACCGCGAGAAGCTCGTGGAGGCTGAGAAGAAGCTCGCAGAGGCAGAGAAGAGGGAGGAGAAGCTACGCGCCCAGCTCGCCGGGGTCGAGAAGGCGGGTGGCGACCAGAAAGCCCCGAGGAAGCGCCTGTTAGCAGCCCGCGACAAGACGAAGGCGGCACGTGACCGTATAAGGAAGCTCAAGAACGCCTACGTCACCGCCACGCTGAAGGATAAGAAGCAACTTGAAGATAGGAGGCTCCGTGACAAGGAGGCCGTTGAGCGGATGAGACTGCAAGTCGAGGCGCAGGAAATCACCCGCGATTACAACCTCGGGACGAGCCTGAAGAACTACATCGACCCACGCATTTACTACGACTGGGGTAAGAATGTGGGGTTCGACTGGCGCAGCTACTACCCGACGACGCTGCAGAAGAAGTTCAGCTGGATCGAGGAGCAAGCCGAGGAAGAGGATTAGCTCCCCGCTCAGCGTAGCTCGCAGATGCTGAATAGTGGGTCTCCAGTGTTCTTCGCTGAAAGGAAGTTGATGATGTTCACCGCGCCTCCCATCGGGGCCTTGATGTCCTCGATGACCACGCCGAAGGGGTCAGTTATCTGCCCGATCTGTTGCCCCTCCTCGACGACGTCGCCTGCGTTCACGAGGTAGGTGAAGAACCCGCCCCGAGTAGCCCGGACGCCGACGGCGCGCTCGCCAAGCTGCGTCTGGTTACTCGGCTCGATCGGCGTGCCTTTGAGCATCTTGAGGTACTTAATAACGTTCATGACGGCGTTGACGTGGCGGCTCGTGCTCTCTGGCGTCAGGATGCCTCCCCCGCCCGACTCTATGAGCATGTTGGGGATCTTCGCCCGCGAGGTGGCGCCCGTCGTTGTCATTGCTTGGTTGGGTGCCCTCAGGGTCACGAAGTCGGCGAGCGAGTACCGGAGCATCGCAGCCGTATCCACGTCCTTCTCGTTGTCCCCCGTCTTCGTCGAGACGGCAAAACACGGGCACAGCTCGGGCAGGTCTCGCCGCCGTGAAGGTCCACGAAGTGGGTAGCCCTCTTCATGATGTTCTCGTAGATGAAGTTTGCCATGTGATGGCTGATGGTCCCCGGCCCGTAGTATATCGGGGACACGGGCTGGCCGGGGAATATCCGGTTGATGTTTATGTCGTCTATGGGGTTGACGAAGGCAGTCTTCGCGTTGAACATCGGCACGTTGGCGCAGTGGATTATCATCAGCATACCAGCGAGCTCGGATGGCTTGATGTCCCGGGCGATGATCTGGGCCGCCTTGATCCCCGGGTACTCGGTCCCGTGTATGCCCGCCTCAATGAGTAGCCTCGGGCCACTCCTTACTCCGTTGATTATCGTCATCGGGACGACGACGTCGCCGACGGCCTACTCCGCTAGCTTGACGTAACCGGTTGCCTTCTCTCCCTGCCTAGTCTCGATGTCTCCAATTCTGAAGGACGTGCGCTCTTCACCGTCGCCTCCTCAAGCTGGGCGCTGCGGATTTAACACATGCCTCACATTCGATAGTGGGTAGGGTCAGCGGGCAACTGTATTAAGAACAGACCGCCTCCTTCTACCCCATGAGGAATCTGGTTAAGCACAAGTTAATGGCCGGCTTGCCGGCGATAGGGACCTGGGTGAGTATCGGTCACCCCGATATGACGATGTACCTCGCGGACATGGGTTTCGATTGGCTCGTGTGCGACATGGAGCACAGCGCCTACGGACCGGAGACCTATCACACCCTCGTCCAGAGCATGCTCTACGCGCGCGACAAGTGCATGCCATTGGCGCGCATCCCATGGATCGACCTTATCTGGTGCAAGAAGGTGCTCGACGCTGGTGCGATGGGCCTCGTGCTGCCCCGCGTGGACTCGGCGAAGATGGCGAAAGAGGCCGTACGCCTCATGAAGTACCCCCCACAGGGCGAGAGGGGTGCAGGTCCACGCCTCGCGGCGTTCCGCGACCCGGACTACTTCAAGACCGCGAACGACGAGATACTCGTCATCCCAATGATAGAGACTGTGAAGGGCGTGGAGAAGCTCGACGAGATATTCAGCGTCGAGGGTGTCGATGCCTGCTTCGTGGGGCCAAGCGACCTCAGCCTCGACATGGGCATCCATAAGCAGTACACTAACCCGAAGTTTATCGAGGCCCTTGACAAGATCGTTGACGCGGGTAAGGAGCACGGCGTGGCACCGGGGATGCATTGCTTTGTCACGCAGGACGCGACCGACATCAACGACGCAATTAAGCGGGGCTTCAGGTTCTGCGCCCTCGACACCGACCTCGGGTACCTCAGCCGCTCTGTGAAGAGCACCATCGGCTACGTCAAGGGGTGGAAGCCGGGCGAGGGCGGCGAGGCCCCTGCCGTTTAAGCCTGTTTTCTATTTCTCCACGAACTTTTCTATCTTGGTGACGATGCCAATAAAGGCCTTCGCCGCGGGGCTGTCAGGGTTCTCCGAGACGAAGGGGGTCCCCGAGTCCGAGTTCTGTGCGATCTTTGGCTCGAGAGGAATTGAGCCGAGGAAGGGTACGCCCATATCGGAGGCCACGCGCTCGGCCACGCCGTCGCCGAAGAGGGCTATCCTATCGCCGCAGTGGGGGCAGATGAGGTAGCTCATGTTCTCAATCACGCCCACGACAGGTGCCTTGAGCTGGCGGACGAAGTTGATCGACTTCTCGACGACTTGCCCGCTAACCTCGTTTGGCATCGTCACTATCACGACACCGTCGATCCCCGGGAGTAGCTGGAGTACCGTCAGCGACTCGTCGCCCGTGCCGGGCGGTAGGTCGATGAGGAGGTAGTCTAGGTCGCCCCAGTCGACGTCCGTGAGCAGCTGCCTGATGGCCGCCATCTTGAGGGGACCGCGCCAGATGACTGGCGAGTCCTGGCTCGGTAGGAGGAAGTCCATCGAGGCGACCTTGATCCCTGATCGGGATTTTGGGGCGATTATACCGTTTTCACCCGCCTCGAGGTGTACGCCCTTGAGGCCGAGCATCCTCGGCACCGTGGGACCGTGGAGGTCAGCGTCCAGAACGCCGACCCTCTTTCCTTTGGCTGCGAGGGCGGCGGCTAGGTTGACAGTGACGAGGCTCTTACCAACGCCGCCCTTCCCGCTCATGACCGCGACCTTATGTACGACCCTCTCCATGCGCTCCCTGAGCTGCTTGAGCGTCTCGACCCGCCTGACGAAGGCCTCAGCCTCCTCAGCCTTCCGAGTCTCATCAATCGCGTCCATTTTTGGAACCTAGTGAGGGTCAGCCCGCAGCATGTATAAACCCTGCCCCCGCTCGACAATTGAGCAATTAGTATTTTAACCCCCTCGACAGTTTCACTCGGAGTGGTCACCCTTGATCGAGAGGCTGAAGCGTAGGCTGCGCGGTGTCGAGGCGCTCGACGCGTGGGCGGCCGTCGCCATCCTGCTCAGGGAGGAGGAGTACGACTACGAAACGCTCATCGTCAGGAGAGCCGTCGTGCCAAGGGATCCGTGGTCGGGGGATATGGCCTTCCCAGGGGGGAAGAAGGCGCCACAGGACAAGACTCTCAGGGACACCGTCGTGCGAGAGGTCAGCGAGGAGACGGGAATCGACCTCGACGCACTCAGGTACATCGGGGCGCTGCCGGTCTTATTCTCCTCGATGAAGCCCGAAAGGGACGTGCTTCCAATAGTCTACCTCTACGAGGGGAGGCCCGAGATCAGGCTCAACTCCGAGCTTACTGCCTACCGCTGGGTCCACCTGAAGGAACTCAGGGCGAGCAGGACGACGGAGAAGGTGAAGGGGTGGGAGGGGGAGGTATTCAAGCTGGGTGACGACATCGTCTGGGGCCTTACCTATAGGATGCTGGACAATCTCCTCGCCCTGATGGATGAAGGCTAGCGTAGGACCTTCTTCAGCGCCTTGGCGACGTCCACTGGCTGCTCACCGATTGCCGCACCCGCCCCTCTGAGGGCGTTCATCTTGCTGTCCGCTGTGCCGGTTGAGCCCTGGATTATTGCGCCCGCGTGGCCCATCCTCTTCCCGGGTATGGCTGCGCGCCCAGCGATGTAGGCAGCGACGGGCTTGGTGAAGCCTCCCGATGCAATGAAGTCCGCGGCTTTCTCCTCGGCGTTGCCTCCTATCTCCCCGATGAGGGCGACTGCCTTCGTCTCTGGGTCCTTCTGGAACCACTTGAGTAGTTCTATGTAGTCAAGGCCGACGACTGGGTCACCACCGAGGCCGACGCAGGTGGACTCGCCGAGTCCCTGGTTCGTGACGTGGGCGGCTATCTCGTAGAAGAGGGTGCCGCTCCTGCTGATTATACCGACGCTACCGGTCTTGAAGACCTGGTTTGGCATTATGCCCATCTTGGACTCGCCCGCCTTTATGAGGCCGGGGGTGTTGGGGCCGACGACCGTAGTGCCGATCTGCCTAGCCCTTGCAACCATCTCGATGGTGTCCCGGACGGGTATCCCCTCCGTTATGACGACAACTGGGTCCATACCCGCCTCCATTGCTTCGAGCGCTGCGTCGAGGGCGCTGGGGGCGGGTACGAATATTACTGAGGCATCACATCCTCTCCTCTCCTTTGCTTCAATGACTGTGTCGAAGACCGGGGTCCCGTCGACGTCCTGCCCCCCACGCCCCGGTGTGACGCCGGCCACGACCTTTGTACCGTATTCTTTCATCCTTGCGGCGTGGAACTTGCCTTGTGTCCCCGTTATACCCTGAACGACGACCTTTGTGTCCCTGCTTATGAGCTTCATGTTTATTCCTCCTTTGCGAGGTTAACGGCTTTCTGTGCTGCCTCCTCCATTGTGTCGTTTGTCTCAATACCGGCACCGTGGAGTAGTCTCTTTCCCTCCTCCTCATTCGTGCCCATCATGCGGACAACGATGGGCTTGTTGTCGCCCAGCTTCTTCCGCGCCTCGATGATTCCCTTAGCGGTATCGTCGCAGCGGGTGATACCGCCGAGGACGTTGACGAAAAGCGCCTTGACTCTCCCATCCTTGAGGACGAACTCGACCGCCTTCCCGATGCGGTCGGGAGTCGCGCCACCACCGAGGTCGAGGAAGTTCCCCGCGTGGCCGCCGTAAAGCATGACGGTGTCGAGGGTCGCCATCGTGAGCCCTGCGCCGTTGCCAATTATCCCGATGTCGCCGTTGAGCTCGACATAGGTGAGGTCCATGGCCCGCGCCTCCATCTCCCTGGGCGTCAGCTCCCCCTCAAAGCTCTCCAAGTATTTTGCCTCGAGCTCCTTGTGCCTGTATAGAGCATTGTTGTCCACGTTGAGGCGCGCGTCCGCCGCGATGAACCCATCCGCCGTCTCGCCGAGTGGGTTGATCTCGGTGAGCTCCGCGTCCATCTCGTAGGCGACTCTGTAGAGCCTCTGGACGACATCCGATAGTTGCTGTAGCTTCTTCCTCGTATAGCCGAGGCGCTTCGCGACGGCGTTGGCGTGGTAGCTCCTCATCCCCTTAAGGGGGTCGACGGGGTACCTTACTATCTTCTCCGGGCTCTTCGCGGCGATGTCCTCGATATTCATCCCCCCCTCGCTTGAGGCGAGGACCGTGTAGCACTTCGCCGTCCTGTCCACGATGACCCCGAGGTAGATCTCATGCTGTATGGTGAGCCGCTCCTCGACGAGGACCTTCCGGACGGGGAGGTCCTTTATCCTCATGGTGAGTATCTGCCTTGCGGCTTCCTCCGCCTCAGAGGGGGTGTCCGCGGGTTTGATCCCTCCCGCCTTTCCCCTGCCGCCGACGCCCACCTGGGCTTTCACGACGACGGGTCTGCCGATCATCATCGAGGCGTCCCTCGCCTCCTCCGGCCTCGCGGCGACGGCGCTCAAACCGAGCGGGATCCCGTATCGCCTGAAGACTTCCTTGGCCTCGTACTCCAGGAGCTTCAACGAATCACCTTGACGTTGGATGTGATCCGGCTGGGAGTAGATAATTATTCTGGGTAGCTGAGACCGATTAGTCTACAAGGACAATGTTTGATATTTTTAGCGTTTTTTCGACACGTTCATTGAATTCTTTACACATGCACATAGGTAAAATTAATAACCGATGAGAGCAGTTTCAGGCGTCTAGGTGTGTCGGAGTTGGCTACGGTCCCAACCCATTACAGTCAGAGAGGTTTCGCTGTCGCCTTTACGTTGGCGCTTCTCGCTCTGCAGTGTCAGAATGGCCTTAGGCTCTCCGCCTGGAAGTGATGAATGTAAGAATGGAATCGATCCTTGTTACTCCCGGAATCAGCCTCTTCGAACAAGTAGGTCTGATCACTGTCGTTCTCACCGGAATCGCGGCACTATTCTACGCCTGGTTCTTGGCCCGTAGGGTCCTCAAGGAGGACCCCGGGACTCCCAAGATGCAGGAGGTCTCAGGCGCCATTAGGGAAGGGGCGATCGCCTACCTCAACAAGCAGATGTCCGTCGTCATACCCATCGCCATCATCCTAGCGTTCGCCATGTTCCTGACGGGCTACTTTGCAAGTTCCCCGTTGGAAATCTCCATCGGGCGAGGCGTTGCGTTGCTCTTCGGTGCTGCCTGCTCGCTAGCCATCGGGCAGATCGGCCTCAGGTATATCGGCACCCGAGCCAATGTACGCGTCGCCCAGAAGGCCCGTAAGGGCTCCTACAAGGAAGCCCTCAAGGTGGCTTACCACGCGGGGACCATCGCGGGCATGCTAGCCGATGGATTAGGTTTGCTCGGCGGTACAACCATACTGCTCCTCTACGGGACCCACGCCCCCGAGGTACTACTCGGCTTCGGCTTCGGTGGCACCATCCTAGCCATGTTCATGCGTGTCGGCGGTGGCATATATACAAAGGCCGCGGACATAGGCGCAGACCTTGTAGGAAAGGTCGAGCAGGGCATACCCGAGGACGACCCGAGGAACGCGGCGACGATCGCCGACCTCGTCGGCGACAATGTCGGGGACTTCAGCGGGATGGCGGAGGACGTATTCGAGTCCTACGAGGTCACCATCGTCTCCGCGATGATCCTCGGCCTGGCCGTCATGCAGGTCGACCCGGCCCACAGCCTGAAATGGATAGTCTTCCCGATGCTTGTTCGTGCAATAGGCGTCTTCAGCTCAATAATCGGAACCTACACTGTCGCGCTCTGGCCGGTGAAGGAGGACGCCTTCCGCGCCATGGACATCAGCTACGATGTATCATCAGTGATCTCTATAACGTCCTTCTTCCTGCTATCCTGGTTCTACGCCCAGGATCTCAGGCTCTTTTCCGCGACGGCGACGGGTATACTGCTCGCCATCGCCTTCAACAAGTATACAGGTGCCTTCACCGAGCGGGGCTCTGCTGCCGTAAACGACATAGTCAACTCCGCTAAATCCGGACCCGCCCTGGTCATCCTGAGCGGCCTAGCACTGGGCTATGAGAGCACAGTTTGGGCATTGCTCATCATAGTTGTGTCTATAATCCTCTCGATCTCCATCTATTCCTTCACATTCCCAGCGGCGGCGATCACCACGACGATGATAATCGTCGGCGTCGCGGCGCTCGTCATCGGCTATTTACTCGCTAAGCGCTCCAAGAAGGTCGAGCTAGGCGTCTTCGGTGCGGTTGCCGTCATCGTGCTCGGCATCATCTTCACCAGCTTCAAGGTGCCCGACACCAGCGCCGTCCTCTTTATCACCTACTCCATCGCCCTCAGCGGCATCGGCATGCTCAGCCACACGGGCAACAACCTCGCCATGGACGCCTTCGGCCCCATCTCAGACAACGCGGGCGGCATCGCCGAGATGTGCAAGGAAGACTTCGACAGCGAGGAGGGGCAGAGAACCCTCTCCGAGCTGGATGCTACGGGGAACACCACGAAGGCGATCACCAAGGGCATAGCAATCGCCTCAGCTGTCATCGCTGCCGTCAGCCTCTTCAGCTCATACATCGAGACGCTCCAGGGATCTGGAGCTACACGGATCATCCTCGACCTAGCCGACCCGCGCGTCTTCATAGGCATCCTGATCGGTGGCGCGCTTCCCTTCCTATTCAGTTCAGTGCTACTGCGTGCGGTCCAGAGGGCGGCCTCCCTCATAGTCGAGGAGGTTCGCAAGCAGTTCCACATACCCGGAGTTATTGAGGGCAAGATCAAGCCCGACTACGGCGCCGTCGTCACGATCTGCACGCAGGCAGCACAGAGCGAGCTCATCAGCGTCGCCTTGCTGGCCGTCCTGATGCCAATCGTCGTGGGCCTGCTGATCGGCGACCTTGCACTGGGCGGGTTCCTCGCCGGGATCATCGTCAGCGGTCAGCTGCTGGCGGTGTTCATGGCGAACGCTGGAGGTGCATGGGACAACGCCAAGAAGCAGATCGAGGGAGAACCCAGCGACCCGGCGAAAAACACCGGTAAGCGCTCCGAGAGGCATAAAGCGACCGTCATCGGCGACACGGTAGGGGACCCACTGAAGGACACGGCGGGACCAGCCCTCAACCCGATGATCAAGGTCGTAAACCTCGTCTCACTCCTCATCGCGCCGCTACTGCTCGTCATCTCCCGCGGGAACGCGAACATTCAACTCCTCGGCTACGCTATAGGCATCATCCTCCTCATGGTGATAGCCTTCGCGGTCTTCAGGAGCAAGAGGGCGAACCCCTATCAGTAGTAGGAGCATCCAAAGGCGGGTAGCAGCCTCAGGTGATTTTGTTTCAATCATCCAGACTCAGTTTAGCTGTTCCCTCCCTCATTCGATAAGTTCTTTTTGCCAATACCTAAGATGAATCAACGTTAAATTCCGATCCGGCCCACCTATCAGCCATGTCCAAGGAATCCATCAAAAAGAGGGTTCTCGACGCGATAGACGCTCACGCCGATGAGATAATCGATGTCGGCGAGACGATCTGGGGGAAGCCGGAGCTCGGTTTCAAGGAGTGGAAGACGGCGGAGCTCACGGAGAGGAAGTACGGTGAGAGGGGGTGGTCCTACGAGTCGAAGATAGGGATCACGGGATCGAAGGCGTACCTGAAGAAGAAGGGGAGAGGGCCGGTCATCAGCGTGATCGGTGAGTTGGACGCCATCCGCGTCCCCGACCACCCGGAGTGCGACCCCATCACAGGCGCAGCCCACAGCTGCGGCCACAACGCTCAAATGGCGGCGATGCTCGGCGCTGGCTTTGGCCTAAACGATGTAATGAGTGAGCTCGACGGGAACGTTGCCCTCCTCGCCGTCCCTGCGGAAGAGTACCTCGAGATCGACTACAGGAACAGCCTCAGGGAGAAGGGGAAACTCGAGTTCTTCGGAGGGAAGCAGGAGTTCATCCGTGTCGGGGCAATGAAGGACATTATCATGAGCCTCGGCAGTCACACCGACAGCGAGATCACGGAGAAGTTGAGCGTCGGGGGAAGCAACAACGGCTTCGTGGGGAAGATGGTCCACTATATCGGACTTGAGGCACACGCCGGTGGCAGCCCCCACAAGGGGATAAACGCCCTCAACGCGGCGATGCTTGGACTCATGGGCATACACGCGCAGCGTGAGACCTTCAGGGACGAGGACAGCATCAGGGTCCACCCTATAATCACGAAGGGGGGCGAGATAGTGAATAACGTCCCCGCTGACGTGCGGATGGAGAGTTACGTCAGGGGGAAGACAGTCGAGGCAATCAAAGACGCGAACGCGAAGGTGAACAGGGCCCTTAAGGCGGGGGCGATGGCGGTGGGTGCCGAGTGTGAGATAGACGACCACCCCGGTTACATGCCCTACATAAAGGACGCCGCCCTCGATGGGGTCCTCAAGGCGAACGCCGCTTCCCTCGTTGGTGATGAACAGATCAAGATCAAGGGCCACTCCACTGGCTCCACCGACCTCGGCGACGTGAGCTGCATAATGCCCACGACTAGCATCGGGATGGGTGGTTGCACCGGCAGGGGGCACGGGCGCGACTACAAGATAGTCGATACGCAGATCGCCTACGTCCTCCCAGCGAAGGTGATGGCTCTCACATGCGTCGACCTCCTATACGACAAGGCGAAGCTAGCTAAGAAGATCACTGAGGGCTTCAAGCCGACGATCCCGCCGGAGGATTATACGGGCTTCATGCAGAGGCTCGTCGCCTAAACCTCTTATCCTCCCCTTTCACTCCTCCACCAAGGAGCTGCTTCGGCTTGATGGAGTTCAGGGAGATAACTAAAGAGGTCAGCATACCGATCCTCGGCCTCGGGACGTGGGGCATGGGGGGTAGGGAGACCCCGGACAAGGCGAGGGACAGCGACACCATTACAGCCATCCGCATGGCCGTGGAACTGGGGCTAACCCACATCGACACCGCAGAGTACTACGGCGCGGGACACGCCGAGGAGCTCGTCGGCGAGGCAATCGACGGGATGGACCGTGAGAAGCTCTTCATAACTTCCAAGGTCTGGCACAACCACCTGCACAGGGACGATCTGCTTCGCTCGATGAGGGCGAGTCTCAAGCGCCTCGGCACCGACTACGTAGACCTATACCTCGTCCACTGGCCGAACCCCGACGTCCCTCTAAAGGAGACGATGGGAGCGATGGAGGAGTGCCTCCGGGAGGGGTACACACGCTTCATCGGCGTCAGCAACTTCAGTGCCCAGCTAATGGAGGAGGCCCAGAAAAACCTCAGGGAGACGAAGCTCATCGCGAACCAGGTCCAGTACAGCCTCCTCGACCAGAAGCCCCGCATGGAGCTCCTACCTACGTGCCGCAAGATGGGAGTCAGCCTCATCGCCTATAGGCCGCTCGAGAGGGGAGCCATACTCCAGACCCCCAACCCTGTGATGGATGAGATAGCAAAGACCCACGGCAAGACCCGGGTTCAGGTCGCCCTGAACTGGCTGATAGCTCAGGAGAACGTCTTCACGATCCCTAAGTCTACGAACCCCATCCACATCATGGAGTTCATGGGGGCTCTCGGCTGGCGCCTCACGCCCGAGGAGTGGAGCCGCCTCGCCGAGGCCTACAGGTGAGGCGTCGACGGGCATTCCAGCTGACGCGGCAGGCGTCACCGGGTGGCTCATAGAGAAGGGGGTGAGCCTCGGCTTCCACGCAGAGGGTAACCTCATGAGTCAGGAGGACGGAGCCGTCGCAGACGTGGCCTACTCCCTGAATCCGGGGCAGAAGCCGGTCCTCACCTTTACGGTCGAGGACTCTGACCCGGTGAGGCTCATCTCGGGCGCCCTCCAGTGGGTCGGCTCATCGACGGAACCTAAGTCGTGGATGCACATCTGCGTCTTCCTCGGCGACTCCTCCGGCATCCCGCTGATATCGAGCACAGCCAAACAGTACGATGCCGAGAGCCTGGGTCGCCTACCACGCGATATAGACGAGATCGCGGCGCATATGGTCAGGCTAATGAGTCATTACTCTGCCCCAGAGACCACCGATATGATGGAGGCGGTGAGGAGGCTGGCTGTGGCCACCGCGGATTGGCCCACGGGCAGGGGAAACACTCGACTAAGCTACGCTGACTCGGCCAGGTTGATGGGCGACGGGTTTGGCTTATTCTCGGCTGAGGACGCTGAGGATGGTGAGGCTGGAATTATTTTGAGACCGAGCCGCAAGGTGGTGCCACTGGATTTTGTAGGTGGGGGCGAGCTTTTTGAGGGTGTCCTCATGAGGCTCGTCGAAGCCAAGGGAGGTAGCATACAACTCTCCTCGGAGCACCGGAACTACCCGTTCATCTTCCAACTCTCCTCACCAATGGGAGGCGGCCGATCAACGCTTGACATCTGGCTTGACGTGGATAAGTCGAATATCCCCCAGACGCTGAGGTTCTGGGGGCTAGTCGAATCCATCGAGTCCTCGGAGGCCGTAACCCTTTCAGGGCCCTCTGGTGAGATGGCGGTGCTGACTCTAGATTAGATGGGTCCCTCGTCCAGGATGCGCTTCGGCTTGAAGTGCCATTCGAAGAGGCTCGCCGCGAGGAACAAGGCGATGCTGCTGAGGAGGAATGTCACCGAGTAGCTGAAGAAGAAGCTGATGTTCCCGCTCAGGAAGCTCCCGAGGAACATGGCTATGCTGCCCATCGCACTGTAGAGACCGAGCGTCTGCCCCTGCCCCTCCCTGGGCAAGTATCTGTAGAGAAGGGCGTTCATCCCGATCGTGATGTTCGTGTAAGCCATGCCGATGAGGAGGTATAGGAGGAGGGTTACGTAGAGTACGTCGTGGCCGGCGAAGTAGAGGCTGCAGATTGCGGCGAAGAGGAAGGCCATACCGCGGAGGGAGAGAAACTCGATTACCAGCCCGGGGTTGCCCTCCTTGCTGAACCCACTGAGCCTCTGTGAGCTGGCGAGGCCGTTTATGCAGGTCATGAAGATGCTGAGGCCCGTGATTTCCAGGTTGGTTAGGGCGTTTGATTTGAGGAAGGGCGTGTAGCTGGTGAAGAAGAGGTTGGCGCCGAGGAAGAAGAGGGCGTTCGTTGCCATGATGATGGGGATGTCCCTCCTCACCGTGCTCCGAGCGTCCTGCATAATGCCCTTCAGGTCGTCCACCTTCGGCGTCTTCAGGAGGAGCACTGGGAGGTGGGTGAGGCGCGTAATGAGTGCCTCGGGGTTTAGAGTGATCGCCTGTCTCGCCGTCACCGCCTTGACCTCCTTTACTGTTATTAACGAGAGAACAATGAGCGTCGAACTGAACGCTATAGGGAGCAGCGCCATAGCTGTCAACGGTAGTGCAGTTAGCACGACGAAGCCGAGAGCGTTCCCTGTCAGGCTACCGTAGATCATATACTTGAAGCTGAGTGCGCTTCCCTCGCTCAAGTTCTCCTTCGCGACTGTGTCCATCAGGAGTAGGCTGAAGACGGTGGGGCTGAAGCTGCTGAAGAAGCTGTAGATGGCGTAGAAGCCGATGATGAAGTTAACTTCCCCTGTCATCGCTATGAGGCTGAGGGTCATCAGCTGCCCGACGGCGCTCAGGATGAGGATTGGTCTCCTCTTGCCGAGGTAGTCGGCTAACCTTCCGACGATGAAGGCGGAGGGGATGAGGGAGAGGTTGTAGGCTGAGCTGGCGAGCCCGACGGCGATTACACTTCCCCCTAAGTCGAGGATGCGAAGCGTGACGTACGTTCCGATACAGCTCTGTATCGCGTAGAAAGGTATGATAGCGTAGAGCCAGCGAGGCTTCAGAAACTTCTCCGCCAAGTTTTAATCTACCACGACTCAGATACCTGCGTTAATCTCCTAGGATTAATAAGGGTTGATGGTTGACGAGGCGCTCGAGTTTCTCCTGGTGGCTCCTCCCGATCACGACGGGCATCGTCGCGGGGATAGCGGCCTCGGGGATTAACAGCCTCATCTTCTACGCATGGGAGATGTTCTACAAAGACGCCCTCAAGACGCCTACCCTCTTCTTCGTTTTCCCATTCACCGGCTTAGTCCTCAGCTACTTCCTCATCCACCTGCTCGCGTGGTACCGCACGCCTAAGAGCAGCTTCCACATGATCCTCGAGGTCTTTCACCTCACTCCTAGCGGTATGATGCCGCGTGAGGCGATGGTGAAGACGGCGTCGGGGGTCGCCACCTCAATCTTCGGCGGTTCCGCCGGCCCAGAGGGGCCATCCACTGTGATCTCGGGAGGCTTCTCCAGCTGGCTGAACAAGATACTCCGTCTCCGAATGGACTCGGGGAAGGCGCTCATGATCGGAGTCGCTGCTGGCTTCTCCGCAGCCTTCAAGACACCCCTCACTGGGCTCCTCTTCGCCCTTGAGCTCCCCTATAGAAGGGATCTCGAGAAGGAGTCATTCATCGAGGCAGCAATCGCCAGTTCTACGGCATACTTAGTCTCGGTTGCGGTTGGGGCCCCTAGTCTCGTCCCCAATCTACAACTCGACGTCCCGATACTACCGATCGTCTGGCTTCCCATCGCTATGGGATTCGGACTTGCTACTGGCGGGATTGTATTCGTCTTTACTAGCGTCTACGCTGGCTGCGAGAGACTAGCCAAGCAGATCATACTCAAGGGGGGGTATCCACTAATGCTGCTGATCGGCGGTTTCATCCTGGGTGCTATTGGGTACTTCTCGCCTGAGGCAGTGGGGCCCGGGTTCCAGATGGTTCCGCTCCTCACCGGTGGCTCATTGATGGCGCTCGGTGTGGTGCTCCTGCTGAGAACGATCGCCACGGGTGTTACGATGAACTTCGGTGGGACTGGGGGGCTCTTTCTGCCCACCTTGCTGCTAGGCGGAGCGTGGGGTGCGATAGTTGGCACGGTGCTTCTGCCCGCGATGACACCTGTCTTCATACTCATGGGGATGGCGGCATTTTCCGCGGGTGTTCACAAGATGATGTTAACCCCTATCGTCTTCATCGCTGAGGTCTTCGGAGCCCATACCATCATCCCAATCATACTCGCCACAGTCGTCTGCTTCTTCGTCTCCGGCGCCTACAGTTTCTACCCAATCCAACCCGCCAACAAAGTTAGCCAGGAGGAGCTCGCGCTGGAGCGGTTCTATTACAAGGTGATGAGGAGCAAGCCGAAAGAGCTGGAGAAGCTCACGGCGAAGGACATCTCTACGAAGAACCCTCTCAAACTCACGGCGAGCATAAGCGTTAGGGAGGCCATGGAAGCCTTCGGTAAGACTAGCTTCCGCCTAATGCCCGTTGTAGACCTAGATGAACATGTAATCGGCTACGTCACCCTGGAGGACCTCGCCTTCCTATCGAAGACGATGTTGGACACGCCTCTTAGCACGGTTGAGTTGCGTTCCCCGATGGTTTTCCGTGAAGGGGAACGCGTGATGAAGGTGATCGAGGAGATGATTGAGCGGGAGGAGGATCACTGCTTCGTCGTCGATGGGGAGGGTAAGCTCACTGGCATCATCTCAACGATAGACGTGACGCGTCTTCTGATGCGCTACTACACGCAGGTTTAGGCTCGTCTGACCCTCCAACATTATATAGCTGAGGTACCGGATGGTGAAGAGTAACCTGACTTGGATCTCAGCGGCGTCCCCCCGATGCTATTCATCGTATCAGGGATAATCACCATTACTGGTATCAATGTCACTAACAGGTTCGCCATTGGGTTCATCAAGACCCGCTGGGGCGTCATTGCCGCAAACTACTGCACGGCACTCGCCCTCAGCACGGCGATGTTTTTAGTTAACGGTCTTCACCCCGCCTCGGCGCTCACACTCGGCCTTGGTTTCGTAGCCGGTTTCCTCTATATAGGAGGCATGTACCTCGGCATGACGACCATAGGCAGACGAGGCGCATCCATCGCGGTATCTGCGAGCCAACTATCCGTCCTAATCCCCGTAAGCCTATCCGTCCTTGTCTTCGGGGAGAGCCTGAGGACCAACCAGATACTTGGCGTAATCGTAGCGTTGATCTCCCTCCCCCTACTCGCAGCCAAGATCGGCGGGGGCTTAAACGGCTCCCTCGACAGGGATACCCTATTGCTCATCATCACTCAGCTCTTCGTGCAGGGCTTCGCCCAGTTCTCATCCAAGGTCCTAGTCGCCTCAGGCCTCGGCCCCGAGAGGGATGCATTCTTCCTTGCTATCTTTACCTCAGCGACCCTCGTCACCGTCCCCATCGCTTTCAAACACCGCGCCGAGATAGGGAGGAAAGACTATGCCTATGGAGGCGTTGTCGGAGCCTGCAACATTGGTGGGAACCTATCCATTTTACTTGCCCTGGCAGCCCTACCTGGAGCGATTGTATTTCCCTTAGTCAACTCTGGCGGCCTACTGCTCGTCACAATCATTGCGTGGCTTCTCTTCAAGGAGCGGATAAACAGGGTCAACGCCCTCGGCATCGCCCTAACACTCGCCGCAGTCCTCCTCATCAACATCTAGTCAACGATTTATACCCGAAAAAAATCAAGCTTCGCTTAGGGGATGCTATGAGCTTCGAGTACTCCGAGGCCAGGCTCCGCCACCCAGCTAGACTGCGCGCGCGACCGTGAGGAGAGTCATTGGCTGTAACTTGTCCCTTCTCTTATTCAAGTAATATAGTCATAATACCTGTTATGGAGTTCATTTAGTATTAGTTAGTGGTGTTAAGTTATTTTAGTTAGTGGACCCCGTAAGCCAAGCGTTAGCGATTTTATCTAATTCAGGTTTTGTTTTTATTACGCAGTTCTTTAATCCATTCCTCTTGATCTCTTTTTATTTTTTCCATTGCTTCCTGCGCTAATTTTTCATTCTCTTCTTCTAATTTTTTTATTAATTCTCTTTCCAATCTCCTATTTTCATGTTCTATTTCATCAGCTAATTTACGTACTCTTTTATCATAAGGCGACTCAATATATATTTTATTATACATCACTTTTTGTTTAACCCTTTTATTTTGTTCGATACTATTAATATCTTCTATTAATTTCTTTTTTAGTTGATCGATATTATTTTCTGTCATATCTCATCTATCCTATTTTTAAATTCAACAAAGCTAATTTTATTAGCATTATAATCCTTAATAATATTTATTATATTTATATATCTGTTATAGACTATAATAAAATCCACTGCACTTAATTTAATGGAGTGTAAGTATTTAGCGATATTATTTAATTTTTCTAATTCATATGAATTTAGTTTGGTATAACCTGAATTATATAACATGATTTCTAAGTTTAGGAGTGTTTGCGGATTCATGCCTCTTTTTTTAGCATCCTCTATATGTTCAGAAACTTTCTTTATTTTGTTGTGATCAAGTTCATTTTATCTAATTAAGCTGTCCAAGTTTAATAGATTGTCGACAATCTTTGATTGGCTTTTGCCTTTTTCTAAATGGCTTATTGTATTTATTCTCAATATCTGGTCTTTTGTAAGTTTAATCCCATTATCCTCCATTTTCCCAACTATGATTTTAGGAGTTGACTTAGTACTAGTTCTATTGAGGTTTTTTGTTTTATCAATTCTATCCTTAGGGTTTGGTACCTCGGCCTGATTGCATATGTCCTTGATGCCTTTGAATGAATCGTAAATTTTGGCTCGACTAGAATTTTTAATGCCCTTAATGATCTGGCTTATTGATGGTGTTTTTCCCTTCTTCTGATGATATGTTTTAACATATTTCACTACTTCTCTCTGAAAATCGGACAAACCCGATCGATCTTAAAATTCGCTGCGTCTTAATAAAGATTGAATTATTTTAAGAATTGGCTTCATGTAGAACGTTCTCGTCGTTCTGACCCATTTCATCCCGTTCCTATCTCGTTCTTAATGGAATTTTTCGTTCTAAATCGTTCTTATTGATTCTTAAGAATGAAAAGTAAACATGGTATATCCTCCCTCCCGTAATGTACCATGGGCATGTTGGCTATGCGGATGTAGCCTTGTCTACAGTCTTGCTTCGAGAACATATACTAATTTTGAAGAATTATCTCCAGATCTTGACATCCTCGTTGGGAAAACACTTTGAGACCAGAGATGCAACGTCTGACACATTAAACCCCAGTTTTCTGTTCTTTATTACCTCTAACACTTCAGAGTATCTGGCCCCCTCATTTACCCTAATTAACGGATAGTCCTATATCATTGCTTGAGCCACTTGGACTGCCTGCTGATACTCCGGGCTCTCCAGACGAACCTGCAGTTCCAACGCTTCCTTCACCTGTTCTGGCATTACACGCGCGCATTGAGCAAAACGCAAGAAAAGCCGTCCCTTGAGCCTAGAAGAGGATGCGGTCTTGATAAATGGCGGTCTACTTTGGCTGAGTGGCAGGCAGACTCGCCTCTATATGATTTAGTGATCCTGGGAGGGTTCAGGTTAGCTCCATCTGGTTCTACATATATAGAATCAAGTGGCTCCATGCATCAGAGAACTCTCAAGGAAACATCATTAAACAAGATAAACTGCTATATCACCTAGGCGAAGAAAATTGCCCATCATCGATTCTAATATCGTCTTTGCAAGGTTGAAAGAAAAGTATCCGGGTATTGAGATTAGGGAGTATGCCTTCAGGAGGCTTTACTCGACTGAACATATGGTTTTCTTCGACTGCGATGCTGTCCAGGAGGATTGCTTGGCTAATGCCCTGAAACGTGTGGACCATATTCGATTCGTTGCTTATGCTGTCGTCGAGGAGTCCTCAGGTCGTCGCTATGTTATGGATGTCAGCTATGCAAATATTGGTGATGAGACTTTGGAGAGGTTTCTGAGGCGTTACCCTGGACAGCTCAAGCCTTCAAGTGAGATGGCTCTTCAGCTTAGTGACCGCCGGTACCTTGAGTATATTGGGGCAAGTTATGAGGATTAAAGCAGGCTAGTAGTGAGACAGGGGTTTTGAAACTAAAGTGCAACCAATAACACAGCTATTATTCCGCTGAGGAAGATGCCGTCGAAGGTACCCGCACCGCCTATGCTGGCGATTGGTGAGCCGAGTTCGGGTATGACACCAAGGTTCGTTAGGTCTGCACCTATCAGTGTTCCGAATACTCCGGATACGTATGCAACGGTTAGTGGTGAGGAGGAGGATAGTAGGAATGCTACGAGTGCGGCGGCGATGGGTGCGACGAATGGAGGCATCGTTATGCCGACGCCCTGAACCGGCCTCGCGAAAATGTGGCTCACGATCGATACGATTCCTACACCGACCAAGGCGTACAGAATGGTCGTCGAATCGGATATTAGTAGAAGATACAGGGAGACAATTGAGGGTATCACTGCGCCGCCGACGTTTACTGCCAGTATTGTTACGGCTTTACCTATCATGATTTGGGGGATCCTGTAGGCTATACCGAAGGAGCTCACGTATTCGCTTGTTATGATTGGGATTGTTGCTTCGAGTCTAGATATGGGTATGTTGATTGCGCTTCCGATGAAGGTGCTCACTAGGATTAAAATGATGGTGAGTGGGCTGAAGCCCACGCTTGAGAAAGCGGACTCTAGTACGGCTAAGAAGAGGTAGATAGCGGTTGCAAATAGGATAACGAAGAGAAAAGCTAGAAACCGTAGATTGTGGTGAGAATAAACGTGGATGCCACTCATGCTTCATCAGTTCCCTAGGTTATCCACTGCTGAGTTGTAAATAAACTTGGGATACACGGACTGAGCGCGCGCACTTGCTATGATCGCTGGATATGAGGAACTTCCGAGGAGTTCTAGGTTCGATAGAATAGGAGTTTGAGTTAGCGGTCTACTCCCTAGCTGTATAATAGCTGATTTCAACCAGATCTGTTAGTGTTTACTTTGCAACGTATAGCAGCCTCATAAAGGATCATCATCATGATCGACAGAGCGAATAGTATCATTGGTACTGTCTCCAAACTGCTGCGGTCTGCGATGAAGCCCGCGATACCTGGAAATATGCCTATTCCGATGCCGGCGGCAGCTAACATGAACCCGATAGCGTTAGCACCGTGCAGAGGTCCTAACTGCTGCTGCAAGTTTGTGACCATCAACGCCCAAATGGGAGCTAGCGTGAAGCCATAGATGGCCAGCAGAATGATGGCAGCCTCGGGCACAGGGTTGATGATGAGTAAGAATGTCGAGACCACAAGCGTTGAGGCACAGATGCGAATTAGCGTACGCTGCTTGACGTAGGCGAGGATGAAGCCGAAGAAGATTCGCCCGATGGTGAAGCTGGCCTGTAAGATCACTAGCCATGTTCCTGCTGTGATTGCGTCTATGCCGCGTGACTTGTTGAATAGGGGAAAGGTCCATTGGGTGGCAACCCCCTCGAGGCCGGCGTAGGCTAGGAAGATCCCGATGCTGATCCAGACCAGCGGCAGCCTTAGAGTGGAGCGGGCTGGGATGCCTGATTGTGTTCCCTCTTTGCTTGTACCGCGTCCAACGTTTAACCAGTGGGAACGGGTCAGGAGGAATAAAATTCCCACAAAGGCATACGCCCCTGCACCGATGAGGTAACCTGTTTGCCACGTGCCCCCGTTAAGGCTGAGGATGGTTGTCATTAGTAGTGGGCCAATTACTGTTCCTATGCCGAAGCAGGCGTGGAGCCAGTTCATGAGGCGTGCGTCGAAGACAGCTGCGAAGTAGATGTTCATACCCGCGTCGAGGACGCCGGAGCCGAGGCCCAGTAGGGTGCCACAGGCTACTATTAGCCACCACATTGGTAGTATGCCATAGCCGAGCAAGGCGGCTGCGCTGAGCAGTGATCCTAGAGAGAATAGGGTGAATGAGTTGAATCTCCCGTAGAGTCGTCCGCTTAGGAAGCTTGCGAGGCTGTACCCGATGGTGAAGGTTAAGAGAAGTGCACCGACTGAACCTAGGCTAAGATTGAAGCTTTTTTCGATTGATGGCCATTTGTCGGATGCCCATGCTATACCGAGCATGGCGCTTGGTAGCCCCAGCACAACGAAGCTCAGGTAGGCGATTAGTACGGCTATGTAGTCGGTTTTTTTGTGGGTCTGGGCAGTCAAGTTGGTCAACTTCTGAAGATTTGTATGATAGTTATGATCAGTGGTCTTTTGCCGTTGATTTGTGTTTTGGGATACTCCCTTTTAGGGAAGGTTTGTGCGCGCATGCATTATTTACTTCAATTTAATTGAGCTCGTATGCTGATCCTTGAAGATTTCTAGTACTGAGAAGATGTAGATGTCGTCGATTCCGTCAATGACTCTGGTCTTGTCGCGCGCTAACAAAATAGTATACGCCTTTGCATACGCGTTCATTTTTTGTACTTCCTCAACGGTTAATAGAAGTGTAGCTCGCGTAGACGGATCAACTTCGATTGATTTGATGGTCTGGTGAGCGCTATGAGCGTGAAATGTATCTGGTACTTGGTATGGGAATCAGGCACTTGTGAAAGCGATGTTTTTTTGAACGTTAGAAGGAGATTTGAGGAGGCTATAAGGGAGAGCCCTGAGGCGTTCCCAAGGATGTCGAAGAGGATGTCATATCTTATGGATGCGGGTTTCCGGCTAGTAGAGGGGACCCATGAACAGTTGCTGAACTTCGTTATTTTGTGGCGGCCGATCGGGGGTTGGGGTTTCGTTTACTTTGAATAGCCGGACTTTCTCATGCTCTTCGTCTGGTCTGAGATGGGTTAAGCACACAGAGTATGTGTTGTGTGATTAGTACATGTCAACATCTGGCGTATGTGTAGTATGTGGAGGCTAAGTGTTAAAAAAGTGAATTTGCTATTTCAATATGATACCACTTTGAGACGTAGGTACGATCGGACTAATATTTTCATTATGGACTCGGAGCTATGGGCGTGGGCTCAATATCGAGCGAAGACCTTGGGAAAAGATTCAGTTAGCGGTTACATATTCGATTTGATTAAGGCTGACAGAGATAAGGGTCATGATGGGAACTCGCGTGATGTGGTATAGGATCTAAAACCATTGCGTCTGTATTAATTTGTGTTGATAATCGACGTTGTGAATGCACTCTTAGCTTGTTTTTCCGGTACCACGTTCGTCGAGTCTGAAGATCTGTCTTGCCATTACGTCCCTGATCATATTGGCTACCTTCATCGGATCCTTAACCATGACCATTTTCTTTGTATAGTCTTTCTCGCTCTGGGTCTTGATGGTGATGCTGCCCGTGTTTAATATTCTGCCGGTTATGGATCTTATTACCTCGAGGTCCGAGAAACCGGAGGGGACGATAACGGAGTTCTTGGTGGTCAGTAGTCCCGTCTTGATTTCGAGACTATCCGCCCTCAGGATATAGAGGTTTGTAGATCTAAAGACGAGTAAGTTGAATATCCATATGATCCAGATGACGAAGAAGGCGAGTAAGGTCCAGACCCAGACCATAAATGGGTAAGGGGAAATAGTGTAGTATAGGTATTTCATCGAGTTTTCTAAGAAGAGCGCGAGGGCTGCTAAGATCGCCACGATGATAGTCCTAAAGCCAGCGTATGGTAGTATCCACGGTCTGCCTCTCCAGATCAGAATCCTGAGTGGTGCTGGTCATTTTCTATCACTATCAACGTGTTTTGATTTGTATTAAACATGTTTGAAAAAATTGTTTTGATGTAAGAGGTTTAATTGGTGCGTGTCTTAGATTCTTGGTCGATTGCGTATGCGCGGTTGAGATGGTTGTTTATATCGCCTTATTAGGTTGTGAGGAGTGACTTTAATTCTATGTAATGGATAGAATTTCTCCCGCCCGAGTTATTTTATTGCTACTCAGCAACATCGATAGCTCTGTTTCTAGCATTTGTTTTGTTTTCGGTGTTAGTCTGGCCCTGAAGAAGTTTGCGGTTTCTTGGATGAGAGATCCTTGACTAATACCAATTGAGTGGGTTAACACATGTAGCATTGTTGTCCCTATCTCCTCAGAGGAAATGTACTCGATCGGTCTGACCTCTGCTTCGGCTCCGTTGAGAGCCACCCTTACCTTAATGGTTGTGATCCCTTTTGGCCAAAGGAAATCTCCTCGCCTTTCGAATCTACCTTTTTGGGTCATCTCCTCGATCGTCGTCCAATATGCTTTATGGAATGAGGCTGGGGCGGGACTAAGGTTCATTGCTTTGTTTAGTCGTTTGAAGGCGTATTCCTGGTGTATTGGTCCCTCTATGCGAACCAGCTTTGGTAACATGTTTCTTACTTCGAGTCTATAGAGATCAAGGTAGAATTCCCTCTGGTTTGGGGGGATTTTATTGAAGATTTGGTTGGGCTCCAGGGATGCTCTTCTATAGGGTTCTGATCCGGGGAGTTCGTCGCTTTTTCTTTCGGTTACCTTTTCATACTCAAGGATTTTTTTTTTTGTGTGGTTCTATTATGTTTATTACTCTCAGTGGGTTTCTCGTACGTCTCAGCCCGTTTTAGTGCTTGTGCAAGCCGCTCTACTTCGGTTAATCGTCTATGGACCCACTCTGGTGACCAGATTCTGTGGAGATTCCAGCCCATTCCTTCCAGAACCTGGGCTCTGAGTCTGTCCCTGTCTCTCGCAGTAGCTGTTGATCGGTAGCCCTCCCCGTCGAGAATGACTCCTAGGATGAACTTGTCGAGGTTCTCTGGCGTCTTAACACCAATATCTACCCTCAGTGAGCTTTCTCCAACCTGTGGAACCGCTACATAGCCGAGTCTTCGGATCTCTTCGACGATCTCTCTTTGTATTTCAGGTTGAGTCGCCGTTTCTTCTTCCTGTTTATCCTCTGGATTTGATGCCTGCTCCGCGTAGGTCAGGTAGTTGTGTAAGCACTGGACACCGATTGATTTGGTTGAGGTTAGGTTGATGTCGCTAGATCTGATTGAGCTGACGAGAATAACCTTCTCGCGAGCTCTGGTGATTGCGACGTTGAGCCGACGTTCCCCGCCCTCCATGTTCAGTGGGCCGAAGTTCAAGGTCATCGTGTGTACCTTATCATAGCCATATCCTACGCTGATCACCATGATGTCTCTCTCGTCGCCCTGGACGTTCTCTAGGTTCTTGACGAAGAAGCCTCTGAGGCGGTCCTCCCGTAGCAGTTTCTCGTATTCGGGGTCCTCTGCTAAGCGGGTTTCGATTTCATCTTTAACGGTGTTCATCTGGCTTATGCTGAAGGTCATGACGCCCAGGGATTTCTCGGGGTGTTCCTTGATGTGTTTGAACACGATATCTGCCACAACCTCAGCTTCTCTTGGGTTGTTGCGGGCGCCACCGCGGTCGTAGACTCCGTCTGGTACATAAGTGAACTCTATCCCGAGTTCGCCTCCCCTGCTGGTGGCTGGGGGGAAGATGATGAGTTTGTCGTTGTAGAACTCTTTGTTTGAGAATACTATGAGGGAATCGTGCTTGCTCCTATAGTGCCAGCGTAGCATGCTGACCGGGAGCCCCATTCCCATACATTCGTCTAGGACGCTGTCGTAGACTCCCAAGTCTTCGTTTGCTTCCTCCCACTCAGTGTCGTTTTCAGCGATGTACTGAAAGAACGGAGTGGGGGGTAACTGCTTGTTGTCGCCTGCCACTATCAGAGTGTCGCCCCTGTATATCGATCCGACTGCGTCCTCGGTGTAGATCTGTGAGGCCTCGTCGAAGACGACGAGGTCGAAGTGTAGTCGCTCGGGAAGGATGAACTGGCTAACGGAGATGGGGCTCATCAGGAGGCATGGTTTTAGTCTCCGTATGAGGTTTGGAATTCTGTTGAAGAGATGTCGTAGTGGCATCTGTCTTCGTTTCTTGGCTGCTTCTTTGAGGAGAATTGTGATCTCTGAGTCCGGAGCCTCGACGAAGACTCCTTGGGGCTTTTTTGCGTTGGCTGCCTCAATTACCTTTTTCGGTGACTCCTCTATCAACGTGGAGTCGAGATATCTGAAGTTATCTACGGCCTGATCTTGATCCTTTGCCCTGAATGTGTTTAGGGTTGGGTCTTCCTCGTTGAAATGATTGAGCAGACCGTTGTAGATAGATTTTCTAAATACGTCGATTAGGAGCTCTCTACTGTATCTTTTTTCAACGAGTTGTTCGACGAGGTTTTTGAGGCCCCAGTTTGTGAGTGTTGAATATGATTTATTGTAGTCGACCCAGGCTTGGAGGTCATCTATCCTCTGGGTGAGCCTCTCCGAGATGAGCCGGACCTCTTCAACGCTTAGGCTCTCTGCTCGTCTTCCCCAGAGGGGTGTGCTGAATCTAGAATTCAATTCGTTTATAAGTCTGTATATCTCTCGGAGCGACTTCTCTGAGTTAAGTTTCAGAGTATTTTGGTTAGGATCAGTTACGCAGTTGATGACCTCCATTGTTGGCTTCGGTGGCAGGGCCTTGAGGAGACCGCGTGTCCAGTCTATTGCCCAGATCACCTTTAGCCAGTCTGTGGAGATACCGTGGTAGAGTCCTCCGTAGGTCCTTTTTAGTTGAGGTGCTAGATCCGCCTCAGCTTCTTCGAAGACTTGTAGCCTCTCCTCTTTTTTAAGGTCTGAGAGTAGTCGGGTTAGGGTCCTAGGTGGGTCCCCTGTCGTTGTGACTAAAGCTGGCTTTATAGATTCGTTGAGGGTTTCTAATCTCTTGTTTAGCTCGGTGGCCCATTTCTTCAGCTCTATCAGTGGGATGTTTGAGATTCTTGTACTGTTGTCGGGGAGTCTTTCGGGGAGGATTATGCGCAGTTGTCTTTGGGCGGTTCTCCAGTTCTGAAGTGAATCACTTAGTGTCTTGGATTTTGTGAGGAGTTCGTAATTCGGCTTAGTTGAGAAGCATATGTTATCTCTAAGTAGTTTCGGGGCTCTTGAGGCCCCTATTAGGTGCAGTGTCTCACTTGCGGTTTCGATGGCTTCCTCAGCTGCTGTTAAGTCGGGATTTCCTTCGTTGTAGTAGGCCCCAAGTCTGCTTCTGGCTTCCTCCTGTTCGGAGGCGATTGTTTTGTTCAGTTCCTTTAGCTCTGATGCTAATTTGAGATCCTGAAGAATCGTTGATGGGATTTCGCCGCTCCTCGTAGCCTTTGATATTTCACCTCTGATATTGTAGTAACTCGGTCTCAGGTATCTTAGGGATGATGACCCTGGGCCCTCAAGGTATGCTATTAGTCTGGCTAGATCTAGAGTCGTTACCTCATCTTTATAGGAGCCTAATTTTGTAAGGAGCTCGTCTTTTAGTTGGTGCTGTGCCTTGGCCTTTTCGAGGTATTTCTTTGTCAGCTCGAGGCCGTTTGTATCGAGCCAGCTTCTTTCAGGTCTGTTTTTTGTTTCGCAGAGCTGTGCGATGCGTTGGAGACGTCTTGCCTTGTTGATCGATTGTGAATCATTGGTGAGTCCGAGGATCTCAGAGATCTCTTCGCTTAATTCTCCCCATTTTTCGGCTTCGCTGTTTGTCTGTTCTAGGAATTTACGTAGGTCGTCGAGGTATCTTAGGAGGCCTCCGTCGCCTTTGAGGTTGGATCGGAGAAGTTCGGCTGCTTTCCTCCATGTTTCCTCGACTTTGTCGGCTGTGCCTCTCGGGAGGGCCTTGAACCTGTTATCGTATTTGCTTTCAATTTCGGCTCTTGTTGTCCAGTAATCGTCCCATGCCACTTTGTGTGCTTCGGCGTCTAGCTGAGTTTTCGTGAGGTCAACATCTTGGAGCCAATCCGACGGGGGGTAAGGTGTGGTTTCGATGATGTTTGCTAGCTTTTGGATAGCGTCGTAGTCGTTGAGGCTTTTCGGGGTTCCTAGACGGAGTTTTTCGCAGTAATCATATGCGTCTGCTTGAAGCTGTTTGACTGATTTTGTTATTGTGGTTAGAAGAGTCGTCCATTCTGTGCCAACGTCAATTGTGTATGTTGTGGCTTTGCAGCCTTTCCATGGGAAGGCGTTGTCTTCCTCTACGACGACCCAGGAGTTCTGGAGGTGTCTCATCTGCTCTTCGTAGGTGAAGATTGTTTTCTGGTCGAGAGTGTTGAAGTTAGGGTAGCCAGATGTTATTTTTGGGATCGAATCTAGCTTCGTTATCTCGTTCAGGAGATTGTAGGCGCTTGTGTTGGATGGTTGTCTCGTCTTGTGGAGGGACTCTACATAGGAGTTTAGCTGGGTTCTCCTGTGCTTGAGCTGGTCTATTTCATTTTGCCCCATTCCCCTGCCTGGTTTCAGGTGCTCTGTGAGGGCTCTGCTTAGCTCGTTTATGACCTCGCGTTTGTTAGCCTTGTAGCTGTGGAGCTCGAGGCAGTATTCGTCGAGGTCCTTTTCCTTCAGGCGGTTGTATACTACTTCTAGAGCCGCCATCTTCTCGCTTACGAATAGAACACTTCTGCCGGAGGCGATGTATTCTGATATGATGTTGGCTATTGTCTGGCTCTTTCCTGTGCCGGGTGGGCCATGCATAACGTAAGATTGTCCACGGAGTGCGTACTGGATGCAGAGTTGTTGGCTGCTGTCAGCGTCTAGGATTTGGTACGTGTTGCTGGGGTCTACGAGGGTGTCCAATTCTTCCAACCTTGGTAGGCCCTTCTGGACGAGTCCCTCTACGGGTACGCCGGCTAGAGCCCTCATGGTTGGATGCTCAGTGATACGGCCAAGGTTGTCTGCAAGGTCCTGGTAGATCGCGAGCTTGGCGAAGCTGAACAGTCCGAGATAGATGGTGGGTTCAACTGACCATCCGAGCTCCTTCACTGCTCCCTCGACTGCTGCTAGATAGCTTGACGGTGTTTGATCCTCTTCCTCAGGGAGAGCGGGTAGGTCTACACCGTGTTCGTACTTCAGCTTTAACAGGAGGGCTGGGTTAACGATTACATCGTCCTCTACTGGTGGTATCTTAATCTTGTATGGTTCACGTATCGAGTCTCTCGTTAGTTCTACGGGAGTCAGTAACAGGGGGGATATGACTTCCTGTTTGGTATCCCTCTCTGTCCACTTAAGTTGCCCTAATGTTAGATAGAGAATCCTAATGCCTCGTTCCGTGTACTCTGACTGGGATCGTCGGCTAAGGTTTCTCAGGGTTCTGTCGAGTTGGTTTGGGTCCGACCAATCTGGAGTGATCTCGGTACTCTTGGGTGTCCTCATCTTAGGGGGTATCTCACCAGGTTTTGTGAGGGGTGGCTGTTGGATCTCCCAGCCTCTCCCCCTCGCCACAAGCCGGCTGTACACAGTTTCCATGTCGGGGGAGGTTATCGTGAGGTGTGAGGTCTTGGTTGGTTGGAAGTAGATTGCCTTGTTCCTCTTCGTTAGGTCGATTAAGCGGAGCTTCCAGTCCTCTACTCGTTTGGCCACACGAATGGATTCTGGAGATTCCAAGGCAAGCTTTCCTCTTTGAACGGAATAGTTACCCTCATTGAATAAGACTTTATGCGGAACTGGTCGGCTAAATTTTTATTATTCCTATATTTGTTATCCTCGACGAAGGCGCGCGCGTGTTGTGTAGGAGCTGGGAGTGTCTATGAGTGCTGTGATTAAGTAAAGGGGCGGTTTTTTTGAGAGTGGTAATTACATTTTGATACACACTTATTGTTATGTTATTGCCGCGCCTGTTTTTCATTTGTAGACTATGATGAATCAGGGTCAAGTTAAGGATAATTTGGACGTTTTGCCTCCTTGGGTAGTTGATCCTGAGGTAAAGGTTTTTCTTGAGTCTGAGGGTATAGAGCTAGTTGTTTTTCAGGATGAAAAGTTTAGAGATGGATTCTCTAGTGAGCCGTTGATTATTCTACGTAGAATAAGTCCACCGAAACAGTATTGTCTTTTTGTGGATCGAGGCTCCGATGAGAGTGAATTGTAAGCATTATGAAGGCGTTCGGCTAGTGAGTCTAATTTTTTATTGAAGAACTTCATTTGGTAGGAGTCTTCTGAGAGTATTCCGAGTCGCTGCATCGTCTGTCTGAGGGTCGCGGCGTTTGCATTGGATAGCTCTGTTAGCGGTGGTCTTGGTTTCCCGACTTTTGCTCCGAGTAGGTTTAATGCATATTTTAGTGGGACTGGGTTGCTCTCACTGTATATCATCCTGATTAGTGGGAGTAGTGTTTAGAGGATTCGCCGTGTTCTGAGGACGTCGTCGTAGTTCTCCCATGGTTTGCTCATCTCGGCGAACTCTTTGAGACAGATTGAGCCCGTTACGTTGCTGGTGCCTTTGCCGCCGCTAGCCATGACGACGGGTATGTGGGCGAAGAATGGGCAGTCGCAGCATAGCACGTTGAATTCCCCCTTGGTTAGCTCTATGACCCTCATCTCGGCGTATGCGCTCGGGCCGGCTTCCTTGATGGCCACGATATTGGGGTGCTGAGCAAGTCTGGCGACTGTTTCGGGTTCTATATTCACCGCGCATCTGTCGGGGTTGTTGTAGATGACTATTGGTAGGTCGATTTGGTCAGCGACATCTTTGAAGTATTTGTAGACCGCCGCCTGCGTGGGTTTTACGTAGGGTGGCTGAACCATTAGGGCGAGGTCGACGCCAGAGTCTTTCGCATGTTTGGCGTTTTCTATGGTCTCCGCTGTGGAGGGTGCAGAGACGCCGCACATAATTGATATCCGACCGTTGGCGTGGTCGACGGATGCCTCCACTATTCTCCGCCTCTCATCCCTGCTTAGTAATATTGGCTCACCGGTTGAGTCTAGGAGCAGGACTCCGTTGCTTTCATGCTCGTATGGAAGTCCAGCAGTTTCCTTAGCGGGTCGAGGTCGACTTCCCCCGTGTCGTTGAAGTGGGTTACCAGGGCTGGCCATGAGCCTTGGACGTTGTAGCGCTTCAATGATATCGGGTGTTTGAGTGATTGCGGGGAGTTAAGCTTCACTGGGTTTATGATGCGAGTCTGCGGATCAAATCTTACCCTTGAAGCGGTTCTTTACTACAGCCCTCTTCAACTCTGCAATGTGTCGACCCGGGTCAATGTTCTTCGGACAAACAGTGGTGCAGGCGAATATCTGATGGCATCTCCAGACTCCGGATAGGTCGCTGTCTGCGATTAAGAGCCTCAGGTTCTTTTCCTCAACCAGCTCCCTTTCATCGGCATTAAATCTGTAGAGTTGTGTTAGGGGGGCAGGTCCTAGGTAGTATGGTTCGGTGCCCACGATTGGGCAGGCTGACATGCATGAGCCGCACCATATGCAATCAGAAGCTGATAGGTATCTCTCAAGCTCTTTTGGTGTGACTTGGGGTGGCTCAGGCCAGGTTCTTGGGTTTACCCAGGGCTTTATACTGGTCATCTTCTCTAGAAATGGTTCGATGTCTACAACGAGGTCTTTAATGACTTTAAAGTGTGCTAGTGGTTCAACTTTGATGTGATTGCCTAAGGTGGAGACTTGGGTCTCACAGGCGAGCCTTTGGGTGCCGTTTATCATCATGGCGCATGATCCGCATACTTTGAATCTGCAGCTGTATCTGAGGGATAAGGTTGGGTCTAGTTCATCTATGATATATTGTAGGGCCTCTAGAACCGTCATCCCCTTTAGGTATGGTACATTGTAGATCACGTGGTAGTGTTTGGTATCTTTCTTGGGGTCGAACCTGTAGACTGTCATCTCGAGGTTCTGTGACTCCTTTATTTTTATGGACAATTTAGTACTCCCTCTCCTTTACGACCCACTTTCCCAATTGAACGGGTTTGTATTCGAATCTAGGTCCTTCCTTTGTATGAAGGGCTAATGTGTGTTTCAGCCAGTTTTGGTCGTCCCTCTTATTGTAGTCTACCCTGTAGTGGCTTCCCCTGCTCTCCTGTCGTATCAGTGCGCCTCCAGTGATTGCTAAGGAAATGTCCAGCATCCCCGTCAGCATCATGGCGTCTACTAGGTCGAGGTTGAAGACGCTGTGCTCCCCGAATACTCCGGAGCTGGAGTAGAATTTCTCCTTGAGCTGCCTGATCCTCGATAACCCCTCTGTCAGCCTCTCTTCATCTCTGAATATGCCGACATTGTCCCACATGGTGGTTTGAAGCTCTTTTCGAATATGGTGGTGATTCACGTTGCCTGGTTCGGAGCCTCGTTTGAACAGTGACTTGATCAGAGAATCTACCTCATTCAGAGTTTTTTCGATGGCGGCTTCGCCGCCGTATTGTTTTCCTCTTAGATAGTCGGTTGCCGCGGATCCTGCCCTCGCTCCGAACACTAGACAATCAAGGAGTGAGTTTCCACCGAGTCGATTGGCTCCATGAATACTCACACAAGCACACTCCCCTGCCGCGTACAGGCCAGGTAGCCTTGTGCATCCAACTGAGTCTGTCTCAATTCCACCCATTGTGTAGTGTTGGCCTGGTTGTATGGGAATCGGCTCCTTGGTGGCGTCGACTCCGGCCATCCTTAGGGCTAATTCCTGTATCTGGGGGAGCTTATCCATTATCGTTTTTGCCCCGAGGTGGGTGATGTCCAAGTTGACGTAGCCGCCTTCGAATCCTCTACCCTCGAGGATCTCAGTCCAAATCGCTCTGGCCACGATGTCTCTTGGTGCGAGCTCCATCTTCTCGGGAGCGTATCTCTTCATGAATCGTTCCCCTGAGGCATTGTAGAGTAATCCGCCTTCTCCTCTGGCGGCCTCGGTGATCAGAATGTTGCTCCCAAGCAGCGTGGTGGGATGGAATTGAATGAACTCCATGTCTTCCATGGGGACCCCAGCCCAGTATGCCATAGCGATTCCATACCCGGTGCTCTGATGCGCGTTAGTTGTTCTGGAGTATACTCTGCCTGCGCCACCAGTGGCAATGATGACTGCCTTCGCCTGAAGTCCCTCGAGCTGACCACTCTTCAAATCTAGGGCAACGACGCCGTGTACGCCAGCTTCATCGACGGCTAGGCGTAGGGCTACCTTTTCGTATAGTTGGGTAATGCCGAGCCTTAGAACCTGTTGATAAACGGTGTGTGTGATAGCGTGACCCGTTTTATCTGCAGCATAGCAGGTTCTGGGGAACTCTGCTCCCCCGAAGGGTCTCTGAGCTATTCTGCCGTCTTCGTATCTGCTGAAGGGGCAGCCCCAGGTATCTAGTTCTCGGACTCTGGTGACTGCGTCTTTGCAGAGTTCAATTACTGAGTCTTGATCTGCTAGGTAGTCGGATCCTTTCACAGTATCAAACGCATGTTTCTCGACGCTGTCTGACGGATCTGAATTTCCAAGTGAAGCGTTGATCCCGCCCTGTGCTGCCACAGAGTGGGACCTCATGGGGTATGTTCCACTTAGAATTGCGACTTCACCGCCATTGGCTTTTGCTTCGATGGCTGCCCGTAGGCCTGATAATCCCCCACCAATAATTATCACGTCGTGCTTATCCAAAGCTGTACGCCTCAGAGACCGACTACTAGGGCCCACCAGAACATGAAGCCGAGTGTGGAGATGATTACTAGGTAGAAGAGAGTCTTCTCGTACTTTGCTAGGAACCCGACGGATTCTATGAGAATCACGCGGACGCCGTTTAGTGTGTGGTAGGCGAATGAGAACACCAATAGATCTACTGTGACGAAGTCTCCTCCGGGGATGACGAATCCGAATTGGTTGTCCATGATGTGCAGTATTCCGACGACGATGAGAATGATGGCTGATAGTCTGTGAAGGAGCCATGCCCACATTCCGAGGCCTCGTTTTCTTGAGAAAGTGACCCAATTGATCACGTTTCTGCTGCTTGAGGAGGGATCGCGCTTCTCGCTGGGTGCCTGATCGTTTGATTCAGTCATAGTATCATGTAATCTTTGTTAACTTTGGTTAAAAAATCTTAACAAACTATTACCCTCAGGCGAAAAACTTCGCAACAGAGCCACAGCACCCGTCGTTAGTGATATATATTTCTAAGTATTATATATTAACTTGATAATACTCAAAATGCCCAATTGTCAAAATTATGGAAAAGAAATTCCACCCGGTTCGAGTGTATGCCCATACTGTGGGAAAAAGGGAACTATTGTAGGATTTATGGAAATAGATGTCATTGATGACGCAACCGGTAAGCCCATGCATTTTGACATAGATCTCGGAAAGGTAGCGCTTCCCAGTCAGGATAGGAACCTGGAGATTGAGCCGAATTATTACAGGGTTGTATTCACTAATAAGGCCATAAATGGTGATCATTCCATTGGCGGCATGAATTATTTTGCTGCAAGTGCATACAATTACAAGTTTCCGTATCCCGATAACTTTGTTGAGGTAGCTCAGCAGACGACGGTACGTGAGGGTGACGGGTATAGGGATCGTAAAGAAAAGCTGAGGGGTACGATAGCCCATGAGGTTATTGAGGCTCAGCTTATGAGGACTGATAGTAAGCTTCCTTATCCCATCGCCCACATGTATGCGATGGAGTATGAGAAGGGTGTCTATCATTTTTCCACTGAGATATTGGTTAAGGATAGTTTAGGTAAAGAAGTTGGTGTCCACCCCATATTCAGATTATATGAACATAAGGCTGTGGTTGAAAAAGTTGACTTAGTTACAAATATGACGATTTACGCTGGAGCCATTTTAGACTCTAGTGGAGTTTGGGTGCTATCCACAGCTTATTTTGACGATCCCTTAGTCTTGGATGAGTGGTGGGATATTGGTGTACCTCCACATCGGAAATCTTAGGCATGTGCGACTTATCTGTGAAATAACTATCGATAATTTCGCCGGATCTGCGAAAAAAATTAAACCTTTTGAATTACTCTTTAAAAGGCTTTAATACCGATTTTCCTCAAAAATAGGTATGAATGATTATCGCATTGAGAAGGATTTCCTAGGTGAGACCCGGGTTCCTTGCTCCGCTCTTTATGGTTCTTTCACTACGAGAGCTCTAGAGAATTTTAACATATCTGGTATAAAGATCGGGTCAGAATTTACACGGGCACTAGCGATTGTTAAGCTAGCATCTGCAAAGGCGAACAACAAGCTAGAGCTTCTCGACGATTCAAGGGCGGAGTCGATAGTCGAGGCCGCTAAAGAGGTAATAGAGGGTAAACATGGGGACGCCTTCCCTCTGGATGTGTTTCAAGCCGGCGCTGGGACGCCGTGGAACATGAATATGAATGAGGTCCTCGCAAATAGAGCTAATCAACTACTTGGGTCTTCTTTAGGTCACTATGATCCTGTTCACCCGAATGATCACGTGAACATGTCTCAATCATCCAACGATGTCATACCGACTTCGACAAGGATCATGATTCTCAGCCTTAGCAAGAAGCTTCGAGAGGAGCTCAGCAGTCTCGAATCGACTCTCTCGGGTAAGTCTAAGCAGTTCAGGAACTTGATTAAAAGTGGAAGAACTCACTATAGGGACGCTGTCCCCATCACCTTGGGTCAGGAATTCAAGGCATACTCCTCAGTTATTAAACACGGGTCTGAGAGGCTAAAGCAAGTCGAAAATGAGTTACTTAGCGTAGTTATTGGAGGCACAGCAGTTGGGACGGGGATAAATACCCATCCAAGGTTCGCGAAGGTGTGTCTGAGCTATATCAATGAGCTGACAAACTTGGATCTGAGGATAGCCACTGATTATATTGAGAAAACACAGTTCACTTCGGACTTTCTTGGGTATTTTGATGGGCTATCCGAGTTATGCTCTGACCTGATTAAGCTTAACAACGATCTCATGCTTCTGAGTTCAGGCCCGAATACTGGGCTTAACGAGATAGCACTGCCCGCTGTTGAGCCGGGTTCGAGTATAATGCCGGGTAAGGTGAATCCTAGCATAATAGAATCCGTGAATATGGTTTGCTTTCAAGTAATTGGGGGTAGAGAGTCTGTTGCGAGTGCCGTGAGGTTTGGTAGCCTCGACTTGAACGTTTACCTTCCCATAATCACCTTCAATGCGGACAATTCTTTGCACTGGCTTATCGCGGCGGTGAAGAACCTGAATGATAGATGCATCGCTGGAATATCTGCGGACAAAAAGACTTTGAGTCACTATTACCTTTATTCAAGCGCTTTTGTTACGGCGATAACGCCTATGATCGGATATGATAAAGCTGCAGAACTTGCTAGGGAGGCTGGGGCTCAGGGAAAGACCGTTGCTGAGTTGCTTGTTGAAAGAAAGATGCTCTCCATGAAGGAGTTACAAGAACTCGAGAAAGTGGTTACTGGACCTGATATTGAATTCATTGAAAAAATGAGACGTATGCATGAGAAGACTTCTAGAAAATCTGGTGAGATGAGTTGATGTTTCATCTGAAATCAGGTTAAGGTAATTAAGGTATATCGAGTATGCGGTTTATGTTTTGAATAGCGCGCGGTAAGCAGGGTAGAGCAGTAAAGGATAACGGTGAAGGCGACTACGGAGCTATTATTGGGGATCAGCTGAGGATAAGGGGTTTTAGGTGGTATTGTCTCGGGAGATGAGCGTCAAGCAGAGGGCTCGATTGGAGCGGTACCTAGAGTTGGAGCGCTCCCTAAGGCAACGACTGACTGAACATAATGGAACCTTACTCAGATTCAACCAGCCGTATGTTAGGGCAAGCGAGATCGCGGAGCAGTTCTACTGCGAGACGAAGGTGGAGATGACCCACCTGCATGGTAGGGTGGAGACGGAGACTAAGAAGGAAGGGAGCGTGGGACATGAGTCTCTCCAGGCGGAGTCTGTTGAGGTTGAGCGCAACGAATTATTAGAGGAGATATTCACCGGTGAGCCAGTCATTGTGCATGAGTTGCCACTGCTGGCGGAGCATCGTGGCGTGATACTCGTGGGTCAGCCAGACGCGGTCATTTTCAGGGATGGAATGCCTGTGGCCCTGCTCGAGGTCAAGTTCAGCAACTCCCCGTACCCCTACAGAAGCTACCACGCTCAGGCTAGGATATATGGGAGGATTCTTGACGGTGCTGGCTTCGATACCAGTGATCTCTTCTATATAATTGCAGTGGCTCCGAGGGGGAGCCGAGGAGACGGTGGACTGTTCGGGAGGGTGATTGAGGGCCTGAAGGAGTGTGGTTCTGGGGAGGCGTCGTTTGAGGTCGATGGGGTTCACGTCTACGTCTACGAGTACAATCAGCCAGCGGCAGTGACGGACATAGACTGGGCCCTCGATTACTGGATCGGGTCGAGGAACGCATTGCCGGTTGATAATCAGGCAAAGTGTAGGAACTGCGAATATCGTGAAAAATGTTCGTGATCACTTGATTGACGCGCGCGTATTGCTAGATTATTACTTAGTTTTCGTCTGATTCTGAGGTATTACCACGTTGGGGACCTGTCCGTTGCTCCAGATGACGATGCCCCCTTTCTCGGCGATGTTGTTCAACTGGCTCATCGTGTAGTAGAGCGGCCATTGATCGCCGAACTCGGCTTTGATGGTCTCGATGGACTTAGCCTGTCCCTCAGCCTGGATTATCTGGGACAGGGCGGTTGCATTAGCGTTGATGAGGGTCGCTTGTCGCTGGTTGGTCGCGGTCACTATACTCTGCTGGGCGGCGGTCGTCTTCTCGAGCTCCGCGATTAGGACATCTGGATACTTGACGTTATTCATGTTGAATTCGACGTTTGTTATCGCTCCAGCGAAGGTGGACTCCGCGGTGAACGCGGTCTGCAGATCATTCTGGATCTTTGTTGCGATTTCGTCACGCTTGGTGCTGTACTCAGTCCAGGTGTAGTCCTTTGTGTCTGTCTTGATTATCTGTTGGGAGATTGAGTGCATTGTGCTGTACTCCCAGTTCTGTGTCGGGTAGTTCCTGTAGAGGTTGAGGACCTTCGTCGGGTCAATCTCGTATCTGATTGTGAGGCTCATTAGAACATCGATGCGATCCGACGTGAAGCAGGAGAAAGCTGGGTAGTCTGCTCCCTTATCGTCGCTCATTGTCAGGAAATTCACTGTGTATGGGACGGTCACGATGCTCTGCCAGGGCCACTTGAGTCCATAAGCTGGTCCGATGACTGGGCCTGATAGCCCCTTGGAGACGGGATCGACTATAATCCCCGCTTGGCTCGTCGGAATACTGTATAGACCGAGGAATACGGCGAATACCCCACCGATAAGCACGATTACTAGAAGTATGATTAGCTCGAATGCGCGCGGGGCCTCCATTCTGGGTTGGTTCATCCATCCTCACCTGGTTACTGACCTAGTTGCTTGAGTTCGTCGCTTATGAAGCACTGGGTTCCATTCAGGCGCGCGCATAGGACGCACGGGGAAAAATATACATTGATGCATAACATTTGTATTTCTGCGTGATTGTTTTTGACGAAGGATGAGTATAAGACGCTTGAAGTCGTGCCTCACGTCGATCTAAAAAGGTATCTGGGTAAATGGTATGAGATTGCACACCTTCCAGCTAAGTTTCAAGAAGGTTGCGATGGTACGACGGCGACTTACACTTTATCTGACGATGGCAGCGTCTCTGTGCTTAATGAATGCATAAAAAATGGCAAGGTCAAGCGAGCAAAAGGCGCTGCAAAGGTGGTTGACAAGGCCAATGGTGCGAAGCTTAAGGTAACCTTTTTCTGGCCTTTCTATGGTGATTATTGGATTATTGACTTGGGTGAAGACTATGAGTATGCCGTTGTTGGCACGCCTAACCGCAAATATCTTTGGATTTTGAGTAGAACCCCGAAGATGGATGACAAGTTATATGCTCGGTTAATAGAATCTGTAAAGTCAAAAGGTTTCAATGTAAACAATCTCATAGTTACCAGCCATAAATGATGGAAAATGAGCGCGCGTCTTAGATATGCGAGTTAAATCAACATTCATGGCAACTCTTGATTTGTCACGCGTTAGAACTAGTGTGCATGTTCAATAGCTTGAATATGTCTGCCTTTGTCACGATCCCTACTACTTTCTCGTTTCTAGTTAGTTGAACCGCATAGTAGTTTGTTAACACCTGTGATACCTCAAGTATTTTGGATTCAATCGAGTATTGGGGAGACTTCAATAACTCCTGCCTCTCCAATCTTAAGCAGTCCCAGCTCCTCCAGGGATCCAAGTTTCCTACTATTCACCTCTGGGTTGTAGAATCCGTTTGAGTATGCTGTTCTCTGAGACGATCTCCCGGAAATCTCCCGACCCTCGATGCTTTATTGAGCGCGCACATTCGCCTGAGGGCTTTCTTGTTATAGATCTGAGGGTGGTGGAGGCCCTATATGATGACCTGATGATGAACGGTTTCCGGGATAAGGTGGCCTTCAAACATGCGCATGATGGGAAGCCTGGGTACGAGAATGTCTGGAGAGAAAAATAATGAATTTACTCATATTTCATCCAATACGAGTATAATCAGAAGGCAGCAGTGACCATGGGCGCGCGCTCATTTTTAACTAGCCTTTCCAGGTAGATAAATGAAAAAGATGACCATTGCGAGGGCGTTTCTCACGAAGAGTGAAGCCGAAAAACGATTTTTACAAATAGCCGACGTGAAGTATAACCTCGATTTTAACCTCGGCGAAAAAGATGATGAGTTCACTGGAAACACAAGAGTGGACTTTCTATTCCTAGAAGCTGTGGACGAGTCAATCTTCCTGGACTTTTCAGGGGGGGAGATAAAAACCATCAAGATCAATGGGCGTGAAGAGGTCACCCAATACGATGGTAAGAGGGTCACGATTAAAAATGTCAACTTGAAGGTCGGTGACTATAACAGGGTTGAGATTGACTTCAGCCACCCTTACAGCAACACAGGGGACGGGCTTCATCATTTCCACGATCCTTACGATCATAAGGTCTACATCTACTCAAACCTGGAGCCATACAACGCTAACCAGGTCTTCCCGTGTTTCGATCAACCCGACATCAAGGCAACCTACACGGTAACAGTAAAGGCGCCGAAGGACTGGAGGGTCATATCAAACGTAAAAGAAGAAGAGGTGAAGGCCGGAGTAGTGGTTGATACTTGGGTCTTCCCAGAATCCCAGCGCTTCAGCACATACCTATTCGCGTTGATTGGTGGGCCATACACGGTCTGGAGTTCAATTCGAGGGGATATAGAGTTCCGGCTATTCGCCCGCGAATCCATGGCGAAATACGTGCGTAGTGAGGAGTGGTTAAAGACTACTCAAGTTGGTTTCGAGTTCTACGAGGAGAAGTTCGGCTACCCTTATCCGTTCGGGAGACCCGGCAATCGTAAATATGACCAGATAATCGTCCCAGACTTCAACGCCGGTGCAATGGAGAACGTGGCCGCGGTAACGTTCAGCGAGAACAACCTGAGCCGGGCGTCCGTGATAACCCCCCTCATGAGGCTGGGCACCGCCGAAACACTTCTGCACGAGCTCTCGCATATGTGGTTCGGCGACCTGGTCACGATGAAGTGGTGGGACGACCTGTGGCTGAACGAGAGCTTCGCCACATACATGGCGTACTGGGCGATAGACGAGAACAGGGAGTCCCTGGATCTACCCGAACCATGGCACGAGTTCTACAGAGGGATGAAGAGCTGGGCTTACTCAGAGGATGAGATAAAGTCTACCACGCACCCGATCATCACGCGGGCGGATGACACGGACGCTGCGGAGGCCAACTTCGACGGGATAACGTATGGGAAGGGTGCTGCTGTGTTGAAGCAGCTCGTCTACTTCATATCCGAGGCGAGCTTTAGGAAGGGCCTCGGGGAGTATTTCAGGAAATACGCATTCGGCAACGCGACGAGATCCGACTTCCTCAGGGAACTCGGTGAGGCCGCGGGTATGGATCTCGTTAAGTGGGAGTCGGAGTGGCTCGGGTCAAGCGGTGCGAATACGCTTGAGGCGAATTGCATCTGTGCATGTGGGGAGATTTCTGGGCTTCAGCTCATCCAGACTCCCGACGAATCTAGCCATATCTTAAGGACACACAGAACACGGGTCGCCCTATATTACCTAGAGAATGATGAGTTGATCGCAAAGGGGGTCCTACCGAGCACCTACTCGGAGGAGGCTACAGAAGTCAACGGCGCACGGGGGTTATTATGCCCGGCTTTAGTGTTTCCGAATGACCTCGACTATGATTATGTCCGGGTTAAACTCGATGAGGGCAGCCTCGAAGCCGCGAAGAAGTGGATCTTTACTGTTAGGGATCCTATGTCTCGGGAGATGTTATGGGATACGCTGTTGTGGATGGTTAGAGATGCCCGACTTTCGGCTCAGAGATTCGCTGATATAGTGTTGTCCCAGGCGTCTGCGGAGAGGGATGAACTCGTGCTCAGGACGCTTCTCGGTCACCTTGCGGATTCCCTCAGCTACATGGCCGATGGGATAAGGGAGCGTTACTGGTCCAAGATCGAAGAGTTCATGAGAGCGGGTTTTAGGGGAGCCGAGGGCGGCGGTGTTGTGCAGCTGATATACTTCCAGATGTTAGCGGGGGTGTCGAGGAGCAGCAGTGTTCTAGATGCGTTTAAGGCCGTTCTCACCAGTGGCAGGTCCGATTACCTGGGTCTCAAGGTTGATCAGGTGCGTAGGTGGGAGATGGTCTCAGCGGTTGTCAAGAGCACGACGGACGTAGAATCCGCGAGGCTAATGATCTCGAGAGAATTGGAGAGGGACCCAACGGACTCCGGCCAAAAGAACGCGATCGGATCCGAGGTATCAATACCGAATATTGAGATCAAGAAGAAGTGGCTCGATAGAATAACCTCGGAGAGTGATGACTCTGGGAGGATCCCCATAGCTAAGCTGAGAATAGCTATGGCTGGCTTCCATCAATTGGGGCAAGAGGAGTTGACGCGTTTCACGATTGACCCCTACTTTGAGAACGTCCCCCGGTTTGTTGGCTCAAAATCGATTGAGTATCAGCTTAATTTTGCGAGGCAGATGTTTCCCAACCACGCTGAGGAGGAGATAGTGGCTAACGCCGATGATTTACTGAGGTCAACTGGGTTGCCGGATCAGGTTAGTAAACCCATAAAGGCTCACAGGACTCTCCTGGAGAAGAGAATAGTGGCGCTGAGACTCTCTGAAAAAGAACAATAAAGCCCGATTGAAGGAAGTCTATACTCGCTCACAATTCTTATATCGTGACTTAGACGGCGATAGTTGAGAAAGTTGAGGAAGGAAAACGTCTCTCTCGTAATATTGCTCATTCTCTACATGAGTCCAACGATAATAACCAGCGTCTCAGGTTCCCCAATTAAAAACACCACTGCATCCTCTGTGCTCACCAACTCTCCATGGCCAACCTTCAGACATGACAGCCAGCATAGTGGCCTAACCTCGTCACCAGACGCCAAATCCGGTGGTCTGAACTGGAGGTATAGGACGAGTGACGTCGTTAATTCTTCAGTAGCCTTAGCCATTGATGGCACAGCGTATGTTGGAAGTTACGATGGTTATGTATACGCAGTAAATGCTAACGGTACGCTGAGGTGGAGGTTCCAGACGGGAGGCCCAGTGGAGTCCTCCCCAGCCGTAGCCTCCGACGGCACAATCTACGTAGGCTCCTTTGACAACAATACCTACGCATTAAATCCGGATGGTTCGCTGAAGTGGCAGTTCAATGCGGGTGGTCCGGTTGAGTCGTCACCAAATATTGCGGTCGATAGTACAGTATATGTTGGCAGCGATGATGGTTCTCTCTACGCGATCAACTCTAATGGATCTTTGAGGTGGAGCCTCAAGACGGGGGATATAGTAGACTCGTCTCCTTCAGTCGCCTCGGATGGGACTGTAATTGTGGGTAGTGTTGACCACTATGTTTACGCCATTTATCCGGATGGCACTCTGAAGTGGAAGTTCGAAGCGGGGAGTTACGTCGAGTCTTCCCCCTCGATTGCACCTGATGGGACCATTTACGTGGGTTGCGACGATGGCTACCTGTACTCCATTAATTCCGATGGCACACTGAGGTGGAAGTTCCAGACGGGAGACGCTGTGTTTTCCTCACCCGCTGTGGCTGCTGATGGAACAATTTACTTCGGAAGCTACGATTATTATCTATATGCACTTTCCCCCAGTGGCGTTTTAAAGTGGAAGTATCCGACAGAAAGTTACGTTGAGTCTTCCCCTGCGGTTACAACTAATGGTACCATCTATTTTGGAAGCGACGATTACTATCTCTATGCCCTGAGTCCGAACGGGTCGCTGAAATGGAAGTTTTTAGCTGGTGACTATATCGACTCTTCCCCAGCTCTCTCTTCAGACGGTACGGTTTTTGTGGGCTGTTATGATGGCTACCTGTATGCTGTAGGTGGTCCATCGGCTGTGGTTCCTTTGGCTCAGGCGACGGATTATACCCCTTACATCATCCTCGTGGTGATGGCAGTAGCTATCGGGATAGGGGTCATGTTCCTGCTAACGCGCAGATTAAAGGAGTCTAGGGCTCCACCAAACACCAATAGGTAAAGGCATGCTCGCGGGCTGGAATTGGGAGCCTGTATTAATTACAATGTTGGATAACTCATTGACTCAATATGAGTACTAAGGTGACAAGTCAAAGCACTTGTAAATGGTGCCACAAGACCCTTAACACAACTAATCCGAATAATGAGTTGTGTGACGAATGTGCGAAGTATCCTAATATTGAGGCCATGAGGAAAGCAACTAAGAAAAAAGGTTGAGTTTAGGTGATTGTTTCCAATTGCGCGTGCGTACCCTGTAATATTAGAAGCTAGATTTTGCTAGGCTCGTCTTCTTCGGTGTCCTTTACCCACCAGACCCATGAACCTTCCTCGTTAAGTTTTGCCTGAATCGTACCGCTTAGCCTCATCAGGTTCAAAGCAACAACACTATCAAACAGGCAGAAATCCACTCGTTTATGAACCTCCTGCTGTAGCTCCTTAGTAGTCAGTGGCTTCTTCGCTTCCTTTAGGACTGATATTATTAGTGGTGGTCCACCTTTCGGTCCATCCTTAGTGGTTGTCAAGGGGTAGTCACTCTTTCATCATGTAACCACATAAAGACATAATCGCTGAGTCTAGTATCTTCTTTCTCTGAGGTTTCGGAGCATCTGATCGTACTGCTCCGCGCGTGCAGGTGTTCACCTAAAATGTGCGCGCATAACGTTCATTAAGCCTGATCGGGATAAACACAACGCGTTTGGTGAAAAGATATGGCGAAGATTGACGACATAAAGGAATTCGCGGAGTTAGGTTTTACAAGACTCGATGGCTCGTTGAAGGACCTCTCGGAGGAACAGCTTGACTGGACGAGTTGCTCGCAGGCAAACACCATCAGGAACATTATAACACACCTCATCAGCGAATGGTATGGATTTGTTCCCAAGACAATTGCAGGGGATAAGGACGCGAAGGTCAAAGGCGTAGCCGAGGGATATGTCGGAAACAAGGAGCTGAGCCTCGCAAAGATATTGAAGGACCTGGGTGAAGGTAAAGATTACCTGCGCTCCGAGCTTGGCAGGGTAAAGGAGGAGGACCTGGCTAAGGAGATGGATTGGTTTATGGGTAAGAAGACCAGGGGCTTCTATCTTATGCTGGGTGTCAGCGAGATAATCCACCATGAGGGTCAGATCGCTGCGATTCGTGGGGTCGAGAAACGGATTAAGGGTCTCTAATAGACTCTTTTTTCTCTATTGTACGCGTATCTAAGCAACAAATCTGATTGCGCATGTTCGCGATAAAAAATTATATACCTTATCGACGAAATGATCCGTTAGACCTCAATGATCGGCTCTGAGTTGTTTTATACGCTAGCCCTATGGTTCATCCGCGCCTTAATTTCAAGTATAATCTGCTTAATCATAGGGTATCTTGGGATTAGGGGCATCTCTCTGATTACATCTAAGGTTAACGAGTTCGAATCGATTAAGGGTCACTCTGTGGCGACTAGTCTTTTCTTAGGTGGGTTCTTTATCTACGCAGGGCTAGTCATCTATGGTTCACTGGTTAACCCCTTCTTCCTGTCTCAGTCTGTCTCGGTTATGTCCTTTTTCAACTTGACGAGACTCGGCGTGGTTGTGTTGAGTTTCATTGTGAGCTTCGTGTTCGGGAGTATCTTGCATTTCATATTCACAAGGATCCATCTCTTTGACCTGAATTTCGATGACATCAATAATGATCCCTTAGCTATCGGAATCTTTCTCTTCTGCTACCAGGTCTTCCTCGGCCTCATCATATTTGCCAGCCTAAACGTGCCTCTTGGATAAACATGATTAATATGTCTTACAAAAAGACGCTAATCGCTATGTTCATCATGTTTGCTATAGCTGTGCCTAGGGTTCAGGCTACTCCAAGCGGTGGAGGCATGCCCCCTAGTTTCACCTACAAGTCAGAGGAGTGGTACGACAGCTTCGGTCTCACGCGTACCAATGCTGAGGGCAGTCACGGTTACCTCCCAAAGATGCTCTCGGAGACGATTGGGGCGAACAGCGAGCTCGCGTTTCAGATTGGGAAGGAATTCCAAAACACGTACTCGGATAGAAACACTAGGGCGGAGAAGATCCTGAAATATGTCCAGACTTGGGTTGAGTACGGTTACGACAGCGACAACGTTGTTATGAATGGTGTCTCCCAGGATGAATGGGCGTGGAATGCTGATGAGATGGCACATAATATCGATCAAACAAGTGGCAAAGTGGCCGTGGGGGACTGCGAGGACATGGCTTTCCTCTGTGCCGCTATTTACGAGGGTGCAGGGTTCGAGACTGCAATTATTGATGCGCCTGGACACTGTGCACTGCTAATTTGGTTGCCTGAATACACGAATGCTAATAATTATTGGGAGCTTTCGGCGGATAGCCGTGGAGCTGGCTGGATATGGGTTGAATCTACTGGCCCAAATAATCCTCTGGGCTGGACCCCCTCGGATTTCAGCGATGGTGGGTGGACCGCATACACGCACGTTAATAATGTGTACACTCCGCAGGAACCTACCCAGACATCCACTGATAACTCGTCTGATAGTGGGTTCAGCATTTGGGATTTGGTGATAGTTATAATTGTGGTTTTATTCACTCTGCTGACCAGGTCCAGGAGATAACTGCTCGCGCATTGAATGGGGAGTTTAACTTAGGTTCTTGGAGATGTTCTCCCTGAGCTCCTCAGCTATCCGTTTCTTCAACTCGATCTCGCTGTTCGAAGCGGCATATAGACCCCTGTGGCCACCCTTCCCTGTGGTCTCCTTGTAGTCGAGGATGCCTGCCCTAGCCATCCTGTTTAGGGAGTTGTTTATGGATGCCCTGCTGATCTTCAGCTTCTCGTTGAGGTGTTGCCAGACCTGCCTGGAGGATAGGTACTCTCCTCTCTTGCTCCAGAGAAAGCGTAGGGCCTCGATCTCGTAATCGAAAAAGACTGTTGCCAGTCCCTCTTTCTCGGTATCGTACTGCCATTGAGCCATACCACGTGACGAGAGTTACCTGAATAATAATATTGTTGTTGGATATTGACTAAAGTGGTGTACAAGTCTTAATTTGGGGCTAAAAAATGGGCAATTCAAAAACATATTTCATCTTAAATTATGAGCGCGCGCATTAGAATATTGGATCCTTATTCTCTAACTACCTTACTGGGGTTCCCGATCCTTAGATTCAACTCCGTGTTCTGATTCAGACTCATGATTTACGCAAATGAGTGACCACTTACCGATAATATCACCTTTACACATTATTATTCCATGTTTCAAAAAAACCGTACCATATGAACCAATAATCCTAGATAGGAGCAAGTGCATGTGCACACATTCAAATATAACCCTTGCAAATCTTAACCAAATCTATGAACATCTGAACAAACCACTCTTTCCCATTAGGCTCCACAACAATGACCTCATCAAGATCAGGATTAATCTCCTTAATCCTATCCCTCCACCAGGGCATAGCATCCCGAATATCCCTCTCAGAAACGCTGAGATATCCCCTCAATCTACCTAATAAAAAATGCACACTCTTACGTCTAAACAGAGTGTCAATCTTTTCTCTATACTTCTCATTTGTCACGTAAGATGCTAGTGTTTCACCACTCTTAATCATGTTCGAAACGTGCTCCATTAAAGTTACCTTCTCTTCCTTCGCTACATCATCTAGCACACTAAAAACTCTCTTCAAAAACAGATGTGCCGACACCTTCTTTACGTAACTCGACATTTATCCAACTCCAAGATTCTAAGAATCTCAATCACGTTTTCTATTCATACGCGCGCACCAGCTTTCTATTTGTTAGTTGTTAACCCCGAAGGATATTTCATACATTTATTTCATATGTTTCGCGTGTTATTGAGGTACATTAATCTCGATTCCTTCTATGTGCGCGCGCATTTAAAGTCTAAGCCACGAGATATTGTGTACCATATTCTCGATAATTGAGCCCGCAACTTATACCTTATTCACTATTTAGGTCGGGCGCGCGTGTGCACCTAACAATCACGCGCGTGATCAGGCATCTGAGCGATAATTCCAAGAAGACATATTCCAAGCTGCTGAGACGATTGTCAAAGGGAGACAGATTTTGGTGATCCTAAAAGAGTAGCGTATAATTTTTGCCTCATTTTTTTTGCATTTGCGATACAAAGTATTTAATTGAATCCCTCTTTCCTTTTTTAAATGAAATTGTTTCGATTTCATGATGAAATACTTGTTTGAAGAATTTACGTATCATTTTGAAAACTCTTTCATGTGCGGGTACTGGGTTTCCCCCTCTTTTTGATTTATTTTGGAGAAAGCCACGCCTAATTATATTGAAAATAAAATAAGGTATAACCCCTTCAAGGGCACAATTTACTTCCTTTTTCTCACATTGGATATAGGCCTGATAACGATGATGACCATCAACTACTGCGAATAGATCGACTTTAGATTGTTTAAATACGATAATTGGTTCCAACTCCACTCCCTCTTTAATTTTCTGAACATAACGATCTACAATAACCCGACTGACCTTTGTGTCTGCGACGACTTTTTTTGTTGGAAGCCTTAACAAATATTTTTCAGGATTTTCATAGACTTCTAAGTTGATTATCCACTCAAAAGTTGGGGAATACCGTTGTAATTGAGTTATTCGATTCAAAGTATTAACCCCATTATAACAGCTACTCTAACTTTTCTCATTTCACAAGCGCATCGGAAATCGGTTTAGAGACCAACGATCCCCCTTCGCTCATCAGGCAGCTAATGGTATGATCAGACACATAGGAGTGTTGGACCTGTTCTCGGGGTTTCCGATCCTTAGATTCAACTATGTGTCCTTGTTTAAAATCTAGACTTACGCAAACGAGTGACCATTTATCCATATTATCACCTATACACATTACAATCAATGTTACAAAATAGGACCGTATCATATGAATCTATAATCTTAGATAATGGCGCACGCATGAACCGCAGGGAGTAATGTAGTTCTCAAAATCATTCAGATTCTTCTGGAAAGATGACTTATTGGAAGCTCAGATGAACACGCACAAATTAACATCTTTTGCTGGATTAATAAACGAGGTTTCCTTAACCTGTAAACAGGTAATTGCTGTGATTTATAATTCATTGATGGGAAAAGTAGATAACTGGATGATACAAGTGAAACTCTTTGAGGACACTAATGAGGTCACATATACGGAGTTGAAACTGTGAAGAGCCGGCTTACCGACATAGAAAGATCCAAAATTATGACTCTCGTCGAGTCCCTGGTCGAAAAAGAGGAGATCTATGCCCTCTGCGCTTACGGCTCAAGAGTTGCAGGATATGCTAGAAAAGACTCTGATTATGATATAATCATAGTCGTGAGGAACGTCAAGGAGACTGTGGCGGAGAAGGATAAACAAGAACCTCCTAAATCGCCACCACTCGTCATTGAAGATACAGCCTTAATGAATGATGCAAAACAACCTTCGGGTGGAGAATTGGTCATTGGCAGATTTCTGAATATCTATGAACCAATAATTAATGCTGAATTCCTCCATGAGGTTGAGGTTGAATACAAGAAGAGAATCATGGCGGAGGAGCTGCTTGAGATCCAGACAGACTATGGCGACTTTTCTTCTAATCTAATCATACCTTATGAATACTTCCTGTTCGATAAGCTACACAAGAGGGCGGTCACCTACCCAGAGGCGATGTTCAGCTACGCCCGTACTTACTCGTGTGATCAAAGGGAAGAGAATATAGAATTTACTCTGCGAGGATTTCGTGAAGCGGCAGAATCTCTTGTATCAAATGGGATAATAGAGAACACCGGTGACTCTGTTAAGATCTTCAGGGGAAAGAAGCGCGCCGATGCACTATCTAATCTGTTCAAAATATTTCCATTAGAGCGTAGAGGGGGCATTCGATACGCGTTTCATGGGTTTGCTAATAGGATTGGATACGGGTTCAATGAGAGACCTCTATCCAAGCTGAAAATGATGGGGAAGGTTAAATCCATGGTCGAACTCGACCGACCGAAGAAGTTGCTTAGATTGGAGGAAGGTGTAATCTTTGATGATGAAACAAAGACGGTCGAAGAGCTTGCAGAAATAGCGGATTTCGGCGATACTTACGAGTACAAAGAGAAAAAAATGGGGGGTTTCATAAATTCTACTCAACTATTGGAAATTTGGGACGATGAAAATCAAATCAAGTATGTTCTCAAGCACTTCCCCGAATTGAAGTCAGCGAAGTGGGCTCTTCTCAATCTCTGGTCAATTGCCGCAAAAAGATTCAACCAGAGCCCTCTCTCAAGATTAAACCGAGAAGTAGAAGGTCTCAGAAGACTTCGTGAACTTAAAATCCCAACTCACCAAATAATCGGTGTTGTTCTAGATGATAGAACCCTAGTTTCAGAGTTTCTTGATGGAGCTCCGCTCTCAAAATTCGTCGAGGATATTATTAAAGGAAATAGCACGGACACGAGCTACATTGAAAAATATGGCAAAATATTGGGTAAAATACACAAAGCAGGCTTGGTATATGGAGATACGAAGCCACAGAACGCGTTCGTTTTCAAAGACAGGATTGATCTTATCGACCTAGAGCAGGCGGTGGAGAAAGGAGACAAGGCTTGGGACCTTGCCGAGTTTCTCTACTTCTCCGCAACGCACTTGGAGGAGGAAAAAGCGGAGAAGAATGATGATAAAAAGAAGGAATTGGTGAATAAGGAAGAAGGAATGAGGCTTGTAGCGGAAGCTTTCCTCACCGGCTATCGGAGTGAGAATATCGGAGAAGTTGTTGCAAAGGCGAAGAGCATAAGATACCTGTTACCTTTCCTTCCGATTCTACCTGGAAAGATGAGGAGTGTCGTCAGGAATACACTTACAAAGTACTCAAATGATGTCTCCAGTGCTTGAGTCATTTACTGGATTCCTGATAACGAAGAAAATAATGTTCAGAATGGTATCCTATCTATATGAGATAAAAGACTCCCAATACGCGCGGTTCATCTTCCTTAATCATATTATCGGTTTAGTCGCATAAGCTCGGCGCGAAAACAAGATTGAAGCGGTTGCGAGAATAGCGCCAATCCAGTACAGGGTGAAATAGGGCTGATAAAATACAGGGGCAGATAATCCCGAAAAATACAAAGCCTCAGCCATTGAAAAAAGCAATCCCAAAATCGCCGTCCCTCCGCCAAGACCTATTAAAAACCTTCCCGAGGTTCCATGTTCGCGCCACAGTAGGAGACCACCTAGAATATCTAATAGTCCTCCGAATCCGACGATTATGGTGAGCGCTGCGATTGCAAGTTGTACTAAAAGTTGGCCTGCTCCTATTTTTGGCCCTAAGTAAGTATCGACATAGTTCAGACCTGTAATTAGTATAGAGCCCGAGGTGACTCCGCTTGCAAGTAAGAAAAGGCCGGCAAGCATCGCAAGTACAATTGCAACTCTTAATGGATGCGATTTCGGCAACGAATTCTTAACGGCCTTAGCGGTCTTGTTCGTCGTGCTCGCATATGAGATCTTATTGTCCCCAAAGAGCTTCACTTGTATCATCCAGTTATCTACTTTTCCCATCAATGAATTATAAATCACAGCAATTACCTGTTTACAGGTTAAGGAAACCTCGTTTATTAACCCACTAATTCATACGCAGGCATGCACGCGTTGCAGCAAATGAGATTACGCATGGGGTTACCAGTAATTTCCATAAGATTCGAATCGAAAAAGATATTTCATATTAGGTAAGACTAATAAACAATCATTCCTAAATATTATTAGCCTTGCAACAAAAGACAGTTATTAGATATGGGTTAATTTCCCTTTCAATTCTTTTAGGTGCTGTCGTCCACTTCGGCTACTTGGATTCAATTGAAATCCCACTTGTTGCATCACTGCAAAATGCAGCTTTGAATGCTAATTTAATGTGGTTCTTTGTGGCTTATGCCCACCTGGGCGATTCTATAGTCTGGATAGGAGTGGCGCTCTTGATGCTGGCTTTCTACTTTAGAAGAGAAAGAAGGGCGCTGAAGTTTTTCTCGTTTATTACTATAGTCGCGGTCGTCACCGTTATACTAAGGCTAGTGTTTCCTCGACCAAGGCCATTTCAAGCGTTTCCTTTATTAGTGCAGAGTTTTGCATATGAAGGTCTTCCTTCATACCCGTCAGGACATGTTGCACCCTCGGCTGGAGGTTTTTACCTCCTCGCCAATCACTCAAGACTGCTTAACGTGGTGTTCGGTGCGATGGTCATCCTCCTTGCCGTAAGTCGAGTAGCGACTGGCACTCACTTCTTCACTGATGTGATCGGGGCTGCGCTCTTCTCGTATCCCATAGCGGCCATCATCGATGACATGAAGTTTTTTGAGCGGTTCAAGGATCAGTAACCGGATAGCCCAATGATAATTGAAGGGGATGATCTTTACCAGCTTATCAGTGCGCATAGGTATGAAATGCTTTTATAATTTAAGTAAGAGCGTCGGTTAATCGCGAAAACTCTACTGAGTCTTCTGGGACACTTGAGTACGATTGCGATTAGATAGAATAAGGATAATCATCGCGATGCCGAGAAGAGCGCCTCCCAAGAGGTAAATGAAGATGTTTTGGCCGGGTGGAAGAAGGCTCCCGATTATTGGGATCGATGAACCGCTGGTTGTCGTGGCGTTTAGCTGAGGGGGGATAGATTGCCGAAGCCACAGTGGGAAAAAGAGGTCGCTTTCAGAAGCACCGTTAAAGGCCAAGTCCAGGACCAAAATTCCGATTCCACCTAATATAAGTGCAAAAATCTCTCTGAGTTTCATGTTGTTATCGTCACGCCCCAATAGGTTCCTTTGATTCATGCCGCTTATTAAGCATACATAATCTATACTTTCCGATGTGTGCATGGGTCGAGATCAACGCAATTTTTTTACTTGACATCAACGCTTCCGAGAACAATAATTTCATCCGTATATGTCGTTATCTTACCGAGATCCAGATTGAATTGTAAAGCGGTGCCTGGGATGGTCTCGGAAAACATAGCTGGAGACAATACTAGAGTAGGGTAAACTCCAACAATATGTTCCTCTATCTCATCAACAAAGGCATCTAGAATAACGTCAGATAAGCCCCAATTCAAATCAAAATCTACATCTAATTTTTCAATCTTTGCTAATAGTCTGAAACCCTTATCGATAATCAACTTCGCAGTGGCACTTTTCACCACTAAGTCGAGGTCCTTCTCTGAAAAGGTAGCGGCAGTCACTACTTCGCCTGTTTCATTATTATCCGCGGTTTTTACTTTCTGTAGTTGTAGCTTAGCATCAAGGTTTAGAATGACCCTAATATTAGGGATATCAATCTTGTTTCCCTCCGCAATTTTAAATGTGGGCTCGGGAAACCTCGCACTTATTCGGTAATCGATCCAGGAATCAGCGAATTGATGGTATCGGGGGATTGTATGTTTGATTAAAGCATCATTATAGGCTAATCTCAATTGAGTTAGTACATTTAACATCATGTCTTGTTTGATATCAAGCCTTCCTTCCTTTACTTCGACCCTTGTACTATTGACACCTTTCCAAAACAGGCTCTCAACACGGGTAATCGTCTCAGAGGATAGACAGAAAGCAATGTCTTGACCTTCCGTGAAATCCGAGAGTTCTTTTGAGTTTCCACCTACTCGACCTAATAAATTGGCGCAAATCGAGATAACGTCATTTTTCACGGCGATGATGTTAACAATGTCCACATCCAAGGGTTGAATGCCTTCGCTGGTCATTTCAGGGAGGGTGAAGGCGTAGAGGTTTGAGGGTAACGCTATTTTTTCATATTGCTGAGATAAACGAGATCCGAATAACTGATCCACAAGTCTATAGAATACCTTCCCGAGAATACCCGGTTTTTTGCCATCGGATGAAGCAGGGCTGAGATGTGATCTGACAAGCTTTGCCTGTATTTTTTTCTCGTCTTTTAGATATCTTAAAGAGACGATGAGGTTCGCAGCCGGAGAAAGACTGAATTTAAAGGAATTGAATATTGAAAAATCGGATCTGAGTTCGCAGTTAAATTCAATTTGATTTTCGATGAAAGACTCAATTACAGCTGGCTTTGTTAATACAAGGGAATACGAAAATACTTTTCCAGTTTTCTTGGTAAGTTCGGCGTTTGTTTTAAATAAGTCACTTAAGATCTTATTATACAAATTTTTATGCATACATAGAACTAAATCATAACCAGCAGATCTCATTGTTTACATGATCAATTCGGCGGAATATAGGCATGATAGAAACATGTGCGTCTTCAATTATCTCTCACTTGCTGATACTATATGTTTGAAAAAACGCCGCGCATACTACAAACTACTTGAGTTACATCTGCAATCCGAGTCTACCGAATACAAAGCCTATGAAGTAAGCACCGAATCCAAATAAGAAAAGCCCTATCGTGATTATGAGCCAGTTGATGTTCCACCACTCCATCGGCGTGTAATTGTGTATGAATGGAACATTGACTTTACCGAGCTCACCCTTAATCTGACCTATCTCCTTTGACTGGTTAAGTTCCCCGAGTGCTTGAGAGAAGGCGAAGTCGGCGCCCCAGAACCCAAAGGATACTAGAAAGCCCCCCGATCCGAGCAAGGCTATTCCGAAGAATCCTATTATGCTGTTCCCGCCCATTAATTGGACTAACACAATAGCGATTATTACGATAGCGACTGTTATGTAGATTAGTTTGTACATCAGCTTCATTTTGGTTCAAAATGAATAGACATGCGCATATATTTAATGGGTAATATCCGTGTATTAGGTGTCCGTGCCTAAATCTGCCTGCGAGCCTGTCCAACTGAGAGTGTGCTGTATCTAAGGAATTTTTATGGTTTTTATTTCCTGTTTAAGTTTGGGGTATTGCATATCTAACTTCTGGAGAGTGCTAACTATTATTTTCGATACTATCAGGTCTCGAATCCATTCATGATTTGAGGGTATAATATACCAGGGACCCCAATCGGTGCTTGTTCTATTTAGGAGAATTTCATAGGCATTCTGGTATTCTTTCCAATCTTGACGTTCCTTAAGATCGTTGATATTAAATTTCCATTGTTTTGTTGGATCATTGAGCCTATCCTGTAAACGCTTTTTCTGCTCATCGTAGCTAATATTTAGAAAGAACTTTATTATCGTCGTGCCTTCGTCGGCGAGCATTCTCTCAAAGTCCATGATCTGTTGGTAACGTTTCTCAATTACATCGTCTGGGGCGATTTTATGGACGCGTTCGACTAGTACGGACTCATAGTGGCTGCGGTTGAAAATGACCAATTCCCCTTTGACTGGTACTTGTAGATGAACTCGCCAGAGGTAATCGTGGTCAAGCTCGTTTTCTGAGGGTTCTCTGAAGTTGACGACTCTTACACCTTGTGGGTTTACCGCTTCAAATACGCGTTTAATGGTGCCGTCTTTTCCACCGGTATCCATGGCTTGGAGAACTATGAGTAGCTTATGTTTATGCTCGGCGAAGAGGATTTCCTGCAAGGACTCGAGGTCTTTATTGTAGGCTTGGATCACCACTTGGGAATTTTCTTTATTACTATCCTTTAATCCTGAGTCATCTCCGGGGTCCCATTTTTCTAATTTGATTTTTTGTCCCGGTTCAACGTGGTACCTTTTAGTATGTATGTCCGTTTTTGATCAGGTTTCAAATAGATACCGTGATTAATACTACTTACTATCAATAAGCTGTGTCGGCAGAACATCCACTTTTAGCTTTGTTCCGAAAACTGATAAAAAGCACATTTGAATATACTTCAGTCCCCAAAGCTCAACTTCAATATCTTCATCTGCGTAAATGAGTAAGTTAGTCTTTCCACTATCGCTCTTTTGTATCTCGGCTTTTCTCACATGGCCAAGGTGACTGCGGTCCAGGATCTCAGCCATTCTAAGTAA
>Ga0182021_10000137_pt1 | contig 68133 bp, 54 predicted proteins | sample 612E3MmetaG_FD_120493 | JGI IMG/M metagenome (GOLD analysis project Ga0182021, IMG submission 120493) | Permafrost microbial communities from Stordalen Mire, Sweden - 612E3M metaG (Illumina Assembly) | ecosystem: Environmental > Terrestrial > Soil > Wetlands > Permafrost | place: Sweden...
ACTGGTTTCACTCTCATCACGAAGATTTTACGGGACAATATGGAAAATTCTATTCGTCATTCAGCGGTGCGCAGTGGTATATTGAACAACAGATGCTCTACGAAAATGAAGCTAAGAAACTAGGATTCAAAAAAGTATCGGATATGGAAAAAACTGTTGTTCAAACAATCAAAAATTATGTGGCTCAAGGCGGATTCATGTTTGCTATGTGTTCTGCAACCGACACATATGACATTGCCCTTGCAGCGATGAATGTTGATATAGTTGATCGGATGTACGATGGCGATCCTCCCGATCCGGATGCACAGAATAAACTTGATTTTTCCAACACATTTGCTTTCGAAAATTTTAAATTAGAGATGAATCCTCTTATCTATGAATACAGTGATATTGATATCCAGCCGTTGGAAATTGGCGACCAAAGAAATGATTATTTCACATTATTTGATTTCTCGGCAAAGTATGATCCAGTACCAACAATGTTGACACAAAATCATGTGAATGTTGTTCATGGTTTTATGGGTCAAACCACTATGTTCCGCAAAAAATTTATTAAGAATTCTGTATATATTTTAGGTGAACGGGCTGGAACAGATCAAGTAAAATATATTCACGGTAATTACGGACGCGGCACTTTTACATTTTACGGGGGTCACGATCCTGAAGATTATCAGCATGCGGTAGGCGATCCGCCGACTGATTTGAGTTTATTTAAAAATTCTCCTGGCTATAGATTAATTTTGAATAATATACTTTTCCCGGCAGCTAAGAAAAAAGAACAGAAAACGTAGAAACCAATTTCAAAAACCATCATCTAATAAATATCATGAAATATCTAAAAATCAAAAATAGCAACGAACAAGTTCCGATTGGAAAGATAGTTTGTGTCGGTAGAAATTATGCCGCCCATGCTAAAGAACTTGGCGGAGAAGTACCGGAATTTCCTATTATTTTTTTGAAGCCGGCATCTAATGTAATTTACTCTGGTGAATCTGTCGTACATCCAACTTACTCTCAAGATTTACAACACGAAGTTGAACTTGTTCTTTATATCGGTGAAACAGTTAAGAATGCAAATAACGAACAAGCGGAGAATGCAATTCAAGGTTATACAGTTGGACTAGATATGACGTTACGCGATTTGCAATTTGAATTCAAAGAAAAAGGTGATCCTTGGACACTTGCAAAATGTTTTGATACAGCGGCAGTTCTTACAGATGTTGTGTTGAAAAAAGATTATCAGTTGCGCGGTGATGAAATAATTTCTCTTTCGGTGAACGGAACAACAAAACAAAATACTTCCATAAAGAATATGATCTTTTCCCCCGTTGAAATAGTAAAATATATTTCTGCAAAAATGACTCTTGAAAAAGGTGATCTTATTTTTACAGGTACGCCAGAAGGAGTAAGCCGTGTTGTTCCTGGCGACAAAATTTTTGCCGAATTAGAAAATGTCGGAAAGATTTCAACACAAGTTCTTAAATAAATTGAGGTTACAATGCCCATCTTTGAATACAAGTGTAATGATTGCAATAAAAAATTTGAAGTGCTTCATAAATCATCCACTAATTTAGAAGAAGTTATTTGTCCTGATTGCCAATCGAAGAATTACAAAAAACTTCTTTCATCGTTCAGTGCATCAACCGGCTCATCGAATTTTGACAGCGGTCCATCTTGTTCAGACGGCAACTGCGGTATGCCTTCTTACGGCGGAGGTTGTGCTAACGGAATGTGCGGATTGAATTAAAGAATTAAGAGGGTTTCTACTTCTTTAATAGTTAGCGGCTTGCCTATTATTTTTTTGTCCTTATCAACTAAAAACATTGTTGGTGTTGCGTAGATAAAATAATCTGTTGCGGCTTTTCCTTCCCATCCTTTTAAATCTGACACATTTATTAAAGACGAACAATTTGAATTTATAAAATTCTGCCAATCATCCTTTTTTGAATCTAGGGAAATGGCAAATACTTCAATTTTCTTCTCTCTTAAAGTTTTGTAATACTCATTCAGTTTTGGTAGAAGTTCTTTGCAATGCGGACACCAGCTTGCATAAAATACAATTAATGTTTTTTCAGCAGTAATATATTCTAGTTCTATTTGCTTGCCCGATAAATCGGAGATAATAATCTTTGGAACAACACTTCCAATTTTTAAAAACTTAGCTTGGTCTATTCTTCTTTTAATCAATCCTTCTGTTTTTACATCCAAACAGAGATCATCTTTTATTACATAGTTCTCAACGATATAATCCAGTACCTTATCAAAACCGAACTTCTTGAAGCCGTCAATCAGATATTCCACAATATGCTGATAGACTTGTTGATTCACTTTTGCTTTGTTAAGAATTGAATCTACGGCAGACATAAATTCTTTTTCTAAGAGCTCAAGCGGTAATTGTGGATTGCGATAGTAAGTTAAGTATTCAATAGTTTTGTTCGAAAAAATATCAGAGTTAATCAACAATGAATTATTAAAATCAACATTGTCCAAAGCGTGTGTTTTTAAGAATGCTAACTGTTGCTGCGGTTGAATTGAAATATCCATAACCGGAAGTTGTGCTGACCTTATATACTTAGCTATAAATGACTGCGATTTTTTTTGAGCTGTTACATTTACAAATTCTATATACTTGTTTTGTATTTGGGTTAATTTGTCTTGCGTGGTCTTGTAATAATTATCTTCTTTTGGATAACGAACTAATATGAGCTGTAACAATTCTGTTTTGGTTTTGTATGCTTTGTTTAGTTTAATAAAAGAGTAATACAATTTGTTGCTTTCCGAACTTACTACTTGCAGACTATCTAAAACATTATTTGCGTTTGTAGAAATAGAAACATCCTCGTCATCATTCACAAAATCAATCCATTTGTTTTTGTCGAAGGATAAACGGTAAAAGCCGGTGTGGTACTTTGGGTTATCAAGATTGAATTGAAATATCTCTTTGTTAATTGCATTTACGGAATCAATAAGTGTAACCTTCTCTCCGTTTAACGATGAGATATAAGCTTTTTCATTCTCTAAGTTTTTTATTTCAACACTTATATGTTGAGCAACTAAAGTGTTTATAGTAAAACCAAAAAGAATCAAAAAAAATATTATTCCTTCTATACTTCTTTTCATTTTTGCTTCATCTTTTTTTTCTAATCCTTGACACAACGGACACTATAACCATTGGTTTTATTACTGAAGTAGAAATTAATATCGCTACTTGGGCTGTTCAATGTCATGTAGTATGCACTGATAAGATTATTCTCCGTAGAACTTAATATAATAGTATGGCTATTTATCTCACTGAAGTAACTATTAGCAAATAGGTAACCAGCTAATAGAAGAGAAAAACCGCTTATATTTGTGCCAACGCCGTCTCCAACTCCTTGACCTATCGATTTCAATGTATTTCCATTATCACTCACTTCATTTTTTAGTAGTTGAAATTCATTTAATGTTGGGATATGCCAACCTGATGGGCAAATACCTTGAGTTTTTTCGGATGTTACATACTGCATCGCTTCATTCCATTGGTATAACCCACCAAAAATGTCACAATGCTCTGTTTTATCATCATAGCAATGTTTTTCTATTACTCCATTATTGCTCGGAGCTTGGTTACCTAGTATCATTGTTCCCAAATCTAGATTTTCTCTTAACCAGCATTGGTTTCCTATTTGTACTGTGGTGTATGTTTTGCCTGCATAAGTTATTGATGGAATTCCTGGACATGGGAGGATCGCTGTTGAAAAAGAAAAGGTATTTGACCAACTTGAGGTTCCATAACTATTAGTTGCATTTACTCTCCAGTAATATTGTGTTGAGTTACTCATTCCAATTATTTGTTGGCTTGTATTTGTTAATCCGCTTTGGTTAAAAATATAACTCGAGAATGAATTATATGTAGATACTTGCAATGTGTAACTTGTTGCACTACTGCTTGCGTTCCAATTAAGTAATATCGAAGTCGGAAGATTTGTTGCACCATTTGATGGGGTTATTAATATTGGTGATGGTGGCGCAGGCGTAAAAACAGTAATGGTTAAACTACCAAGATTCAGATATATACCTACCATGTCTGGCAGATTAGTAAATACTTTTTTCACTATTGAAAAACCAGTAATAACCAAACTATCAATTTTTGTATCCAGTATTGAATTGCCATCCATTGTTGTTTTATTAAGTCGAGAAAATAAACCTACACTCGAGGAAGATAAATGCTGACTTCCATACATGAGCATTAATTTTTTCGTAACTATATATTTATCATCTAAAGTTATCCTTGCAATGTAAAAACCATTCGGCAATCCATTCAGTTCTAAATCAATGTAACTATCACCAGCATTAAAATATCTTTCAATCTCATCTCTTACTTTTTGGCCAAGTAAGTTGTAAATATCAACTCTGACACTACCGCTGTTCGGTAAAGTTATACCTATTCTCGTTTTGGGATTAAAAGGATTTGGGTAGTTATTGGAAATTGCGTAGCCAACCGGAAGTTGTTCATCTTTAACGTCCGTAACATTATTAAAAGTAAAAGATCCATCTGAACCGGAAGTTGTATTATAAACTTGAGGGCTAATGTAAAGCTGGAGTTGTAATCCCGACAAACCATTTCCATTTTGGTCAATTAATTTACCGGTTATCGTTCCAATGTTTTGTGCGGATAGAATTAGAGATTGAATAAAAAATAAGGTAATAAGTAAAAATAATTTTTTCATTGTACACTCAACTTCTTTATCTAAAGAAAAACTAATGAAGTAACATTATTCAATCAATAAAAATCAATTATCACTCAAAGAGAACCTTGAAGGTCTTCGTTTGACCTTAAAAGTTTGCCTTATTATTTCTCATCATTAAAAGAATATCCGGCACTGCGGATACTTTTAATATAAACCGGGTTATTAGGATCTGGTTCAAAATATTTGCGCAGACGCGCAATAAAATTATCAACTGTTCGTGTTTCAATTTCCGGATTGAGATGCCAAACATTTTCCAGAAGTTCTTTTCTGGAAACAATCTTTCCTTTTCTTTCGATTAAATATTTTAATACCATCGCTTCACGCTGAGTTAACACAAACTTTTTTGATCCGCTTGTGCAATTCAAATTTTCAAAATCAATTTTGTTATTTCCAAATTTATATAACGCGGGCAGCTCGGTAAACGATTGATACCACATCTTCCGCTTTAACATTCCTTTTACACGAAGCAATAGTTCCTGCAGATTGAACGGTTTTGTTAAATAATCATCGGCGCCTGCTTCCAGTCCCCTAACTTTATCTTCTGCAGTTGTTCTTGCGGTTAACATAAGAATAGGCATCTGTGGAGACTTTACGCGAACTTTTTCAGCTATTTCATAACCATCAAAATACGGAAGCATAATATCAAGAATGATCAGATCATAAATATTGGAATCAAAAAAAATCAACGCCTGCTTTCCATCCTTAGCGCAATCAACAATATAGCCCTCATATGTTAAGTTATATTCAAGACCAGCGGCAAGTGTTTCTTCGTCTTCAACCAATAAGATCTTTGAATTCTTAAATGAATTATTCTCCATCTTGCTTTTCCAGATATTTCTGTTTTTTAGCAGTTTGCCTCAGTAATGAATTAATATAAAATTTTTTAGATGTTTGATATATCGGCAATTCAATTCTTATACTTGTTCCTTTATTTTTTCCTTCGCTGTAGGCAGAAACCCTTCCACCATGTTGTTTTATTATTCCTTTCACCCAATATAAACCAAGTCCGGTACCTTTAACGCTGGGAATGTTTTTATTATTGATCCGCAAAAATTTATAAAATATTTTTTTCTGAAACTTTGCCGTTACACCGATACCTTTATCAATGAACTCTATCAATATATGTTTTTGATGCGTTGATAACTTAACCAATATTTCGGCAGCACCTGATGAATATTTTTTTGCGTTGTCGGTTAAATTATCAAAAACAATTTGCATTGAATCTTTATCAACTACGCAATTGCACAAAGCACTTCCCTCTATTTTAACATTTGTCTTGGGAATCCTGAATTGTTCAATTGAATTTTCTGTTAATTGCCGAAAAATACTTTCTGAATTATAAACTTGGTAGTTGTGTACTATTCTTTTTTGTTCCAGATGCGATAGTTCTAAAATTGAATTAATAAGTTTCTTCAGCCGGTTTGCATCGCGGGCCATCATTGCATAAAATTCTTTTTGCTTTTCTTTAGGAACGTCTTTGGTATCTAAGGTCTCCAGATAAAGTTGAATAGACGCAAGCGGTGATTTTAATTCATGTGTTACATTTGCTATGAAATTATCATAAAGGCGGGTAAGTTTCATCTGTACAGTAAGATTTCTAAAAAATAAAAACATAGCAACGGCAATGCAGGCTATTAAGATAATGCCGAAAACAAAAACACCAACCTTAGGACTATCCACCATTATTTGAGTAGAAAGTTTATCGCCAACTTGCTTAAAGATTAGATAATTAGAGACATACCAATAGATCCATAATCCAAGCAAACCCATCCAGGCAAGCTGTGCAAATACAAATGCGAATATTAAAAATAAAAGAGAACGATTTTTTTTCATTTCATTTAACTACGGGCTAATTATACGTTGGTAAGAAAGAGTATTCTTTTGCATACTCCAGCATTTGTTTTGTAAAATCTTCCGTATACTCAACTTTAACATCAATGATTTGACTACCATTTATTATGGGAACTAACTTGGGATTTATAAATCCCGCATAAGGCGAGATATTTAATTTTTTGTACCGCTCCAAAACTTCTTTATGAATTTCTTGATCCACCTTCACTCCGTAATTTTCAACTAAGTTTTTGCCCGCGGCATAATCTCCTTCCGATTTTATTCTCTGAATTTCTTTCAGCAATTGACCGAATAAATTTTTCAACTTATTGTAATGGTTAATAACAAAGTAGGTTTTACCTTCTTTATTTTTTTTCTCAATAACGTTTTCAGATGATCCTTTTTCGTAAACCCATTTTGCAATAAGCTGGCGGTTTCTCATGTGTGCTTCTTCAACATTTTCTCCAGGCTGAACTCTTGCAAGTTGAATCATTAATCCGTTTTCTATATATGAATCGTATTGCGCTTTACCGGCATCAAGACTCGACATTACTCCAATATCAACAAGTTTTTGATCGAACACATAATAGAGAGCTACAAGATCGGCGCGTGCTTCTTCCAACGTTGATGCATAATTCTTCAAAGTTTCATTTGTCTCGCCAACTCCAGGATTTAACTGACCGGAGGCATGGCCAATAACTTCATGCATATCCGTATGAAGATCGTCCGAGAGGGCGCCGTATTTTTTCGCACGTTCTATTTCTTCTGCCGAATAAGCAAACTCCTGCAACACTCCGCTTGTTCTAGCAAACATATTATATGAGTGAACTATGTTTCCAAGATTAACAGATTTTGAACCGTGCTCTTTACGGATCCAATTTGCATTAGGCAAGTTGATCCCGATCGGTGTGGATGGCGAAGAATCGCCGGATTCAATTACAACTGTAATTACTTTTGCACTGATTCCTTTTACATTTTTCTTTTTGTGTTCTTTCATTATAGGAGAATTATCTTCGAACCACTGGGCGTTATCGCTGATCGCTTTAATACGTTTTGTCGCTTCCTGATCTTTGATGGAAACAATCGATTCATAATTTGCACGGTAACCAAGAGGATCGTTATATGTTTCAACAAATCCATTTACAAAATCTATTACCGAAGCTGTATCCTTTACCCAGGCGATGTTGTATTCATCCCATTTTTTTAGATCGCCGGTTTCATAATATTCGATCAACAGCTGGAAATATTTTTTCTGCTGTTCATTTTCTGCAACATCAACTGCTTTTTGCAGCCAGTAAATTATTTTTTGAATCGCGGCAGCATACATACTGTTTGATTTCCAATGCCTCTCGAACACTTCTCCTTTTTCTCTCAACAGTTTCGAATTCAATCCGAAAGAAACCGGTTCCGTATCTTTTGGATCTACAATCTTTTTGTAAAAAGCTTCTACTTCTTTTTGCGAAACTCCTTCATAAAAATTTACTGCAGAGGATTTAACCATATCCACTTTAGAATCTTGATTGACTTTCATTCCATCAACTTTAGGATCGAAAATTATTGGCGTGAGTTTTTTAACCAGGTCGTTTGGTCTCTCTAAATTTTGAAGAGGCAGTTCGTATTCATCTGCTCCAAGTACAAGCTGAGCAAAATATTCTTTCGAGAATTCCGGAATAATTTTTTTGTTAGAGTAATGATGATGTATTCCGTTGGAAAACCATACTCTCTTTACGTAAGTCATAAATTTTTGAAAGTCCGGCGTGGATTTATCGCCGCTATAAGTTCTTATAATTGCCTCAAGTGTTCGGCGAACGCATAAATTGTGTTTATAGTTTTGATCATAAATCATATCGCGCCCAGAAAGCGACGCTTGATATAAAAAATATGCAAGTTGTTTCTGCCTTAAACTGAGTTCTTCAAAACCCGGTACCTGGTACCGCTGAATCCTAAGATCTGCAAATTGTTCGGTTGCGTACTTAAAATTATCCTGTTTATTTTTTTGATCGGTAGAACAGCTCATGGTAGTGATTCCAATTATGATGAATAAAATATTTTTTAATTGCCGCATAAATATCCCGTCATTTATTTATAATTGTTCTAAAGTAAAATATAACTTTTGAAGTCTCTAAACAACGAAGCATCAATGCAACTGAAAGAATTATTATGAACATTCAAATAATAGGGGTAAAAGGCTGCAACGATACGCGAAAAGCTGAACGGTATTTTAAGGAAAGAAGAATTCAGTTTCATTTTCACGATCTGAACGAAAAAGGTCTGGCAAAAGGAGAACTTGAAAATATTACCCGTGTTATTCCGTTAGAAGATCTGATTGACCGTGAGGGAAAGCGATTTAAGAAACGAAATCTTCAATACATGGTTTTTAATATTGAAGAAGAGTTGCTCAATGATTCTCTTTTGTTAAAAACGCCTATTGTGAGAAACGGAAAAGAAGTTACTATTGGATATCAACCATCAATCTGGGTTTCATGGCAATAAAATATTTTTCTTTTTAAGATCAATTAAAAGTTGTTCATAATTCTTAAATTGAACACCATCCCACCCGCATCTTTTTGCGCCGTCTATATATTCTTGAATATCATCAATAAAAAAATGTTCCGAAGATTTTTTTTGTGTATATGATTCAACGGCTCGGTAGATTCTTTCTTCCGGCTTTACCACTCCAATTTCGTGGGAGAGAAATAACTTATCGAACCAGTTAATAAAATCAAGATGACCGTAGCCGTAACGTTTATGAATACTGTTAGTATTGGAAAGCAGAACCACTTTGTATTTTTCTTTCAGCGCCGGTATTAATTCTATCACGTTTCGGTTCATCGTAAAAATATCAGAATAAATTTTACAGAACTGCTCTTCCGTAACTTTGTGCTCAAGCCACGTCAACACTGTTTTTAAGTATTGTTCCTCGCTTAATTTGCCGCTTTCAAATTCTCTGTGAACATGATAATTCTCCCGGTACAACTTTGCAAAATTATCTCCCAATCCTTTTTTAAGTCCGTTAAAATAACTTACCGGTATTGAGTAATCAAACGGAAGCAGAACGTTTCCCAGATCAAAGACAATTACGGAATAATTTTTCATAAGTATTTTAGATTATAAAAAAAACCGCAATCGAATTGATTGCGGCTTATGATTAAAGACTAATTTATTACTTACTCAATCCCAAATCTTCCGCTACCGAGTTTGGAATTACACTTTTTTTCTTAATTCTCAAAAGTTCGCTGACACGTTTGAACAATACCGGGATCCTCAGGCGGTATTCTTCAACCTTAGTATAAACAACCGGAACAACGATCAATGTTAACAGCAGGGAACTTGTTAACCCGCCTATCAATGCCCAAGCAAGACCGGATTTCCATTCTGCGCCGGAACTTGTTGAAAGTGCGATCGGCATCATGGCAAAAATCATTGTCAGTGTTGTCATAAAGATCGGTCTGATTCTCATTCTTACGCCGTCTATCAAAGCGTCAATAACGCTCTCGCCTTGAGCGCGCATATAGTTTGTTCTATCCACAAGTAAGATCGCATTCTTAGCTACAAGTCCGATCAACATAATCATTCCTAAAAAAGTAAAAATGCTCAGCGCTTTCATCGTTAAAGCAAGCGCAAGCAGGGCGCCGATTACAGCTAAAGGAATTGAGAATAAAATTACAAACGGATAAACAAACGAATCATAAAGAGCAACCATTACCAAATATGTGAATAAGAGTCCGGCAATAAATGCAAGTCCTAAATCTCCGAACGAATCATTCTGTGATTTAACATCCCCCTGGAAAGAATAAGTTATACCCGGCGGAAAGTTATACGCTTTCATTTTCTTTACAATATCCTGTGCGATGCTTCCGCTGGGACGGTTAACAGCCTGCGAATAAATTGTTACTGAAGCACTTCTTGCCTGGCGCGTTAATTTTGTAGGTCCAGTTGCTTGAACAATTCTAGCAAATTGTTTCAAATAGATTTGCTGACCTTTCCTGTTGATGAAAAAGATGTTAAACAATTCATCGGTTTTTGAACGGTCGGCTTCATCGAGCATAATTCTTATATCGTAATCAGTATCTCCTTCCCGCAGTTTGCCGTCATCGTTGCCGGTAAATGCAACTTGAAGAGCAGCACCAACCTCAGCAAGAGTTAATCCGTAACTGACTAATTTTCTTCTATCTATTTCGATATGTGTTTCGGGATTTCCGTCTTGCGAGGACAAGCGTACATCCGCCGAACCCGGAACTGTTTTTAATGAATCTGCTATTTGTTTTGCCACTTTAATTGCTTCGCTATAACTTGGACCACTGATTAACAATTGAATTGGACTGGAATTCGCCGTTCCGAAAATTCCTATCGGGTTAACTCTAACTTTTGCACCTGGGATTTTATTTATTTCATGTTTAATCGAATTCCCAATTTCATCTGTTGTACGGGTACGCTGGGTTTTCGGAACAAGAACAACGTCAATTTCCGACGAGTTGGCAGATGAGAATCCGATGAATCCTTCGCTTGAAGAACCGGCATTAGTAAACATTTTTTGGACTTCCGGATATTTACTTATTACTTTTTCAACTTCGAGTGAAATTAAATTTGTTCTCTCGATCGGTGTTCCCGGTTCAAAGTCCATCTGTACGGCAAATTCACCGCGATCCGTCTGGGTCATAAACTCAAAACCGATAAACCCGGTGGGTATCAACGCAAAAACAGCAACGAGTAATGTAATAGTCACAAGTGCTACTTTACCCCTATTCTTAAAACTCCATTTTAAAAGCTTAATATAATTCTCAGTAAATGCTTTAAATTCTTTTTCGAACCATAAAGCAAATTTGCCAAGCAATGTTCGATCAGTTAATCTTTCCAGCTTTCCAAAACGTGAAGAAAGGAACGGAGTTAGTGTAAATGATACAAATAAACTCATCAGAGTAGAGATAACAATTACAATTGAAAACTGCCGCATTATATTACCGACAATTCCACCTAAAAGAGCCAACGGAAGAAATACCGAAACATCGACCATTGTAATTGCCAATGCGGCAAAACCAATTTCATTTCTACCGCGTAATGCTGCAGTTCGTTTTTCAACTCCGCGCTCTAAGTAATGATAAATATTTTCCAGAACAACAATCGAATCATCCACAAGAATTCCAACCACTAATGAAAGACCTAACAGAGTCATCAGGTTAAGCGAAAATCCAAATGCATAAATAGCGGCAAACGTTGAAATAAGCGATGCCGGTATTGCAATCATCACAATAAGCGAATTACGTATGCTGTGCAGAAACATCAACATTACCATTGCAACAAGAAAAATTGCTATTAATAAATCTTTTTTCACGGCATTAGCTGCGTCAATTGTAAAGAGCGATCCGTCTTCAGCTATTGTGAATTTAAGATTCATGGAAGAATACTGAGACTCAAGAAGTTTCATTTCCTTCTTAACTAAATCCGCAACTTCAACTGCATTCGCATCGGTTTGTTTTATCAGAATTATTCCAATTGTATTTTGAAAATTAATTCTGGTTACGTTGGATGGTTCTTTCGTTCCATCTTGAATTTCCGCAACGTCGGAAAGTTTTATCTCACCGCCCTGGCGCGATTCGCCAATAGGTAAATTTTTTAATTCTTCAACCGAACTGAGTTTTCCTGCAAGACGTACAGTGAATTCTTTATCAACGTCTTTGATGCTGCCTGTAGGAAAATCGAGATTCGACGCTTGAACAGATTGAAGAACCTGAACGATTGATAAACCGTAAGCTTTAAGTTTTTGCAGATCAAGATTTACTTTGATCTCTCTTTCATCACCTCCTACCAACGATATCTGGCCGACTCCCGGGACTCTTGATAGTAACGGAAGCACTTTATCTTTTGTAAACTGATACAATTGACGCGAATCGATACCGGCGCTTATACCCATTCTTAATACCGGTATTTCATCCAATGCAATTTTAGAAACAGTCGGTGTTTTTGACGAGCTTGGAAGTTTAGTTACAATTTCTCCCATTTTTCTTTGCGCATCTTGAAGTGCAAAATCGGTATTCGCGGATTGAAGCAGTTGAATTACTACAAATGAAACGCCTTCCATTGAAGTTGAAATAACGTTATCAACATTATCTAAACCGGAGACAGCATCTTCTATAATTTTCGTTACATTTGTTTCCACTTCGCTTGGTGATGCACCGGGATAAATTGTAGTAATCGTTAATACCGGGGCAGAGAATTTTGGCAGCAATTCATATTTTAGTTTTGAAAAACTGAACAAGCCCACCGTAAGCAAAGCAATAAATATCACTATTATAAGCGATGGTCTTTTTATTGATAATTCTGTGATTGTCATTTTAAAAATCCTTATAACTTTTTTTAACGAGTCAAATTATTTATTAAGAGTCTCAACTTTCGCATTTTCTACAAGATTATTCTGACCGTTGGTAACCACAGTCTCGCCTTCAGATAAACCACTCATTACTTGAATAAATGTACCGGATTCATTTCCAACTTTGATATCGCGGAGGTTAACAACGCCGTTATTTAGAACATATACTTTTGGATCTTTCACGCTTCCGACCAATGCTTCGCGGGGAATTATAAGTACGTCGCGGTTTTTAAGACTTTTAAATTCAACACGCGCAAACATTCCCGCTCTTAATTGGTGCATGCTTTGATTATCAACAATTATTTCAACAGGATACGTATGAGCTTCATCTGCTTTAGCACTGATCGATTGAATTCTACCGTTGAACGTAACACCAGGTATTACATCGGTCGTTACATTTACAGGATCACCGACTTTAAGAAGGAATGCATCGCTTTCGGAAACATTCAGTTTTACTTTCAAGCGGGAAATATCTACAATGTTCGCAACAAGAGTTGCTTGCGGCGCCGCTTGAACCATTGCACCAATGTCCACGTTGCGGGAAGTAACAAAACCCGAAATGGGAGTTTTGATTTTTGTGTCTTCCAATTGCCTTTTAGCCGTAATGAATTGCGCTTCCGCAATGGATGAAGCAAGTTTTACTTGATCCAATTGGGAATCGCTGACAGATTTTTGTTTGAACAAATCCTGGAAACGCTGGTAATCTTTTTTCGCTTTTTCAAAATTTGCCTCGGCGCTCATGAATGCGGCCTTTCTTAATTCATCATCTACCTGGAAAAGAACCGATCCCGCTTTTTTATAATCGCCAATATTTACAAATACTTCCGTAACCTTGCCTGATGTTTCCGACATGATGTTCACATCGTTATATGCATTTACTGTCCCGGTAAGTATAAAATTTGAAGTTAAGTTTTTCTTTACAACTTTATCTACGGTTACATAATATGCAACATTAACGCCGCCTGATGTTGTTGCAGACATTTTCTTTTTGTTGATCATTAATATTGTAATAATGATGATAAGCACCACTGCTATAGCCGCTATTGCTTTCCAATTTTTCATAAACTATTTCTCCAACATGTTTTAATTTTTATTTACCAATTGATTTTTCAAGTTTCGCTTTGGATAGTTCATAATCAACTACCGAAGCAGTATAATTTGTCTTGGAACCGATCAGCGATGTTTCTGCATCAACCAATTCGGTTGTCGTAGCTAAACCATTTTTAAATTTATCGTTTGTTACTCTTAAATTTTCTGTGGCCTGTTTAACAGAAAGTTCGGAAATTTCAATCTTTCTTTGTGCTTGACTAAAACTCAAATAGTTTTGAGTTACTTCCAAAGTAATTCCATCTTTAATCATTCCCAGTGCATCAACTGCTTGAGAGCGTTGTGCCTCTGCTTGATCGGTTTGATGTTTTGTTGTAAGCCAATCCCAAATATTCAGACTAAGATTAACCCCTACATCCCAGGTCGCATCAAACTGATCCTTTGAAGGCTGGATTCTTTGGTTTGGGCGTGAATAATAGTAATCACCAACCACACTTAACTGCGGATACCAGGATGAAGCGGCAAGGGTAACACCAGCTTCGCTAGCTTTTACACGTGAATCTGCAGCTTTTATCTCCGATCTTTTTGTAATTGCATCGCCAACCAGTTTATTTAATTCATCAAACTGTGCAGAACTCATATTAGCAGATGATAAAATTTCTATCTGGGTTTCAAGCGAAATCCCAAGCGTATTACACAAAGCAACTGCCGCAAGCTTAACAGCATTTTCAGCATCAACTTGTTGATATAAAGTATTTGAAAGTTGAACCTCGATCTTCAAAATATCGTTTGTTGTCATCATTCCTACTTTCTCAAGATTATTTGCATCTGCAACGTGAGCTTTGATTTGATCAACCGTTTCATCCATTACTTTTTTAAATTGGGTTGCCTTGAACAATCCCCAATAAGCATTTTTAATATTAAAAATCAATTCGCTTTTATCTTTATTGTAATCTTCATTTACAGCATTTGAAAGCTGCTCGTTCATCTCTGAATTGCCAAGCAATCTGAATCCTGTAAAGATCGGTTGAAACAAAGAAAGCTGCGCTGAATAGTTATCAAGAATAACTTGTGAAATATTAAACGTACCCATTCCCGGTATAGTAACGGAAAAAGGATCGATAGTACTCAGCCTTCTGTACCCGGCACTGAGTTTCAAAGAAGGAAGCCGCATTGCATTAACCTCCCTAACTTTTGCTTCGGCGCTCTTCACTTTCATCAGAGAAGAGTGAAGCAATTTACTATTCTGTAAACCGATTTCGATCGCCTGTTCAACCGTAAGAGAAAGTTTTTCTTGAGCATAAATTTTAATATTGAACAATAGTAAGATGGTAATCCAAAAAATTACGTTGCGATTTAATCTGTACATATTATTGATTCTCCATATTTATCTTTTATTGAATTTTGTTCTTGAATTTTTTTCTGCCTTCAGAAGTAAAAATGCCTTCAAATAAGACCCTGACAATAATCTTATATGCTTCATTGGCTGTGGCCGGTAATTGTGAAAGTGTTTCTAAATTCAGCATACCATGAATAGCAGAAAAATAAAGCGTTGTAACTACTTCGCTGTTTATATCGTCTCTGAAAATTCCGTTTTTAATTCCTTGATTAATTAATCGGGTAAAACAATCATGTGCATTTTTTTTACGGAATTCTTGAATCTCCTTCCAAACTTCCGGCTGGTTTTTTACAAGATCTTGCACAATCGGATTTGATAAACGGGAAAAATGCGAAACCACAAACGCCATAAAATTTTGAAGCTTAGTAATAAATTCTGTTTTTTTATCGTCAATTAAATTATTAACGTATGTTTCGATCTCACATTTGGAGCCGTTAACGATCTCTTTTAAAATATGTTCTTTGTTAGAGAAATGTTTGTAAAGGGTTCTCTTGCTTATCCCAAGATCAGCAGCTATTTCTTCCATGGTTACTTTTGAATAACCGTGCTTATAAAACATTTCTTTAGTTGTTTGAAGAATTCTTTCTTTTATTTCAATATCCCGTGTCATTTTTTCTCTTATTAATTCTTATTCGTAAAACAACATTTATTCAATAATGGTTCCGATGGAAACACTTATTGTATAAGTCGTTTCCAAACTTAGAAAAGTTCCGTTTGATATAAAAATATTTGTATAAAAAAGAAGCCCAACCTTATAAAAAGTTGGGCTACTATAGTATATTGAGAATAGCTTATTTTACTTCAAAAAGTGTGTCGCTTGGATTTGTGTTCACTTCAACAGAACTCGTAATCATTTCAATAGTTCCGTTCGGTGTTCCTACGCCCAATTTGAAAGGATATTTAACTCCCTGAACGTCTCGGTAATCATCAAAATCAACAGTCTGAACTCCGCCGCCTTGTTCAGAGATCAGTCTTAAAAGAAATCCGGTATTTACATCATAATAATTAGTAGTTTTTTTCCCTGAAGGATATGTAAACACAACCCTGTAACCATCTTTATTATTGATAGTCTCAATTCCCGTTAATTCATATTTAATTCCCTTTTCTTTGTATTCTAGCATGGAATAAAGAGAGCCAAGTTTCATTTGTTCTGTTTGTTCGGGAGACATGCTTTGTTCCTGACCCATAGAAACAGCTTTTCCCTTTTCACCATCAAAGACTGTACTTTGCTGCCCAACTCCAAAATCTATCAACTGATAAAATTTATTTGGCGCTTTCTGAATTTGTGTCATTGTAATATTCATTCCCTGTATGGTGCCTGACATTTTAGTTGTTCTGTCTTTCACCTTAAGAATATTTTCTTTGCCGCCGATTACTTCAACATATTTACTTAAAACCTGATCAACAGTAATTCCTTCTGGTACTTTCTTTAAATTAGGATCAAACTTCTCTCCATAAAAATCATAGTAATCAATTTTTCCGCTGATACTAAATTTGGTAAGATTCTTTGCAACATCACCGCCGTTTCCAACAACAAGAATAATTGCATTATTCGGTTTGATATATTTTTTAGCCATCATTTGAACATCTTCTACAGTTACGGCGTTAATATTTTTCAAATAATTTTTGTAGTAATCTTTTGGTAAATTATAGAGAGCTGTATTAATGGCAAAACTTGCTATAGTTGACGGTTGTTCCAAACTACGGATAAAATTTCCTGATAAGAAATTTTTAGCACTTAGTAGTTCTTTCTCCGAGACTTTCTCGTTTCTGATTTTTTTCATCTCATTAAATATTTCCGTAATTGCGCTATCGGTAACAACATTTCTAACTTTTGCAGATGCGCTGAAGTTTCCAACAAGCTTATCTGGATTCAAACTTGAGTAAGCGCCGTAAGTATATGCTTTGCTTTCGCGTAGATTCATAAATAACCTTCCGGTAGCACTGCCGCCAAGAATTGTATTGGCAACTTTTGCTTTCATTTCATCTTCACTTCCAATTGCCAAATCTACCGGGTAACAGATAGATATTACAGACTGAACTGAATTTGATCTATCCACTAAGGCAACTTTATTTATAATCGGTGCTTTAGGATTAGTAAATGTGTTTTTAGGAACATCTTTTTTCTCCCACTTGCCAAGATATTTTTCTACAAGCGTTTTTGCTTTTGCTTTGTTGATATCGCCTACAATAGCCAGGTAAGAAATATTCGGTCTGCAATACGTATCATAATATTTTTGACACATATCTAATGTTATTGATTTAACACTTTCTTCAGTTTCAAATTCTCCGTAAGGATGTTCTTTACCAAACACCAATGTGCTTTTAACCCGGTTGGAAATCGCATCCGGATCATCTTTTGAATAAGCTAATCCCGACAAAGTTTCTTTGGTAATCTTATCAAGTTCTTCTTGCTTAAAATCAGGATTCAAAATTACATCTGCCATTATATTCATAATCTTATCTGTGTATTTAGATAACCCTGAAGCTAAAACACTTGTCGAAGATGTAAATAAATCTGCACCTAGAAAATCAATTTCTTGTTCAAGTTTATCTTTTGGTCTGTTCTTAGTCCCTTTCCGTAATAACTCGCCCGCAGTAGAAGTATATCCTGCATTTTTACCTTCAATGATCGGGTCACGATCAATAAGCAATCTAAATGTAATTTTAGGAAGTTTATGATTTTCAACGACAAATACTTTGAGACCGTTTGGCAGAACAAAAGATTCGGCGTTGCCGATTTTCACTTCAGGTGCCGGTCCGGCTTGCGGAAACTTTGTTCTATCCACTTGAGCAAAAGATATTGCTGCCATGCTCACGAATAAAATTAATATCCAAAGACGTTTCATTTTAACTCCGTTGTTTTTTCAAATTTTTTAATTGTCTCTAAACTTTTAGGAAAACACCTTATTTCTTTTCCATCGACTTAGGCAGATAGTAAAGAACAACTCTGTTTTCTTTTGTTAAATATTTATTGGCAACTCGTTTCAAATCTTCACGGGTAACTTTCATAAAGCGTTGGATTTCGGTATTAATGAGATTCGGATCGCCGAAATAAACCGAATAATTAGCAAGACTTTCTCCAATACCTGCAACTGTTGAATATCTTGTTACAAAGCTGCTTTCAATTTGATTTTTCACTTTTTGAAATTCTGTTTCACCGACTAAATCTTTTTTAACTTTTTCAATTTCATTATCAATTGCAGTTTCCAGATCCTCTGCTTTGCCGCCAACATTACATAAGCCAAAAGTTATGAATAAGCCCGGATCTTCTAGAGCAAATGGAACTGATGCTACTTGTAAAGCTTTTTGTTGCTTGTCTTTAATTTCTTTTGTTAACCTCGAGCTTTCTCCATCGGATAAAAGAGTAGTCAACATACTCAACGCATAATAATCCGGCGTGCCTTGAGCCGGCATATGATAAGCCTGCGCTACTAATGGGAGCTGAACTTTATCATAAACTGTTTCTCTAACTTCTGCTGTTTTAACCGGCTCAATTTCTTTAGGACGGATAATTTCTTCTTTTCCTTTAGAAATTTCGCTGAAATATTTTTTGATTAGTTCTTTTGTTTGGGGAATATCAATATCGCCTGCTATTGTTAAAGTAGCATTATTCGGGACATAGAATTTTTTATAAAAACCAATGAACTCATCAATTGTAGCTTGATCTATATATTGTGCGGAACCAATCGGCAGCCATCTATATGGATGAACTTTGTAAGCATCGCTGAATATTTTTTCGACCAAGGTTCCATAAGGTCTGTTATCTAACGACTGTTTTCTTTCTTCTTTAACCACCTTTCGTTGTGTTTCAACTCCTATACTATCTATCTTTAATTGAAGCATCCTTTCAGATTCCATATATAAGCCAAGCTCAAGTTGATTTGACGGAAGATTTTCATAATAATAAGTTCTGTCAAAAGAAGTATTTGCATTTAAATTTCCACCGGCGGCTTCAACTATTTTCATATACTCACCGCGTTTTATGTTAGGAGATCCTTCAAACATTAAATGTTCAAAGAAGTGGGCAAAACCCGTTCTTGCAGGATCTTCATTTTTACTTCCAACGTGGTAAAGCACAGATACGTGAACAATTGGATTTGTATTATCCTGGTGTAAGATAACATTCATTCCGTTATCTAACTTATATTGCTGGAACTCAATCTTTTTGGTTTGTGCTGATAAACCGACAAATCCGATAAACATCATTAATATTACGAGTTTGCGTTTCATTAATTTCGCTCCTTATTAATTATTTGAAATGATTTTCCGGGGTAATTTGATGAGTCAATATTATGAAATTCTTCCTTTTTATGCGAATATTAAGACGGCTTCATTTTACAAAAGTTATCTTTTATCTTCAGTGAGAGTTATAGTATGTTTTGCCATTCCACAACATTGTAACAGTATAAAAAATAGTATTTCAAATCACTACTGGATTTTATTATAATAAGATTGATTTTGAAGGGTGAATGATAGATTTGAAAAGTTACCGTTACTCAATATCTTTTTTATTCCTTTTGTTCATAAATATTCACTTATCCGGACTCACCCCATTAAGGTGTTCCCAGCCAGAGATTCCGTCCGGATCAGTTAATTTATATGAAAGCAATTCTAGAAAAATACCACAGCAACCGGATATTAGTTATTCAATAGAACCGTTCTACGATATTAATGTTATCCGGCTCATTGTCGTTCTTGAATTTACGGGTGATCGGTCGGGTGAGACGAAGATTATTTTACCAAATAATTTTGAAAGCAGTTCAACTATTAATGGTATAAAATTTTTAAAATCTCTTTCATCAAATACATACATACAAGACAGCGACAAACCCGAAATAAAAATAGTAAAGCACACCCCAAATACACCAGTAAAGATTTATTATCAAGTCGAAGAAATCCGCGACGGTGATCTTGAACCTGGTAATCAAAACATGGCAATCATCAGTAAAAAATATATTCATTTCTTAGGCGAAACATTTTTTATTGTTCCGGCATGGGATTCCAACATAGAGTTGAATATACGTATAGTCTGGAATCATATGCCTTCAAACTGGAATATTGCAAACAGCTTTGGTATTAATGAGAAATTTCAAGAGACTAAATTGCCGTTGTGGAAATTTAAGCGCTCTCTATTTGCAGCTGGTGATTTTCGTATTATAAAAAAGATGATCGGAAATAATCCTGTTTATACAGCTATAAGAGGTTCCTGGAAATTTTCTGATGATCAATTCGCAGATTTATATTCAACCATAACGAAAACAGAAAGAGATTTTTGGAATGATCACAATTTTCCGTTTTATTTAATTACTGTGCTGCCGTTATCTGGCAGTAATGATCAAACAGGAACCGTCCGGACGAATTCTTACGCACTTTTCTTATCTAAGAACCGGATAATTGATATAAGTATGAAGCGGTTACTTGCTCACGAAATTTTTCATAGTTGGATTGGAGATAAAATTCAGTTTGCCGATCCCGAGCAGATTGTCTATTGGTTCAAAGAAGGATTTACAGATTATTATGCGGAACTATTACTCCTTCGCTCAAAATTAATTTCATTGGATGAATACATTGATCAATACAATGTCATTCTTGAAACTTATTTTACTTCTCCAATGCGATATGAAAAAAATGAACGCCTAATCAATGAATTTGGGAGTGATAAATATTTAACATGGATGCCATATCAACGAGGAAGAATTTTTGCACAGAATCTCAATTATACAATCATAAAAAACTCAAATTGGAAAAAATCTCTTGATGATTTTATGCACGACCTTGTTTCCCGATGTATAAATGAATCTTTGATTATCTCGAACGGAAGTTTAAGTGCATTGATAAGATATTATGCAGGCGATCAAATTCTTTCAGATATTATGAGTACTTTAAATTCCGGTGCTGTTTTAAAAACTATTCCCGATGCACTCGGTCCTTGTTATAAAATGGAAATTGAATCAAAGAAAAAGTTAATTATCTTCGGTGAGCAGTATGATATTCCTTCGTATCAACTGAAGGACGAGAATCAGCATGCTGATAAATCCTGCCTTGATTGGTTTGGTGTAAACTAAAATAGAGACACAGTTCAAGACTCCTCTATTTTTCAATTACATGATAATCTTTCTTCTTCTCATCCTTGGCAACAACAACAAGATAATAACTACAAGAACAATAACTCCGCTTACTATAAAAGTCCAAACATTTACAACTCTTGATTGAACGGTCATTGTAAAATCTTCGTAACAGAATCTATCGGCATCAAATTCCCAAACAACTTTATTCCCTTCAATAGTTTTCGCATTTGTATTTAAAATTATACCGGGCATGGTCACTTCGCTTTTATATGATCCATCGTTTGCGGCGATAAAATGATTCATTTTTTCTAAGATTGATTTAACAATGTTGTCAATCCCAATTCTTAATTTCCATACGGATTTTGTTCCCAGAACTTTCTCCAAATATTTCATTAGGGCTTCGGTTTTGTCTCCATATTCGCTAATGTGTTCTTTTATAATGCTCTTCTTAGACGCGACAAAGTCCGGGGATAAATCTGCAATTTTATTTTTCCCCAGCAGTATTACAAATTCATCAAAGAAATATTCGAAATAATTTTCTTCTTCATAGCTGTCTAATCTTTTCTTTAAAGTTTTGGTTGTATCATTTTTTAAATAAAGTTCATACTCATGCGGTGTCAAAAAATCTTTTAGGAGAATATTTCTAAAAGGAAAGTATGAATGATAGACTTCATCATAATTAAAATAGGTGTAAAACCATCGAAATTTTTTATCCAGATTAACATGGAGTCCGATTTTTTCTTTGTTTGTATATTCATTATTGATGTTATTAACATCATCAAAATGTTTTGTCGCTGTATAAACTGTTTGAGTTGTATCGTCCTTGGCTTTTGTTCTTTCTATTTTCCAGCTTTTATCTGCGGGAATTGGAAATACAATACTATCCGGTTTAATTGATTTGTCATTCACAATCACAGTTCTTACGCAAGATCCATCACTATTAATTTTAGTGGTGGTTTTATATTCTCTACATCCGGAAAAGCTTAAAATCATATTCAACACAAACGTTAAAAATGCCAAATAATATTTAATTTTCATTTTATTTGCCTCTGTGTGTTTTAATTTTTTGCAGTTCGTTATTTAATCTTTCAATTTCAAGTTGTAACGTTTTCATCTTATCGGTTTCCGTTTCTGAAAAGATTAGATCTTTTTGATTTAACAACTCGCTTTGTAATGACTTAATTTTCGTTTTTGTAGGTTCGTCTAATTTTTCATAGTCAAATAAAAGATTTCTTAGATCCTTTTCATTTACTAAAAGCCAATCTTTCGATAACTTGACATAAGATGAATTGCCGCGAGCAAATTTGTATACATTATAAAAAAATTTGAGTACATCATTATCAAAAGAAATAATCTCAGCTTTTGCTTGAACAATCCGCGATGTATTGCTTAGCTGATCTTCCAACTGAGAAATGTTTTTTACTGCGGAATATTCTTCAACCATGTAAAGCGATATAAATATCAACAAGACCGCTGTTAAAGCGTACCGCGCAGATTTTCGAGAAACCAACATTATAAGTTCCTCAAATGGAAAAAATCTGTTCTTATGTTTTTGATTTATTGGTTCACCGTTGATCCTTTGCATAATTGAATCAACCAGTTGTCCTTCATTATCTATAATTGGATTGTGTGATTTAATTTTAGCAACAACGCTTTCCGCTCTTTGAACGGATTCATAAACAGCTTTACATTTATCACAGGATGAAATATGATTTTCAATAATATTTCTCTCGTCTAATGTTAATTCATCAAACCGTTTTGAAAAGAGTAAATCTTCTGTCTGCCTGCAATTCATTTTTATCTTTCCCATTCGATTATTTTCTTTTTAATGATTCGTCTCGCGTAATACAGGTTTGTTTTAACCGAGCCGTAAGAAATACTCATTATCTGCGAAACTTCTTCTATCGAAAGATCTTCGATATCTCTTAGCATAAAAACGGTCCTTTGTTTTTCCGATAATCCGTTTGCAAAATGTTTTATCATTGATGCCGTTTCTTTATTAGTCAAGTCCTTTTCAAGATCTATACCGGCTGAGGTATTAACAACCGGGTCTTCATCATAATCTCTAAAAACATTTCTTTTTTTCTTTTGCGATTTCAATTTGTCGAAACATAAGTTAACGACGATCTTATACATCCAAGTAGTAAATTTTATTTTCCTGTCGTAATTTTTTAAGTGTTTCCAAATTCTTATAAAACATTCTTGAACAACATCCTTAGCATCTTCTTCGTTGAATAATATCTTGAATGCAACTGCATAACCAAACCGATGATAATTTTTAACGATCTCTTCAAAAGCTTTGGTGTTTCCATTAACCGCCTTAAGAATCAACTCGTTCAATTGTTCTATATCAACTTTGTTCTGCATGCAGTATTTTCTTTTTTCATTGAATGATACGATTGAAAATAGGAAAAGTTAAATCTATCGGGAAAATATTTTCGGAGGGTAAAATACAGAGACGCGATAAACCTGCCTGCGGTAGGCAGGTCGCGTCTCTACCGAAATGTTATCTCAGCTTATCTGATAAATAATTCAACAATCCGCTGATAGAAATTCTGACTTGTTCCATCGTATCGCGTTCTCTTATAGTAACAGTTTCATCCTGTAAAGTTTGAGTATCTATAGTAATGCAGAACGGCGTTCCTACTTCATCCATTCTTCTGTAACGGCGGCCGACGGCGCCTTTATCATCGTAAAAAATTCTTAAAAAAGAACGAAGATCTGCTTCAATCCTTCGGGCGATCTCAGGCATTCCGTCTTTGTTTACTAGCGGAAGAATTGCCGCTTTGATCGGCGCTAACTTAGGATGGAACCGCAGGACGCTTCGCACTTCATCTTTCACTTGCTCTTCGTAATAAGCATCAACTAAGAACGCCATAAATGAACGGCTTGCACCGGCGGATGTTTCTATTATATATGGAAGGAATTTTTCTTTTGTCTCGTCATCAAAATACTGCTGGGATTTGCCCGAGAACTCCTGATGTCTTCCCAAATCAAAATCTGTTCTGTTGTGAATACCTTCGATCTCTCCCCAGCCAAATGGAAATTCATATTCTATATCGGTTGCTTCTTTTGCATAATGTGCAAGTTTATCTTTTGGGTGATCATGAAATCGTAATTTGTTTGCGGTCATTCCCAACGATCTGAACCATTCAATTCTTCTTTCTTTCCATTCATCGTAATGCTGTTTGTCCAAACCGGGTTTGCAGAAATATTGCATTTCCATCTGCTCAAACTCTCGTGTGCGGAATAAGAAATTTTTTGTGTTGATCTCATTACGAAATGCTTTTCCAATCTGTGCAATTCCAAACGGAAGTTTTTGACGGCTGGAATTTAAAACATTTAAAAAATTTACAAAAATTCCTTGAGCTGTTTCCGGACGGAGATAAATAATGTTGGAAGAGTCATCAACAGGACCAAGAAAAGTTTTAAACATCAAATTAAATTTTCGCGGCTGCGTAAAAGTACCTTTGTTGCCGCATTGAGGACATCCGAGTAAATCCAAAAGTTTAGTCGCTAATGATTGATCTTCAAGAACAGAGTTAAATTTTTCTTCGAGCGTGCCTTCCTTAGATAAAATTTCAGCATCAATTTCTCTTAATGCTTTTTCTTTGTTCTTATCACTTATCAATTCTGTAAGTGTATCTAATCTAAATCTTGCTTTGCATTGTTTACAATCAATCATAGGATCGGTAAAATTCTCAACGTGTCCGCTAGCTTCCCATACACGGGGATGCATTAGAATTGAAGCGTCCAATCCTTCTATATCTTCGCGGTATGTCATCTCCTTCCACCATTCTTCTTTAACATTTTTCAAAAGCTCAACGCCGAGCGGACCGTAATCCCAGCATCCGTTCAACCCGCCGTAAATTTCCGATGACTGAAATACAAATCCTCTTCTCTTTGCAAGCGATACGATCTTTTCTACGGTTTCATTCTGGTTCTTTGCGATGATACACCTCAATTTTTTTGAGCAAATATAAGAAAATGAGCTTGAAGATAGAAGTTAACAGTTGTAGTGTGATTAGTATTTTATCAAAACAGTTTTATAACAGAATAAGATAAAGCAGAAACTCCTGCAGAAAACGGAATAGTTAATATCCAGGCCCAAACTATTTTTCCTGCAACTCCCCATTTTACATTTGTTAATCCTTTTATAGAACCAACGCCCATTATTGAACCGGTAATTGTGTGAGTGGTGCTGACCGGAACTCCAAGTGCTGTCGAAATGAATAATGTTGTTGCTGCACCAAGTTCAGCACAGAAACCGTCAACCGGTCTTAGCTTAACAACTTTTTGTCCCATAGTTTTTACAATTCTCCATCCGCCGAACATTGTACCCATTGCTATTGCAGTATGACATGAAAGAACAACCCAAAGCGGAATATCGGAAGGACTATCAAACTTTTGAAGAATGCCGGAACTGAAAAGAAGTCCTGCAATAATTCCCATTGTTTTCTGGGCATCATTTCCACCGTGACCTAAACTGTAAGCGGCGGCAGAAATCAATTGTCCTTTTCTAAATATATGATCTACTTTGAGCGGATGACTATTACGAAATAAATTATAAACAAGTACTCCTAATCCAACACCAAGAATTAATCCTAACGTTGGTGAAATTAAAATAAAAATTACAGTCTTAAAAATTCCACTGCCAATAAGAGATCCCGGACCCGCCTTAACAAGTGCCGCTCCCATCAAACCTCCGATAAGAGCATGCGATGAGCTTGTCGGCAATCCAAAATACCATGTGATAATATTCCAGATACAAGCTCCCATCAACGTTGCAAAAATTATTGATGAGTCAATGACTTTGATATCAATAATTCCTTTACCGATTGTTCCCGCAACATGAAGACCAAAAACTAAAAATGCTATGAAATTAAAAAATGCCGCCCACATAACGGCATAACTTGGCGATAATACCCTTGTTGAAACAATTGTTGCTACAGAATTGGCTGCATCATGAAAACCGTTTAGAAAATCGAAGGCTAAAGCCAGAAGTATTAATAGGAGTACTGCAATAGTCATGCTTAAGCCTGTTTAACAATAATAGATTCAATTATTTTGGAGACATCGTCGCATTGATCTAAAACTTTCTCCGAGGTTTGAAAAATGTCTTTCCATTTCATAATGTAAATTGCATCAGTTTCTCCACCGAACAACTCAGCCATAACATCGTTCCTCAGTTGATCACCTTCGTCTTCAATTACATTAACCTCGTTGCAGTACCGCATAATTTTTTTTGCATCTTTCATATTACGAAGTCCGTTTACTGCTTTCGAAAGCGACTCAATTGATCTATCAATTAGTTTTGCTTCTTCTTTAAATCTCGGATTAATATCTGTGATCTTATATACTTTCATGTGGTTTGAAACTTTCAGAATGTAATCAATCACACTATCTAGTTCGTGAGCAAGCTCGTGAATGTCTTCCCGGTCCATCGGAGTAATAAAAGAATTGTTTAATTTTTCCACAATGTTAAATACTATGCTGTCGGCAGTCCGTTCAATCTCTTTAATCTTTTTAACATCTTCATCGCTAAAAATTGATTTATTCATGTTCTCTTGAAATTGCTTGGATGCGGTCACACAATGTGCTGCCAAACTGTCGAACATATCAAAAAATTCATACTCTTTTGGTAGAAGATTAAAACCCATTTTATATTTTCCTTTTTTTTATTATTGATTAGGAAATACAGGAATTAGTTGATGTTAAATTAATAAATTATTGCACGTACATGGAAAATAAAATTAATCAAGGCTGATATTTTGTTCTCCATTAAGTGTTTGGAATTATTAAAAACTATCGCTTTATTTAAAACGTCTTTTGTCTTAAACAATTTAATTAGAATATCATTATGCAAGAGCATTTTACAACAGAAGTTGAAAGCTTAAAAACAAATCTAATCAGAATGGCATCATTAGTTGATGATCAGGTTGAAAGAGCTTATAAAGCATTAGAAACCGGTGATATTGAACTATGCCGCGGTATAAAAGCAAAAGATCTGGAAATTGATGCTTATGATAATCTCATTCTCACTCAGTGTGAAAATATTCTTGCCTTATTTCAACCTGTTGCAAGCGATCTAAGATTTATTATGTCGGCGCTTCTAATCAATAATCAATTAGAAAGATGCGGAGATATAGCGGTTAATATTACACAGCGTGTTAAAAAAACAACTGAGTATCACCCGCTGATAATTGAATCTCAAATTTTAGATATGGGAAGACAAGCCCGTGAAATGGTTAAGGACGCAATAGATTCTTTCATAAATCTGAATTTAGAACAGGCCGAGAAAGTTTTAAGAGACGAAGAGATTGTTGATAAATTGAATAAAAGTATTTTTAAATCTCTAGTTGCAAAAATGCAGTCTGATCCGGAAGTTATTGAGCCGTGTGCACACCTTGTTGTATTATCAAGACATATTGAAAGATTGGCAGATCATGCTACAAATATTGCCGAAGATCTAATTTTCTATCTTAACGCAGAAATTATTGCTCACAAGAAAAAACTTGAGAGATATAAGAAAGAAAGTTAACCGCTTTTTCGTTCTAATGAATTTTGGTGTTTGAAAAAACCAATAACTCAAAAATTATTCTTGAGTCGGCATTCCGAATTGCGCCCACTCTTCTTTTGCCGGTCCGTATACGCCCGGCACTTTTAATCCTGCTTGTCTCATAAGAACTGTCATCTGTCCGCGGTGATGCGTTTGATGTGCGACCAAACTGGATAATACACTTGAGCGTTTCCAAATCTGTCCATACATATTAATATCATCATTGAGCATTTCGTCTTTCCAATTTTGGGAAATCAATTCAGTCACAGCTTTCGATGAGTTTTTATAAATATCTTTAATAGTTTCGACTGATGCAGGCGCTGGAGTGTTTTCATCATGATTAAACGGTAATCCCGTTTTAGAAAGCATTTCGGGAATTGTGTCTGTAATATGCCACGCAATAAATCCTAACGATCGTCCGTCTGATGTAACTTTTTGATTGAGCGAATCATCGGTTAAATTTCCGAAAACTTTTAATGTTGCTTCACTCTCGTATTTCCATGCTTCTAGAAAATCATTGATTGTTCTAAACATTTTTTCTCTCCTATGTCATTTTAATTTGATCTCGTGAATTCCGCCTGCAAAATCCTTTTGAGATTGTATCTCAATTTTAATTGATTGAGTTCTAACCGTTTCGAAAATAATACTGTTGTATTTGTCTTTCTCTGTTCCGTATTTATCGGTTGTATAAACAGCAGGCCATTTTTCACCTTCTTTATAAAAGACTTTCCACGTTGTTGGAACTCTGCATTCACCAATTCCGGTGTCGTCGAACCAATAAATTGAAAGTTCGGAAATCTCTTCCGGTTTAACAAAATCAATTTGCACAAATTCCTTTTCGCCTTTACTTGGCCACCAGTGAAAATACGGAAGTGATTCATCAATCGAACTTTGGGGTTCCATTTGATCTATCATTGCCTGCGGATTTCTACCGTGTGATACTGTTAATTTTGCGTTTGTTAAAATAGTTGGCCCGGAAAGCGGACGAACAGCAGATTCTTCTCTTGCAAGCCAAACACTCATTTCACCTTTGCCTCTGTGAGCCCATGAGTAATACGGAATTGCAGTAAATTCTTGTTCAGATTGTTTCAAGGTTTTTTTATCATCTGCTAATTTATAACCAAAGACATTTCCTTTAATAATTTCTACACCATTTAATAGTTCCGGTTTATACTCCGCGGTTAACTTCGAATTATCCTTCAGTAAAATATTTCGAACATAACCATCTTTATTATCAACCCATTCTGCTGCACATACAATTGGTCCTCGTTGAATAGCGACTCTTCCTTTGTCGGCTTCAACATTTTCATTAGCTGTAATTCTTTTAATTTCCATAGGAAGCTCTAATTCAATCGTATCGCCTGCTTTCCAATTTTTATTTATTACTGCAAATCCATTCTCGATTTTTAGTTCTATCAATTTTCCGTTTACAGCCAGCTTAATCTTTTTTTTTGGTTGATCAATAAATTTATAAAGATCGCTTGCTATAGCTTCATTTTGAGCCCAGCCCGGGATTCGGATGTTAATTGTAAATTCTTCGTCCTTCATTTTAGGTGAAACAACAATTTTAATTTTTCCATCCCAAGGATAATTTGTTCTTTGTTTCAAACCGACTTTGCCGTTGTTGAGTTTAATTTCCGTTTCATTATTTGTGAAGAGATTAACAAACAACTCATTGCCTTTTACTGCGTATATATAATTAGCTACAGAAGAAATGAATCTTGTAACGTTTGTCGGACAGCAAGCGCAGTCAAACCATGCCGCACGTTCATGAGTGCCGAAAGATTCAAGCGGATTGGGATAGAAAAACGAATTCCCTTTCATTGATATACCCGAAAGAAGTGCGTTGTATAAAGTCCGTTCCATTACATCAAGATATTTTGCTTCTCCGCTTAGAAGAAACATTCTGTGATTCCAAAATACATTTGCTATCGAAGCGCAAGTTTCATTATATGCGCTTGCATTTGGAAGATCATAATTCTTACCAAATCCTTCCCATGATCCTGTTGCACCGACTCCTCCCGTTAAATACAATTTTTTCCCCGCTACATTATTCCAGATTTTATCTAATGCTTTCAGATAATCTTTGTCTCCGATTAGAGCAGCAACATCTGCCATTCCTGAGTACATATATCCGGCACGGACTGCATGACCAACTGCTTCGTCCTGCTCAATGACAGGTTTGTGATCTTGATTATACTCACCCCAAGAGTTTCTTCCGTTAATATAATTTCCGCGCATATCAAGTAAGAACTTTGCAAGGTTTAAATATTTCTCTTTTCCGGTTAATCTATAAAGTTTTACTAAACCAATTTCTATTTCCTGATGTCCCGAAGGAAGACTAATTTTGCCCGGACCAAAAACATTACAAACAAGATCCGCGCTTTTGAGTGCAACATTTAGAAGTGTTTTTTTCTTTGTAGCCATAAAGTGAGCAACCGCCGATTCATAAAGATGACCGAGATTATAAAGTTCATGGCTACCTTCTTCATTTAGCCAGCGTGATGGACCTGTTACTCTTTCAAATTTGTGAGAACCCATAGTGCGCACTGTATAAAGGTAGCCGTCTTTTTCCTGAGCAAAAGCAATTAGCGAAATAATTTTGTCAAGCTGCTTTTCTAATTTCTTATCCGGTTTTAACATTAGTGCATATGATGCACCTTCAATTACTTTGTAAACATCGGAATCATCAAAATAATATTTGCTGCAGAAATCACCTTTTTCCGATCCTCCGGCAATTGCAAAATTTTTGATTCGTCCTGTTTCCTCACAAAGTTTAAGCGCATAAGGAATTGTTACAGTCCGGTTAGTTTCCATCCGATCATACCAAAATCCTTTTTCAACTTTGACTTGTGTAAATGGAACCGGTTGAATTGGATAATCTTTTTTTATCTGTGCTGTTATAATGGCAGTTGTAATCACTAATAAAAAGAATATTCTCGCTCTCATGATTTATCTCCCTGGATAATCATCACTTAACATTTATAAGTGGTCTTTTTTTGCTTATTGAAACTAAATAATTCTCAGAAGAATTAAAATGATGGTTATTTTTTATTATTTTCCCTTAAAATTATTTATGGTGTTAGGACTTGTAATGATCAAATATAAATTTATTCTCGTTTTCTTTATCGTGCTGTTTTTTTCGGTATCGTCGATTTTATTCGGTACAGAAAAATCCGATTCTACCATTAACAAAAAATCTCGATATGTAAATTTCATTTATCGTATTCCCGTTAGTGAACAGAATGGAAAAAAAATCTGGATTGTTGACGGACTAGTGGTTAGGAGAGAAATCTATCCTGAGTTTTTATATGGCGGCAATAGCGAGAGATATCCATTTATTCCAAAAAACGAAATCTGGATCGATCACGCTATTTCAGCAGAAGAATATACATATACTGTAGCTCACGAATTGCACGAGCGTGATCTAATGGCCACCCAAGGGTTGAGTTATTTTGATGCACACGATAGTTCGCTTGCTCTTGAAAGACGAATGCGTAAGAACGATTTAATAACAGTCAAAGAACATGAAAAACTAATTCCTAAAGTTTCACCGACTGATTGTGATGGAATTAAGCAAATTGTTGAATTACCGGATTTCATCATTCTTCAAAATATTTATCGTCAAAAAATTGATATTCGTAACAACATTTCAATTTGGATAGTTGATGGCGCAATAGTCCGGAGAGATATTTATCCCGACTTCGGTTTAAGCGGAAATGATCTTGCTTATCATTTCATTCCCAAAAATGAAATATGGATTGACGCTCAAATTTCTTGCGAAGAAACGGAATTTTCTATTTTGTGTGAACTTAAGGAGCGTGAATTTATTGACAAAGGAATGAACTACGATGACGCATATCTAAAAGCAATAAAAATTGTTGCGGCACAAAGAAATAACGATCAAATAATCGCGAAAGGACATCGACCTATATTAATACCAAATATTTTAGAGCGTGTTATGGGAACCGGAGGCGAAAAAAAATCTCCGTGATTATTGTTTTATTAATTCATCAATTGATTCCTGAAGAAGCTGATTAAATTTTGCGGGGTCTTCCAGCATAACAAAATGACCGACTCCTTTCATAATTTTCAGCTTATATGATTTTACCAATTTACGGTTTTGCTCTTCTTTTATTGGATAACGGTCACAATTAATTGAAATGATCGGAACATCTAATTCTTTCAAGGCATTAATCGCATTGTCTTTAAACATATTCTCCATTGCACTAACTGCAACTTGAGGCGGTTCTGACGACATATCTTCTGAGACTTTTTTTACCAGGTTAGAATCTGCCATAGGTGGGAACATTGTTTTTACAAATCCTTTCGTGGTTTCAACAAAATTTTCTTTGAATGGTTTTAAGAACGGATCGATTTGTTCTGCCGGTATGGTTTCTCCAAGATTTTGAAATGTATCAGCGCCAATAATTCCGATAACCTTTCCTTTCAGTCTATTTGCAGCTTCAATTACAACCGGCCCTCCCATTGAGTGACCTATAAGAATAATCTTTTTCAAATCCAATTTATTTACTACAGCAGCAACATCATCTCCGAATGCCTGTAATGTGTAATTTTTTCTTTCAAGACCCGATTCACCATGTCCGGCTAAATCAATAGTAACCACTTTGTAAATCGGGGAAAATATTTTTACTTGATAATCCCAATATGATTTATCGCAGCTCCAACAATGGACAAAAACAAGAGCTGGTTCATTTTTACCTTCAACATGAAAATATATTTTAACTCCGTCATTGGAAAGAACATTTTGGTGTTGAGAAATAATATTATGATTGAACCCAGCCGCAAATAGAAATGCTGCAATAAAAAATATCTGCTTTCGTTTATAAGATAATTTCATTTCTGTTCCCCTGGAATTATTAAAACCGGATTAGAATTTATCTTAATTGAAATGTGAATTCAACATTTTTATTATGAATATTATTTTTGTTTAATAGAATATTTTCCCATGTATTAAAATAAAAAGAAGAGCCCTCGTAAAACGAAGGCCTTTCTCTGTTGAATAAATTCAATTATGTGTTTACATCAAATTTTTCAGAAAGATGAATCTGTATCTCTACTACTTCTCTTAGGTGAAATAATTCTGTCGCTAATCATTTTAGGTATAATCAATGAAGAAATTTCTTTACTAAAGTTTCGCGGTAAATCGGCATTAATTGTTTCCGTTAAAGCAGACCAAATCATTTTCCCGTCTTCACTCGGTTCCCATATACTGATTTCTAATTGAGTAATTCGTTCCCGGTCAACATAACCCGACATATACATACTTGAATACCGCCAGCCATACCATCTTCTAAATCCCCATGGTTCATAATATAATGACCCGGGTACATGATATTTCCTTATTTCTTCACTTATCTTTTGAATCAAAACAATTCCATCAAATTTATTTTTGAATAACTCCGGAATATCTTTCTCCGTAAGAGCATCGTTAGGATAATAATGATAAGAACCCGCAGCTTTAATCCCTTTAGAAGTCAACTCCTCAACAAAAGTTTTTTCCCATATTCTACGTTTCGTCTTGTTGCTGTTTATTGCTATTACAAGAAAATTATCAATAGAACCTCTCTTGAAGGATTGTTCTTTCCATACATCAATCAGTCTGGAAGAATTACAGCCGCTAAAAAGTGTTACAGCAAATAGTGCAAGCATTAAACAACTTAAATGTTTTATTAAGTGCTTATACATTTTGGTCCCTTTATAGTTTTGTTTACTAATTTTTAGACAGTCTCAACCAGATCATGGTTTATTTTTCATGTTCTGGAGAAATATTATTCTCTACCATTAATCAAAATTCCTTTTCATCATCTTCAAGTTCCAGGCTGGGTATTTGAGTAAAAGCAATTCTCATCGGTGCCGATTTTCTTGCATAGTGTGAGGTTGCGTAATATGCTGACGAAAAACCGTATTTTTTATTAAGTCCGTCAACGGCTTTGTTAAGAGATTTAATTTTGTCATAATCTTCAAAAAAGATCGGCGTGCTTTGATCTTCATCCAGCAATTTAAATAGAGTTACTCCAACTGCAAGCGGTTTCTCTTTTCCTGCCGGATATCTTTCCCAGACTTTTTCCAATGCCTTCATAAGAGTTATAGTATTTTGTGTATGAGAAAAACTAATTTCTTCTCTCCATTTCATTCCTCCTAAAAAACGTACACCCATAGACATCTCACCGGTAACATAACCAAGGTAACGCATTCTCATGGCTGCTTTCTGCAACAAGCGATTCATCACAGCAAAGGCATCGTCTTTATTTCTTTCTTTTGGCGGAAGAACATGTGAATGCCCAACGGTTTGTCTGTGTGTAGGTGGTCTTTTAACTTCTTCTCCACGCAGTTGAGCATACATCCGTTCTCCTTCAATTCCGCCCCATACTTCTTTTAACCGTGACTTAGGTAAATTACATAGCGCTTCAACAGTATAAATTCCATGGCGTTTTAGCCGCACACTCATTCTTCTTCCGATACCGGTTAGATCGCTCAACTTCAAATTATAAAGGCAAACAGGTAAATCTTTCTCTTCAATTACAACTAAACCGTCTGGCTTCTGCATATCTGTTGCGGTTTTTGCAAGAAATCTATTTGGGGCTAAACCGATTGAACATTTTATATACTCGCCGACTTTTTCTGAAATTGTTTTTTTTATTTGAAGAGCAAGCTCAACTGCATTCTCGCGGATCTTTTGTTTTCCCATAAGAGAACAAACCACTTCATCAATGGACATAACTTGATCTACGTGTACACACAATTCTACCGCTTTCACTAATTGCTCATGATACTGAATATAAAGGCGGTGATTTGCTTCTACTAATTGCAGTCCGGGACAAATCTTTTTAGCTTCGGAAACAAGGGTACCTGTTCTTATGCCGTATTTTTTTGCTTCGTAACTGGCGGCAATGCAGCATGTGCTGTCCGCCATCATGGGAACAACTGCAGTAGGTTTATTACGAAGTTTGGGATTAACCTGCTGCTCAACAGAAGCAAAGTATGCATTAAAATCTAAAAATAAATTTCTGAGTGGCATCGAAGTAAGACCTAAAAATTTTACTGCTATTTAATTATACTCTAAATTATAAAAATTTTATTTACAACAGCGAATACAATAATTTTTATTTTTTAGAAGAATACTATGAAAAGAGAACCGCGCTTAAATATCCTACAACTTCGGAATTATCGCCTGTAACATCGCCGGAATCAGTACGCGAAAGAATTTTGGATTTTTTCTTATTTAAGAGATCCGCTGTTTTCATCATCACAACAATAGGTCCGCCGCCGCATGCTTCACATTTTCCGGTTTCTAAATCTTTCTGCAAGTTTTCATAATCAAATTCGACGATTCTTTTTTCAACAATAGAATCGCGTTTATCTGCTTGTTCTTTTGAATAGAAATGAGAAAGATCCGAACTCGCAATAATCAGTGTCTCATCATCCACAACGCCGGCTAACCTTTGAGAAAGTTCATTAATACACATTTTATTTTGATCACCCATCACGATAGGAACAATAGAAAAATTATTTAACACCATTTGCAAAAAAGGAATTTGAACTTCAACCGCGTGTTCTCCCCGGTGTCCATTTATTCCATTAAAAATGATTTTATTGTCAATAACCAATTCATATCTCATTTCTTTATTTATCGGAACTTCGCCAAGCGGGGTTTTATATGCATCACCGTTGTAAATAGAAATTCCGGCAAAGTATTCGCGGTGACTCGGAGAAATAATTACAACTGTTTTATATTTTTTTTGTTTAATGGCATTAAATGCAATCGCCGCCGTTCTTCCGGAGTAAATATATCCTGCATGAGGAGATACAATACCTACAGCATTTTCAAATTTCTCTTGTGGTTTGTTATCGTTCAGTAATTGTTGAACTTCATCTTTTAGTTTGGATGCTGATTCCGGATAAAACATTCCTGCTACTTCGGGTTCACGAACGTTTTTCATTTTGTCTCCAAATCTTTTTCGCAAAAAACAGTTGCCGTAAAAGCATTGAATTTAAGCTGTTTTATTTTCCAATATCCGGGCGAAAATCCCGACTTCTGACAAATTGCATCAAGATATTGCTCGCGATTCATATGATGTTCTATGGGAACTTGCGGAAGCAAAAGTCCGCGTCTTCCTTTTTCTTCAAGTATCAATCCGTGCTTGCCGATCTCTATCTCATCATAACTGTTAAGTGGAAATGGTTCCGATAAAACTGAAATTTCTATCGAGAGATCATTAATTTCCGATTGACGAACAGAAGGAAACCGCGAATCACTTTGCGATGCTTGTATCGCAGCATCACATACAGTTTCGAATAACGGTCCATCCGAAATAATGTACCCTACACAACCGCGCAGTGAACCGGATTTTGTAAGAGTTACAAAAGCACCTGCATGCGAATTGAAAACCGGATGTTTTTCATAATCTGGTTCCAAGATTTTCTCTCCGGTAAAAATAGATTTAATTGAAGTACGCGCAATATCGAGAAGAATTTTTTTTTCTTCTAATGAAATTTTCATTTTATTCTATCTTATAAACTATAACTTCGTCTTTTTCGCATAAGAGAAAAAGATAATTTTTATAAACAAAAAAAGAATCTGTGAACAACGATTTAGTGTTTGCATTCAGAATTTTTGTAAGAACTAAGGACTCGTCCTTTAAATTAACAACACAAAGTGTATTTGCAAGCTGTTCTTCTAAAATTTTAGAATGAAAATTGAATAGAAGAAGATCATTATATAAATTATACTCGATCTCACCTACAATATCCAGTCCCTGAGTTTGCGTTTTAATTAGCTCAAATATGTTTTTGCCGCAGCGTTCTTCTTTTAAGGGTTGCGGATAAACATAACTACTCCAATCTTTTTTGTTTTCGGCAGCTTTTTGTAATGCGTTGATCTTTTTATGATCCGGACCAAATTCCTCAATCAACCCGCCGCTTAAATAATCTAAAGCCGAAAAATATCTTTCTTCAAATCCTTGTTTGAATCCGTAAACTTTATCGTCGCCGGCAAAAAGAAAAGAGAATTCATTATTTGCCCATAAAATATTTTGCGATGCAATGTCAAATGCAATTATTCCTTTATGATGAGGCATATCCGGTTTTGGAAAATAGTGAAAGAAAATAATGTCTTTATAAATTTCCTCGATGCCTATCCAGCATTTTTCATCAAGCTGTAAATCGCAGAAAATATTTTCTCCGTTTTCTATGTAATAGCAATTAAAGAAAACTTCTTTTGTGTTAAGATCGCGTGTTTCGAGAATAAGTTTACCGGAATCGGAGATAAGAATTCTCCAAATTTGTCTGTCGGATTTATATGTGAAATGCTTTTCCATTTTTTCCCATTGTGCTCTTTGCAAAACCTTAGTGTTCTTTGTGGTAAAGGATTAACCACAAAGGGCACAAAGATTAAACAAAATTTTCGAAGAATTAAAGAGGTTTGAATTTAGCAGTGAAATGCCTAAGCATCGGCGCTTCATATGTTATCCGATAACCTTTCATCTTTGCTCTATTTTTAAAAACTTCGATTAAAACTTCAGCAACGTAATCAATATGACTTTGTGTATAAACTCTTCTGGGAATTGCGAGACGAACAAGTTCCATTATTGCCGGAATTAACTTTCCATTCTTGTCATACCTGCCAAACATAACACTTCCTATTTCCACGGCACGCACTCCGCCTTCAAGATAAAGCTCACACACAATAGACTGACCAGGATATTGATCAGGTGGAATGTTGGGTAAAAATCTTTTTGCGTCAATATATATAGCATGTCCTCCCGGCGGTTCAATAATGGGAATCCCCGCGCTCAGCATTTTTTCTCCGAGATATTCCGTGCTGCGAATTCTATAATGTAGATAATGTTCATTAACAACTTCTTCCAAACCTTGAGCAATGGCTTCAAGGTCTCGTCCCGCTAATCCGCCGTAAGTTGGAAATCCCTCAGTAACAATTAAAAGATTACGACACTTCATCGAAAGTTCTTTATCATTTAGTGAAAGCCATCCACCGATATTTACAAGTGCATCTTTTTTCGCGCTCATTGTTGAACCATCAGCGTATGAAAACATTTCCCGGCAAATTTCCAGAATAGATTTATTCTCGTAACCTTTTTCTCGAAGTTTTATGAAGTAAGCGTTCTCTGCAAAACGACATGCATCCAGAAATAAGAGTAAGCCGTATTTATTACACACATCTTTTACTTCTCTAATGTTTTGCATTGAAACGGGCTGACCGCCGCCGGAATTGTTTGTTACGGTTAGAACAATGATAGGAATATTTTCTTTGCCAACTTTTTTAATAAACTTTTCGAGAGCTTCAATATCCATATTACCTTTGAATGGTGCGCGCTGCTCGGGATGTTTCCCAATTTCCACCAAAAGATCAACGGCTTCAGCACCGGTGAATTCTATGTTTGCTCGTGTTGTATCGAAAAATGTGTTGCTCGCAAAATATTTTCCGGGTCCGCCAAGGATTGAAAAAATAATTTTTTCGGCAGCTCTTCCTTGATGAGTCGGAATGATGAATTCATCACCGGTAATTTTTTTAACGGCTGCTTCAAATTTGTAGAAACTTCTTGCACCTGCATACGATTCATCGCCCCGCATTATCCCAGCCCATTGTTCAGAACTCATCGCAGAGGTTCCGCTATCTGTTAGAAGATCAATCAATACATCTTCTGCGTGAATTAAAAAAGGATTGAAGCCGGCTTCTTCTAAAATTTTAATTCGCTCTTCTCTTGTTGTAAATCTAATTGGCTCTACAGATTTGATTTTAAATGGTTCAATTATGGTCTTCATGAAATCCTCAGTGTAGGATGATTATTTTTTCTTTGAACAAAATTACGAATTATTCTTTTCGTAGAGAGGAAAAGGTAAAAAACCATATGTAAAGTATACTTGACTATTTGTAAAGAATACTATATTTTGCTTTTAGAGATTAAGAATTAGGAGTTAATGAAAATGAAAAATTATCTTAAAATTTTCTCTTTTCCTTATAAGACTGCGGTTTTAATTTTCTCCGGATTAATGTTATTCCTCCCTTTTATTTTAACTGCTGTTTTAGATTATAAAAATATTATTGATACAAAACCAAATTTGTTCAGACTTATTTTCCTTATACCTTCACTACTTTCTACAATAGGATTTATTTATTGTACTCTTGGTTATCATTTTCAAATCATGCGGGGAGACGAACTTAAACTAAAGATCCATTTAGAATCTTTAAACATTGCCTTTACAACCACTTTAGTTTTTCTTTTTGCATTAATTTTTGTTTTTCTGAATTTCGCACCGGTAATGCTGAATTATATTTTGGTAATCCTTGCAGTGATAGCGATTATAGCTTATATCTTGGGTGCAGAGTTTGTAAAAGATAAGTATCAATGAAAAACACACTTCACATATTACGTGCAGAGCGAAGGTTATCTCAAGAAGATCTTGCAAAGCTTGTGGATGTATCGCGCCAGACTATTAACGCAATTGAGCGGGAAAAGTACGACCCAAGTTTACCTCTTGCATTGAAGATTGCAAAGATTTTTCAAAAGAGAGTGGAAGAAATATTTTTTCTTAAGGTGGAAAAATGAATCTAACAAAACTTTTTATTATCGAAATAGCTTGCGGGATTTTACTTTTAAGTTTCTTCATTATATGCCTCTTTATTCCAGCTACTCAGCTTACAATGATCGTATTAAGCATTGCAAATTTTCTATTACTCTTACCCGCTTCAATTTATATTGATAGAAAATTGCCAATTCAGTATAAAGGAGAGGAGCTCGTTCTAAAAATTTCATGGATTATTCCAGCAATAATTTTGCTTCTAGTAACAATTTTGTTCTTTACACTTGGGAATAATTTAAAGACTTTTTCTGGTGAGTTACTTCAAAAATACTTAATGTTTTTTTTAGTACCACTTTATATTCTTCTTCATTCAACGTTGGGAATAGTTTTAATTAACATCAAACTCATTAAGAACAAGATAAAAAATCATAAGAAATCGTTAAATGAAGTTTTTAATTCTGATTCTTATATCGAAATGAATAAGTCATTTTTCGGAGTTATTTGTTTGATTGGAATATTTTTTCTCTTATTCGCTTATTATCAAATTTTGATTAGAACCTCATTTGTTTTCTTAACACCGATTCTGATCGGTGCACAATATTACGATTATCGAGATAAAGTGAAAAATAAAGTGAAAAGAGAATTTGATGAACGAGAAAAATTTCTTCTGTTTAAGACGTTAGGCTTAGCGGGACTTATTTTTATTACAGCTCTTTCAATTCTTTTTTACCTAAATGATATAATTGTTTTTGGACATAAAATAAATGATCTCTGGGGTGTCCTTATCTTTCCGCTTTTCCTTCTATCATGGGGAATTGTCGGATTGATAATTGTTGGTAATGAGTGAAAATATTTTTCTTAGAAATGGAGAAATAAAATGAAATTTAGATATTTTATAGAATTCTTTATAGGGTTTTTGACTATCCTAGCAATTTTAATTTGGGGTTCAAAAGGAATGGTTGTCTTTGCTCTAATTGCTCTAATCCCCATAATCATGTGGATAAAGGGTATAAAACCAGATGAGCGAGAATTAGCTCTTCTTCATAATACTAACTCAGCTTCAATTGTCTTAAGTGTAATAATATTTTTTCTTCTCTATTTTTATTCGGGAAATACATCAAATACTTTTGTAATTTCAAATTGGTGGAAGTTAGCAATCTGTTCCTTCGTGACTCTACACGGCGGTATTGGATTATTCCATCTCAAATATAAATAATGTTATTTCTTAAAAAATATTTTAACTAAATTACTTACATAGAACTTCATCAATACAATTAACAAAACGAGGAGAAGTAATATGGAAGAAATGCAAAACCAAGAAGCTCCCAAAATGTCCTCTATTGAACAAGAAGAATTTGAGTTGAGCCACACTGATAAACTGGTTGGTGTATTCTCAGAACCAAACAGTACTTTCGAAAAGATGTCTAAATTTCCACCCAAGACAGCAGATTGGATTATTCCTATTTTAATTGTAATTGTTATAGCAATCCTTTCTCAAGTACTTATGATGAACAATCCATCTATTAAAGCTTCAATTATAGAGAAACAAATTGCGGCAGTTGAAAAATCACTTAACGACGCAGTTGCCAAAGGACAAATGACTCAAGCTCAAGCCGATCAGCAGCTTGAATCTATCAGAGACAGGATGGAACAAGGCGGCGCTATGCAGATGATTGGCGTTTTTGTGGGAATTCCGATTGCTACTTTCCTCTTTTTCTTTGTAGTCTCGGGTGTTTACTTGATCCTGGCAAAATTTGTTTTGAAGGGAGAAGGAACTTACAAAGAAGCAATGGTCGCGTATGGTTTACCTCATTATATTACCGCCATTCAAATGATAATAATGGTTATTGCTGCACTTGCAATGAATAAATTTTTTACCGGAACTAGCATTGCCGATTTTATGGGAACAGAAAAAAATACAATTGCCGGATTTTTGCTGGGCAAACTAGATGTTTTTTCTATTTGGTTCTATGTTATTTTCGGTATCGGTTTAGCAAAAATGTTTAAAAGCAGCAATACACAGAAATATATAATTGGAATTGTTGCAGTATGGTTAGGATTTGGATTAATCTTCTTCGCATTAGCTAAAGCTGTTCCATTCCTAAGTTTCTTAGCGGGATAATTTTTACTTTGTGTTTTACTAAACCCAACTTCAAAAAGAAGTTGGGTTTTTTATTTCATTAAACGGGTAATTTCATTTCTGTTCATTTGTTTTACACTGCCACTTTTCAAAGTTCCCAATAGAATATTTTTAATCCTTACACGTATTAATCGAAGTGTCGGATAACCGATTGCAGCGGTCATTTTTCGTACTTGCCTGTTTCTTCCTTCAATCAATGTTACACTTAACCAGCATGTTGTAATATTTTTCCTTTTACGGATTGGCGGAATGCGCGGCGGAAAATTTGGATCGGTTATTATTTTTACTTTTGCCGGAAGTGTTTTTCCGTCTTTCAAAATAATTCCATTGCGAAGTTTTTGTAAATCTTGTTCCGTGAGAATTCCTTCCACTTGAACAAAGTATTCTCGTTCATGTTTGTTCTTTGGATTAAGTAGATAATCGGTAAGCCTTTTGTCGTTACTTAATAGTAAAAGTCCTTCGCTGTCAAGATCAAGTCTTCCAATTGGATAAACCCGCCTGTCGGACGGGCAAGCATCTTCATCAAATTTATAAAGCGATGAAAGTGTTTTGCGGTTCTCTTTATCTGTGAATTGTGTTAATACACCGTAAGGTTTGTTCAGAATAAAATATTTTTTGTTAGTTGTCATTTTTTTCAGATCTCTCTCTTGGTCCCTCTCCTTTGTAAGAAGAGTGAAACGGGGTGAGGCTAAATTATATTATGCTTTGCGGATCTATATCTATTATCAGTTTAATATCTTTAAAACGTGATTTCTGATTAAACTCTATGTATGAATTTAAAATTGCATTGCGTAATTGTCTTCCGGACGGATCAAATTTTTTGTGGCTCTTAATCAAAATTTGGAAACGGTACATCCCTTTAATTTTATAAATGATAGCCTCGGTTGGCGGTGTCATTTTTAAACCTTTGCCGTGCTTTCGTAAATAATCAAAAAACTCCCTGATACCGGCTCTTACACGATCTTCTTTTTCATCTTTCATTTCAATTAGAGCAATACGTGTGAACGGCGGGTATTCTCCTTGTTCCCGCAGTAATATTTCTCTTTCGTAAAATCCTTTGTAATCATTCATCAAGACTCTTTGCAGAACAAAATGTTTTTGGTTTTGTGTTTGAATAATTACTTCGCCTTCTTTTTCACTCCTACCGCTTCTCCCCGCAACCTGAGTAAGAAGCTGAAATGTTCTTTCATCTGCACGGAAATCCGGTATCCATAAAGAAGTTTCTGCGGCAATAACTCCAACTAGTGTCACGTTTGAAAAATCTAGTCCTTTAGAAACCATTTGCGTCCCAACGAGAATATCTATCTCACCCTTTCTAAAACTGTTTAATATTTCTCCCAATTTCCCTTTTTTATTAACCGAATCAGAATCCACTCGTTCGATCTTTGCATTTGGGAAATAATAATCAAGTTCATCCTCCACGCGCTGTGTCCCCGTTCCAAAAAATTTTAATGCAAGAGAACCGCAGTTTGTACAGGCTTTAGGAACATGTTTAACTATACCACAGTAATGGCATTGCAAAATATTTTTATTCAGATGATGAACCATCGAGACGGAACAATCCGGACATGTAACTACTTCTCCGCAATCGTTACAAAAAACCTGGGTTGCAAATCCTCTCCGGTTCTGTAATATGATTACACTTTCTTTTTTCTTCAAACGATTACCGATTTCTTCTAGAATATCGCGGGAAAAAATGCTTTCCATCCGTTTCATCTTCCTTTCGATCGTTACATCAACAAGTTTTATCAACGGAAGTTTTGCATTATCAATCCGTTCCGGTAATTCTAATAAATTATATTTCCCGTTAAGCGCATTATACATGCTTTCTACCGAAGGCGTAGCGGAACCAAGTACAACCGGACAATCGCTGAACTTTGCTTTTATAATCGCTGCATCCCTGGCGTGGTATTTCGGCACTTGATCATATTGTTTATAACTTTGGTCATGTTCTTCATCAACAACTATCAATCCTATATTTTGAAGCGGGGCAAACAAGGCAGAGCGCGGACCAATTACAACTTTGGATTTTCCCGCAATTATTCTGCGCCATGAATCGTAACGCTCGCCCAGAGACATCCTGCTGTGCAGAACTGTGGTGAGATCGCCGAAGTAATTATAGAATCGTGAAGTGATTTGCGGCGTAAGTGAAATTTCCGGAACAAGTATGATTACACTCTTTCCTTTCTCAACAACTTTTTTTGCAAGCTCGATATAAACTTGCGTCTTACCGCTTCCTGTTACTCCATGAATGAGAGATGTTTCGAAAATATTTTTATCAATTGCATCATTTACTCTTTTAACAATTTGCTGCTGTGTTTCCTTCAAGATTATCTGTTTCGATTCTTCTTTATATATCTCTGTGTAAACGCGTTCGATTTCTTTATCAAAAATCTTTACTAATCCTTTTTTCTCTAAACTATTTGCAGTAGATGCTGCGGATTTTGTTTTTCGTAAGAGTTCACTTAATGCAAACGGTTCTTTAGATGAAAGTAATTCCAGCAAGAGAACAACTTGTTTGGGAGATTTTTTTTCAATCTCCGGTAACAGTTCATGAATCTCATCAATTGATTTTTCGAGCTTTACAAATTTTACTTTTTTTGCTTTGACTTTTGCAGCGCTCGTTTCATCAAGAAGAGTTATCGCTCCAATCTTTTCGAATGAACGGAGTAATGAATAAATATTTTTATTCTTCACTTCTTTCTGAAGAGTAGAAATACTATGAACTTCTTTTTGAGAAAACGCCGAGAGTAGTTTTGCGCGGAGTGATGTTTTTTTTCTTTCTTGATTTAAAAGTTTTTCGCAAAAATCTTTATCGCTTACAACTCTGCGTTTAGATTCAATCTCGGTTCCATAGGGTGTGGAATTTTTAAGAGCTTCTCCCAGTGAGCTGATGTAATATTCGGATATCCATTCATAAAACTTAAGCGCGGTTTTATCAAAGATCGGTTTTTCGTCAAGTACATCGCGTATCGGTTTTATCTTTTCTTTTATATCGGCTGTTTTAGAATTAGATATTACGAATCCAGTTAGCACACGTTTGCCAAACGGCGCAACAACCCGCACACCGACTTTTACAGAATCAATTAGTTCATCGGGGATCGAATAAGTGAACGTTTTTCTAAATGGCAATGGAAATACTACCTGGCAAAACATTTTTTGACTTTAAGCTGTTGGCAATTAGCCTTTAGCTAAAAGCTAATCGCTAATGGCTAATGGCTTAACTAATATAATCAAAGCTAAAATGGTTTGCTGTGGGTTTAAAAACGAAAACCCGACTTTTTCAAGATCGGGTTTATCTAGAATTGAAATTTACTACTTGTTAATTCACACTAACTAGATAAGGATTAATTTTTTCTACTAAATGAGATTTGGGAACTACGCCTATAACCGCATCAACAAGTTTCCCATCCTTAAAAATTCCTAAAGTTGTAATACTTCTAATTCCAAATTGTGCCGATACTCCGGAGTTTTCGTCGGTATTTACTTTTACAACTTTTAATTTTCCGACAAGATCGTTGGCAATTTCTTCCACTATCGGGGCTACCATTCTGCACGGTCCGCACCATGGCGCCCAAAAATCAACTAATACCGGTGTGCTTGATTGTAAAACTTCCTGCGCAAAATTGGAATCTGTTCCGACTACTATATTATTCATTTTATTCTCCGTTGAATTTTTATATTGGTAAGATGCAGGGATTTGGAAAAAGATTCGGAGAAAGCAAAGTAAGATTACGAGTTAGAGCAAGAAACAAAACTTCTTACTCATGCTTTTAGTCTTGTTCTTGATCGTCTTTCAATACCCTCTCTCTGCTTAGGAATGGAAGACAGAGGAAGAGCACCAATTTAATCTAGCAACTGCGACAAAGAATAAACTGTCGTTATGTTTCCAAATTCTTTCTTCTGCTCTGCTTGAGCATTATTGTTGTGCTTAATTAAGATCGGTTTTATCCCCGCAGCTATTGCCCCATTAATATCATCTTTACTGTCCCCCACAAAAACAACTTCATAATTTCTTAAGTCTGTTTCTTTTAGTGCTATTTCAAAAATTTCCGGATTAGGTTTTTTAACCTCCGCCACATCAGAAATAATTATCGGGCTGAAAAAAGAATTCAAACTATATTTTTCTACAACTCTATTAATATGAGGCGTGTGATCAAAGTTAGTTATTAATACGAGTGCCTTTGTCTTCACTAATTCAGATAAAACAAATTCTGCATCTGAAGCTAATGGAATGTTTTCTTGCCAAACATTTGCTGTCCGATCTGCAAAAACTCTTATCTCTTCTCTAGAAATTATTATTCCCAGCTTTTTTAACCATAGATTTATTTTCGTCTCATAAGTTGTTAGTCCCAACATCTTATCTTTCTTAATATCGCTTTCTAAAATATCTTTGCAGATCTGTTTAACATCATCAACCGAAACATCTTTATGTTTCTTTATAAAATTGTAATAGGACATCTCCCAATCTGTATTTGATTTATCTGCATCATTAAAGACAAGGATGGTTCCATACAAATCGAAGAAAACAGCTTTGTAATTTGACAGTAGTTTCTTGCTCATTTATGATCTATAATTATAATTTCCTTATTCAAGAATTCAAAATAGAAATCACTTCCTTATGAATGATTCCTCCAGCAGTAACAATGCTGTTCCCTTTCAGAGGGTCGTTTCCGTAATAATCTGTTATCGTTCCACCAGCTCCACGGATGATCGGTATCAATGCCAAGAAATCCCACAGATTCATTATCGGATCGATCATAATATCTGCGTAACCGGTTGCAACAAGATAGTAACCGTAACAATCGCCCCACTGGCGGTAGAGTTTTACTTTGTGAACAAGATTATTAAAATTTTTTATGTTTTGATATTTTTCAATGTTAAGTTGATCTGTAATGAGAAGAACCGATTCAGAAAGATTATCACATTCTCTAACATGAACTTGCTTGCCGTTTAATTCCGTTGTGTGATTATCCCCAATTAGAAATTCATTTAGTATCGGTTGATTAATAACGCCAAGAATCGGTTCGCCGTTTTTAAGCAATGCAATCAGCGTTCCGAACGTAACGGTTCCACAGATAAAACTTTTTGTTCCGTCAATCGGATCAAGAACCCATTTGTAAACAGCTTTCGGATTGTGCTCGCCGAATTCCTCGCCAAGTATTCCATGATTAGGAAATTTCTTCATAATCATCTCGCGCATAAACTCTTCTGCTTTTTTATCTGCAATTGTCACTGGCGATTGATCGGGTTTGCTTTCAACGGTTATCTCAGTCCGCCAGTAGTGTTTAATTATCTTACCGCTTTCATCGGCAAGCCATTTACAAAAATGCCGTAACTCATTTAACTCTTGCATATCATCACCATAATTTAGTTAAGCAACTATTTCAAATATATTCGTTTAACAATTCGTTCACAAAAGTTATATTTTCGTATCATCAATGAGTTTAGTTAAAGCAAATAGCGAAAGTATTAGGCAAGCGGCAGAAATTATTAAACGTGGCGGACTGGTTGCGTTTCCAACCGAGACTGTTTACGGTTTAGGAGCTGATGGATTAAATCCGATTGCTGTTGCAAAAATATTTGAGACCAAGAACCGCCCGGCATTTAACCCGCTTATTCTTCACATCTCTGAAAAAAGCTGGCTTAAAAATTTTACCTCAATACAAAATGAAAAAGTTGACATGTTGATAAATAAATTTTGGCCGGGACCTCTAACGTTGGTTTTACCGAAGACAGAAATTGTTCCGGATATTGTTACATCAGGTAATCCGACTGTCGCAATAAGAATGCCCGATCATCCGGTTGCCATACAATTAATCGATACCAGCGGAACACCAATTGCCGCACCAAGCGCAAATAAGTTCGGTCATTTAAGTCCAACTGAAGCAAAACATGTTGAAAAATATCTTGGCGAAAAAGTGGAAATGATACTTGACGGAGGAAAATGTTCCGTCGGTGTAGAATCAACAATCATTCAATTCTATGAAAATGAGTTTTATCTTTTACGTCCGGGTGGTTTATCTAAAGAAGAAATTGAAAATGAGGTTGGTAAAATAAAAATTGGTAAGATAAACCCGGAGAATCCCAATGCGCCCGGACAACTTCCATTTCATTATTCGCCCCAGACTCCGTTAAAATTCTTTAACAAAAATTTACTTGATAAAGACAAAAAGATCGGCGCACTTTTTTTCAAAGAGAATAAAATCGATTTTACTTTTGCCGATGTAAAAATTCTTTCCGCGGAAGGTGATTTAAGAGAGGCTGCGGTAAATCTTTTTTCTCATCTTCACGAACTCGATAAAAGTAATCTTGATTTAATTTTGGTTGAACCGGTTGAAGAGAAAGGATTAGGCAGAGCAATTATGGATCGATTGAGGAAAGCATCAAATAAATATTAACAATTTATTGTGATGTAATTAATTAGACATTCCGTGTTTTGAGGTTAAACATGACTTGGAAAAATTTTTTACTTCAACATTATATATTCGTTGTTTCAATTGTTATATTTTACTCCAAGATTGTTAACGATTGATGGACAGCGAGAATGACAAGATTATGAAAGAAAATTTCGGAAATTCATTTCTCCCCGAAGAAATATCAATTTCAAAACTCAAATTAGTTCTTCATGCGCTTAACTCAATTAGCGAATGCATTACAATTACTGATCTGAATGAAAATATTCTGTACGTAAATAAATCATTTGCTGCTACCTACGGTTACAACTCGGCAGAGCTTATTGGGAAACGAATAGACATCATCCGCTCGGACAAGAACGATCCCGAATTAATTAAACAAATTCATCCTTCAACTAAAAGCGAAGGTTGGCGTGGTAGATTGTTGAATAAACGGAAAAACGGATCAGAGTTTCTTATTGAATTATATACAACAGTTGCACGAGATGAAAATGGAAATCCGATTGTGCATGTTGGAGTGGCTCGTGACCTAACCGAAGAGATAAAATCTGAAAATATTCTTCATGAAACTCAGATTAGATTTAAGGAACTCTTTACAGAATTGAAAGATGCTGTCTATGAAAGCACCCCTGAAGGAAAATTTATAATGTTAAATCCCTCCGGAATGGAGTTGTTTGGAATTCCATCAATAGATAATGATGAACTGAAAAATATTGATATAGGAAAAACATTTTATTTGGACGAGGGAGAAAGAAATAAATTTAAGCAAGAACTTGAAAAGAACGGCTTTGTAAAAGACTATGAAATAAATATCCGAAAATTAAGCGGCACCGTTGCAACCGTTCGTGAAACTTCTCATATTGTAAAAGATAGTGAGGGTAATATAATTGCGTATCGGGGAATCTTACGTGATATAACCGAACAAAAAAAGAGCGAAGGCAAGTTAAAACAATTAATTGAACGGTTGGAATATGTAAATAATCAGCTTAAAACTTCTGAAGAAGAATTAAAGAGCACCAACTCTTCTAAAGATAAATTCTTTTCTATTATAGCACATGATCTGAGAAGTCCGTTTAGTTCTCTTTTAAGTTTCTCGGAATTTCTCATTGAAGATATTGATGAACTTTCAAAAGAAGATATTAAATCATTCGCGGAAAAAATCCATGATTCGGCTAAAAATGTTTTTACTCTTCTGGAAAATCTTCTTCAATGGTCTAGAATTCAATCCGGCAAAATTCCATATCAACCATCAAGCTTTAATATTTCTTTTAAGATTAATCAGGTTATAGAGCTTCTATCTGATAATGCAGCAAACAAAAAAATTCATATTATTAATGAAGCTTCACCGAATGCAGTTGTCTTTGCTGATGAGGACATGATATTTTCCGTTATTCAGAACCTGCTTTCAAACGCTATAAAATTTACAAATGAAAGGGGCTCGATTGTTTTCCGTTCGCTTATCAAAGCAAGTTCGATAGATATTTCAGTTACAGATACAGGTGTAGGCATTAAAGAAGAAGATCTGCCTAAACTTCTTCGATTAGATATTCATCATACTACGTACGGGACTAAAGATGAAAAAGGAAGCGGACTTGGATTAATTATCTGCAAAGAAATGATCGAAAGAAACCGCGGCAAAATTCATGTTGAGAGCAAAGTTGGAGTAGGTACTACTTTTACATTTACACTTCCAAAAGCTTAATGTTTTTTTTACTTCAACTCTCTGACAGACAAATAAAAATATTGAATTGAAATTATTATTAAGAATACAGCAGTTCAAGAAATTTATCGGAGGAATAATTTATGTCGAAAGAAATGATTCTCGAAAAGATCGATCAAGCGGTAAAAATATTAAACGAAAAAAATATTGATATGTGGATGACATACGTCCGCGAAACCGGAAATATGAAAGATCCCATGATGGATATGATGGTTGGAACAGGAGCGACATGGCAATCTGCTTTTATTATAACGAAGAGCGGAGATACTCATGCAGTTATTGGATCGCTTGAACTGGAAAACATGAAAACGGTTGGAACTTATAAAAACATTCACAGTTATTTAAAATCAGTAAAAGAAAAACTTATCGAAGTACTGGATACCATTAAGCCGGAAAAAATTGCCGTCAATTATTCACACAATTCAGCCCTTGCAGACGGATTAACTCACGGACTATATCTTGATTTAATGGATCATTTAAAAGGCACAAAATACATTAACGCCCTAATTTCTTCGGAAGAGATTATTGCCGCTCTAAAAGGGAGAAAATCTTCAAGCGAACTTGCAAATATGAAAGAAGCAATTAAAGAAACTTTGAAAATCTTTGATGAAGTCACAAAGTTTCTAAAACCCGGAGTAACTGAAAAACAAGTTGCACAATTTGTTCTTGATCTCTGTATTAAAAAAGGATTAGAACTTTCCTGGGATGCAGAACATTGCCCTGCTGTTTTTTCCGGACCAAATACTGCCGGGGCACATTCAGGGCCGACAGACCGTGTAATTGAACAAGGTCATGTTGTAAATATGGATTTTGGTGTAAAGTATAATGATTACTGTTCTGATCTTCAAAGAACATGGTACATCTGCTACCCGCATGAAGACAAAGCTCCGTCGGAAGTTCAACGCGGATTTGATGTTATTAAGGAATCAATTACAAGGGCTGCTAACGAATTAAAACCAGGCAAAAAAGGCTGGGAAATAGATGAGGTCGCCCGTAATTATATTCAAATAAAAGGTTACGATGAATTTCCACACGGTCTCGGTCATCAAGTTGGAAGATTTGCACACGATGGCGGTGCGCTGCTCGGACCGAAATGGGAACGGTATGGAAATTTACCATTGCTCGAAGTTGAAGAAGGAAATGTTTTTACAATTGAACCGAGGTTAACAATTCCGGAATACGGTATTGCAACTATTGAAGAAGAGGTTTTAATAACAAAGACCGGTTGTGAGTTTTTATCCGAAAGACAAAATGAAATTTATTTGATAAAATGATTTCTACCGTGTTTTTATCCTCTTCTCAACCCGGGAAGAGGATTTTTTATTTTAAAAAGAAACAAGAAAATTGAAAAGAAACTTAAACCGGATGGTATTCGGTTAAATATTTTTCCAGTCCGTTTAGACAGGTAATGTAGTGTACACTATTATATTGAGATAACTGATCAGCATGTCCTTCGGCAAGAGCTTGCCCGCCGATAATTATTTCCTGATCCGGAAATTCTTCTTTGATGGCTTGAATTAACTTAACTAATCTTATAACATTAATATAAAAGCTGTTCGATATCCCCACCAGATCCGGTTTTTTTTCTCTAACGAAATTTATAATGTCTGATTGTGGTGTATTGGAGCCAATAAAAATTGTACGCCAGCCGTATGCTTCTAAAAATCCGGCAACCATACGCGCTCCAAGTTCATGATATTCTTTGTCAACACAAGTGATTAGAGCAAGTCTGCCGTTGTCATCATCGCCAAAAGAACTTGTACTTACTAATTCGATCAATGCCTCGGTAATTTTTGTTGCAACATGCTCGCCTGCAACAGAACATTTTTCCCGTTCCCACATTTGTCCAATTCTGTACATCGAACGCTGAAAAAGCTCCATATAAATTTCTTTAATACTGACCTTCTGATCTATAAGATTAAGTACGATCTGCACACATTGCTTTTTATCACCATCAAGAAGCGCGTTTAGATAATGCAGATAAACAGCTTCCGGAATCATTTTACTCATTTAATTATCCTTAATTACAATAAAACGATAACTAACTGGAAATAATTCCAATCTAAGGAGTGTTTTTTTTGCGTTTATTAATTAGGCGGGAAATTCTATAACTAGTATAAGCAAAGAAAGGAGCCGCAACAACATCTATTGTGTAATGTACATGCTGAATTAAAACGCATGCGGCTATAAGAATTGTGCAAATTAGAAAAACAGTTTTAAGTTTTTTACTCTTAGCGGTTAAAAAGAAAAGGAACATTGTTGATGTATGCCCGGAAAAGAATAGATCGCGCAGTAATGTTGTGCCACCGCCAAAGTATTCTACAAAAGGATCTTTGAGCGGTATTATATGCAAGGGTGCGTTGAGCGGTAAAAAGTAAATAGTTATTAATCTCAGCGCCGCTATAAGCGTGTAAGACTGAAGCGCTAACAGCATTCTATCGGGATGAAAAGCTAAAAACAAGAGAGCAATTATTAACCCAAGATAAATCAACCCAAAGGTTACCCATGTTACATCAACAGGATGAAATGTTGCTAATAGCGGATCGTTAAATGAAAAACCGGGACGCGCTTCGTTATATGCAAGAAATGTTGCAAGTGAAAAAAGAATTATTGCCAGAAGAATAATAGTTATTAGAAATTTCGTTCTGAAACTTTTATCATGCAGATACGGCAGCCAGATTGATTTTATCTCTTTGAATTTTCTCAATTATTTTTTTGTATTTGTGAATGAACGCAGTAAAAATAGTTGAGACGGGAATAAAAGCAAAGCTAAAATATTTTACTTCAGCTTTCCGAACAATTTCATAAGAAAACGCAGCATCTTATGGAAAGGATCAACTTTATCAATATACATCATAGGGCATCCGCCTCTTATCACCGTTAATCCGTTTTCTTCTCCAAGCTTTGCCGCTTCTTCGGAAAAACTTCCGTTTCCCATTGCACGATGAAACCAAACAGTCTTAACTCCGGCTTCAATACTTTGTTTTACAATTTCGGTTGATACTGCCGGACTTGTTGCGATAAAAACTGCATTAACTTTTTCCGGAACGGATTTTAAATTTGGAAAACACTTATCCCCTTCGATCATTTCAACATTTGGATTAACCGGATAAATATTGAATTTGTTCTCCTTAAATTTTTTATAGATTGCATTACCAACTTCACCTTGGGGATTACGTGATACTCCGGCAATGGCAATTGTCTTCTGATTTAAAAAGTCAGATACTTTTTGTTCGTAGTTGTTCATTTTATCTCATTAGTTTATTGTTATAATTTCCTTGCAATAACAACTGGAGTTTTAATCACATCAACATTACCGGAACCTTCCGCAACCGCTTCGATGAGTAAAATATAAATCCCGATGCGGAGCGGTCTTCCGTTATCATCAAGTCCATCAAAAATAATGGAATTTTTTGATGATGCCAATCTGTTCTCCGCAATGTTTCTAACCAATCTGCCCTGGCTGTCGAAAACTTTTATCCGTACTTGCGAGAGCGGTTTGGTAAGATCAAAATTTATAATTGTGTAATCTTCGTAACCGTCATTATCCGGAGAGAAAGGATTTGGATTTATTACAACTTTTGATTCGCGGAAATTATTTTCTGAGAAGATGGAATTTTGTTTTCCCGGCGAACCGCCTTCTACTGCTGCTGAAGTATTCCAATTAGACCTTACGTTAGAACCGAGAAGCGGATTTAATCTTTCAAGTGATCTTCCTTTTGTAGTAAGAATATTTTTATTATGCCACGAGGAATAATAAATGAGCGAATCTAATGTATCCCCGCGAAGATCTTTTAGAATTAATAACGCGCCGTCATTAGTTAGATTAAGCGAAGAACCGCCGGCGATCTTTGTTTTATTTTCAAGTTTAAGCCAAGGATAGCTACTATAGATAGAAGAATCCGATGCGAGCACAAAATAATTCTGCGGCTGCAGTTTGTAAAATGTATTTGCAAGTTTGAATTTTGCCGATGACCCGATCTTAATTTCCATTCCGCCGAGTTGAATTGAATCGTTTGTTGTATTGTAAAATTCAAGATACTCGGCATTACCGGTTGAAGGATCGAACATAATCTCATTTATTACAAGAGAACCGGATGAATATTTTGCTGCGTTAACTACAGAGTTTTTAATCCCTGCAGTTCCCCCGTTAGGATCAAGTGTTGTCGCCCAATTTAAACTATCATTCGTTGCTGATATAAAAGATAATCTTTCCATCGAATAACCTTTAGAACCGCCCCAGCCGGAATTATATTTTAAGCTGTCAATAACTGCGTTCCGGAAATCATAAATGAGAACGCCGTCGGTTGAACTTAAGGAACCGAACTTTGCCTGGAAGAATTTTCGAGGCGGATAAAACGGATACTTCAGTGTATCGTACGCAACGACGGCATATTCCCCGGGATTTAAAAATTTATCTTTTGAAGTAATAACACTTTTCGTTGGCGATGGAAGCTGATCACTGACCGACCAGTTATTTAGATTTACAGGACTGTTTGATGAATTATAAATTTCCACCCACTCAGATTCGTTTGGTAAAGGATCATACATCACTTCGCTTATCTGAATTGAATTTCTTTTAGCGCCGGGTTTTACCTCCGCGATGAATGAATTGTTCAGTGTGTCTTCATCATTGATGAAAATAACTTTGCATAATATCGTTTTGTCATCGTTCAATTTTAATTTTGTATTTGCGGTGATCCACATGGAATCGCTGCCGTTTAAGTTTGTTCCTTTACCTTCAGAAAAAAATGCTGTCGAATTATTTGCTTTCAAATAAAATTTTACTGTAAAGTCCGCCGCTTTTTCTAAACCATAATTGAGAACCTTTGCGTTAACGTCAACCTCTTCATTAAGTAAAGGATACCGGGGCGTGGTAGTTATCGCATTTATAGTTAAATCATATCTTTTCTGTGTGATGCTGTTTTCACGGCCCGGTGTGCTTAATTCAATATCTTTTGATGAGCTCCAATTAATTTTTTCAAGCGAAGATGAAAAGATAGACTTCCGTTCAAGTGATTTTCCGTTTGTACCGCCCCAGAAAGAATCATAGTGTACAGAATCAATAGTAACGTCACGGGAATCTTTTAATACAACACCATCAGCATCATTATTAAGATTTGCAAACGTTGAGATAATAAGTTTTGAAGGAATCGTTCCGTGAAAATTTTCTATTGTGGAATCTTTTGCAACAACCAAAAATGTTTTGCCCGGAAAGTTATAACCCTTTGCCTGGATTTTTGTTTTTAACGGAGTAGTCAGTACATCTGTTATAGTCCAATCTTCCAAATCAATATTGTACTGAGAATTGTTATATAGTTCTATCCATTCAGGTTCGCCGTTAGCGGGACTATACATAATTTCATTTATCACAACTGATCCTGGAGGATAACCTGGTTTGACCGTAAAAATATAACGATTATTAGTCGTGTCTTGATCTTGCGGGAAATCGGCGAAATATTCGAAAGTTCTACTACCTGTTAGATTATCAATAATAAATATTAATTGGTCAAAATTAAAAAATGCAGTCTCAAGAGCCGGGACATATATGCTGCCTCTTTTCAGAAATATCTTCTGTCCATCTTTTAGAATTTCATACAATGTTACATTAAGTTCTGCTGATTTCTTTCCCAGGTTCCACAAGTAGATATTAATTTTTACTGTTTCTCCTATCAATGGCTTCTTTGGATCTATAATTGGACCAAAGAATTTTACATCATAATCTTTCTTTGAAACAGAATTAACTAATCCTGGTGTGGCGCCATTTGTATTAGTGTTTGTCTTCCAATTAGTTGAATCATTTGATGAAGACGCTGCTTCTATGCGCTCTAAAGATTTCCCGCCGGCTCCTCCCCACAATGATTTGTATTCCAAAGAATCAATTGTGCGGTTAAGAGAGTCGAGAAGCATAACTTTATCACGAGTATTGTTGAGCGTTGGAAAAGCAGAAACAATTAACTTGGGTACTTTAGGATATTTGATAAATGCAGTTGTGTCTTTAGTGATAACAAAATAATCTTCCGGCTGAAGAATAATAGAATTGCCAATAACTTTTGTTGTGTCTTTCAGATTAGAAATTTTATAGCCTTTTAGGTTGATCTGCTTTAAGCTTTTATTATAGATTTCTATCCACTCTTGTTCGGGCGAAGTAGGTCCGTACATGATTTCATTAATAACCAAATCGCCTTTGATTTCATTGATAGAAACTCCGTTAATCTTGAAGAAAGCAATATTATTTTCGAGATATTCATCATTCACAAAATCAATTTTCACTACAATTTGATTTATTCCGCCAAGAAGATTTGTAACGGTAAAATCAAAATTTTTTGTGCCGTTTAAGATAATGTCGCTTCCAGGAATTTCTCCGATTAATTCACTTTGATCTTCAATGGTATCAAGATTTAAGTCTTTATAAATTTTTATAGAATATGATTGAGCAACCGACGTACCAAGATTTTCAATAACGATATTTAGTTTTACATTCCCGCCGATCTCAGCATACTTCAATGATGAAGAAATATTCTTCAAGGAAAGGTCATTTGTTTTAACAGTTACAGAATTAATTCTTCCCGGCGTGGCTCTAAATTTACTTTGAGAAGTTTTCCAGTTGGAGGGATCAACGCCGGAAATTTCAACATTAATTCTTTCCAGAGATTTATTTCCACTTCCACCCCATGATGGAATATATTTTACCGAATCAATTGTTGTATTGAGATTACTTTTTAGAATAACATTATCGCCGCTGTTATTCATAGACGGAAGTTGTTTTATCAGAAGTTTGGAGGTGAGCTGATAATAATTTGAAATAGTACCATCGTTGGCTATAACTAAATATTCTCCCGGATTTAAAAAATAATCGGTTGTTGAAATTGTAACCGTTGTTGAGTTATCCGTTATCTTCCAATTCTTTAGATTGATCGTTCGATACGATCTGTTGTAAAGTTCTATCCATTCAGGTTCATCATTTGAAGGCGCATACATAAATTCATTTATAACAATTTCATTACTAACCGCCAGTTTTTCTGTAACAGTGATTTTCAAAAATGCTTTGTTGTTTGCCATATTCTTATCCGCAGAATAATCTGCGTTAGCAATAAAATGATAATCCGCTGCAACCGGCGCGTAAACAGATCGTTGGATTATAATTGAATCACCGTTTACAAGATTTGAGTAATTATTATTGTAGATGGATTCACTCGCCTGTCCTAGTGAATCATTGTTCACATCATTAAAAATATCTACACCAAAATTTGCAGCGGCAAGGCGACCTATATTCTTAATTTTCACAGTTACTGTTAAAGTGTCTTCTGCTTTTGGTACGCTGGGAGTAAATTCGGTAAACGTTACATTAAGATCATTGTTAAGCGGTGATACTGAGTTTTTCTTTCCGGGGGTCCCGTTTGTTGTTAATGAGTTTTTCCAATTGGCAGCGGTATTATCTTTAGAGAGAATATATTTTTCATCCGAAAAGCCCGCAGCGTTGTTCGCAGAATAGGTATATGTATCAATTGTCTGACCAGCAGCATTAATTAAATAAACATCTCTGCTTGTTGTGTTTGCCATTCCCGATGAGCCGAAACTGTTTGTACTTATTTTTAGAACAAGCGCATCGGAAGGAATTAAAGTTTTATAAATCCCGTTTGTATAATTATAATTGCCTTGAAGAACAACTGCAAATTTTCCCGGACCTAAAAGCATTCCCCCGCTTAAGGCAACAATATTATTAGCAGAAGATGTATAATATTTGAATTTGTAATTAGTAAAGTCAACTGTTTCTGTCGCGGATGTATTGTAGATTTCCACGAACTCGCCGTTCGTTTCCGTAGGACTAAACATTATTTCGCTGAATGTAAGTGCCGAACCAGTTTGTGCAAATAGATTTGAAGAGAAAAAAACCGAGTAGATAATAGCAGTAAAGAAAACCCCATTTAAAAATTTCATTTTTTCCGACTATGTTTGAAACACCCATATATAAAATAAATAATTCTGTTCCGAAAAGCATTACCTAAATAGTAAGAAGTAAGACGTTAGAGACAAGAGGAAACTATAAATTCAATATCAACTTCTCACCTCTCGCTTCTTGCTTTATTAAACAAATTCTTTTTCTATTGAAAATCGTTTTTATGTATTTTGTAATGAAATATTCAGCCAGAAATCAAGAGACATTTATGAAACGGTTATTACTTCAATCAACATTACTGCTTTTAGTCTTCACCGCAATCATTTTCCCGCAACAGGATCCCGTAATTAAAAAAATCATTGCGATAGGAAAAACCGATAATCAAGTAATGCGGCATCAAGATATTTTAAATAACAGAATCGGCGGAAGATTAACCGGTTCCGATCAATATCTAACTGCATGCAATTGGGCTATGAGCGAATTAAAAAGCTGGGGCTTAAAAGTTCAGTTGGATGAAGTCGGCGAAGTTCATGTTGGATTTCTTCGCGGGCATTGGGCTGGTAAAATGATTAAGCCGGCAGAAAAAGTTTTAGAATTTGTAACTCCATCATACACTGCCGGAACAAAAGGAATTCAGCGCGGACCGGTTGTAATAATGCCGAAGACGGATGCCGGATTTGATTCCGTAAAAAGTAAAATGAACGGTGCATGGGTAATGATTGATGGAGAAAATACCGGCTGGCCCCGCGACCGCGATTCCGTTGTCGCTCTTACAAGAAAATTAACGGCGGCCGGTGCGCTCGGAACAATTCAATTAACACATGTTCCTATCCGCACTTTGGATTCACGTTGCGTTAAATCATGGGATAACCTTCCAACTCTCTGTGATATAAAGCTCCTTGATACTCAGTACAACGAAATAAAATCTCTTGTTCAAAAGAACGAAGAAGTAATCTTAGAATTTGAAATACGGAATTTTTTTAAACCCGGTCCAATTAAATATTATAATGTGATCGGAACAATTCCCGGTACAAAACTTCCAAATGAATATGTTATAATCAGTGCACATCTTGATTCGTTCGATATTGCAACCGGAGCTATTGATAACGGTTCCGGCGTATCAACTATGATGGAAGCGGTCCGTTTGATGATGAAAGCCGGTGCTAAACCTAAACGGTCAATTATGATTCATCTCTACGCTTCCGAGGAACAAGGATTGGTTGGATCTAAATCGTGGGTAAGCAGAAATAAAAAAATACTTGATAAAATTTCTCTTGTGATAAACAAAGACAGCGGAACTAATCCGGCCGTAAGTTTAGGCGTTCCTAAAGTTATGTTCGATGATATGAAAAAAGTTGTTGAGCCGATTGAAACAGCCGGATTAAAATATCCTTTCAAACTAACCGAATCGCAGCCGTTTAAAAAAGCGGGACGCGGCGGCACAGACAGTTTTTCTTTTATAATGGCTGGCGTTCCGGCTCCGGGTCTCCGTCTGGATGGTCCGCATCAATACACAAAAACATGGCATACGCCGCTCGATACTTACGATGAAGTAATTCCCGATGCGCAGGAACACTCTTCAATTGTAATCGCACTGCTTGCTTACGGTGCAGCAAACTTAGATCATCTTTTTCCGCGCGAGGGTGCATTTGTATCGGAAGGAATTTATGCCGATCTCAATACCAACAAAGGAAAAATTACTCTTAATCTGGATTACGAACACGTTCCAATGACTGTTGCAAATTTTGTTGGGCTAGCAGAAGGAACAATTAAGAATGATGCGATGTCGGAAGGCAAACCGTATTTCAACGGAAGCATTTGGCACCGTGTTGTTCCTGGTCATGTAATCCAAGCAGGCATGCCTGCAACAGGAACGGAAACTGAAGGACCTGGTTATGAATTCCCCAATGAGATTTTTAAAGGTCTATCACACAATAAAGCCGGAATGCTTGGAATGGCAAACGCTGGCGCAAACACCAATGGAAGTCAATTCTACATTACACTTGGCGACCGTTCGTATCTCGACGGCAATTATACTTTATTCGGTTCGGTAACAGATGGAATGGATGTTGTGGAAAAAATCGTTCAAGGAGATACAATAAAAACTGTTATGATCTCCCGTGTCGGACAAAAGGCAATTGATTTTAAAGTTACTACAGATTCATTCAAGAAGATGGTTAAAGAAGCTAATGCAAAATTTAAAACTGAAGAAGAAAAGAGATTGAAGAAAGAAGCGGAGTTGATTAAGAAGAAATTTCCTAAAGCAAAAGAAACGGCAAGCGGATTGAAATTTTTTATTATGCAAGAAGGAACGGGCGATAAACCAGCCGACGGAACTGTTTTGAAAGTTCAGTACAAAGGAAGTTCCTTATTAGACAGAAATAAATTTGTTAGTACAAGCGTTGAAGGAAGACCAAATGCTTTAGACAAACCGGAAGCATTCGAATATACAATCGGAAAGACAAAAATTAATCCCGCACTTGATGAATCAATTGCGGATATGAAACCCGGCGAACAACGGACAGTAATTGCTCAATCAAAATTGGCATATGGAAATAATGTTGTGTACGGAAAACAAATTGAAGGGAAAAAACGGTTTGCAATTTCTCCCAACACAAGTCTAATCTATGAAATTGAAATAATGAAATAATTTTTTTGCCGAAAGCTGACAGCCGATCGCTGTCAGCTTTTTTATTCTTCTTTAAATTTGGTTTTACTTACTTTCCTTTTGTTGAAACACTTGCGCTGTTCCATTTCCAATTTCTTATTTCCGGCATATCCTCGCCGTACTTCCTAATGTAACTCTTATGATCTAATAATTTATCCCTTAAAGCTTGTTTAGCATAAGCGGCGCGCGCACCCAAACCGGGTACACGGTCAATAACGTCGCTTACTAAATGGAACCGGTCGAGTTCGTTCAACACGACCATATCGAATGGAGTTGTTGTCGCTCCCTCTTCTTTATATCCGCGGACATGGAGATTCTTATGATTGCTTCTACGGTAAGTTAAACGGTGGATCAGCCACGGGTAACCGTGGAATGCGAAGATTATCGGTTTGTCTTCCGTGAATAATAAATTAAAATCTTTATCCTTCAAACCATGCGGATGTTCGCTGCTCGGCTGCAATGTCATCAAATCCACAATGTTAATTACACGAATTTTTAGTTCCGGAAAATATTTTCTTAAAAGATCAACGGCCGCTAAAGTTTCCAATGTTGGAGTATCACCGGCGCAAGCCATAACAACATCGGGATTACTTCCGTTATCATTGCTTGCCCATTCCCATATTCCAAGACCGGCGGTACAATGTTTAATTGCGGAATCCATATCGAGCCATTGCAATGCAGGTTGTTTGCCCGCAACAATCACATTAACATAATTTTTACTTCGCATACAATGGTTGGTGACCGATAATAATGTGTTTGCATCGGGTGGAAGATAAACGCGAATTATATCCGCTTTCTTATTTACAACATGATCAATGAATCCCGGATCTTGATGGCTGAATCCGTTATGATCTTGTCTCCAGACATGGGAAGTAAGTAAATAATTTAGAGATGCAATCGGGCGGCGCCACGGAATATCGTGTGTAACCTTAAGCCATTTGGCGTGCTGGTTGAACATTGAATCGATAATATGAATGAAAGCTTCGTAACATGAAAACAATCCGTGTCTTCCCGAAAGTAAATAACCTTCAAGCCAGCCCTGGCATAAATGTTCGCTGAGAACTTCTACCACTCTTCCGTCAAAAGAAATATGATCGTCACCTTTTAATATTTCTCCGATGAGAACTCTATCGGTAATATCAAATATTGCATTTAAACGGTTTGATGCGGTTTCATCGGGACCGAATATTCTTAGATTGCGAGCATCCCAATTTAATTTCATTATATCCCTAACAAAAGTACCCATAACGCGTGTTGCTTCTGCTTCGGTAGCGCCCGGTTTTGGAACAACTACTGCGTAATCGCGAAAGTCCGGCATCTTTAAATCTCGTAAAAGCAAACCGCCGTTGGCACTTGGGTTAGCCCCCATTCTTTTTTTACCCTTCGGTGCAAGTTCTGCAAGTTCCGGTTTTAGCTTTCCGTTCTTATCGAAAAGTTCGTTCGGTTTATAGCTCTTCATCCATTGTTCAAGCATCTTTAAATGCGCCGGTTTGGTAGAAAGTTCTGCCAGCGGAACCTGATGAGAACGGAATGTTCCTTCAATCTGAATTCCGTCAACCTTATTTGGACCTGTCCACCCTTTGGGAGTAACGAAAACGATCATAGGCCAGTTAGGACGTTTCTTTAATCCGTTAGTCCTCGCATCAGTTTGAATTTCTTTTATCTCCGCAAAAATTTGATCGAGAGTTGCTGCCATTAATTGATGCATCTTTTCCGGATCGTCGCCTTCAACAAAATAAGGTTTGTAACCGTAACCTTTAAATAACTGTTCCAACTCTTCTTTGCTTATACGTGCAAGTATTGTAGGGTTGGAAATTTTATATCCGTTCAAATGAAGAATTGGCAGAACTGCGCCGTCGTGAATGGGATTAAGAAATTTATTTGAGTGCCAGCTTGTTGCAAGTGCGCCGGTTTCCGCTTCGCCGTCTCCAACAATGCAGGCTACAATTAAATCCGGATTATCAAACGCAGCACCGTAAGCGTGAGCGAGAGAATAGCCAAGTTCTCCACCTTCGTTAATTGATCCCGGTGTTTCCGGTGCTACGTGACTCGGAATTCCGCCGGGAAAAGAAAATTGTTTGAATAATTTTTTAAGTCCCTGTTCATCTTGAGTGATGTTCGGATAAAATTCGCTGTATGTTCCTTCGAGATAAGTATTGGCTACCAATGCCGGCCCGCCGTGTCCAGGACCAGCAACGTAGATCATGCTAAGATCGTTTTCATTTATGATGCGGTTAAGATGGACATAAATAAAATTCAAACCCGGTGTTGTGCCCCAGTGACCGAGCAATCTCGGTTTTACGTGTTTTATATTCAACGGCTCTTTAAGAAGAGGATTATCGAATAAATAAATTTGACCTACCGATAAATAATTGGCGGCCCTCCAGTAAGCGTGTATCTTCTTTAACATTTCCTTTGATAATGGCCTGTTCATAATATCCTCTTAATTATTTATTTAATATTTATAATAATTTAAATTGATGCCGGTTAAAACGCTATCAATATTTTTCTTCATGATCGTTATTTGAGACGACCTGCCTGTATGTATTTGCAGCGGATTCGTAGAGCCAATGCGCTTGCCCGGCGCCACACCGGTGTGCCCCGTCTCTACATATATTATATTTGGTTGATTTTTTATTCCGATGTTTCAGATTATAATATAGTTTCTGGGAATGCAGCCCGCCAAGGCGGACAAGAATTTTCATCCCCCTTTTTGTTTGCCCTTTAGCAACATCATTCTTTTATTGATTCATCAAACTCAATAATTCTTCGGTGGTTTCATCTAAGCAGCAGCATTTTATTTGTGCATGAATAATTTCCGGCAATCATTCTATATATATAAACTCCTGATGGCAAATCCTCGGAATTAAACTCAACGGTATATTTTCCGGCAGTTTTAAAAGTGTTCATTAAAGTAGTTATTTCTTCTCCCAACGAATTGTAAACTTTTATACTAACATTCGAAGAAGATGGAATCGTGTAATTAATTTTAGTGCTGGGATTAAAAGGGTTCGGGTAATTTTGAATTAATTGGAACTTATCCGGAATTTCGAATGAAGTATCACCATTAATATCTGTTGGAATAGACGAAGTATTAATGATTATATCTCTTATCGGATCAGCATCGTATTCAACTATTTTTATTTTATTATCCTGGTAAGTAATCTCTTCAACACCTTTATAGTCATTAGGGATTGCAGCTAAAAAAGCGATGTACGATTTTGAAATTGTTTCGTTAGGTGCAATATGTTCGCTTAGTTGTTGACTAAAGATACTGTCTATTGATTCAATTACATCAAATGGCTGGTGCAGCCCGGTCGTTCCGAATTCAAGACCGCGCGCACCTGGAATGTGACCATATTGCGACAGCCAGAGGTTAAGCCAAGGAGATTCTTTTATCGGCCAAATATAACCTATAAGTAAACCCTTTGATGCATTGATTGCCGATACCCATCCATATTGTTTATTTTGATCAAGCGTGTACGAAAGCACCAATTGCTCAGGCCCCATACCTGTTAAATATCTCAGATCATTCTGAAAGCCTTCAAGTTTTGCTTTTGGCCAACCTATCGTTTCATTTTCAGCAGGCGGAATAGTTCCGGCCTGAGAAAAACCTTTTATAACTTTTGTATCTACAATGGTTGTTGAATCTAAAAAGGGAGGTCCAATAGTTGCATGCTGAACAAGGTTAAAGATTTTCGTTACGTTATTTTGATTCGTAACTTCTTCAACAACTTTTACAACAGCTGCATTTTTATCAAGCCATATTTTACGTTTGAGCGATAATTTTACTTTTGGTAATTGACAAGACATTTCCGAATAAATATGGCTATCTTTTTCTACCGGCGCTTGGTCGATTTTCCACGTAACGTATGAAGCTTCCCCGTGCCACGGAATTCCTTTTGCCTGATCTGCAACCGAAGAGGGTCCCCAACGATCAAAACATATAAAGTGGCCATATTCACTATGTATAGGATTTATGGCGATATTCTTCAAAAAGAACTCTCTGATTTTGCCGCCCAATAAATCAATTTTTAATTTTGTGCTTTCGTTTTCGAGAGTTACATTTTGTGAATAAGAATTTGAAACAAGACAAATAACGATAACTATTATTAAATTTCTCAATGGGGATCTCCATTAAATTTGTTCTTTTATAAATAGTAGTCAATTTCAAATTTATCGGACATACATTGTTGATGATCTAAATATATTCAACTAATAATACAGTTTCTTTTCCCTGATGAATACAATTATAAAAATAATGTTTTGAAAACTTTATTTTAATAAAAAAATAAATGAACCCGGTCGAGTTCGTTCAATACAACCATATCGAATGGAATTGTTGTCACTCTCTCTTCTTTATATCCGCGGACATTGAGATTCTTATGATTGCTTCTGCGGTAAGTTAAACGGTGGATCAACCACGTGTAACCGTGGAATGCGAAGATTATCGGTTTGTCTTCAGTGAATAACAAATTAAAATCTTTATGCTTCAAACCATACGGATGCTCGCTGCTCGGCTGCAATGTTATCAAATCCACAACGTTAATTAAACGAATTTTCTGTTCCGGGAAATATTGTCTTAAAAGATCAACAGCCGCTAAAGTTTCCAATGTTGAAGTATCACTTGATAAGTATCATTTTTCTAACTTCCGAATATTCATTGTGAATCAACCGATAAAAATAAATGCCGCTGGAAATCTTCCTCCTACCTGGGAATGAAACATCATAGACTCCCCGTTGCTGATGCTGATCTATTAAAACAGCTATTTCGCGTCCAAGGATATCATAGACTTTTAAAGATACAACACCGTCTGATGGAATTGAATAGCGAATGTGTGTTTCTGAATTGAATGGATTCGGAAAGTTTTGTTCAAGCGTAAAGAGATCGGGGTGATTATTCTGGGCTTCGATGGTATGCCACAAACTGCGGGCTAGCGCTGCAACTTTTTTCAGAGAATCGAGCCCCCTAGCTGCCACGAAAGCTAATGGTATTGATGCGTCATCATTTTTCGCGACGGTGAAAGGCCCGCAGCCTATGACCATCGAGATATCATTTGGACCTGCCATAAAAGAAGAAACTCCGTTATGAAGAGCGTCCCATTTTTCCGTTTTTGTAAAACCGTCGTTCACTCCCCAGTTTTCTATCCCTCTTGCATTATTATTAATTGCCCTAAATACCAACGGTTTCTTGCCGAGCATGACGACCCCAACATATATTGCCGAATTACCCTGCCGGGAATCATACGCGTACCCAAGCCGAAGAGAAGTGTCTACAGAAGCAATATCTTTATCGTACGTTCCTATATTCCAGTCCAAATACATTCCGGCGTACAAGTTGCCGATCTTCGAGTATGGATTATAGAGTATGGAATATTGGACGAACACGATATTGTCGTTCGGCGGGTTAGCCCATGCATAGGTCGAATATTTTATATGAAGATCAAGTTTATATGTGTATAAATAGTAATCCGTGCAGAATTCACCCGTTCCCTGCTGGTCGGCAAATGATCCGGGTGTGAAGAGTTTATAGTTTTTTGTATACTGAAAATCTCTGTCGGCTCTTAGCGGATCATCACCGCGGACGCAATCGACAAGATTTAGAGTATCCGTTCCGATCATAAGTCCACCCTCGAAAAGATAATTATTTATGCCTGTAGTTTTGTACCTGAAACCGGATCCTTGTTGGTTATATGGATAGTCGTCAAAACCTATATTTCCAGTGCTGGTTACCGTCATAGCGATGTTATTGATATTAAGGTTACGAAACAACGGATTAGCGAAGAAGAATACGGGGCAATAATCATTGTACGTACCGGCCGAAATTGTGATTAAACAACTGACCTTAGTATTGGGTAGTATGTTTTGACTGATAGTAACATCGAACGTGATCGGCACCGATGTGGTTTGCAGTGTACCGAGCCCCGGTATCAATATAGTGGGACTCAGTACTGTGATGAATTGAGGATTTCCAAAGATGGAAATGGTTATCGGTCCGCAGGGCTTAAGATAATTAGTAAGAAACATCGAGATCCGAACCGTCTCTCCGAGTTCTAACATGTCATTTCCATTTCCGGTGATGGAATCGGAAACAGAAACAGAACTGATCCGGATCGCTGGTGATTGCACAGTAAGTGCATTGTATGCATTAACTCTTCCAAACCCCAGTTTGTACTGATAACCGGGATTAATATCATCGATTGGATCGGAGGTAACCCGGATCTGTTCCTGGATCTGCCGTGCTGTAAAATCATTATGGAGCGATTTCACTAACGCCGCAACACCTGCAACAGCAGGCGAAGAGAACGAAGTGCCCGACACCGAGTTGGAATATGAATTATTAGGATCTGTACTCTCGATCTGATCTCCAGGTGCAGAAACACCAACCGTGTAACCGTAATTTGAGTAAGAAGAAATTTTGTCGGACCTGTCTGTGGCTGATACCGCAAGGACACCGTCGTAGCACGCAGGATATGTTGGTTCATCATAAAGATCCAATTCGTCATTACCGACAGAGGCTACTATAACAATTCCTTTTGCAAGCGCGTCATTAATAATTTCCTCTCCAAAAAAACTGAACGACCCGCCCCAACTGCAATTGATTATATTTGCACCATTAAGTGCAGCCCATTGAATTCCTTCATAGCCGTAACGAATATCCAATGAACCCATATCCGATGATGCCTTGACAGCCATGATCTTGCATTTCGGAGCTACACCAGCCACACCCATGTTGTTATTGACTAGGGCGGCGGCAATTCCAGCGATATGTGTACCGTGTGAGAATCCGGGCATCGGATCGTTATCATTATTATAGACATCGTAACCATGGGAGCCGTCGATCGGGTTCGTCCACATATTTGCAGCAAGGTCCGGGTGCATCCAATCCACGCCGGTGTCTACAATAGCGATAACAATGGTTGAATCACCCTGCGTTATATCCCACGCTTGTTCCATGTGCATTTGTGAAAGGTTCCACTGATAGCTATAGAGAGAATCGTTTGGTTGAAAGTGAAGTCGCAGATATGGGCGTGGTTCGGCGTATTCGACTTCATCCGATTGAAGAATTGATTTTGCGACCGCTCTTGCGTCGATAGGTCCTGTATATTGGATACTATAATATTTGGAAAGATCCAATCGATCGGATGCTGTATTTTTTTTCGCAAAAGAAAATATCGGTTTAATCTTTATGCCTTGGTATTGTGCAAGGATTGCATCAATGGTAGTTCGTCCAAATCCCGATTTATGCAAACCGTTCGTTAGAGGACTTCTGAGTTTGACAATGACTTCGCCTTGATGATAATCATCCGGTCGAAGTGAATCGAGATATCGAATTACTTTTTCATGTGAGTATGTAGATCCGTTTTTTCCTGCAGCCGGAAGAGTCAAACAAAAGATAATAACTATCGTAAGGAATACTTTTTTCACGACGGATCCATGGATTGAATTGAAGAACTTTCAATTATATGGTTTGGACGATAAGAAGAAATCCGGGAGCGATGTGGTTCAAGATTTATAAATTGGATATTGAATTCTCCCATTATAAAATGATGGTGGCAGTACGCAGACCGGCGTTCTTTAAACACATTCCAGATATTCGAATCCTGCTCAATAATACTTTTCGTGTTGTCTTTTGAACCTGAATCCTTATTGCCTGTTAAAATCGAATCCTTTGTTATAATGGTATAATTACACTTTATTCCCTTTAACATATTCGTTAC